>Ga0308164_10000945_pt1 | contig 38261 bp, 26 predicted proteins | sample PhyTR2_FD_201031 | JGI IMG/M metagenome (GOLD analysis project Ga0308164, IMG submission 201031) | Phyllosphere microbial communities from UC Gill Tract Community Farm, Albany, California, United States - DLSLT.R2 | ecosystem: Host-associated > Plants > Phyllosphere > Unclassified | place: USA... | reverse complement strand
TCGGCCAGCGCTGCCAGCTCGGCCGACACAGCGGTGCTGGTGGTCAGCGGCCATTCCGAATACACGTCCTTGCCAGCGGCAATGGCGGCGCGGATGGCTGCCTCATGCTGCGGTGCCTGGTTCAGCACCAGTACCAGGTCGACCTCAGGATGCTCGACGAGCGCCTGCAGGGACGTGACCGGATGGGCGATGCCATGACGGGCAGCGAGGGCCTGCACCTTGTCGGCGCTGCGGCTGTACACGGCCGTCAGTTCGAACTCGGGCAACAAGGCCAGCGACGGAATATGGCCATACTCGGCCCAAGTACCGGCGCCGACGATGCCGACACGGATTTTTTTAACGGACACTGCGGGAGTGGATGACATGGACATGCGAGAGACTCCCTTAAAACTGTTGGACCAGCGATTGCGGCATCCAGCATTTTAACGGGGGTGGGGAGATCGTGCTGTGGAGTGGGCTGTAAAAGGGAAGTGACTCGGCAAGTCGACGTCAGTACTACAAACGAAAAGCCACCTTGCGGCGGCTCTTTTCATCCCCCTATACTGCCCCCACCCGCGAGATTGCAACCAGCCAGATAAGGGATCAGGTCCCCGCCAGCGTAATTGTATTCATCTGCGTCGAATGATGTTCACGGCGCCTGGCGACTTCGCGGGAAAGTCGTGCAATTTCTTCTTCCATCTGGCGAAGATGTACAGACTCAGACATCTGGGACGCATTATCGTCGAGGTCGAACCACGCATCGGGATCGTTCGGCGAGATTGATGCGACGTCAACGCCCAGTGCCAGCGCGCGAATCTTGATCTGGCTCGCCAGCTGCCTCCTTTGAACTTCTCCACCGTGCTGAATGAATACCATTCTGCTCGTGATCAAGCGCTTGTCTTCGCGTACCTCGAAGACCCAGTCCAGCAGCCCTGCCTGATCAGCATGGGCGGAATATCCCGTAAGCGCCACGATGTCTGCCTTGACTTCTGCCATGGTAATCTTCGCTCCGCCCGGCCACGAAATATCGCCTGTCAGTCTGCGTCGCTCCGGAAGACCTGCCTGTGCGAGCGATAACAACTGGCCGCCGACCGTGCTGGCCGAGCAGAAGCCAGCGAGCGCCACAGTAGTGTCGACTGAGGAAAGCAGCTTCGGCAGCCACCAAGCGGCCGGCCCACCATCGCAACTGCCCGAACTGACGACATATACCGAAGCACCCGAGTGCCTGTTATCGACGGAGCGACTGCGAGCGTCGATCGTGCGGAAGATCGGTCGCCATGCTCGGGCTAAGGCACTGCCATGAGCCTTCGGAGCCGTTGTGCTGTCCCGGCTACCAGTCAGGGTCATCCTGCAGATGTCGAGAACGGTTTGCACGTGCGTCGGATCAGTGTCGTCCAGACCGAACCAATGGAACATTTGCTTACCCAGCCACAACGGGCGCACCTTTCCATTTCGACCATTGTTCTCTGTTCGCCCCATCGCATCCAGCACGATGCCATTCATCTTCTGCGCACTAGGCGCATCCAGATGGAATTTCACATTGGCATATCGCTGCGGATCTTCAGCAACAATCCAATGCAGATCAAACAGAACGTCCTGTACCCGGCCGAGGGCAAACGCTGGAATGATAAGTTTTCCACCGCACTCGACGGCCCGGTCGAGAAGACGCTGCAGTTGCATCCTCCGGTGCGCCGGGTCGTTCTGCTCTGCGGTACGCAGGGTTGCGCCATAGGTAGACTCCACAACAGCAAAATCCGCCATACCGACGTTCATTCGATGTCGCATGAACGGCAGAGCTTCCCTATCCTCTCTGTTCGGTCCCAAGTCGCCCGAAAATGCGATGCTCCGCTGATTCGCCCCTGGGGCTCCCCAATGAACCGTTACCGACAGCGCCCCAACTACGTGGCCCGAACGGAAAAACCGGACATACAGATCGTTATCTACTGAGTGAAACTTCCCAAAAAGGGAGCCGTGTCGTGGCTCATGCCAGCGAATTGCTTCGACGTCATCGGCAACAAAACCGATGTTCGACAATTCCGCAGCATCACGCAGGAGAATTCGGGCAATCTCTGCAGTCTCCTTGGAGCAGTACACCAGCCCGCTGAAGCCCTTTTTGTACAGCATTGGAATAAGGCCGCAGTGATCAACATGTGCATGCGTCAGTATCACGAATTTGAGTTTGCTAGGATCGAAGGGCCAGTCGCAGGCGTTCCAACTAGCAGCGGTGTGTTCACCCTGTTGCATGCCGCAATCAACAAGAAAGTTCCATCCGCGGGATTCGTCGCAGAGCCATGTGCAGGAACCGGTTACTTTTCCAAGTGGACCAATAAAACGGATTTTCATTTTTGACCTCAGTAGATTTGCTGGATTAAGTTTGCTACGAAGAAAGATTAGATCTTTGTAAGCATCCCCGCAAATGCCATTACGACGTACTGTTGTGCTGCACTATTCGTCGCAATTTTTGAGTCCGGAAACTATTCTTCGCCAGGATTTACGTGTCTGGAATGCTGAAACCTATCTTCGCAGCCCACAGGGCTGGAAAGTTCACCTCGCCCCATCACTTGGAGAAGAGCCTGATGGCGGCGACTCCCAGCCTCGATTGGCGAGCCTTAAGCTCTCTGTAGACGAACAGAATGGGGGAACTCGAAGATGCAACGATCTTCTGCGCATCGAGCCTGTGACTTTCTCCGCCTGACCTTCGAAGTACCGGTGTATCGAACATGGTATTTTCCGGCTTGATTACACATCGCCAGGAAATCGGCGTGTCGGTACTTTGGCGAGTCGATTAGATCGGTGCTCTTGCCCTGTAAAACGATTAACCGAAGCCATGTTCGCTGGGCCGTTAAAACGGGGCAGGTAGCGACTGCCCTCTGGAGCGACGAGGCAACGAATGTGATCGCACGGCTTCTGGAACTCGACGATAAGGTAGAGACCTCGAACGTCGGTAAACTTGTATGGTTGGATGCGGCTCGGCGTTGCGCGGCAGAAGCTACGTTAGAGGCGATACGCGCTTGGGAATTGGGGGATTTCCGGTCCGGCTCAGGAACACAGATACTCCCGAACTACTGGCGAGGTAGAGACGAATCAGAACAGTGGAAGACAACAAAAACGCACTGTCCGATGACTGCAGCGGGCTATCTGATTCGCTGAATATCGAGGTACAAGATCTGGTCGAAACCGTTGGATTCGCCTGCATGCCACGAGACACGCCATCAAGAGCACTCGATGGCCCTTGCCTCCCATCCCTAACGCGCGCAGGCGCTCTGTAGCTTGATGCGCCACCAAAGAAAAAAGCCACCTTGCGATGGCTTTTTTCATCGTTCTTGGCGGAGACGGTGTCAGTAGAAATTTGCAATGGAATTGATGGTAGTCCGTGACCTACCCACCGGGTTACCCACCAACTCAACGATCGCCGCTGACGTTACGCGAGCACTAAGGTCATATCTCAAAATTGACACCAAGACTTCGGGAACGGTAGCAATCACCGCGCTGACTTCAGTGCTCAAGAGCATTCGCACTCAAATGTCAACGGTCGTGCTCAACCTTCGATTTCACACTGTTTTTAATTTCCTCAGATCTACCAAAAACTGGCGCCTGAAAGTCGGTATCGTTGAGTAGTGAGGCGACAGCGAAGTATTGTCCTGTGGCAGTCTCGTCGATGATAGCCCTGCGTTTGCGTAGCCGGCAACGCTTCGAAGCTATGGTGTGCTGGTTCCCCGCTAACGCTTTTCTGTTTTGTCGAGATCCGGAACTAGGCGAAGGTAACGATGTGCCTTTCTTCATCTCCGGCAGCTTGAATCGCATCCTTGGACGAAGCGGCACAGATTTCAATGGTGTCCGGGCTGATCGCTCTCGCGAATATCCGCAAGTCACCCGTGTCGGCTCCGAATTCCAGCCTGCGCTGGTGTAGGCTCTGATCCTCCTCGGACATCCCGCCACCCATGGCAAGTGCGGACTGTGTGTAGGCAATTTTCATGACCCGGTCGCGGCTCTGGCCCAAGTCAATCCATTCGTTGTATGGCTCCTCCTGACACAACAATGGGTGAAATTTTCCGCGCCGGATGCGGCCAACAAAATACGCGAACGGTGTTTCACGATCGTCCGACGGTCGCCGGGCGTTCCGGGTGGCGACGACCCCGCCAGGGCATAGCCGCAACAGGCCCAAAGCGACCCCGGTTTTACCCATCGACGGCTGGCTCTCCAGTCCTGGTGGGGGTGCATGCACCGTAATCGTGGGCGCCGTCGTACCTTTGAATGCCTCACCCAAAATATCTGCCGTTTTTCCAAACAACGCATTGTCGCTTTCATTTAAAAAGTAATCGCTGACGATTTGCGAACGGCTGGCGTTACCGGCGAGAAGGACATGCACCATGGCTGGAGGAGTAGCGTCGAAGGCTTTGCGCATGGCGAAAAAAAAGCTGCGAATCCCCTCGCCAATGCGCTGGGCCAAATAATCGTTCAGGTCGTTGAGCGGAATTGCGAGTGCACAGTTAGTCTCATTCCCGTTCCGTGCCAGCAGTGTCAAGGTCAAATCCGGGTTGCCAGGCTGAGCGCCTTCCCAGAAGGGTCTCAGCTTGGCGATAAGCACAGCAGTATTGGTCACCGCGAGACGTGAATTTTCCACATATATCTCATGCCCGGGAAAGACGTCTGCATCCTGTGGTTTGGAAAAACTGATGCTTTTTTCTTTGCACAACCCAAGATTATGTTTGAAAACCAGATACGCCATATTTGCAAGCAGGTGTTCGCCACCAAGGAACACATCGCCTCCGGCACCGTAGTGTTCAAGTATCTCTTCTACTTCATCATCGTCTCCAGAAGGCAGCAGATACTTGCCGAATTCGAAATCAGTCGTGCCACCACCGAAGTCAAAGACTGCGTACGCCTCGCCCTCTTCGCTCGGTTCGATGCCTAGCACGGGTAGCGCGGCGGCCGCGTAGGCCGCTGGCTCTGTGGCCAGTTCCTCCACCCGAAAGAGTGAAAAGGCCGGTTGCGTGACGAGTGTCGAAGGTAGGCTGCGTTGCAGGCCACGGCGGAACGAGGCCATGATTTTGTCGCGCACATACTCTGGATAGGCGACCGGAAAGCTCATGTAATAGCGCAGGAAAATACCACGTCCACGCCAGTTGATATTCATGCCAAGGAACCACGCATACAGTTCAATCGGATCGAACGGATCCTCCGCGCTTACACTTAACGGTGTTCCCATCACAGGATTGCGCGCATTGAGGGGAACGAGTGCAAACTCTTCGCCCTGTCCATCGCGCACGTATACCCGCGGATCCTGCTCGCCACGCAGGGCCCATGCCTTCAGACCTGTAAGCACTTGCAAAACAAGGCCATGCTCTGCCTCCTGCAGGCTGTTCAGCGCCGCATGCGAGCAGCACACATCGTCCCATTCAATCGAGGGGCGGTAGCTGACGCCTTGCCACGCTGACAGCATGGGTTTGAAGCGCTTGAATTCCAGCGCCGTCGGGTTTTCGTAATTTTCTGCCTGCTCGTCTTTTTCGAACCGGCCAATGCCAATGCGCAGTAAGCGACGCCGGCCATTTTCGCTGTAGGCAACAACGGTACTGCTGGTGCCAAAGTCGATAGCGACGTCTTGGTCACGGATATCATCGGCAGGATTGCGTGCCAGCACACGCCAGGCAGTCAGGCGGTCCTGGTCAACATTCCAGACCTCCCACAATCCGCGCATCGGGTCATCGAACCAGGCGTCTTCGAGCTTGGGGAGCCGTGTCGTTACATAGTCGAGGCTGGAAAAATGTTTGCGTGCCGAAGGATTTGCCAAGGCCACCAACAGATCCTCATCGGGCTTGCCTGTCGTGCCGAGAGACCAGGCGCGTTCGGTGCAAAGTTCGATAAATCCTGTCTCGCCCAGGTCACCCACAAAATCATTGACAGTCACGAGTGCCCCCCAATGCTGCGGGCCCTCACTGAGAACCTCGTTGTCGAAGTTCCAGGTTCCCGACGTGGTGAGCCACGTTCCGGCGGCGGCTGACGTGGCCATCGACACGATCGTGCTGACGGGGCGAATCGAGGCTCCCTGGCAGATCGAAAACCGCTTTAGCTCGTCAACTGTCGGAAGACGCCATCCTTGCAATCCACCCAGCGCGGACGCAACAGCAATTTCCTTTCCTTTTGAAGAATCCATATTTTGCCTCAGGTTCGGCTTCGCACTCCATAGCAAACCAGTCGAACGCTCATACAACAGCGCGCCGCCGTTTACTCGCCACACGCGCCAGAGCGGCTCGGCATGCAACTGATCGAAGATGCGCATCATTTCGCGCGTGTGAAATACATGTTGCAGGTCTGGCGCGATTGGGTCAGTTTGCATGTCTGGCTTGATAAGAATAGGGGTGGAAGTAAATCAGGAACGGCGTTGCTGGATCAATGGCCGCATTTCGGCGCGCCACTGGAGACCGTGCTCAAGGCACCGGCAGAACTCGAGGATTTTCTCCTGCTCGGCCGTATCTAGTTCGAGAAAACGGCGCTTCATAAACCGCACGGTGTCAGGGCCTGGCTCTGGACAGGGCGACGGCACTTGCGGTACCTCGAAGCTTCTGCACATTAGCGCCAGTTCGTCAGGGCGCACGCGCGTCCAGAAATCGCGAAAAAACACCGGCAGGAACACGACCAGATCTGCGAGCTTTGCCCGGCCCAGTCCCGCGATGTCCGCTTCAAGCGCAGCCTTTTTTGCCTCGAGCCCCGCAATTGCAAAAAGCAATTCTGCCTGCTCGCGTCGCGTTTCGCCGAGCGCGGTACGAGCGTCGCTTTCAGCAAGCCGGTGAAGATACGCGGCCATGGGTTCCTGGTGGATTGCAGGCAAACAGAACTCAGCAAGTAATTCGTCAAGTTTCATCCGCGTACTCCCGTGACAGCTCCAGTAAATGTTGCGCATGGTGTTTCTCATACTGGCCCTGCATTGCGGTCAGGACGAACAGGGTGGAAATGATCTGATCCAGAGGCTGTGCATCGAGCGCTGCCGTTTCGTCTGCAAGACGCGCGAAACTGGACGAGAGCGCGCCCTTGAGTTCAGCATGCGGCAGGGTCAGTGCACTTTGCAGATGCGTCTGAAGATGCGGCGTGTCACTGTTAATCCCAGCAAGCGCAGCGTCGGCATGCAGGCAGAATGTCCGCATCGCAGTCACCATGCTCCGGGCTTGTTCGCACCAGACGTCGCGCCACCAGTTGAACAGAGGATGACCGGCCTGGAGCGGCAGACTCTCCAGCAGCGTTTGCGCGCGGATCAATGCCTCGGGATCGATCTGTCCTGCCCACTTTTGCCGTAGTCGATGCTGAATTTCTTCCTGAGAAAGAGATGTCAGTTGGTGCATATTGAGACCGATCGAAAACTGGCCATTCTTGCAGACCCGGTCAGCTACCTGACGCAGGCCGTCCAGCAAGGAACGGGTGGCTGCGAGGCGCGGCCGGATGTCGTATTCAGGCGGCCAGCCGCGAATGCGCGCCCTCCAGGGATGCGCATCCGCTTCGATCGCGTCGGACTCCTGCGCCAGCGGCGCGAGCAAAAACTGCCAAAAGCAATGGCGGAAAGCTGTGCGCTGCATTTGGTTCATGTCATTGAAGTCGACGCACTGGATGTTGAGCGCGATGGGTTGCGGACGGTTGTTAATTTCCTCCCATATCGTGCGCACCAGCTCATGGGCTCGGAGCGACATACGCTCCGCATCGACCGGACCGCAACGTGTGATGACCATCGAGAGCATTGGATGTTCGGCCAAGCGTTGCGCCTCCTTAAGCGCGACGAGAAACGCGCGGAGGTAGCTGCGATTTTCGCTGCTGTCAAGTCGTTTTGCATTCGTGACATAGATCAGCGCGAGACTGAAGTCCGCACTCCGCACAACCTCTGCACTTTCGTGGGCAATCGCATCCTCCCCGGAATTCCAGCCAGGCATATCTATCAGAAACATCCGCGAAGGTTGCGAATGTTCTTCGTATCCGTCGCCCTGGCGCAGGACCATGTGCTCCAGAGGCACATACAACCGAATGCGGTGGGCGCCTGCGTTGTAACCAAGCCGGTCGATTTCTTCGCGAGCCGGGAACTTCTTCAGACGGACCAGTTGCTTGCCCTGATCGCCATCGCTCGTGCGTTCGACCACTACCAAACCCGGGACTGGCCCGTAACTCACTTCCAGGGGCAAGCGGGTCTGCGCGTCGCCCGAACTGATCGGCGCAAGTGCTTCCGGCACTGCATCGCCCAACAACTCACGGAGCAGCCGGGTTTTCCCGGCCGAGAATTCGCCAACAATACGAGTGGTCAAAACCGCGTCGGTTAGCGGCGGAATCGATTCCATGCGTTCAGCGAAGCTGCGCATGCCGTCGTTAATACGGGTAGCAAGATCTGGTTGGGACTTCATGGATTCACTCGTAAGTGGCGCATGCGTGTCAGTAGCATGTCGCCGTCGGCGAGCAGGCGCGTCGCAGCGCCATGCCAGCCGTGCTGATGGAGGGTGACAATCATCTCGGCGTCGAGCCATTTGACCAGCGCAGTCGCAAGGTCGTCACGCAGGGCTGATGTGCGCACACGGCCCTGCTCAAGCTCTTCGCACGCCTGCGCGACCGCGAGGACTGCCATTAAACCAGGAAGCGCTGCACGGTAGGCAGCACTGTCCCCTGACAGCAGCAAGGGTGCCAATAGCAGGTGCCCATTTTTTTGTCCCCACATCCCAGGATGGGCCTGCGCATCATCCAGTTCAACGGCCTTGATGGTATCGCGCATCAGCAACCCGGACGCTTCGCTCTGTACCGGATAACGTCCGGCCAGGGTATAGACGGCGTGCCAAAACAACGGCTGGATGCGGAGCAAATTACGCCTGTCGAGCGGGAGGTTCTCGTCGAGCGCATCGTCCAGGACGCGGGCATACAAGTGGACCCGCGCGCATTGCACAAGCGTCGACAGATCGGCATCGTCACCCAGTAATGGCTCAACCAGCAGGGAAATGAAGGGGGGCGCGTGTTCGGCGACGTCGATGAGGCGGCGCTGCGTCCGCCTGCCGATCGGGGATTCGGGCATCACGCCCAGACCGTCGATATCCTGGTGCAGACTGGCCGTCAGTTGCGCAGCAAGCCGGTCAGGACTCATTGTCATCGAAGCTCCTGACGAAACGCAGATACGCGTGCTTACCCGCGCTGCGCACGATAAGTTCGCCGTCTTTGAACCGGAGCATTTGCAAGTATTGCGTATCTTCATACATGGTGGACGACCAGTACATCCCATCTCCAACCACATCAGGAAACAATTCGTCTGAAATAAGGAACTCGCCATGGCGATCGGACGTCTCCATCAGCGCCGCTAGTTCACTGATGGTAGGCAAACGCCAGTCGCGACGCACGCTGCCGGATAGACAATTGAGATCGAGAAGAAGGCTGTTCGCTTCGCGCCAGGTTACCTGCCGGCGTGGGTGGGGCCAGTCCCCCAGCCGGTCCGATTTGACAGTCCACTCGAGACGCGCGCCATAATCGCGCACGGCGCTCCCATCGGGGCTTCCAAGCGCTACCGGCTGACCTGTGTTATCGACCTTCTTCCAGCCATCGAGCAGACCGGGATCGACACGACGCATCTTGCCCGACACCCGCGTCACTGCCAGCATTTGCTTGGCAATCACACGCGGCGACACCGCCTGAAGGGCCTCCAGCCTTTGTATTTTTTGCTCGAAGCGCCTCAGCAGTGCGACCATGCACTCCTGCGTCGCCTGTGTTTTTGCCAGCCCTGCCAGATAGTCACTTGCCAATGGCGCGTCGACCATGTCGACGAATTCGCGCAGCAAGTCGTCGGTATCGCTCATGGCAGCGCTTCCAGGATGGCGGTCAGGGCCTGTGCTTCGTTGCGTAAGGTCGCCAGTGTGGCTTCACGCGCCTCGGTTCCTTCCTGCATATGTCCAGCCAAGGCATCGATATCGGCCAGGCGCTGCTCCAGCAACGCGTCAATTTCATTCTCCCAGTAAGCCGCCACATGCGCGGCCAGCAGGTCGGCCATGGTGGCGCTCTGTCCGTCGTAGCTAGCAAGGAGCGACTGGATGGCCTCACCAGCCAGACGCCGCACTGCCTGCCGGTGCTCCTCCGCTGCTTGCGCCTGTGCCTGCTGTTCCCGTAGCGCACGCCTCTCGGTCATGGTCAGAATTTCCTGTTCCAGGCGTACCAATTCACGCGCGCTCTGCTCCTGCGCCCAACCAGTAAGCTGACGTTCGTTACTGATATCTTGCGCATGCGCGAGCGCGCGACGGGCCTCCTGGATCTCGCCCTCGAGCATCGCCACTGCCTGCTGCTGAAGGGCGCGTGCCTCCTGGTCGATCACGAGACGTTCTTTCGGCGCGCCACCAAGCATTGCGCCGATTTTTTCGCCCCAATAGCCGAGCGACAAGCATTCAAGCAGCGCCAGCTTCTCGCGAATTGCTGGTGGAATCATTTCACCGCCTGGGCCGCGCTTGATCGATTGCGCAACCTCCATGCCCTTCTGAATGACGATGGCAACTTTTTCGGCTTCAACCGCCACCTTGACCACCTTGGCACCCTTGGCGATGATTGCCCCGGCCTTGGTCGCCGCTGTGGCTGGATTAGCGAAGATCAGCACCACATCGGCCAGTTCGCCAACCATCCGGCCAATCTGCGCCGCGCCGTTACCAGGGACCACCTCAATTTTGTATTCCAGCGGTTGGTTAGCCAGTGCAGAGTGACTGCGGAGCTTCTCGTGAAGCAGGTCCTCGACGTCACCGAGCGCGGCTTTGGGGAGCATCGCCAACTGTTGCTGCGCCCGTTCTTGGCGGGATTGCTGATCGAGAACGGCCCGCTCCAGCGCTGCCAGTCCCGCCGTCTCGACGAAGGTCGCACTATCGACAACCGGCAAGGGCGGCACCCGAATGTTCAGTTGTTCCAGGCGCGCATCTGGCAAAGCCAGCGCGCCGTAGCGCGCGGATTCGCTGCTGAATGTTGTCGCAAGCGCCGCCACGGCCTCGCGCAACTCGGCACCGCAGGCGAGTTGAAACTGTTCCAGCGCTGGCGAATCGGCGACCGGCTCGGCCAGAGGCAGCAACCGCGTGCCAAGCCAACGCCGCTTGTCTGCGACAGCCGCTTCGGCGGTACGCTGCATCTCGGTCTTGTCGTCCTGCTGACGCTGGTAGAGCTCGGATTTCAGACCAAATAACTCCTGTTTGCGTTGCATGAGTTCCGTATGCAGCGCCTGTGCCGCCGATTCTGAATTGGCAGCGCAAGCGCGCTGTGCTAGCGCGTTTTCACCGAGGGCATTTTCGATCAGCGGTCGTACTTCTGCGGTATATCGGCGCAGGCGGATGTCTGCCAGGTCCGTGCGGGCTCGTTGCACGAAGTCGCGTACTTCGTCGCGGCCAGTGCCGTCGCGGCTAGCGCCGGCCAGGCGCAGACGCAGGCCGGTTGCCATCTCGATCTGCCTGGCCCATGTCGTGAGATCGGGGACGGGCTCCCCACGCACCTGCGCAGTGAGAATCTCGTCCCAGCGCATGACCATGACCTTGACGCGTTTGCCATATTGCGCGATCGTCCGCAGTGTTTCGATGTCAGCCGGTCCTGGACCGCGTGGGTCGAGCAGATATAACACGGCATCGGACTGGAGGACCTGGGCGGCGGTGAATTGCTGGCGCGCCAGCGACACACTGCCCAGTCCGGGTAGATCGGCAATCGTGACACCTTGCAACCACGCCAGCGGCAGCGCCAGCGTCGCACAAGCAGCCCCGGCTGGCGCAGTCGACGTCGCGTCGCGGAAAGCCGATGCACTCAGCGGCAGCACACTGCCATCGTTGCCGATCAGCGTCATTGCGGTCGCAGGGCCGTATTCGATGAAGGTAGGCAGCGATGTCGCTTCTTCCTTGGCGACATACAAGTGAGTATCTTCGAGAAGCATATTTAACAGGCTGCTTTTGCCCACCGAAAAACTGCCCAGAACGATCAGGTGCAGCGTATTTCCAGCCGGCGCCATGGTGCTGGCAAGTGCGTCGAGGCGCGCATGCAGGGATGCAGGTAAACGCGCCGCAAGGTCGGCGGCAAAAACACGCCCGTCTTCATTGAATGTGGTCATGGGGTACATGCCTCTTTGGTCAAGGTGATCAGCCCGGCAATTTGGGACTTTGCGTCACCGAGCAACTGGACCCGTCGTGTTATCTCTTCCTGGCTCTGCTTGAGCAGTTTCTGCACGTCTTCGCGCTGCGCACGTTTGGCGTTCAGGGGCTCGACGAACTGTTCTTGCACGCATTCTTCAAGCAATTCCAGCTGCTTGGCGTATTGCGCTTGAATGGCCGCGCCGACATGATCCCTCAGGTAGGTGATTCGGTTGGCCAATTGCCCTGCCGTCGTGCGCCGAAGGCGGTCCAGCGTGTCACCGACGACATCGCGCTGGGCTTGCGCATAGGCTTTCGTTGCCTGCTGCATTTCGTCTGCCAATTTATCGAGCTTGCGCTGATACTTGCTAGCCGCAACCTTATTGGAGAGGATCTTGCCGGTGCGGTCATGTTCTTCCTTGATGATGGCTTCCAGTTGCGCTTCTTTGTTATCGAGTATTTTCTGGTCGCGTTTCAGGTTCTCCATATAGGTCTCGACCTGGCTGTAGTCGGTGTACGTCACTTCTTCCGTGCGGGCAGCTTTATACAGTCCACCCGGATGGGTCTCGGTCTTGGACGCCGTCCGTGGGGCGGGCTGCGGACCGAGCCTGTCAACACGGTCGCGGGCCCGGGTTGCCGCTTCGCGGGCCGCATTCAGTGCAGCCTCGTTACCCTGCTGCTGCTCACTGTCGCCCTGCAGTGACTCAATCCAGTCTTCATGCTCGGCAATAGCTTCCTTCAGCTCGGCCGTCTGTGCGTGATAGCTTTCAAGATGGGACAGATCGAGTTCAAAGCTGACCTGGGGCGGCGCCAGGCTGATATCGACTGCGCGCAGACTGGTATTGAGATGCTCGACATGCCCGGCCATGCGCTCGGCGTATTGCTCGCGCAATCCTTCGAGATTTTCCTGGATTTTTTTCTTTTGCTGCTCCCAGCGCTGCTCCACCTCGCCTGACAGATCCGTGAAGCGGCGCGCGAGGTCGCTTGGCAAGCCAATCTTCTTCACCTTCTTGGCGACCTGGGCTTCGACATAGCTCGCCGTCAGCCGCTCGTCGATTTCCGCTTTCATGTTCGCCAATGGAACGATGAGTTCGCGTTCAACGAGGCCGGCCAGATACAAAGCAGCGCGAGCATGGTCGCTACGCGCTTCGGCGCCTGCGACGCCCATTTCCAGGTCAAGCGTCTTGATTTCCTGATCGAGCAGATCGAGGTCGCGCTGGCGTTGCGCCAGGGTTTCTTTCGACGCTAACTGAGTCAACTGGTCGCCGATACCGTCTGCCAGCTGTTCCTGGATGTGCAGCATTTGCTTGAGCGGCTTCAGGTAGACCTGTTCAAGCGCTTCGCCGCTAGTGAAAAGGTCACGGATTCGCGCCGCCAGACGCGGCACGCCAGAGCGGCGCTGCTTCGCCGGATCTGAGCTCATCGCCCAAAGCGCGCTCACGCCCATCAGGTGATCCTCGTTGGTCATGAGGTTCAGTTCCGCGACCGGCTGCCCCTCCAGGTACTTGTAAAAATTTGCTTTGACCTTATCCATGCCATCACTGGCCCGCTGCGCTTCAGTCTTGATCACTTCCTGCGGATCCTGCGACTCCAGTACGTCATCCCACATGTTGACAACGGTGATGAATTTGCTGAAGTTCTTGCGGATCGTTTGCGACAGGAACGACCATTCCGTGGCGTTTCCGCCAAGCTGCTGGGCACTTTGCACCCAGATCGCAATATGCGCTTCAGCAATCGCGTTACGGGTAATTGACTCATGATGGGCCACGAGCGATTGCAGTCCCGGTGTATCGATCAGCACCAAGCCCTGGTCGAGCAGCGGATGTGCCATGAGAATCTCGATGTGATCGACATGCCGGCGCGCGTCAGCATGACTTTTATCGAGTTCGGTACTCCAGCGTTCGAGCGTTGCCGCGTCCTTCCACTCAAGCTCTTCCGGTGCGCGACCATCCAGAAAATGCACCCTGATGAACCGTTCGGTATATCCGGGCGGCAAGGCCCGGATGAACGTATTCACTGCGGTGGTCGCTTCTTTCGCATACCGCAGCAGTTCGATTCCCAGCAAAGCATTGACGAGGCTAGATTTCCCGCGCGAAAATTCGCCAACCACGACCAGCAGCACGTTGCGGTCGGATTCCAGTGACTTGGACAGCTCGGCGAATTTGGCGTGAGAGGCCTTTAGTTCCGGGCTGCCGAACTGCTCGAACAACTCCTGTGTCTGTGCCAAGTAATCCTGCGCCTTGCCAATTTTTAATTGTCGGGACCGCAGTCCGCTGGTAATTGCTTCGCTATGAGCGTCGATCATGTTTCTATCCTGTTAACAGCTGACAACGGCTGACGTTGTGGAATTGCATTGTTTACTATCTAGTGAAGGGAATGGAATAGCGAAATGCAAATAATTATTGGCTCGCTCTCATATTTTTCCAGAAGGCGAAAAGTCCGGCGCCATTGCACCGATTTCGGCAATCAGCGCAGTGGCTTCGGCGTCGTCCCCAGCCAGTCGCGCCGGCACAGGCACACCATGCAACTGCGCGCGTAGCTCATCCCAGCGTTCGCGTAGCACCCGCCAGTTTTCGGCATCATAGGTACCGCCAAACACGACCGGATGCACATCGATGCGCGGCAAATCGTTGCCCCGCACGCCCTGTTCGATCGCCGCGTCGAGCTGACGACTCCAGTGGCTGCCGACCCGGTCGACCCGGCCGATCTGCTGCTCGACGACACCGGGATTCCATTCCGGATGCAACAGCACGACCGTACGGCATGCCTCGTGCAGGTTCAGGCCCTCGCGGCCAACCAAAGACTGCGCCACCAGCACGTGGGGGAAGCTGCCCTTGCGGTTGAACGCTAGCTGGAGCAGCCGACGCGTTTCTGGCTGAGTATTGCCATTCATGAGGCGCGCAAAACCGCCACGTGGACTGCTGTACTCTGCCTGTAACAGCATGATGACCGAGGCCCAGTGCGCGTTCGCGTTCGAGGTTTCTTCCTCGGCTTCGTCCTCGCTGTCCGGCGCGTCGCGGCTTGCTGCCGAACTGATCAAGTCAAGGAACGCCTTGGCCAGCACACCGGCCGGCAATGGTTCGCGCGCACCAAGCGCCCGCTCCGGCAACAGGCCAGTCAGCGCTCGGGCAACAGTGGCAAGTTCGTTGCCATCCTTGGAGCGCGTCACCATGGTCCGGAACGCAGCGATAGTTGACGCACCGCGCGCTATACCAGGAACGACATCCCGCAATGCAGGGGCGGCAAACTCAGCCTCCAGCAATGCGAGCAGCTGTTCGCGAAAGTGTTGGCGGTCTCGCTCGAGGGCCCCATATTGTTTGTCGAGCCGGATGTCGAGATCGCCCTCCTCCTCGGCCGTCATACTGATGCGGTAGAGCTGGCGCCAGGCAGCGCGCACCGCTGGCCATTCGCTGCTTTCGTCCCTGGCAGTGCGACTGCCATGCACCTTCGCCTGTGGCCACGCAGCGCCCCGATCCAGTCGGCGCAGCATTTCACGGGCATTCAGCAAACTGGTCAATGCCTGCATGGGCCTGGTAAAACGGCCAAACACCAGCACTTTTTCGTCGGCTTCGTGTTTGGATTCAATCTGTGTCACCGCCGCGCAGATAGCCGGATGGTCAAACAGGGCGGCATCGCCATCGCCGGTAAAAGCAGCGCGAATGCATTGCTGCCACCACGCCACGCGCTGGAGCCGCTTGTTGTCGGATGGTTGCAGTGCATGGGGCACGTTCGCCGGCGACGCCGTGCCATCGTACTGGTGCTGCGCGTTGTCGAGCGCATCGTCATTCTTGACATGGTCGAGCAGACTGGCGATGCCGTGACCGTTGCCGATCGTCAGGCGCAGGCGCTGGGCAATGCTTCCCGTTGTATCGGAATGTCCCGACAGCAGGATCGACAACGCCTCGGCAGCACAGATGGCGCGTTTCCACGGTCCGCCGAGCGTGGCGGGATCGACCAAAATCTCCTGGTCAACATTGCGGTAGCGGTCTGGCTGCTGGCCGGAATGCGCGGCGTACGCCATCACCGCGCGGTCACCGCGCTTGTCGCGACGCAGCAGATAGGGTGTCAGCGCTTGCTGGAATTGCCGGGACGCGACACCGTAATTTGTACGCGCCGCGGCACTGCTGCGCCAGGTCGTGCGTAAACGCTGTACCGCGTGGGTGTAACTAAGAATGGGGTCATCCGCACCATCTTTTGCACAACCGATCTGCGCCGGCCCGACATCGATCCGCTCCAGGGTGTTCCACCATTGTTCCGCCTCGAGCTCGACCGGTGTGGCCGTCAGCCCGACCTTGCGCACGTGCCCAGCGCAGAGCAGCACCTTGTCTAGCAGGACGGATAGCCGGCTGTCGGTTTTTCGACCCTTGTGCGCCTCGTCGATGATGACCAGGTCAAACATGCCGAAACCGAGTCCGACCGCGTATTCGAGCGCGCCTCGCAGCGTGCCGCCACGGCGATATGCTTCACCGTCGAGCAACTGCGGCCACGTATGGTCAGCCACCAGCTCGTCCAGAAATAGCCGCGCTGCATGGCGCGGATGGTCCGGGATGGCGGCGACGATCCCGATGGCGGCAGCACCACCCCAGGGCTTCGGTGCTGCTGCTTGCCAGTCATAATTGTTTGGTGAACGCTTGCCGTTGCGAATGCGCCAGCGGGCAAACAGTTCGGGCAGCAGCGCGGTCCGGTCGCTGCCCTCCTTCAGGCGCCAGTGGGCGAATGCATGCGAAATCAACAACACCGGCTCCTGATACCATGGGCGCACGGGCACGACCGACGGCGTGCTCTTGTCAGCCGGGTGCCACGCACGGTAGTAAGACGGCAGGCCGCGGATCACGTCCGGTACGTCGAGTGCCGATGCAGCCAGCTCGGTCTGCCACTGATAGCCCAGTCCAGGAGGAATCACGATGGCGACGCGGCCCCCGGCGGCCACCACGCAACGCGCGAGCGTCGTGGAAATCCGGGTCTTGCCCATGCCGACTTCATCGGCGATGATCATGCCGTTGTCGGTGATCCGGTCGGCGATGCCACACAATGTATTGCACTGCCCGGCGTCCAGGTAGGCGCTGGTACCGCTTGCTGCCGCTTCACGCTGCTCGCGGGCATGTTCACGCAGTCCGCTTGCCACAGCCTGCCAACCTTTGAATTGCTGGTTCATGCAACTTCTCCCAATGAGGCCAGATATGTGACTTGCCATGCCAGCGCGACGCGTGCCAGCATCGCTTCGTAACGCTTGCCTTCCTCCGTCTGGCCCGACTCGGCGTACACCGGACGAAACGCGGGCGCCAGCAAGGCGCTGAACGGGTTCACGCCAAGCGCGCGGAATTCGGCAACCCCGGTGCTGGCGCTGGCCCTGCACAATTCCTGCTCGAGCCGGTGACACCACGTACGCCAGTCGAGCCGATCCACGGCGCACTGGATTTCCGCAATCATGTCCAGTTGCTGCATCATCTGGCGGATCGGATACTGGAGCGGACCTTGACGGACTGCCGAGCCCATCTTCTCGCCAGCCTTATCTGGCAGTTCGACGCCGCAGTCCGTGGGGCCAGGTTCATCTTCACCGCGACTTGCCGGAAAGTTGAACAACGCCCAGCCGAGCTCGTCTAATGCAAGCGGGCGCGGCGGAACGGTCCCGATGCCGCCCTGTTCATCGATCACTGGCACTTGCGCGGTAAATTCCTTAGAGTCAACTGTCCAGCGCACGCCGACCTGTATTGGACGCACGCCGTCCCAGCGAATGCGTCCGGCAGCATCGGGCACGCACACCTCGCCGCTGCTGTCGAGCAAAGCGAACTCGGGACCGGTGTATTCGGGGATCAGCAGCCAGCCTGCCTGCATGCCGTCGCCCTTCCACTGGAACCAGGCCACCGGGGGCGCCATGAATTGAGCATCGTGGTCAGCCATGTCGTCGCCCGGCTGCAGCGCCCCCGCCACGGTCGCTTCCTGCGTCCACTGGATAGGTAGCAGATTGCTCACGACATGCGCGGGATCGTCGCCCGGCGTCTGCTTCCACAGCAGGTATTCCGGCAGCAGGACAACACCGGCCTCCAGGTTACCGCCAACTGCAGACGACTTCCTCATGAAACCGGGACTTGTCAGGTTGCCGGAGCCAAAATAGACCCACGGGTTGCCGCATCGATTATTTGTCTCAATATACTTCCCGCTGAAAATGAATTTGGCGTGCATGAACGTCTGCCCTTCCAGCTTTAGCGTGGGCCTGATTTTCCAGCCTTCTGCGGTAATTTTCTGCTTGGACAAAGCAACTGCCTGACAGGCCTCTGGGTTGACGTAGACATCGACACTTGCACCGGCCGTGAGCAGCCTCTGTTCCTGCAAACGCGCCACCACTGCCGCCAGCACTGACGGAAGTTGCGTCCCGTTGGCACCCTCGTAATACGCGGAGCCCATTGCCAGATAGTTGCGTGGCGCTTTCCCTGTGTTTTTCACCTTGCGCTGCACGTGTGCGCAAATCGACTGACCACGGTTATCGATGAAGCGCGCAATGCCTTGCGCATTCGCCGCCGCCTGCCCAATCCATAGCGCCAGGTTCTGCTGCGCCATTTGTGTTTCGGTATCGCTGCGGCCAGCAGGCAGCGCATCGAGGATCCGGGTGTCGAAGAAGCCGCGCAGCCATGTCAGCAAGTCCCACGCAGCGGCCAGGTCGGCGCAGTCCCCGGCGGTCGTGCCATCCAGAACGCGGCTGTCGATGTCGACACGCCAGGCCAGATCGATATTGCCTTCGAGCGTGGCGCGGGTCCAGTTGCCTGTAGATACCAGCACGCGCAACTGCCAGTCTCTTGGGTTGTCAAGCCGCCGGAAGCCCAGCACCGCGACCTTGGCATGCAGCAGCAGAAATGGCAGGTTCAGGCGCTTGACCGGAAAATGTATGACGCCGGGCACGACGGCGCTCGTCAGTTGCGGATTGCCTGGATCGAGTAGCAGACCCAGCCGGCAGCATCCACGCGAGGCGCGGGTAGCAGCACTCTCGGTAGTAAAGCGTTCTGCGGCGATACCCATGAACGCTGCGTCAGCCGAATAGCCGCACATCCAGCCGAATTCGCCAATGTATTCATCCGGCGCGGCGAAATGCTGGGCCAGCGACATCCGCGTGATTTCAGGCTTGGCCATTGCTTGTCCTTGGTGGTGGGTTGGTGCGATGAAGACGGCTGTCGAGCTGTCCGTTCATGTCCAGGTTCAGCAGAAACAAATTGCGCAGACGGTAGGAAACGTCGTCGGGTAAGGGGAAGGTGCTTGTGGCCTCGGGCGCATCGGGCAGGTCCGGATCTTCAGGCCGGTTGCCCTCGGCCACACGCGCCGGGTCGAATGCCTGGCCCGGAACGATCATCCCGTCGCGCAGGCGCAGGACGCGCTCGTCGCGCTCGACGAGCTCCTTGATAACATCGGCGTCGGATGCTGCTACGCAGGCATGCGCAAATGTATTGGCACCTGTGCCGTCCAGGTCATTAAAGCCATGGTCCAGATAGCGCGCGGCAGCAGCACGCAGTGTCGCGACAGCGGCGCAGACCTTGGGTACGAGCGCAGTTTCCAGTCCGAGCGGCTGGCCGAGGCCTGCCGCCAGCACCACCTCGATAGCGTCGAGGACCTTGTAGGCAGCCGCCTGAAGCGCAAAAAACAGCGCGCCGGCCTGCACGCCCAGCCAATGTTCTGCGCTGAGCGCAGGCGGACGGCCCTGCCCGTTGTAACGGGACTTGGCGTCCAGGCTTCCGATCCATTCCAGTGCGTCACGGCGCCGTGACGGGCCGACGCCGTCCCCGCGCACGATCAGCTCGCGCAGGATAGCGGCGGCATCTAGAGGCAGTGGCGATGTGGGAGACAGGATGGCGCGCATTGCAGCAGTATCAACATTCTTCGTCTTTCCGCAGACCCATTTGCCGAGGACCGCGACAGCGTCGCCATTGTGGGGACGGTGTTTCCCGACCACCGCGCGGATGAACGCCATGCCGGCATTGGTGCAACCATAGCTGTTGAAACGCTCGCCCACCGAATCGACGAGACCCAGGGCCTTGAGCGCCTGAACCGTTGCCATGCGCATTGGCTGGCTGACGTAAAATCCAGGCTGCCCGAAACTTGCAAACAGCGGCGTTCCGTTCACGCCGCTCAGCTTCTGGATACCGCGCAGGCGCTCATCTCGCCGACCGTCGTTCGCCTGATGCTGCATCCAGCACGCCAGCGCTTCGATCGCATTCGCGACCTTAATGTTCTCCAACCGGACATTGTGCTGCCTTGCCTCTTCGCAGACGGCCACGCCCAGCGTGGCGAGGAACAATTGTTTTCCGAACCAGACGCCACCCATGCCTGGCACCGCCAGATCGTTGAACATCCGGACAGCCGCCCCAAGGCCCAGGGTCCGTGTGCGTCGTTCGCTGGCGACCGGTTCGGGCGCAAGTATTCCCCAGCTTGATGTGATCAATTTATGTCTTTCTGTGTGGTGGCATGCTGCGCCGCTGTGCGGATAAGAGATCCGGGCGTATGAATTATTGCCGTCCGACGAGCGGACTGACATGTGCACGCAATTCGGCTTCGACCTGCGGCGCAATCAATGCATAGTGCTTGACGGGGAGATGGATGGTGCTGAGACGGAATACCCGCTCGTTCCACATGGGCCGGGCCCTGAGCTTCATGGCTACGGTTCGCCGATCGAGGGGAAGGTTGATATGTTGGGCAACTCGGCTTCCTACATTGGTGGACTTACCGATATAAACTGGCATCCAGTCCAATAGCTCATCATGCTTCCTGATTCGGAGCAGTTTCGTCGTCGGTGTATTTTTACCAAAAAAATCTGCGTGATCCCATTCTTTGACGAACTGACGCATCCATTCCGATAAATCAGCTCTGCCACGTTGCGGATGCCCGACGTGAACATCAATGCGATAGATGCCTGGATATTTCTGTTGCAGAATCATTTCCTGATCCGTCAGCAAACAGATCTGCTGCGGCTCGAGGCTACGCACAATATCGCCAAAATTATCGAAAAGGCTGGAAAGCGCTACGTCTATTTCCAAAATTCTATTCAAAATTACCTCAGTGATTTACTATCTGACGTGCTTAGAAATTGTAACTGCTTTTCCATCGGGAAACAATGGAACCTATAAAATGTTACTCACGCGGTAACAAGTGGGCAAAACTTTCCCGAGGGACTGAGATTAGGCGATACCAAGCAGTGCAAGTGCATCCTGTGCCGACAATTTGATGCCCACATCCTGGGATCGTCCAACCCCGAAATCGAATGGATTAATCCTGATGAGCGTGCCGCCGCGCCGCTGAATGATCCCTGACTGAAATGCCTTACAGTCGGAATCGCTTTTCCTGCGCCGATCTCGATCACCACCGGCCTGCTCACTGCCTCTACCCACTTCTGCTGGCAGGCACGCTGTGCGTCAGCGCGTTTGCTGACCCAACTCCAATCGTCAAACATCAAGATGTTTGGCCGCGCTACCGCACCGCAATGTGGACATCGAGGAACGTCACAAATCAATCTGCATGCCTGTTCATACACTACCGGTAAAAAATCATCGGCGGCCCAGATCGCGTCGCTGCACGGTCTGGTGCACTGCAGGTGGTGGATCGACCCGTGACACTCATGCACAAGATCAGTTCCGAAGCCAGCGCGCTGGAACTGCCCATCGACGTTGCTGGTAAAAACACTGTAGCTCAGCGCCTTGGTGCCGGCCCAATTCCGGAGCAACGCAAAACCCGCGTGCGGCACGGTACGGCGATACAGCGCCAGTCGATGTCCATAAAATTCCCAGGCTTGAACAGGGTCGCTGACAAAACTGTCCGCAGACGCTGCAGCCTGGAAATCGATGCCCGCTGCAGCGAGTGCCGGATAGGCCTCCCAGAAGCCGCTGTTGCCACGAAAGTCCGGCAAGCCGGAATCGACGCCCATGCCGGCGCCGGCTGCGATGACAATCGCGTCGGCGTCGCGCACGATCTGCGCGGCTTGTTCAATCAGCAGGTCATGCTCGTTCATGTGCGCCCCCATTCATCATGGCGCCAGACTAGCAGCGACTGCGACAAGCGGCGTCGTTACCCATCTGAAGGGCTACGCCTTGCGTAAACTTGTCGAACCGATGCTCTCCATTCCCACGGGTGCGCATGGCCGCCTGCACGCGTTGAAAGTCGCGCCGGCGCCGCAGCAGATGGTGCTGCCCGGTGCCATTCAGGTGCGCCAACAGCGCGCGAAGTGCGAGCGCACACGATAGGCCCGGCGCGCCATTTGATTCGGCGCGGTGCTGACCCAAAGTGATGCCCCGCGGGCTGTCGTCAAGGTGCAGTTCCGCCGTCGAGATGGACACGCCTGTCTCGTTGCGCAGCGAGACGATGACGCTGTTACCGCTGAGGCGGACAGCGTCGCAAGTGCCGACACAGTGCGCCATCGCTTGTCCTTCGGTACGCAACTGGCCCCGGCTGGTTAGTTCGACGATCGTCCGGTCATTGAACTGTCAGGGTTTTGCAAGCATAGCCGGCCACTGCGTCGCACCTTCGCCAGCGAAGCCAATTGGTCGATCTCGTCAACGAAATCAAGCGGGGCAGTCACTGTGCTCGCCAGCGCTTTGAGGTCGCTCAAGGCAGCGTGTGTCATGGGCCGACTTCGGCGCTCCATGCGCGCCGCAAAGATGCGACCAGTGCGGGACAATATGCTGTCGGTGCGGAGTCGCCGTGTAAGTGCCGCACGGCGTGCAGCGCCAGCCGGCTAAGCTGATCGAGCGTCAACAGTGGCCGTGGCAGCAGGGTCGCATTGTGTTCGACGTTGATCCTGGCGCGGTCATGGCCAGCAGCTTAAGCGACACGGCCAGTGCGGCATCGTATTCCCTGAACGCCGACTCGTCATAGGACTGCCCACGAGAACCGCGCCTGCGACCTGCACGAGATGCGCCAGTGTTCCGCCGTCATATTGCTGGAATTCCCGGACGGCGCACTGTTCCAGCGCCTGCCAGATGGCGGCAAGGTTCATGCCTGCACAGCGCGGGCGACCTCGATAATCTGTCCCGACGTTGCCAGCACGATCAGGCCACGGCGCGCGCCCGTGATCTCAAGGTAATTGTCCACTTGCGCGCGATAGTGCTGCAAGGTAGCTGCCGACGGAGCAACGTCACTCTTCCAGTCGATGATGGTGTGCGGCTTACCATCGGCCGTGAATGTGATGGCGTCAGCAATGCCAGCCGTAACCAGCTCCGCGTCCGCTTCTTGCTGGGCCCCATAGACTGCGAATTCGGCGACCAAGCCAGGCTGCAGTTGAATAATTTCGGGCAACTGCAAGGTGCGCACCACGCAACCGGCTATTTCAGCAGCCGACAGTGCACGCCGATCAGCGGCATACCCGCCACCGATCTGCGCGATCAATGCCGCCGCGCGCTGGCACAGCAAGGTGGGATCGTTGCTCGCCTCCCCTGTCAGCACTTCCTCGAACAGTTTGTGCATGACCAGGCCGCGCTCGCGGCCGCCCCGCACCGCCGGCTGCTCCGCTAAGGCAATTCGCATGGCCGGGGTTTCTTCCTGCATGGCGACGACCGCGCTGCCCTCGCCTTCGGCACGGCTTGGCGCGCGCCAGCGCAACACCGGCGCCGCCGCAGCAATGTTGGCCGCCTCGCGCCTGAACACCTCGTCCGTTTGCGTGTTGACGACATCGGGAGCACATCCCGGCAGCACTTCTGCCGGCGCAAGTTCCATGGCTGGCAGCGCGGCCAGGCCGAGGTCGAGCAACGCTATCCATGCATTGCTGACGGGCGCCACGTTCAATCGTGGCAGCACCAGTAGTTCACGCGCACGCGTGGCGGCGACATACCACAGTCGGATGCGCTCACGTGCGAGTTCCGCAGCCTCGCTCTTGTACGCGTCGGCGTAGCCTGACGGCTTGCTGCCGAATACCTGACAGCACAGGCGCTGCTCTGAACGTTCACAAAACACGGAATCCGCAGATTTGGTGCGCGTCATCGTGTTGATCGGCACCACTACCGGCCATTCCAGCCCCTTCGCAGCATGCATGGTGTACAGCGTGACCGCATCTTCCTGTGCATCGGGTTGACCTTCGGCCGCGCGCGCTTCGTCGGTCCAGGCCAGCGTCATTGCTGCAGCAAACGCCGCCAACCCCTGCACCGAGTAATCAAGGCTGATCGCCAGGAATTTGTCGACGTTCGCCAGCGCCCGCTCGGCGCGACCGTGATGACGCTGCAGCAGGATCGGCCGCACCCGCAACGCCTCGATGGCCTGCGCCAGCAACAGGTGCGGCGTGGTAGCGTTGGCGTGACGCCGCAATGCCTGCAACGTGGCCAGCATGTCGTGAGCGGGCCCGGCGCCGATGTGTGCAAGATCGGTGCGGACGTTGAGCCGGCTGGCCAGCTCCGGCCTGTCGTTCTGCGGCGGCAGTTTGAATGCGATATCGAGCAGCGCCTCCTCAGTCAGCCCGACCAGTGGGCCCCGCAGCAGGGCGCCAAGGGCGATTGTGTCTCGGCTGTCGGCCAGCACCCGGCAAATGGCGATCAGATCCTGCACTTCCTGGCGGCGGTAGAAGCCCTTGCCAGCTTGTGTGGCCACCGCGATGCCATTGCGCTCCAGCGCTTCTTCATAGCGCCACAAGTCGCTGCCTGTCGGCGCCAGCAAGGCGATGTCGCCGGCCTGGCACAGCCGCGAAGCGGCGCCATGGCGGCCCGGCAGCATGCGGTTACCGATCAGGCTGGCGCACAGGGCTGCAACCGCATCGGCCTCGGCGTCGCGCTGCGCCGTAGCTGACGGCTTGCCGTCGGCGCTGGGAACGGCAACATCGAGCGCGGCGACGCACACGTGTCCGTCAACCGCTGCGTGAAATTCGTCGAGCGGCGTGAAGCCCGGCTGGCCCTCCGCATTCAGGTGCGCTTCGAAGCGCTGGTTGACGAAGTCGAGAATCGGCGCGCTTGACCGGAAATTGGTCGCAATCGACAGGACATCGCCACGCGCGGCAAAAGCGCTGCGCGCTGCGTTGAACGCGGCGATGTCAGCGCCGCGAAAACGGTAGATTGCCTGCTTCGGATCGCCGACTAGGAACAGTGCGCCGGGACGGATCGTGAAACTGCGCCAGTCGGCAGCAGCGACGCCGGCACCTGCTTCGCCACACAGGCGCCACAGGATTTCGGACTGGAGCGGATCGGTGTCCTGGAACTCGTCGACCATGACGTGCAGGTAGCGCCGCCTCAACGCCTCGCGCACGGCATCATGGTCGCGCAGCAGATCACGTGCGGCATGAATCAGGTCGTCGAAATCAAGCAAGCCTGCGGCGCGCTTGTAGCGCTGATAATCGCCCAGCAAGGGCCGCACCGCTCCCACCAGTTGCTCAAGGACGGTGGCCGCCACTTCCTCGTCGATCCGGATCCACGCGGCTTCGCAGGCCCACACCAGCGCATTCGCCTGATCAAACAACGCCGCGCCGTACGGCTTTTTATGACCAGCTTCAACCGCCGCAATTTCCCACTTGCCCTTGAATTTATAGGCAGGAAAAGCGCCGCCGCCAGTGCAAAGCTCCGGAACGATGACACAGGCCTGCAACCGGGCCAGCCGGATGTGGCCAGACAGGCTGTCCCGCTCTGTGACGTCATTTGCCATACTGGTATAGCAGGCTGCACGGCGGGTGGTCTCCGGCTCGTCTACGCCACAAGTGCTGATGAATGCCTCAAGGTCAGCGCAGCATTGCACAAACGCCGCGATGAATGGCGCCAGCGGCTGCGCCGGCGCTACCGTTAGCGCCCGCTGGCTGCTCACTTGCCCGAGAATGTCGCGCACCAGCTTGATGCTGCCAGAGGCATCGTTTGCTACCAGTTGCGCCAGCAGGCTGTCGGCGCCGCCATCGAGTTCGGACCACAGCCACTGGTCGCCGAGATCCTGCAGCACCTGGTCGGCATGATCGCGATCCATTACGGCTGCGCCCGGGTCGATATTCGCTTCAACCGGATACGGCATGATCAGGCGCTGGCAAAAACCGTGAATCGTCGAGCACGTGACCTGATCGATTGTTGCCGCCGCATCGACCAGGTGGCCGCGCTGCTGCTCGCTCAAGCCCGCTGGCAGCGCCACCACCATTTCGGCCGGTACGTCGCCGGCCACCAGCGCGTCGACAAATGCCCGTACGCGCTGAAGCAGTTCTCCTGCCGCGAGTTCCGTGAACGTCACGGCGGCGATCGACCGCGGCGCTGCGCCGCCCGCGAGCAGCATCGCTACCCGCCCCGCCATTACCGCCGTCTTGCCGGAGCCAGCGCCGGCTTCCACGAGGAACGACCTGTCCAGCACCGCCAACGCCGTGGCGCGGGCTGCATCATCTCGCAATTCAACAACCATTATTTCGACTCCCAGACAGTTGCAGCGTCGCCCAGCACGGCCTGGATCGCCGCATCCTTGCGCTTGTTGTAGGTGGCCTGCGCGTTCGCCGGCAGCAGGAATGTGTACTTGTCGTAAGTACCGCCGGTATCGGGGCCGGGCAGGCAATGACCTGCCAGCAGGCTGGTATGGGCGCTGACCAGGTGGCCGGTCAGTTCCAGCATCACCGCGTCCGGTTCGGCAAGTTCGCGGGCGATTTGCTCGCGCGGGTAAAACAGCGAGGTGCGCACCGCGACCCCCGCGCCAAGCATGGCTTTGACGGCGTACGCGTACAGACAGCGCTGCAATTCGGCGCCGCCGTTGATGACCACATCGGCAGCGAGCGCCTTGCCGGTCTTGTAGTCGCACACCAGTGCGTGCTTGCCGTCTCGCGAGATATCGAGCCGGTCGATATAACCCTTGATACGCAGTCTGGTACCGGGAATGGTGATTTCTGTCGCGGCATCCCATGGCGGCTGGGTGCCAGGTTTGACGGGCGCGCCGCCAAACGCCACTTCGCCAAACGATGCCATGCCTGTAATGTCGGTCTGGCCGAACCGTAGTGCCGTCGTGGCCAATCGGCGCGATTCGTCCAGCGCCCGGCGCCAGATGACCGCAGGCGGCAACTGGCGCTCGCTGGCCCACGCCGATGCAACAGCGCCGCTGGCCGCAAGTACTGCCACGTCGATCGATTCGGCACTCGCATGCGCCAGGTCGCCATCCTCTGCCAGGTTCTGCAAGCCAATGTCGAGGATTTCGTGCACCAAATTACCGCCGGCGGCGGCATCAAGCAGCAGCGGTTCGGCGTTCATTTCCGGCGCCGTCCAGCCAAGTCCGTATTCCCACAAGTATCCCAGGGGACTGCGCAGCAGGAGCTTGAGTGAGCTGGCCGAGTGGGTGCGTCCGGCGATCGCTGCGATCAGCGGATGGCCGGCTGTCACGGCGCCATCATGCGCCGTGACGCCAACATGATGCCAGTTTTGCCAGCAGGCCTGCGCCGCGATGGCGCCTGGAACGTTGCGAAATTCCGCAGGGCGCGCTGCGAGCCGGTCGGCGTCGCTGATCGCGTGCAGCGTGGTGGCATGACGCCACAGACGTTCTTCTTCGCGACGTGCCGCCAACAGCGGACTTTTGCCGAGACAGCGCCCCTCGTCGTTGCGGCGAGAATACGAGAGCACTACCTGACCCGTGCACGCGTCAATCACCGCCTGGTAGTCAGCGGCATCGCGCAAGGCCAGCGGCACCGGCTCGAGTTGCCTGGTCGCCACGACATGATCGGGCAGCAGCGCGTCGTCTGTGCTCGTGCGCGGCCACTGCCCCGCGTTCAGGCCAAGCAGGCGGACAAAGCGCCGCGGCGTACCGGCCAGCGCCGCGGCCGGCATCCAGGCCGCGCTTGCGCAGGGGTCGAGTCCGTCGTCCTGCCTCATACTTTCAAGTGTTGCCATGAGCGACGCAGCCGGGCCGGCGGCCAGCGCGCGCCGCCAGATGGCGAGCGCGCGGCCTTGCAACAGCTCCTCGCCAGCCACCTCCGCGGCGCGCGGCCCTTGCTGAAGCAAATCGACCAGCACGGCCAGTGGCGTGGTGCCGTCCACCTCGCCCGGCCAGTCGCTTGGGGACAAGCGCGCCAGCAGGCTGGCCCAGGCTTGCGGCGAGGTCAGCGTGGCCGCCGATGGCAGCACCCGCAACCATTGTTCAGGCAGCGTGGCCCACAGAGGCAGGCTGCGATCGCACAGACCGGCAAGGCGGCGCAGTCGCGCGTGCGACAGGCCGCGCACGAGAATGTCCGCCAGTGCGCACGTAGCCTGGCCTTCGCGCGTGGCGCTGACCGGCACACCTTGCACGAAATGCAGACCGATGCCAGCACTCCTCGCCAACGCAAGCAAGTGCGCGTCGAACTGCGCCGGATCGGCAGCGGCAATGGCGATCTCATCAACCCGCGCCGCGCCCGAGGCCAGTAACTGGCGCATCCATCGCATGGCTTCCAGCGCCTCGTGCGCGGGCGTTGCGGCACTGACCACGCTGATGACCGGCCCAGCAGGCGCGCTGCGCACCACCTCCATCGCCGTTGACGCGACCCAGGCCGGCGGTGCGCGCACACCGGCCAGCCAGCGTACTGGAACCAGCGGCGCGAGTGCGCGCAACAGGCCATGCCAGCAAGGCTCCACATCGGCGAGGCCATCGATGTCGACGCTGCCCAGTACTGCGGGCGCATGCGCAATGCGATTCAGCGCGGCCTCCGCAATCTGCGTGGGCCGCAGCATCGTGGCCGGCAGATGCGCCAGTACCGCCCGCTCCAGCGCGGCAAGGGCACCGATACGCGGATGGTCCCCGGCGCGCGCCTGCAGGTCGATCCCCGCTTGCCAGACTTGCTCCAACGTACGTGTCGCGGCATTGACCATGCCTGGCAACGACTTGATTGCATCGAGTTCACCCAGCCGGGTGACCGGTAGCACGTCCTGCACCGCCAGGCGCAGGCTGTCTGTGTCGATCGGCAGCATAAAACCACCTGCCAGACGGGCGGCCATCTGTGCAACTTCCATCACCTGCACGCCGTGCTGGCCGGTGCGCGCAGCGTGCAAGCGACGGGCGCGAGCTGCGAGTCGGTCGGGGACAACCAGGGTGCGCCGGGCGGTATAAGTCATGCGGATCCTTGCAGGGAGTGATTGACGAGAAGCAGATTACAAGACAAGCGCGACAAACGATGTCGCAGAAATAAATTATTTTGTTAAACAACAATTTCGACCGATAATCGATAAAAACACGACAACGGGCTTGCACATGGCAATCGTTTCACCAAATATGGTTGCGCCGCTGCGTCTTGACGCCGGACGTTTTCGCGAACTGGACGTACTCGAACGCCTGCGCGAGCATTTGCCTGCGCAGTTCGAAGTCTTCCACAGCATCGGCCTGCACTCACTGCAAGGCCCCCACGATCGGTATGGCGAAATTGACGTCGCGATATTGGCGCCCGATGGTTCCCTGCTGCTTATGGAAGTCAAGGCCGGGGCAGTGGTGCTGCGAAACGGCGAGATTTTCAAGGTGTACAACGATGCGGAGTGCAACGTCGCCCGCCAGAGCCTGACGCAGCGGGCGGCGCTACAGAATCGGTTGGGCGAAGCCCACCTCAGGACGCCACTGCTCAGTTGCCTGGTGCTGCCCGACTACACGCTCGATGACACGCAGCTCGTCTCCATCCCGCGCGAACGCATCATCGACGCGACGCGCTTTGACATGATGGTCACGCTGGTGCAGGAGTGGCTTAGTAGCGTGCACAGCGACGTCGATCGCAGCGCACTGCGCCGGCTTTTGCTGAACCAGTTCTGCGCAACGCCCAATCTCGACGTGTTGCGCGACCAGTTGCGCGGAACCGTGCGTCACTTGGCTGACGGTCTGGCCACCTGGGTGCCGCGTGTCGAGTCTCTCTCCGGCATCTATTGCGTGCAAGCCACCGCTGGCTCGGGAAAAACCCAATTGGCCCTGCAACTGCTGGAAACCGCGGCGTCGAGCCAATTAAAAGCACTATACGTCTGCTACAACCGCAGTCTGGCTGACTATGTGCGCAAGATTGCACCTACGCGTGTCGAGGTGGTGAACTACCACGACCTCTGCGTGGACCATCACCGGCGCCATCACGGCGAACCGGATTTCGCCGCATCCGGTGCATTCGATGCCATGGTCGATACTTACCAGCTTGCCAGCGCCAGCTTCACCGCGAGGCTGGACCTGCTGATCATTGACGAGGCCCAGGACTTTGCGCCAGGGTGGGTGGACAGCGTGGGCAATCTGCTCAAACGCGGTGGCAGGCTTTACCTGCTCGAGGACGCGCACCAGCGCCTGTACCAGCAGGACGATTTCGAGCTCGAAGGCGCGGTGGTGATCCGCTGCCAAGACAACTTCCGCAGTCCTGGCGCAATCTGCGATGTCATCAATTCTTTGGCACTGGCGCCATCGATCCGCAGCATGAATCCGTACCGCGGCGACTTGCCGGATATCCTCACGTATGAATCCGACGCTCAACTGGTTGCTGGCGTTGAAGCCGCCGTGAACGCGCTGCTGGCACGTGGGTTTGCATTGAATGATATCGCCGTCGTCACGGGCCGCGGACGGAACAACTCCGCGTTGCTGAACCGCGCGCAGATCGGCGCCTGGTACACACGCCGCTTCACCGGCGAATTCGACCGATCCGGTGAAGCGTTGTGGAGCGCAGGTGACTTGCTGATTGAATCGGTGTACCGCTACAAGGGGCAAAGTGCACCCGCGGTCATCGTGGCCGAATTTGATTTCAAGGAACTCGACGAGCACGCCCGACGCAAGCTGTTTGTCGCCCTCACCCGCGCGCAGATGGCGGCATCGCTAGTGCTGTCGACAGACGCCGAGCGGTGCCTGATGGCGGAGGTGCACGCTAACGCTCAGGCGTAAGCAGCAGCCATTTTGGTCGCGATGCTGGCCATTTCTGCACGCAGCTCGGCCGGCTCCTGCACCTCGACGCCGTCACCGAACCCAAGCAGCCACCACACCAGCGATCGCGTGTTCGGCACCGATGCGACAAGCTGCAGGCGCCCGTCCGTCGTGGCACTGAGCATCTGGTCGCTACTCAGTGGGGTTTCAAACAGGTGCTCACCGGCCACCCGCGAGAACGTGGCGCGCAGTGTAATTGGTGCGCCGGCGATCACCCCGAACTGGCCCGACGCGATGTAGGCATCCAGGTTGAAACCGGACTTCTTGCGCGCATCGTCGTAGCGCATCTCGGCTTTCTGGACACGGTGCAGCGCGATGGTACGCACGTCATCGTAATCGGCAAACATGCACACTAGATAAATCAGCCCGCAGCGCTCGACGATCCCGAGGGGATGGACCGCCGCATACACTGTTGCCGCAGGCGCATCGCGCTTTTTGTAGTGCAGTGTCAGCTGGCGATCATGAAGCAGGGCCAGGTAGACAGTCTGCTGGCACTCCAGATCGAGCGACGGCGGCAGCAACGGCTGCGCGGGCGGAATGCTGCGTACCTTGTTGAGCCAGGCTTTTGACAGCGTCGCGCCATTCACGGAAGACAGCGCGCGCGCGGCTGACTGGAAGTACGGCTGCAGCGCAGCGATGGTATTCGGCGGCAGATGATTACCAAGATGCTGTTCGACCAGGGTCAGCGTCAGCGCCTCGGGCAGCGACAGGCCGGGCAAGTCGAAACTGGCGGCGTCTTTTTGCCAGCTCCAACCGAACGGCTTGTTACGGTCGTCGACAGTGAGCGGAAATACGGTCGCCAATTCGATCAGGTCGCGCTGAATGGTGCGTTCGGTGACCTGAAAATCCATGTCGCGCAGGCGATCGCACAGCTCGCGCACGGCTATCTTCCCGGGGGTGCGCGGTAACAAACGCAGCATGTTCCACTGGCGAAGCAGCGATAGTTGATTGGTCGCCATCAGAGGACGTCCCAGTAGCGTTCCCAGAAGCCGGGGGCGTCGTGTGCCGCGTTGCGCCGGGCAAAGTCGAGCGGCATTACATTGAAGCGCACGCTGGCGTGGCGCATGCTGCCGTCCGCGTGTTCCAGATAATTGCGGAGCGTGCAATACGCCGGCAGGCTGTCATCGAACGGGACGTCGAGGCAGATCTGGCCCAGATAGCGCTGCGGGTTGGTTGGGTTAGCGAACGGGCCGCACGGCTGCCAGACAAATCCATTCTCGTCAAACCAGGCCAGCACGGCATCCCGCATGGTGTCGGTTTCAAATTGGTAACGGCGCCAGTCGTCATGCGGGTGGAATTCGAGCCATAACAGGGCACGTTGCTGGCAGCGAGCGATGGCGTCAACGTGGTCAATCAATTCGGGCATGGATATAGGGACATGGATAAAGCGGAGATAATGGAGGGTTGACCATATTTGTTTTATTTTAACAAATTTCGCTTATTAAATATTGCATTAAAGCACCATTTTTGAGCTTCTCGGAAATCATGCATTTCACCAGCGACAAGGCGTGTCGCGTGCAGTGATTTCCAGTGCTGCGACGCCTCTTGTCGCATTTCCTCATACAGTGCACGGGAAACCCGAACCTGACAAAGGATGCGAGATGCAGACAGAGACCCTTAAAGATGCACAATTCAACGTCATTGGCTATATCGAGACCGATTCCAGCGGAAAGCAAACTGCAAAAACCGCACGATACGTGACAGTTGGCTATTACTGCCCTCGCAACAACTGGACTGTTGACCGACACTTTTGCCGCGTGTCGTCGGGGAATACTCTGGCGTGTCTGGTATTGGACAGCTCAGCCGCGTCCGTGACGTATCCAAAACAAAATTATTGATGAATTCATACAACTTCGAGTATTGTGAAATTGTTACATTCATTTTTACCGCGGCCGTATCGCACCTGCGGTTTGATCATCAAGGAAGTCATGAACACTGAAGCAAATATTGTCGCGCAGCTCGACGTTGTAGAAGACACGTATCGTCGCAGCCGACTGCGCGTAATGCAGCGCATCGCACTGGGACTACTGCTTGCGGCTGGTGTGCTGTTCGCCGTTGCGCGTTCGCAGCATGGCCAGCATCCGGCGTGGGGATACCTGGAGGCCTTCGCGGAAGCCGCCATGGTTGGCGCCATCGCTGACTGGTTTGCCGTCGTGGCGCTGTTCCGCTACCCGCTTGGAATCCCGATTTGGCATACTGCCATCATCCCGAACAGCAAGGACAGCATCGGCAAGAGCCTCGGCAACTTCGTCGAAAATCATTTCATTACCGAAGACAGTATCGTCGAGCATGTGCGCAAGGCGGACATTGCGATGCGCTTGGGCGAGTGGCTGATTCATCCAGTCAATTCAAAACAGGTCGGCAATGCCACGGCCGGTTTTGTGCGGCAAGCGCTGCAGCAGTCGGATGGTGATGCCATCCGCGAAATCATCCGCGAATTGACGACCAACGAGCTGGTCAAGCTCGACCTGTCTGCACTGGCGGGTGGCGGCATGGACGCGCTGGTTGCGGAGGGCATGCCCCAAACAATACTTGACGCGGTGCTCGCGCAGGTCGGTGGCTGGCTAGCCGATGAGGACAATCATGAGACGATCGGTAGCGTCATGATTCGCAGCCTGGGGATCGAAAATGGGATGATCAAATCCGTGGTGCAGGCTTACCTGCCAAAGGTGATCGAGTCGCTGCAAAATCACGTCACCGAGGCAAGACAAGATAGCCACCATCCGCTGCGCGCCAAGGTGGGAGGTTGGATCGCCGAGAGCTCGATGCGTCTGAAAGCCGATCCGGAGTGGAAATCGGCCATCACGCGCTATCAGCAACAACTCGTGCACAGCGAACGGGTCCAAGATGCGCTAAACGGACTGTGGGATACGTTGCGCGAGCGGATGCTTGCCGACCTGCAAGGGAAATCTCCAGCGCTGGTGAACGCAACACAAGGGCTGGTGGAGAAAGCCGGGCGCATGCTGGTGACCGAAGATAGCGCGCGGCAATGGTTGAACGCCGCGATCGAGTCGATCAGCCGTACTCTGGTTCAGCGGTATCGAGGTGAGGTGACGCCGTTCATTGAGCAGCAGCTTGCAAAGTGGACGAAAGAGGAAATGAGTGACCGGATTGAACTGGCCATTGGACGGGATTTACAATTCATTCGAATCAACGGGACGATTGTTGGTGGACTGGTCGGGATCCTGATCCACGCGCTTACCGTCGTGCTCTAAGAATCATTCAGTCGCAGCGCGGCACACGCTGAGGTGATCTGACTTTTTAGAATACTTCTATCTGGTAAATTTTCAGAGGGAGTGAGAGTATGAAATTAACGACCTATACACCGAAATTCCAAGCAGAAGTGGTCAACCCGGTCCTCGTCGAAGGCCTTACGCTTGACGAGGCTGCGAAGCGAATAAGCATCTCCAAAGGGGTTTTGGCGAACTGGGTTTAGCGCAGAAAACAAAGGCAGCCTCCGACGGCGCCGCCAGGCAGTCGCAGCGTATCGGGCCTGGGCGCCAGGGTAACCAAGCTGCGCAAAAAAACTGGCGGTCGAACGCATCGAAAAAGAAGTGCTGAAAAAGGCCACCGCATACTCTGCAAGGAAGTCGCTGACCCGAACTTGTTAATGAGATTGGTGCGACTCGATTACCCGCATAGATTGTTGTACCGTGGCGTCGACGTTTTGCGGAATGGATTCGATGTAGCGCTGGAACGTCTACCATGGCAACGCGCGCATGACCAGATCCGTTTCAGCGTCACTCACCAGCATCGTTTTAAACACCGTCGAGGCATGCGTAGCGAGCGTCGTGTCCCACTGCGCCGCATGCTTGGCACTTTTTCAACTGCCGCGATGAAATCAATGTATGCAGCGGCGCACCGTTCACAAGTGTTTAAACGGGCCACTGAGAGGGTCTGCGACGTCCTGTCGGCGTCGTGCGCTGCGATGGGCTCAATGCCACGTACGAGCAGGCGACGGCACTCCTGAGCCTTTTCGCGCGCCATCCCGAGGCTGACAGAGCGGCGAGGGTCTGGTCTGACATTGCGACACGGGCTCGGCCTGGGCAGATGGCTGCGGACGCCGCGCTTTGCGCGAGCTGGGGCGCTGGGGCGCTGGGGCGCATGCTTTACTGCGGAAGTGTGAATGGGAAGCGCGCCCACGGCGCGCTGCGCTGTGCGCGTTGCGCACAGCAGATGGACGATTCGGAGAGGGCTGCCCAAATATGGGCAGCCCTTCGAATCCCACGCGGGGGCCATGCAGATGGCCCCCTCGTCTCCGGGAAGTGTTAACGGAAAAAGCTCCCTTGCGGGAGCTTTTTGCTTTTTTCTGGCGGAGACGGTGGGATTCGAACCCACGATACAGGTATAAGCCGTATGCATCCTTAGCAGGGATGTGCCTTCGGCCACTCGGCCACGTCTCCAATCAGTACCAACGTTTCCGTCAGCGCTGAGTGCAAGCATCTTAAGGGTTGGTGCTCATTTGGTCAAGAAAACACACCCAAAAAATTGCAAACTGGCTTAACTTTGTTCGAGATTAAACGACTTGTGCAGGGCGCGCACGGCCAGTTCCATGTACTTCTCGTCGATCAGCACCGAAATCTTGATCTCCGACGTCGAGATCATCTGGATATTGATGCCCTCTTCCGACAGCGTGCGGAACATGTCCGAGGCCACGCCGACGTGGCTGCGCATGCCCACGCCTACCGCCGAGACCTTCGACACCTTGGCGTCGCCGACGATCTTGGCGGCGCCCAGGATGTCCTTCTGGTCTTCCAGCACTTTCATCGCCTGCACATAGTCATTGCGCGAGACCGTGAAGGTGAAGTCGGTCTTGCCGTCCACCGACTGGTTCTGGATGATCATGTCGACTTCGATATTGGCTTCGGCGATCGGGCCCAGGATGTGGAACGCGACGCCCGGCTTGTCCGGCACGCCCAGGACGGTGATCTTTGCTTCATCGCGATTGAAGGCGATGCCGGAGATGACGGCTTGTTCCATATTGCTTTCTTCCTCAAACGAAATCAGGGTGCCGGAACTGGCTTCTTCGGCCAGGGGCATCAGGGGATCGGTCAGCGACGACAGCACGCGCGTCGGCACCTGGTAGTTGCCTGCAAATTCCACCGAGCGGGTTTGCAGCACTTTCGAGCCCAGCGAAGCCAGCTCGAGCATTTCTTCGAAGGTGATCTTCGACAGGCGGCGCGCCTCGTCGACCACACGCGGGTCGGTCGTGTAGACGCCGTCGACGTCGGTGTAGATCAGGCATTCGTCGGCCTTCAGCGCAGCCGCAATCGCCACCGCCGACGTATCCGAACCGCCACGGCCAAGGGTCGAGATATTGCCGTCCTCGTCCATGCCCTGGAAACCCGTGATGATGACGATCTTGCCGTTGGCCAGGTCGCGCATGACGCGCGTGTCGTCGATCGACTGGATGCGCGCTTTCGTGAACGACGAATCGGTGCGGATGCCTGCTTGCCAGCCGGTGTACGACACCGCGTCCTTGCCAATGGCCAGCAGGGCCATGGCCAACAGGCCCACGGACACCTGCTCGCCGGTCGAGGCGATCATGTCCAGTTCGCGCGGGTCGGGCTGGTCCATGATCTGCTTGGCCAGACCGATCAGGCGATTGGTTTCGCCCGACATGGCGGACGGTACGACGACGATCTGGTGACCTGCGTCGTGCCACTTGGCCACACGGGCCGCGACATTCTTGATACGGTCCGTCGATCCCATCGACGTCCCGCCATATTTGTGGACAATTAAAGCCATATCAGGAAGGGTTCCAGCTAGGGTAAGGATGAAAAAGGGACCCTTACTCTAGCATGGTGCAGCGCGGCATCACAAGGCTCGTTGGCGGAAAAGCTATACGAAAAGAACATAACCTAATGCTTTTCGCAACGCAGCCGACAGGACGCGTCAGGCTGTGTTCGCTTCCCAGCGCAATTCGATCCTGTCCTCGCTGTCTTCCAGCACATGCGCGCAATCCATCCCGATACCGGCAGCGAACAACAGTTCGCGGCCGCGGCTGACGGTGGGCAGCCGCTCGCGCTCCCAGGCCGGCACGCCCAGCGCCTGGAAATGCGCCTTCAGCCCGCGCGTGGGCCGGTTGGCCGCTGTCTTGAGACGCTCACCACCCTTGCGGAAATCGATCATCAACGGCAGCGCGCGCAACCAGGCAGCGTCGAAGCCGCGTGCGGCCCGCACGAAGTGCAGCACGCCGCCATAGGCCGGAAACGCGATCGACGCTTCGCCCTGCCAGCGGAAGCGCTGCCCTTCCTTGACGAAGATACCGAGATCGTCGGGGTCGCGCATGCCTTCCAGTTCGGGCAAGTGAGGCGTCAGGTACAGCTTGCCGCGATGGCGGCGGATGTGGCAGTCGGGATGCGTGACCTTCAGCTGCGCATCCTCGCGCGCCGAAAACAATTGCCAGACCATCTCCGCGAGCCACGCTGTCGACGGCATCGCCAGGCCCCGTACGGCAAACAGGTGACGCAGGCAATTGTCGATGCGGTCGGCGCTGAGCGCACCGAGCACCGCGAGGTCGACCGCATCGCCATCCAGGCAGGCGGCCAGGTCCTGCGCCGCCAGTTCTTCGAGCATGCGCTGGGCCGACGCCACGTGCGCGGCGCCGCGCGCCAGGCGCGCCTGGAAGCCGGGGAAGTTCGCGGCCAGCGCCGGCATCACCTGATGGCGCAGCGCGTTGCGTGCATAGCGTGCATCCTGGTTGGATTCATCCTCGACCCAGCGCAAATCGTGCGTCGCGGCGTAGGCCTCGAGCGCCATGCGGGGTTGCGTCAACAGCGGGCGCGCCATCACGGTGACGTCGTCGCCCAGCAAGCCGGGCGAGCGGTTGGCTGCTTCCATGCCGGACAAGCCGGCCGGCCCCGAGCCGCGCAGCAATTGCAGCAGCACGGTTTCGGCCTGGTCGTCGAGGTGATGCGCGGTCAGCAGCAGCGTCGCGCCATGCTCACGGCACATGGCGCCCAGCGCCGCATAACGTGGGCGGCGTGCGGCCGCTTCCACGCCGGAGCCGTCGACCGGGATCGTCACGCGACGGTGGTCGAACGGCACACCCAGCGATGCGCAACTGCGTTCGCAATGCGCGAGCCAGGCATCGGCGTTCGGGCTCAGGCCGTGGTGGACGTGGAAGGCAAACAAGGGGATGCCCTGGTGCGCGCACCAGGCGTGGGCCAGGTGCAACAGAACCATCGAATCGAGGCCGCCACTGCAGGCGATCGCGATCGAGGTGGGCGTGTAGGTGGTGGACAGGCGCGCGAGCGCCTCATTACATACTGACGGGACCGATCCGGCTGGATCGGTCCCGCGATTGGTTCTGCTCACTGTTGAGACTCGCTTACTTTTGTTGCTTACTCTTCACGCGGCAGCGTTTCCTTGAACTTGCCATACGCCATCAGCTTG
>Ga0308164_10000944_pt1 | contig 38275 bp, 31 predicted proteins | sample PhyTR2_FD_201031 | JGI IMG/M metagenome (GOLD analysis project Ga0308164, IMG submission 201031) | Phyllosphere microbial communities from UC Gill Tract Community Farm, Albany, California, United States - DLSLT.R2 | ecosystem: Host-associated > Plants > Phyllosphere > Unclassified | place: USA... | reverse complement strand
TTACTATAACAACGACAGGATAAGACTCAATTTAAAAGGAAAGAGCCCGGTACAGTACCGAACTCTTTCCTATCAAAATATTATTTAATTTTGTCTAATCTTTTGGGTGCAGTCTATCGTAGAGGCGGATTTGTATTTATAATTAATCAACTGCAGTTGCAAACTCACTGATGAAATGCAGCTTCACATTCGGAAACTTCTCCTGTGTCATCACAATCGTAAAGGATGAATCTGCGAGGAAGACCAATTGGTCGTATTTATCTCTCGCCAAGAATCGCTGTTTCAACCTCGCAAACTCCTGGAATTCCTCAGATCTTTCATCCGCTTCCACCCAACAAGCTTTGTGGATTCCTATTGGTTCGTAGTTACATTTTGCGCCATATTCGTGCTCCAAACGGTATTGGATCACTTCGTATTGCAGTGCTCCAACTGTTCCGATAATTTTTCTATTGTTCATTGTCAAGGTGAAAAGCTGTGCAACACCTTCGTCCATCAACTGGTCGATTCCTTTGGCTAACTGTTTCGCTTTCAACGGATCATCATTGTTGATGTAACGAAAATGCTCTGGAGAGAAATTCGGAATTCCTTTGAAACTGATCTTTTCGCCAGCCGTCAAAGTATCGCCAATGCGAAAATTTCCAGTGTCGTGTAGTCCAACAATGTCGCCTGGAAAACTCTCGTCCACCACTTCTTTTTTGTCTGCAAAGAATGCGTTGGGAGAGGAGAACTTCATTTTTTTGCCTTCTCTTACAAGTAGGTAATTTTCATTTCTTTTGAAAGTTCCTGAAACGATCTTCACAAACGCCAAACGGTCTCTGTGTTTCGGATCCATATTTGCGTGGATTTTGAACACAAATCCAGTGAAATTTTTCTCTTCAGGTTTTACAACTCTCGTCGAACTTTCCTTTGGCTGAGGCTTCGGCGCAATCTCGATAAAAGCGTCTAATAATTCACGAACCCCAAAATTATTCAAAGCAGAACCGAAGAAAACCGGTTGCAGATCGCCGTTCATATAATCGTCTCGGTCAAATTCCGGATAAACAGATTCCACCAATTCCAATTCCTCACGAAGCGTCGCCGCTGCTTTTGCACCAACCAACTCATCGATTTGAGCATCATTAATGTCATCAAACTTTATTGCCTCGCCAACTTTCTGTTTTTTCTCTTCCAAAAACAATTGGATATTCTTTTCCCAAATATTATAAATCCCCTGGAAATCCGCTCCCATACCAATTGGCAGAGAAAGTGGCGTCACACGAAGTCCTAGTTTCTGTTCAACTTCATCCAGCAGATCGAAGGCATCTTTACCTTCACGGTCCAACTTGTTGATGAAAACCAACATCGGAATATTTCTCATTCTACAAACCTGAACCAATTTTTCCGTCTGTTCTTCAACACCTTTTGCAACGTCGATTACGACGATTACGGAGTCGACAGCGGTCAAAGTTCTGTAAGTATCTTCAGCAAAATCCTTGTGACCCGGCGTATCCAAGATATTGATTTTGTGACCTTTATATTCAAAAGCCAACACCGAAGTCGCTACGGAAATCCCTCTCTGGCGCTCGATTTCCATAAAATCGGAGGTTGCTCCCTTTTTGATTTTGTTGGATTTTACCGCGCCCGCTTCCTGGATCGCTCCTCCAAAAAGAAGAAGTTTCTCTGTAAGCGTCGTTTTTCCCGCATCGGGGTGAGAGATGATCCCGAAAGTTTTTCTCCTGCTGATTTCTTGTTCTAAAGACATAATAAAATTTGAGACTGCAAAAATCGTGTTTTTTATCGAATTCTGAAAATCGAGTTTTTGTTATATTAATTAGGAGCTGTTTCCCGCTTTCCGTTGCAATCTTTTTTGCAAGATGTTTACCCCAAAATAGAAGTGGCCGCAAACGCAAAAAAGGATTTCCACTGCAATCGGGGCTATTGGTTTTGTCTGTCAGTCAAGATTAAAGCACTGTCAGTCTGAGTCTCTCGAAGACCAATAAAACTAAAATTCCTTTTTTAATAAAATTGATGAAGCATCACAAATCAATCTCATTATTCAGACAATTTCGATTTCAGAAAATAAGCCAATCCGAGCCCAATCAAAACAATCGCAATACTGAACGGAAATATATAAGCCAATCCAAAATAATCTGCCACACCACCAATCAAAGGACCAGTGATCCCCAAAGAAATATCGATAAATAAACCGTAGCCAGCCAAAGCCGAACCTTGGTTGGAAGATGGAACAGTCTTCATAGCCATCACGCCCAAAGCAGGGAAAATTAATGAAAAACCTAATCCCGTAATCCCTGCGCCAACAAGAGCCAGATAAGGATGTGTGGCCAAACAAATGATCGTGAGACCCAAAGTTTCAACCGCCAGACTGGCGATGGCGACATTAATACCGCCAAATCTATTAATAGCATTGCTGAAAACCAGCCTTGAAACCACGAAAAGGATCCCGAAAACGGAAAGGCAAAGCGCCCCGTTTTGCCAATGGTGAAAGTCATAATACAGCGTGATGAATGTCGAAATCGTCGCAAATCCCAATCCTCCCAATGCAAGACAAGCACCAAAAGGCGCTACTTTCGCAAGGACTGTCCAGAAGGATTTTTGGGGCTCCACAGATTTTTTGCCGGTGCGGTTTTCTTTCGTCCGGGCAAGGAAATAGCCAATCAAACCCAGAATAACAATAAGAAATCCTAAGCCGTAAAAGCTGAAATGCTTAATAATGAGAATTCCCAAAGATGCACCCAATGCCAGCGCGCCATAGCAGGCCACACCATTGTAGGAGATGATCTTTGCGGTATGCTGTTCCCCGAATTTCATAATGGCCCAATTGATAGGACTGGCGCCAATCATTCCTTCTGCGCAGCCCGTCAGCAATCTTGTAACAACCAGAAACATGAGACTTGTAACAGGCGAAAATTTAAAATAAAAGGCAGCCATCAAAATGAAACCGGTCGCAGAAAAACTCAGCATACTGGCCAGCACTGCGGGTTTTGGTCCTTTATTATCTACAATCTTCCCAGAATAGGCGCGCATTACAAAAGTCATCACATACTGCAGACTGATGACAATACCGGCTACCAGCATACTGAAACCGAGACCCTGATGAATGAAAATCGGTAAGACAGAAAGTGACAAACCGATGATGAAATAACCGATAAAAGTGAAAAATATATAAGAAATCAAAGAAAGAGAAATATCCTTTGGCTGATCAATCGTTGCATCCATAACTTGATATTAATCTGCAAAGATACCACGGAAAAATTTTTCACGAAATTTCTGAATATTAAGAAATGAATAATTCTGCCCTTTTTACTTCAGGTAATCGTGCATAAATGCTGTGATGGCATCCAGCTCGCCGTAAGTTCTTTTGACAATCCTGCCTTCGGAGTCTACCAAAATCTGCAGCGGATATCCGCCGGCATTCAGTTTTTTGGGAAATTCTTTATTGATATCAACATAGTCCTTCCAGCTGACCTTATTATTCCGGAGAATTTCCTTTGCCTTTTTAATTCTCTCCGGCGACTGTTCGTCTGTCGCTGAAATAAAATTGACTCCCTGACTTTTATATTGCTCGTAAAGCGCCACCAGCTTCGGCATATCTTCTATACAGGGTTTACAGAATGTCGCCCAATAATCAATTAGCGTCAGCTTATACGGCGCAAAATCATGTTTAGATAAATGATTATTGTTGTCAAAGTCAATATCGGGAAAGATGCTTTCAGATTCGGTATTCAATAGTTTGATAAATTCTTTATAGGCATATGCGGCCTTCACCTTTGGACCGAATAATTTTAGATTATCGAGATAGACAGGATGATAGCCATATTTAGAAAAATCATCAACGATCTCCCACATTGCGACGAAAGAATTTGGGTTTTCAGCGATGTATTTCTCGAGTTCCGCTTCTTTAAGGTTTATCAGTTCGGGCGCATTATTTTCAAAAGGTTTCAGATTGGAATTCTGCTTTTCAAGAATCGCCTTTAATTTAGAATATTCTGCATTGGCAGGCGATGCAGACAGAATTTCGAAATTTAGTAAATCGTCTTTGAGTAAGAACTTAAGATTGCCATTCTCTATAAAAAATGTTTTAGAAGCCATTCCGCTATTTTCTGCACGGTTGTAATAGGAGAAATTTGCTGGCTGAGGATAAGGAAGATCTGTCTTTATTGCTGTGATTTTCTGTAACGGAAATTTGATGTCACCACCTTCGCCTATGGCTTTTGAGCCGTCTGCAGAAAGTTTGTATTTGTGAAGAAGATGCGTATTTCTGGCGGCAGCTGGATAGGTGATAAATAGTGAATCCACCTGCAGATCTGGCGCTTCTATCTCAAGAACGGATTCTTTTTGAGCGTAATATAACTGCACAAAAAACAAGGCAAGTAAAAAAATATACTTCTTCATCAGCAAAACATTATTTGATTTTTAAAAATACATTTTTTCCGGTCAATAGAAAATATTTTCTGCAAAAGCAGTAACTTTCGGCTTCTAACTGCGTTGGACCATTCAAAACCTAAATTAATGACCAAGATCACAAAGCTTAAGAAAGCACTTCAACATATTATAAAGCAGCCAAGTTTACTGAATATCATTCTGGATCTTAATGATATCAGAAAAGAGGAATTCCGCATATCCTATCCCAATCTTTTAAGTCTGCCTGAGGTTTCTCTGGACGAAATTGCTGGCGGAAGTTTTGAAGCAGATGTTGATTTATGTATTTTGGATGGCGGTTCACTTTCTACAGATCTGGCTCTTTTAAAGACTTTGGCAAAAGGAAAAAAATCCTATTTTGAAATTGGAACCTGGCGTGGAGAAAGCGTTTGGAATGTGGCCAAAGAAATCGACGATTGCACAACGCTCAACCTTTCTAAAGAAGAAATGAAGGCGATGGGTTGGAATAAAAAATATGCGGAACTTCACGGAATTCTGTCCAAGAAAAATCCTGAAATCCTTCATCTGGAAGGCAATACAAAAAGTTATGACTTTGCAGGATTAAATAAAAAATATGACCTGATCTTCATAGACGGAGACCATTCTTACGAGATGGTAAAGCACGATACGGAAAAGGTTTTCCAACATCTGGTACACGATGATACAGTGGTTGTATGGCATGACTATGCTTACAATCCAGAGAAGATCCGATACGAGGTTTTCAAAGCTATTTTGGATGCTTTGCCCGTAGAGTTGCATCAGAATCTTTACCACCCGCAAAATACGATGTGTGCCTTATTTACTAAAAAAAACTATAAAACATCTGCCTTCGAAAGTCCCAAATCACCTGAGGTTTTATTCGAAGTAAAATTGAAATCCAGCAACTTTACAAAAGTTTAAATAGTCATCAATAATCAATTATAGTTTGAAATTCCTAATTGTCATTCCAGCGCACAATGAAGACAGCAGTATCGCTTCCTGTTTACAGTCTCTGCAAAAACAGAGTTGTCAGGATTTTCTGTGCGTAGTTGTCAACGATGGATCTACAGATTCAACTCAAAATGTTGTTGGCGATTTTGTGGATGAGAACCAAACCAAATTTAAATTGTTGAATCTGCAGGCTTCTCATCACGAACCTGGTGCAAAAGTGGTCCGGACGTTTAATAAAGGTTTGGAATCAGTTGATATCAACGATTTTGATATCATCTGTAAGTTCGATGCAGATATCATTTTTCCTGTAAATTATTTGGAAAAGGTAAAGAAGATTTTTGACTCCAATCCTAGAGCTGGCCTTGTGTCCGGTCTGGTTTATATCAGGAATTACCGGAATAATCCTGTAGTGAAAAATGTAAAAATCCCTAGTGAAAACATTTTTGATTTCAGCAACAAAAATCACGAATGGGTTTTTGAAAATATTTCATCCAAAGAGCACGTTCGTGGTCCCATCAAGGCCTACAGAAAGGGATGTTTTATTGATATGGCCGGTTTGCGGACTGTTCTCGGCTGGGACAATCTGGATATTCTCTTAGCTAAAAAGAAGGGTTGGGAAGTGGTCACTATCAAAGATATTTGGGTCAAACATCTGCGACCAACAGCTTATAAATACAAAAGCCAAAAAGCTGAAAAATTGGGACAATACTTTTACAACATAGGTCTCAGTTTACCTTTAGCAATGTTTTCTTCTGCTAAATCATCATTCAAAAATAGGTCTGCGAAAGAGTTTTTGATTACAGTCAACTCATTTTTGAAACAGAAAAGTAAACGAGATCTCAGCAAAGAGGAGATTGATTTTATCCGGAATCTCCGTTGGAAAGAGTTTTTCAAGAACCTTGGTTTATGAAGAGAATCGCTTACATAGAACTGGATACACATGCAGAACTGGCGCAAAACTTCTTTGAGCTCACCAGTGAAATGCATGGTATTGCCGTCGATTTTTATTTCTCGGAAAAGATCTACAAATTTCTTCAGATCACAGGAGACAACATTCATCTCACAGACTATACGGAGCTGTTGGAACGGCTTAAAAAGGAAAAATATGAACTCGTAATTATTGGAACAGTGCACCGACATTTCAATTTTTATAACGCAATTGTCAGGAGTTATAATACTGCAATTGTGGTTCATAATCTGAACTTTACCAAAGCGTCCGGTTGGCAACTTTTCAAAAGTATATTTAAAAAGGACAGAAGATATAGACTAAAACTTTTTCTGAAAGAAGGTCTTTTGGATGCAGCCAATGTGTATAAAAAATCAAAATACCTTTTTGGGATCGATGAACTGACTGCGAAACAAAATGACCTGAGGTTTCTACCGATTTATTTTAACCGTTTTAAGTCCGAAAATCCTGATTCCGACGTTATCACGATTGTAGTTCCCGGCGCAGTTTCGCAACAAAGGCGAGACTACAAATCATTTTTAGAAAAGCTGAGAGACTTTAAAAATACCGGATTTAGTTATGAAGTCATATTATTAGGAAAAGCTTCCGAAGATGAAATAGAAAGTCTAAATAAAATTATAGTTCAGATCCCTCAATTTATTAATATTAAGTATTTTAAGGAAAAAGTTGTCCAGGACGAATTTGATCAGTGGATGTCAAAAGCTGATGTTCTATATTGTCCGATTCAAACTGAATCGGAGTTTTTTTCAGTGAAAGAAATTTACGGAAAAACTAAAATAAGTGGTAATATCGGTGACGCGATAAAATACGGGAAACCTGCCATATTTCCCGCTACGTACAGGTCTGATTTAAAATTTATTATCGAGGAAAAGACTGATGTGCAATCTCAGTTTATCGATGTTAAAAATGGTACTTACGACTTCAGCAGTTATTCTCAGAACAAAATATCTGATCGCTTAAAAAAGATGTTGGAAAAACTCTAAATTTTCCCTTTTTGAAAACTTTTCCTCAAAACCATTTTTGACCGTCGCAAATGTTTAACAGAATTAAATCTGATTCTTTCATTAAATAAAAACCAGCCGCCAATGCAGCCAATTGCAGTGCCAATTAAAATCTCTATCAGTCTCATTTTTAAAAGGTAATCGGGATCAAGTGAAGTAGAACTTCCTGTCTCAGCAAGAAGGATTCCCATTGGGGTGAGAAACATCACAGCCAACGCATAATGCCTCGTGATCAGCATTTCTACGATGATCTGCAAAGTTATAATAAAGAAGCAAATCCATAATGGCGAGCTTACGAATGAGAAAATCAGCCACGCAAATCCAAGCCCAATCAATGTTCCGATGATCCTGTGCAGGCCACGTTTCCAAATGTGATAACGGTTGACGCCCTGCAAAACAGCAAGACTCGAAATAGGAATCCAATAGGGATAATCCAGGTGAAAAAACTTACCGATAAAAACGGAGATCAACATACAAATCCCAATAATAAAGGATTCTACGAAATTGACGTATGGATTGATGCGAAATGAATTGCTGTTATTTTGCGGCTGTTTTTTAGCGATAAATACACTGTAAATCAGACAAATAATACAGGCATTGAGTGTCCCGAGGGTAAAGATACCGACTCTCTTGGGGATCAGCTCCAGACTGTGAGGCAGACCTATTGCCATCGATGCCATCATAATAAAAAAGAAACTGCCCGGTGGTTTCAGATTAAAATACCTTGCAACATAGTATGCAACAGTCGACAGAATGCCAAACGCCAAAGTAGAAATCCAGAGATCAAAGCTTACTGCCAGACCAATGCTGTACGAAATAATCATCCCAAAGGAGCAGACAAACATCTTCATCATTGTTTCGATAAAGCCACTGTTGCTGGGAATATAGATTATGACCAGCCCGGCAAGACTTGCTGTGAGCGCCGATCTGATATCGCCCAGTATGTAGCCGAATATCAGTGGGATGCCAACTGCCAATCCCGCGAGAAAAGGAATGTGCCAGCTTCTGGGAGACGGTTTTAATTTGAAAAAAGATAGAAGTTCGTTCTTAATTTGGTCAGTCTTCAATGGTGAAATTTGTCAGATTTAGTGATGGTTACGTCGATCAATTTTCGATGGTGCAAAATTACCATATTCATCTAAAATGAAATCATTATGACTCTAAAAATTGCATAAAAAACGCTATTTTTGTTATCTTAAAATTTTGAGAATAGAATGGATTATCTGAAAGGATTGAATGAGCCTCAGCTTGAGGCAGTTACCACATTACAGGGACCACTGATGGTTTTGGCAGGCGCAGGTTCTGGCAAAACGAGGGTGCTTACAATGCGGATTGCCCATCTGATCACCAATGGCGTAGACCCTTTCAATATTTTGTCGTTAACGTTTACCAACAAGGCGGCGAAAGAAATGAAGGAGCGGATCGCAAAAGTCGTTGGTCAAAGCGATGCCAAATCTCTGTGGATGGGAACCTTTCACTCGGTTTTTGCCAGAATTCTGAGAAGCGAAGGTCATTTTCTGGGCTATCCTTCCAATTTCACGATCTACGATATGCAGGATGCACTGAATGTGATGAAGAAAGTGATCAAAGATTTGAATATCGATTCTGATATCTACAAAGCCAAAAAAGTCCTTTCAAGAATCTCTCAGTACAAGAATAATCTGATTACCGTCAATGCCTATTTCAACAATCCGGAATTGATGGAAGCGGATGAAAAGGCAAATATGAAACTGATCGGTAATATCTACAAAAAATATGTCGAAGCCTGTTTCCGAAACGGCGCAATGGATTTTGATGATTTATTGTTGAAAACCAATGAGTTACTAACCCGTTTTCCTGAGGTCTTAGCCAAATATCAAGACCGATTTAGATATATTCTGGTAGATGAGTACCAAGATACGAATCATTCCCAGTATTTGATTGTCAAGGCTTTAGCTTCTAAATTTGAGAATATCTGCGTGGTGGGCGACGATGCACAATCCATCTATTCATTCCGTGGTGCAAATATTTATAACATTCTCAATTTCAAAAAAGATTATCCCGACGCCGTAACGGTTTCATTGGAACAAAATTACCGTTCGACCCAGAATATTGTAGACGCCGCAAATGTTGTCATTTCCAAAAACTTACAGCAATTCAAGAAAAATGTCTTCAGCGAAAATGAAGTCGGCGAAAAGATCAAAGTCTACCGAAGCCTTTCTGATGCGGACGAGGCCAACTTTGTCTCCGCTAATATCTACGAAAAACACAACACACAACAGCGCCACTTCTCGGATTTTGCAATCCTTTACAGGACCAATTCGCAAACGAGAGCATTTGAAGACGCGCTGAGAAAAAAGAATATTCCGTACCGGGTTTACGGCGGATTGTCCTTCTACCAAAGGAAAGAAGTCAAAGATCTATTGGCTTACCTCAGACTTTTGGTTAATGAAAACGACTCCGAAGCGTTGGCAAGAATCATCAATTTTCCTGCAAGAGGAATTGGCGAGACGACCCAGAATAAACTGATTGTTTTCGCAGATTCTCAGAATGTTCCGATAACTCAGGTTCTCGATAATCTCGGATTCTATGCGCCGCAATTAGGCTTAAACAACGGAATACTTACCAAGCTAGGTGATTTTTGGGCAATGATAAAAGCGTTTCAGGTAATGCTGAAAACCGAAAACGTTTACGACGTCGCAATGGAAGTGGCAAAACGCAGCGGCCTGATCAAAATGCTGAAAGAAGATCAAACGCCTGAAGGTGTTTCCCGGGTTGAAAATATCCAGGAATTGCTGAACTCAATGCAGGGTTTTATAGAAGAGCAGATTCAGGTGGAAGGCGGCGATCCAAGCTTATCCAATTTTATGGAGAATATTGCCCTGTCTTCTGATACTCAAAATGATAAAGATGATGATAATAATAAAGTATCACTGATGACCATTCACTTGTCCAAAGGTTTGGAATTCCCTGTGGTTCACTTAGTTGGACTTGAGGAAAATCTTTTTCCAAGCTTTATGAGCTCATCTACAAGAGAAGAATTGGAGGAGGAAAGACGTCTTTTTTATGTGGCCTTGACGAGAGCGGAGAAAGAAGTTTTCTTCACGTATGCTGTTTCCAGATTCCAATGGGGAAAAATTACCGATGCGGAACCTTCCAGATTTTTAAGTGAAATTGATTCGAAATATCTGGAATTAATCAATCCTTTAAATGAGTTGAAATTTATCAACAGGTCCGGAATCGATTCCAATATTTTTGATGATGCGCCTTCCGAACCCCGATTCTTCAAGAAGAAAGAGGAGAAAAAAACACTGGAACGCAATCTAAATGCGCCGATTCCGAAACAACTGAAACCGGTAGCGACTGCAAAAATCATCAACCCAACGGGACAATCCTCACAAGATATAGAAGTGGGAGACAATGTGAGACACGACCGTTTTGGTGTTGGAACCGTTGAGTTTTTAGACGGCACAGATCCTCAGAATATCAAGGCAAAAGTGATTTTCAAAAATGAAGGCGAGAAAAATCTTATCCTGAAATTTGCTAAATTGACGAAGATTTAGTTTTCAGTTGATAGGATTACAAATTAATATTAAGAATTAAAAGCTAATAGCCAAAAGCAATACTATGATTCGAGCAAAAAACATACATAAATTCTACGGAACACTGGAAGTGCTAAAAGGCGTAGATATCACGATAAAAGCGGGAGAAGTGGTCTCTATCGTTGGGGAATCCGGCGCCGGAAAATCTACATTATTGCAGATTCTAGGCACATTGGATAATCCTTCTGATCCCGATAAATACGGAACAGATATCGCTCTGGACGGCAATAGCTTTCTTAAAATGAAAGACAGGGAATTGTCCAAATTCAGGAATAAAAATATTGGTTTTGTGTTTCAGAATCATCAGCTTTTACCGGAATTTTCCGCTTTGGAAAATGTTCTTTTGCCATCCAGAATTGGAGGAATTGCAGAGAAAGAAGTTTTAGAAAAAGCTCATTCACTTTTCGAAGATCTTAATATTGCAAGCCGACTGCATCACAAGCCTTCACAGCTTTCCGGCGGTGAATCCCAGCGTGTTGCGGTGGCGAGAGCGCTGATTAATTCGCCGAAAATCATTTATGCAGATGAACCGACAGGAAACCTGGATTCCAAAAATGCAGACGCACTTCACCAGCTGTTTTTTGATTTGAGAGACAAATATCAGCAGACTTTTGTAATCGTAACGCACAATTCCGTTTTGGCAGAAAGTACGGATAGAAAGCTGGTGATGAAGGATGGACAGATTGTTCTTTAGAAATTATAGCCTTAATTAAAGAGTTCAAAAAATAATAATTTGAGTATCAAATCCCTTGCGGAAGATGACCGCCCCAGAGAAAAATTCCTGTTGAAAGGAAAGCCGGCAGTTTCGGATTCGGAACTGTTGGCCATCATTATGGGAAGCGGAAACAGGGAGGAATCTGCTGTAGAACTCGCAAGGCGGATTTTAAATTCAGTAGAAAACAACTGGCATCGGTTAAGCCATTTATCCATAAAAGACCTTACCAAGTTCAAAGGTGTAGGAGAGGCAAAGGCAATTTCGATTGCAACAGCTCTGGAAATAGGCAACAGAAAGTCTCAGCAGGAGGTTTTGGAAAGACAGCAAATCAGCAGCAGCAAAGATGCGTTTGAGATTTTACAGCCTCATCTTTCGGACTTGCAGACGGAAGAATTTTGGGCAATTTTCCTCAATCATCAGAATAAAATCTTATACAAAACCTGTCTTTTCCGGGGTGGAATTGCGAGTTCTGTGGCAGATGTAAGAGTGATTTTCAAGACCGCGCTTGAGCATTTATCTACGCAGATTATCGTAGCACACAATCATCCTGCAGGCAGTCTTAAACCAAGCAAAGAAGATATCAGCATCACTCAGAAAATTAAGGAAGCAGGCAAATTGCTGGATATAGAGCTTTTGGATCACCTGATTCTGACACAGAATAATTTTTTTAGTTTTAAAGACGAAGGCTTACTGTAATGATAAAACGGATTAAATATAAGGATATTGATTTCGAAAAGTACCATGCCTGTATCGAAAATTCTACTCAGAAAAACGTTTACTGCCAAAAAGATACGCTGGACTTTTTGAGCAAAAACTGGGAACTTCTGGTTATTGAAGATTATCTGGCCGTGATGCCGGTTCCCTTTATAAAAAAAGGCTTCGTAAAGCTGGTTATAATGCCGTTGTTCTGCCAGCAGTTGGGGATTTTTGGGAACGCGGGTACAAATGTCTGTGAAGAATTTTTAACTTATTTTAAAGCCAATTACCATATTCTTAATTATGCTTTCAATTTTCATAATGAATTTGAGACCGAACCGGCTACAAGAAAAAATTTCGTAGTTCCGGTTCAGGAATATGCTTTTCTCCGCCGCAAAAAGTATTTTAAAGGAAGAAAATCTACTGTGAAAACAGCGCAATATCTGGAATTCAGAGAAGTATTTGCGGAGAAGGATATTCTGCAATTCATCAAAAATAATTTTAAAGGTTTGGATAAGGAAACGGATATGGATTTTTTCATCCGCTATCTTCTGTTTCTGGAAGAAAATAACCGCCTGAAAATGTTCGGAAGTTATTATGAAGAAAAGTTAACAAACGTAGCAGTTCTGATTGATAATGAAAACAATTTCTCTCTACTGGGACTTCTGAATAGCGAAGAACTAAAAAATCACAATGGCGCATCGTTCCTGATAGACAGGATTTTAAAACTTAATGTTGAACAAAAATCCTTCAACTTTATGGGTGGCAGCATCCGCGGAATCGAGGTTTTCTTCAAAAGTTTCGGCTCAGATCTGCAGCAATATCCCGTTGTCCAAAATTCTAAAAAAGATATCATTAAGAATTGGCTAAAAATTTCTTAATTTTGCAATCCGATTTCAGATATGTTTGACTCAGAATATTTTCCTTACGCCGCCGCGGTTATCATAGCTTTGCCATTTCTGGTATTTGCGAAGAAATTCGTGTATGAATTCATCAGCCTCAAAAAGCAGGAGATCAATTTCATCGCCACCAAAAGCAACAGCGAGATCAAACTGCAGGCACTGGAAAGAATGACCCTGTTTCTGGAACGTCTGAAACCATCCAATCTCGTGACCAAGTTTGATAAAGACCTCCAGCCACACGAGTTTATCTATCTCACCGAAAAAAACATTACCGAGGAATACGAATACAACGCATCCCAGCAGTTATACATCTCAAAATCCTCTTGGCAGGATATCATCACCTGCAAAAACAATATGCTCCAGAGCCTTCGCAAAACCTACGAAGAAATGAACGAAAACTCAAAGCTGGAAGACTTCAAAACTGTCTTTCTCATGAGCTATCTCAACTCCGAAGACTATATTGCAGACACGATCGAGAATCTTAGAAAAGAACTGAACAAAATAATATAAACACTAAAAAATACATGATTCCAAACTTTAAAGCCCATCCGTGGCACGGGATTTCAGCTGGAGACAACGCTCCGGAAGTTGTAAACGTCTTCGTAGAAATCGTTCCTACAGACACGATCAAATACGAAGTAGACAAAGAAAGTGGCTATCTGAAAGTAGACCGTCCGCAGAAATTCTCCAACATCATCCCGGCGATGTACGGTTTTGTGCCAAGAACATATTGTGAAGAAGAAGTGAAGAATCTTGCCGTTGCAACCGGCGCAACAGACGTCACAGAAGGCGATCACGATCCTTTGGACATCTGCGTTCTCAGCTCGCACAACTTCACTTCAGGAAATATCCTTTTACAGGCCATCCCGATCGGTGGTTTTCAGATGATCGACAAAGGTGAAGCGGATGACAAAATTATCGCCGTATTGGTAGAAGATCAGGTTTACGGCCATATCAGAGACATTTCTGAGTTGCCCGCTGCGGAAGTCAACCGTCTTTTGCATTACTTTTTAAGTTACAAAAACCTGCCAACTGAGCCTGCAAAAGTAAAAATCGATTTGATTTACGGTGCAGATCAGGCAAGAAAAGTGATCGTTGCATCACAAAAAGACTACACAGATAATTTCGTAGACAAATTGAAATAATAATAAGTCTCATATAAATTACAAAATGCCATCTTTTCTAAGGTGGCATTTTTATGTGTTGTGCTGTTTTGGGCGCCTTTTCCGTCTTCCGTTCCCGCTTTTTTTGTCATTACTGTCGACGCGAAACACTTAGTTGAAATTGTCTACCATCGCAATGACAAAAAAGAGCTCCACTCAAGCCGGGGCGCGCTTCGCCAGGATCAGGATTTGTCAGTAATTCAAAATATAAAAAAATCCCTGAAGTTCAATATCAGAAATTAATTATAGAAGTTTCCCTGTAAGAAAAAGTCCGGCAACAGAAAAATAGATGATGAGTCCTGTCACATCCACAAGAGTAGCCACAAAAGGAGCAGAAGAAGTGGCAGGATCCAGCTTCAGTTTCTTGAGAACAAACGGAACCATAGAACCTGAAATAGTGCCCCAAAGTACGATCAACATTAGTGATATACCAATACTGAGACCCACAAAAGCCCAATGTTCGCCGTAATCAAAAAGCCCGACTTTCTGCCAGAATGCAATGCGCATAAATCCGATAATTCCCAGAATACTTCCCAAAAACATTCCGGTAAATATTTCCTTTTTCATCACATACCACCAGTCTTTCAGGGTGATTTCCTGCAGTGCCATCGCCCTGATAATCAGTGTTGCAGCCTGCGATCCTGTATTACCGCCGCTGGAGATAATCAGCGGAACAAATAGTGCCAGAACCACAGCTTTCTGGATTTCATCTTCAAAATAACCCATTGCAGAAGCCGTCAGCATTTCCGAAAAGAAAAGCACGATCAGCCAGAAGCCTCGTTTCTTCACCATTTCAAAAATCGAAGTCTGTGTGTAAGGCATATCCAAGGCGTCAAGACCACCAAATTTCTGAATGTCTTCCGTATTTTGGGATTCAATCTGATCCAAAATATCATCAATGGTTACGATGCCCACCAAAACACCACTATCAGTGATAATCGGCAAAGCACTGCGGTCGTATTTTTCAAAATAGGGTACGGCATCTTCCTTAGAAGTCGTTGTTTTGATTGCAACAAAATGATCATCCGTGAGTTCTGAAATCAGCTGGTCTTCATCAGCCAACAGGAGAGAGCCGATGGTGATATCGTCGATCAGAATATTTTTCTCATCCACAACGTACAGGAAGTTAAGTGTTTCAACCTTTTTTCCTACTTTTTTAATCTGCTGCAGACATCGTTTCACCGTCCATTCTTTCCGGATCTGAACGTAATAAGGCGTCATCAGACGGGCAATAGAATCGGCTTCATAACCTAAAAGTTTGAGCGCAACACGACGTTCCTGCGGATTTAATAGATTGATAGAAGATTTGATAAGTTCATCCGGAAAGTCCTCAAACAATTGGGTTCTGTCATCCGGAGACATCTCGTTTAGAATGTCGGAAACCTCGTGGCTGGCGATACTTCTGATTGTTTCCTCTTGGAAATCAGGATCTAAGTGCGAGAATACTTCTGCCTTTTCAGACTTCGGTAATTTCAGAAATTGCAGCAGCCGTTCTTTCACCGGCAATTTGCTCAGTGATTCCGCAACGTCGGCCGCGTTTAATATGATTTCTGAATTCTCGATCGTTAGGATTTTTGCACTGCAAAAGTATTAAAATCTGACAGAATTACTTTAGAAATAGATTAATATAATGTGAATTAAAAAGAATGTTCGGGAAATCTATCGGTTTTGAGTTCCTTATCCATTTTCCTGATTGCTCCTTTGGTCCCGATAATGACCGAGTTGGCAGCAGAACCCAGCAGTCGGCCGTTTCCTTTATAAGTGTCATAAGAAGTTTCCATAATGAACTGGCCGTTGGAATCGTACAGTTTCATACTTACAATCACTTGGTTGGAAAGGACATATTTTCCAAATCCCACTTTGAAGTACTTTACTTTAGGAACTACGGCTACATCAGCATTGTTGTTCTGACAGATTTCTTTGACCGTTTTTGTATCCACATCATCGAAAGAAATAGGCGTGTCGATCTGCAGATATTTGATGTTTCCAAGTGATTTCATCTTATCCGAAGTTGCCGTATAAAATGCGGAATAAGTCGGTTCTTTGATTTCGGAAATGTCAGGAAACACTTCAGGATTGAAATAAAGTACGGTTTTTATTTTGGGAATTTTATAATTTTTATTTTTGTACAACAGACTGTCTCCATAATTTGCGCAGGAAATCAGGAGGATTGAAACATAAATAGTTAGATAAAAAGGAGATAGAGGTTTTTTCATTTGCTTGCTACAAAATTACAATCAAATTTCAACAATCCAATCATAAATTTAAGATTTTTTTAACAATTTCCGACAAATGTATTTTTATGCCTTTCGGAGAATAATCATCACAAAATTCTTACTTTTGTTTTTATGACTTCAAACGACAAACGATTATATCTCATCGATGCGTATGCCATGATTTTCCGTGGTTATTTTGCATTCATCAAAAATCCTAGAATTACGACGAAAGGTATCAATACCTCTGCCATTTTTGGATTTACAAACTCTTTGATCGAATTAATCAAGAGAGACCGACCAACGCATCTGGCTGTGGTTTTCGATGTCGGAAGGACCAATGTGCGCCACGACGACTATGCAGATTACAAAGCCAACCGTCTGGATACGCCGGAACCTATTCTCCTTGCAAAGCCTTTTATCAATGATATTCTTAAAGCCATGCACATCCCGATTCTGGGTGTGGAAGGCTACGAGGCAGATGATATCATCGGAACTATTGCGTGCAAAGCGGAAAAGCAGGGTTACAATGTTTTTATGGTAACGCCCGACAAAGATTTTGCACAGTTGGTTACAGATAATATCAAGATCTACAAACCCAGTATGAAGGGCAGCGATATCGAGATTCTCGGCGTTGAAGAAATTAAAGCAAAATACGAAATCAATGATCCGAAGCAGATCATCGATTATCTTGGAATGATGGGCGACGCTGTGGATAATATTCCCGGATTGGACGGCGTAGGAGACAAAACAGCGCGGAAATTCATTCAGGAATTTGGATCAATGGAAAATCTGCTCGCAAATACGCATTTGCTGAAAGGGAAAATGAAGGAGAAAGTAGAAGCCAGCGCAGAACGAGGACTGATGTCCAAGAAGCTCGCAACCATTATCTGCGATGCACCGGTAGAATTTATCGAAGAACAGTATGATCTGGATATGCCGGACTTCGAAAAGGTAAAAGAAATTTTTGACGAACTGGAGTTCCGCAGGCTTTATGAAAATCTCTACCGCGCATTCTCCAACAAGGAATATGTGGAAGAATTGATGGAAGTGGATAATCCCGGCGACGGAAAAGTTGAAGTTTCCGCAACTGCCGGCAAAAACGGGATGATGGATCTCTTTGCTACCTTCGAACAGCTGGATCAGGCCACAACTACCAAATCTAATATTGAAGGCAACGATCATCTTTACCAATATATTGATACGCCAAAAGCCCAACGAATTCTTCTCGATAATCTTCTAAAACAGAAAGCCGTGGCTTTTGATACGGAAACGACTTCTCTCAACGAGTTGGAAGCAGAACTGATCGGGATGAGTTTTTCTTATAAAAAAGGGCTGGCCTACTACATTCCAATCTCGGAAAACAGGGCAGAAGCACAGGAAACGATTGAACTTTTCCGACCGTTTTTTGATGATGAAAAAGTTCTGAAAATTGCCCATAATCTTAAATACGATTACAAAGTCCTCCAGAATTATAACATCGAGGTTAAAGGTAAAATCTTTGATACTATGATTGCCCATTACCTTCTCAATCCAGACGGGCGCCACGGTATGGATTATTTATCGGAAATGTATCTGGACTACAAACCTGTTTCCATAGAATCGCTCATCGGTAAAAAAGGCAAAAACCAATTGACCCTGCGCGAGGTAGATCTTGATATCCAGACGGCTTATGCGGCAGAAGATGCAGATGTCACCTTTCAACTGTATGAATTATTTGCACCGCAGTTACCGAAGGAAAATCTGCAGGAGCTGTTTTATAATGTCGAAATGCCATTAATGAAAGTGCTTGCCAAAATAGAACTGACGGGCGTAAAACTGGACAACAACTGGCTGGCGCAGGAAAGTATAGATCTGGAAAATGATCTCCGCGTGCTGGAAAGCAAGATCTTTGAGCTGTCGGGAGAGAATTTTAATATGAATTCGCCAAAACAGTTGGGAGAGATTTTGTTTGATAAAATGCAGTTGGATCCTAAAGCCAAAAAAACCAAAACCGGACAGTACGCCACTTCCGAAGACGTTCTTCAAAAACTGTCTTCCAAGCACGAGATCATTGCTTCTATTCTGGAATACAGAACTTTGCAAAAGCTGAAATCGACGTATGTAGATGCGCTGCCAAGTCAAATTGATAAAAAAGATGAACGCGTCCACACTACTTTTGCGCAGACTGTTGCCGCAACGGGGCGTCTTGCTAGTGTCAACCCGAATCTTCAGAATATTCCTATCCGGACTTTAAGAGGTCAGCAAATCCGTGGTGCGTTTGTTTCCGGCGAAGGAAAAAAGATTATTTCTGCCGATTATTCTCAGATAGAATTGAGGTTGATTGCTGAGATTTCCGGCGAGCAGAATATGATTGCGGCTTTCCAGAACAATGAAGATATTCACGTTTCTACGGCTGCCAAATTGTTTGATATTCCGCTGGAAGAAGTGACTAAAGTACAGCGTGGGCAGGCAAAGACGGTAAATTTCGGGATCATCTATGGTCAGGGTGCATTTGCATTAGCAGAGCAAACCGGACTTTCCAGAACTGAGGCGAAGAAAATGATTGATTCTTATTACGAAAGCTATCCCCGTTTGAAAGAATATATGGCCGAACAAGTTAAAAAAGCCCAGCAGTTAGGCTACGTGGAGACGATTCTTGGCAGACGACGCCATCTGAAAGATATTAATTCCAGCAATTTTGTAGTCAAAGCACACGCCGAGAGAAACGCTGTGAATGCGCCAATCCAGGGAAGTGCAGCTGATATTATAAAATTGGCTATGATTAAAATTGATGAGGAATTAGAAATTCAAAACCTTAAAACTAAAATGCTTTTGCAGGTTCATGATGAATTGCTGTTCGAAGCGCCGGTTGATGAAGTGGATGTGGCGATGTCATTAATAAAAAGGGAAATGGAAGCTGCTTTTGTAACGACTGTTCCGCTTTTGGTAGAAGTTGGCGTTGGTAATAATTGGCTGGAAGCGCATTAAATTATGAACGATAAATGATAAAAGATTAAATTAAAAACAAACAAATTATGAAAGCTGTAGTATTTTACGAGCACAACGCTGAGAAAACGATGGATGAATTTATGGCCGTTTTTCCGCGCCACGAAACATTTGAAGCTGAGTTTTTGAAATCCGGAAAGGTTTTGGGCACCGGCGCTTTTGCTAATCCCGGAGAAGGCGCGATGGCTATTTTTGTCAATAAAGAAGCCGCGGAAGAATTCGTAAACGGCGATCCTTTTGTGCAGGAAGGTTTGATTGCAAAAGTCACCATCAGAGAATGGAATGACGAATTAGCTTAAAATTAAAAATTATGATTTCACTTGTAATACCAAAACTGCCTTTTATTAAAAGAGAAGAAACACTCGCATACTATAAGAAGTTAGGTTTTGAAATGGCTGCTGATTATGGCGATTATCTCATTACAAAACATAAAGATCTGGAAATTCATTTTTTCAGTTTTGAAAGTATGCTTCCTGAAAAATCAGATTTTATGATCTATCTGAGGATGGAAAATGATATCGAAGAATTTTATCAAATTATTCAAAATCAGGGTGTTGAAATTCATCCCAACGGAAAATTAGAAACAAAACCCTGGAATATGAAAGAGTTTTCTTTGATAGATCCTAACGGAACTCTGCTGACATTCGGACAGAACAGTTAACATCAATATTTCTTTGTATAAAGAAAAACGAATGCTGTGGGAATCACGGATACTATAATCTTTGCCATCGTTCTCTTCATTAAAACTGATTACGATCTTAAAAAGAAATTTGAGGACGTTTTGTAACAATTATTTGATAAAACCGACTTAATATTAAATTGACTATAAAAAAAATTACTTTATGAAAAATATAAAACTGTACGGATTTTTCCTTGGTTTTGCGCTGTTGCAGAGTTGTTCTACAGCGAAGAATTTCACTTATGAAGGCAAAGGTTTCAAAGACGCTTATAACAGCATCAGTCTGGATGAGCTGAAGACCAATCTTTACATCATAGCTGCTGACGATATGCAGGGAAGAGATACGGGCAGCGAGGGCCAGAAGAAAGCAGGTGTTTTTATGATAGATCAGTACAAGAAAAACGGCATTGGTTTTCCGGCGGCTTTGGGATCATATTACCAGAAAGTGCCTTCAGAATCTATGAAAAAATACGGCGAAAAACTGCCTGATTCCGAGAATATTATGGCTTACATAGAAGGCAGTGAAAAACCAAATGAAGTGATTGTGGTTTCTGCCCATTACGATCACGTGGGAACCAAAGACGGCGTAGTCTTCAATGGTGCCGATGACGACGGGAGCGGAACTGTAGCGGTGATGGAAATTGCACAGGCCTTCCAGGAAGCTAAGAAAAAAGGCTATGGTCCCAAAAGATCTATCCTTTTCCTTCACGTCACAGGTGAGGAACACGGACTTTTTGGGTCAGAATATTACTCGGAAAATCCTGTCTTTCCTTTAGCTAATACGGTTGCAGACCTTAATATTGATATGATCGGCCGTGACGATCCGGAAAACAGAGGGAAGCAATATGTCTACGTCATCGGTTCCGAAATGCTGAGCACAGAACTTAAAAAAATCAATGAAGCTGCCAATCAGAAATCTGTCAATCTGGAACTTAATTATAAATATGATGACCCGAAAGATCCGCAGAGACTTTATTACAGATCTGACCATTACAACTTTGCAAAGCACAATATTCCGGTTGCATTTTTCTTTGACGGAATCCACGAGGATTATCACAAATCGACGGATGACGCCGACAAAATAGATTATCCATTGCTACAAAAGAGAACACAACTGGTTTTTGCAACCGCTTGGGAACTCGCCAACAGACCAGAGAGAATCAAGGTTGATGGCAAAAATAACAGATAGGTTAGAATTTAGAATTCTGAAATAAGAATTTATATGATAGCAATACCTGAATACAAAAAGACGACAGATATCTGTCGTCTTTTTTTTGCTCAAATCCCAGATAATTAATCAAAATCTGATTTTGTGATGGCTGTGGACCCTTCAAGAAACCGGTAGAGATAAGGCGCTTTGTTTGCAGATCCGCTGTAATGCTTTTCCAGACGTTCCAGAATGTTCATTCCCAGTATTTTTCTTTGGAAATTGTTGCGTCTGAGTGGTTCGCCCAAGATCGCTTCGTACAGGTGCTGCAGCTCTTTCATTGTGAATTTGTCTGGCAGCAGATTGCTTCCCATTACCTGATAATCTATGTTTTTTCTAAGGTAGAGCAGTCCTTTTTCTATCATTTCACGGTGGTCAAACGCCATATTTGGCAATTGGTCTATATCAAACCATTGGCAGACCTCATTGAAGGAATCGGGAAATGTGTAGGTAAGTGTGTAATCTATTAAAGCACAGTAACCTACAGAAATAAAACGCTGGTAAATCCAGTGGCTTTTATCAACTTCTATATTTTTATTTTCTAATAATTTCTGGTGGGTGTTATTTTCTGTCCTTTTAATATCGCCGAAAGTATAAAATTGCTCCATAAAGACATCGGTAAGATGCGTCCTTTCGTGCAGTGTTCTGGCTGCAGCATCATTCAGATTTTCATCGTTGAAGATGAATCCACCTGGGACAGACCAGAGATCAAGATCGTGGTATTTCAGCAGCAAAACTTTGAGTGTATCCTTATGAAAGCCGAATATCACGCAGTCTACAGAGACGTGTTCCACAAAGTCATTGCTGTCTATTAATTCTTTTAAATTCTGTTTATTCTTGTGGTTTTCGGTCATAGGTTATTGGTGTTTTATTTAAGAAAAAAGTAAGTCCAAATATAATTAATAATGGGAACAAAATAAATACAGGGTAAAAATTACTTACATTTTTATGAAAAATGATGGCCATATAGAGCGATCCTACGGAGCTTCCCAATGAGGAAAAGATCACGACAACTGATACCAGAAAATGCGTTTTTTCCCGAGGTACATTATTGAGTATTTCTGAGTTGTACAGTGGGAAAAGCGGTGCTAGAAACAATCCTATCATCGGCATAATGAATATCAGTAGGTATTTGTAATCGGCATAAAAAAATGAAATCAAAACCTGACATACAATCAAAATAGAAAAAACAGCTGCCAGGCAGATCAATACAAACTTAAGCCAGTGAAAACGCAAGATAAGCCGGCTAGTAATCAGTCTGCCGGCGAATGAAAATAGCGCCAAAAAAGCAGAAGCCTGCAATGCGAAATAGGAATTGATCTTGAGATTGTTCCGGAAAAAACTGGGCAACCACGAGTTAAAACTCTGTTCCACGAACACCATAAAAAAGACAATCACGAAAAAATAAATAATCTTTGGCTTAAGAAAATATTTGTATTCACCTGGCTTTTTTACAACTGCGGTATTTCGTTCCTCATCGATGGGGGCAGATCTGAGAATTAGCAGAGTGATGATGCTTAATAGGGCAATCACCCAGAATCCGAATTTCCAATATTCCGCGTAGGCACTCGTCAGTAAAGTTCCGAAACCGATATTGACGAAAAAAATCCCGATCATAAAGGATGCATCTACACTGCTGATTGCACTTGAAAGTTCCTTATCCTGAAAATTGTTTTTGATAATACTGAATACGGAAACCTTGGCCAGTGCAAAACTGACACCTACAATGCTGAGCCATATTTTGAAAAACCAGAAAGCATCTACAATAGGAAGCGCAAGACAGCTCACAAGAACGAAAATCAGGGAAAATGTCAATGCATTTTTATTGCCGGTTTTGGCAATCAGATGTACGCAGAAGAGCGACACGACCGCCATCGGAATATCTTTGAAAGACTCCAGAACGCCCAGGCCTTTGTAGGAAACCTTCTCTGAAAGCTGAAGGATAATCACACCCATACTGTTTAGCAGCATAGAGAAAATCAGAAAGCTGAAAATAAGAGGCAGGGTAATGCTCTTTTTATTAACATTCATTTAATGATATCTTAACTTTTTTTAACAATGACCAGTCTTTTTGGTGATTGTAAAAGTACAAATTATAATGATAAGTGAGGATTAAATCGGCTGCGAAACCGCATTATTATTGAGGAATCAAAAAAAATAAAAAAATATTTTGTAGTGTAAAAAAATAATTTACTTTTATTGTCTCAGTTTGAGATTAACAAAAATTAATTAAAATATGAACTTAAAGTATTCAAAATGTCTCGGATTAGCAGCTGTTCTTTACTTTACAGCCAACTATTCCGCGCAGCAGGTAAGTGACACGACTTCCAAAGAGAAAGCTATCGAAGAAGTGGTTGTCATCGGTTACGGAACTCAGAAGAAGAGTAATGTGACGGGCGCAATAGCAAGCATCAAAGCTTCTGATATCGAGGACATCCCGCAAGGTAAGCCAGAGCAGGTTTTACAAGGTAGAGCAGCAGGTGTTTCCGTTGTTACTAACTCTGGCCAGCCAGGGTCCGCTGCCACGGTTAGGATAAGGGGCCTTACTAGTTTTGGTGCTGGTGGTAATGAGCCTATGTGGGTTGTTGACGGAATTATTGTTGACGGAATAGGCTGGTTAAATCAATCTGATATTGAAAGTATTGAGGTGTTGAAAGATGGAGCATCTTCAGCAATTTATGGTGTAAGTGCAGCTAGAGGCGTAATTTTGGTTACAACTAAAAAAGGAAGAAGGGGTGCGCTTAATCTTTCATATAACGGAAGTTATGGTGTTTCTCATGTTGCTAGAAGACTCGATTTATTAAATGCTACGCAATACGCAACAATTATAAATGAAGGTTATGCAAATGATGGTAAACCGGTCAAGTTTGCAAATCCTTCTCAGTTTGGAATTGGAACAGATTGGCAGGATACTATTTTTAATACTGGAGAAAGACAGTCACACGAATTCAGTATCAATGGAGGTAATGACAAATCAACGTATTATGCCTCTTTTGGGTATTTTGATCAGATTGGAACTGTGATGGGAGATATATCAAATTATAAGAGAATCAATGCCAGACTAAATTCAACTCACAAAGTATTAGACTTTTTGACTGTAGGTCAAACATTTTTATATACTCACCAAAAAAGTCAAGGTATTGGAACCAATGAATTGTTTGGAGGTCCTCTTAGTTCTGCAATTAATTTAGATCCAACAACTCCCTCTGTAGTTACTGATTGGTCACTTGTTAATCCTGATGATTACAAAAACGCGTATATCATCAGAGATAAAAACGGAAATCCTTACGGTATCTCCCAATTGGTTAATCAGGAAATGTCTAATCCATTGGCTTACAGGTATACCCAACAGGGTAGAAACGGTTGGTCTGACGATTTTGTAGGAAATGTTTTTGCAGATCTTCGATTAACAGCAGGGCTTAATTTTAAAACTACTCTAAACGGTAAAAAATCATATTGGGGAAGCGAAGGCTTTACTCCCAAATTTTACCTAAGTCCGTCTTTAAGCAATCTTGCTTTCAACAGTTTAAATAGAACTGCTCAAACCAAATTTGAATGGAGCTTTGAGAATACGCTAACCTATCAAAAAAGACTAGGTGATCACAATTTCAGCGTCCTTTTAGGGCAGGGTGTCTACAGAAATAACGTAGGATCTGGACAAAGTGTTACGTACACAAATCTTCCTGTGGACAGCTGGCAAGATGCTGCTTTCTATTCCGTCGACGCGAAAAATATTACAGCCAGTGCTTGGGATACGACGCAGACCAGAAGAACTTCATATTTCGGACGACTGATTTATGATTATCAGGATAAATATCTTTTCACAGGAACATTTAGGAGAGACGGATCTTCCAAATTCTTAAAATACTGGGGAAATTTCCCATCCTTTTCACTTGGATGGAATGTTCACAAAGAGGGATTCTGGAAAGAAAACAATATAATAAATACTTTTAAGATCAGAGGTGGATACGGTGTCTTAGGAAATGATGCCATAGATGACTTTATGTTTAGAAGTTCTCTTGTTTCAGGAAGTAATTATCCAAATGGTGAGCTCAATCCTAGTATTATCATAGGATATAGCCCTAATACGCTTGGAAATCCAAATCTTAAATGGGAAGAGACTGCACAAACTAATGTTGGAGCAGATATCCGTTTCCTAGATAATTTTACTTTAGGTTTCGACTGGTATTACAAAAAAACTACGGACATCCTGAGAAGGGTAGCAATTCCTGGTTATGTTGGTGTTCCAACAGATCCGTTTGCCAACGTTGGTGATATGGAAAACAAAGGTTTAGAATTCGAGCTTGGATACAAAAAAACTTGGGGCGACTTTAATGTGGGCGTAAACGCAAATTTCTCTACCAATAATAATAAAGTCTTAAGACTGGAAGATGATGTTGAATGGAGAGAATTATCATCATTACATTCTCTGGGAACTGTTAACAGGTTACAAGTTGGCAAACCTGTTGGTACATTCTACGGATATAGCTACAGTGGCGTGTTTCAAAATCAGGCACAGATCAATTCCTATGTCAATTCAAATGGACAAATGCTTCTACCAAACGCCAAACCAGGAGATTTTATATGGATAGATAATAATGGTGACGGAAAAGTAGATCTTAATTCAACTGAAGATATGGTAGATCTAGGAAGTGCAGTCCCTAAATTTACTTATGGATTTACCGTTAATATGAGTTATCAGAATTTTGATTTGATGGTATTTGCGCAAGGACAGGGCGGTAACAAGATATTACAGGGTTTGAGAAGACTGGACATGCTTGATGCCAATTATCAGACGTCTATTTTGAATAGATGGACTGGTGAAGGATCAACAAACGAAAATCCAAGATTGACGAGAGATGATCCGAATGGAAACTACAGAAAGATGTCTTCATATTATCTTCAGAAAGGTGATTATATGAGAATAAAACTTGTCCAGTTAGGATATACTCTTCCAAAAGATGTTACCACGAGATTTGGTGCAAATAAGGTAAGATTTTATGTTACGGGAGAAAATCTTTTTACATTCACAAAATATACAGGTTATGATCCCGAAATTGCAGGTGGTAATGAGTATGGAATTGACAGAGCATACTATCCTCAGGCAAGAACATTTTTATTCGGAGCAAACATTCAATTTTAATTAATAAAACAATGAAAAATAGTAATATAATTTATAAAAGTTTAGCTGCCGCTCTACTAGTTACCTTTAGTTTCGGCAGTGTGAGTTGTAACGGTGACTATATTGGAGATGTAGAAAATCTAGGCACATTCGATGATGCTAATTATTTCAAAAGCGAAGAACAGTGCCTAAGCGCAACTGCCTCTGTATATGATATCATGAAAAAATATGCTGGCGGTTTCGAAAATAATGTCACTTTTCTGAATGCAGGATCAGATGATTTTTTCTCAGGCGGTGGTAGTGCAACTGATGGAGCTGGTATTCAGGGCTTTAATAATTATACTATAACTCCGGTAACCATCCCGGGAAGTTATTGGAGAGATTATTATCAAGGAATTTCCAGGGCAAACTGGGTTATTGAAAGAATTCCTACAGCACCTGTCAGCGACGCATTAAAAAAGAGAATTTTAGCTGAGGTGACCGTTTTAAGGTCTTTATACTACTTCGAGCTAGTTAGATTTTTTGGAAATGTGCCCTTGATCCTTAAACAAATCAATTCAAATGATGACTATTGGAATATACCACAAACGCCAAAGCAAGAAGTATATAATCAAATAGAAGGAGATATTGCACGTGTCTGGGCAGATTTGCCGATGAGTATTTCTCCTGCTAATCCAGGCGAAAGAGGACGGATGACACAAGGTGCGGCAAAAGCGATCCTTGGAAAAATTTATCTTTATGATAATAAAAAATCGGAAGCAGCAGCACAATTTGCAGATGTAAATGGTACACCTGGCCAAACCAGCCAGTACGGATATAAGTTGGTGGGAGATTTCAATAGCTTGTGGCTGACAGACAATAAATTCACATCGGAATCAATTCTTGAAGCAGTCTATACCAATGTAGGAATGTCTGATTGGAGTTTTTGGGGTTGGGGAAAGGATGAAGGAAATTCTATCTGTATTATGACAGGACCAAGATCTTATAATCTAAATGCTGGTAGCAATGCACCGGATATTGTTTCTGGCTGGGCATTTAATACTGTTACAGACGACTTATTTAATTTTATGCAAAATGATCCACGGGCAGAGGCAACAATCCTTAATGTTAAAAAATTAAAAGAAGAAGGTAAGGTTTCATATTCCCCTGCATATGCAGATACAGGCTACTTTCTGAAAAAATTTGCGCCCTACAGATCAGGTGTATCTCCTTTACCGGGATCGATGGAATTAAACTTTCGCCAGAATTATATGGTGATTAGATTAGCAGATAGTTATCTAATGGAAGCAGAGGCATTAGGTGGAGTGGGCACAAGAGCGCAAGCTTTACTTGACGCGGTAAGATCTAGAGTTGGGTTAGCTTCTGTTCCTGTATCTATACAGGCAATTAAAGACGAAAGAAGAAGAGAGTTAGCCGGAGAAGGTCACCGTTGGTTTGATCTCGTACGTTGGGGCGATGCTCCTGCGAAATTAGCTTCTAAAGGATTTGTTGCAGGTAAAAATGAAATACTTCCTATTCCATATGCAGAGTTGCTAAACACCGCTTTAAAACAAAATCCACAATATTAATCCACATCTAATGAATACAAAATTAAAATTTTTAAGTTTATTGTCGGTGTCTATCCTTGCAGTATCGTGTGTTCCGGAAAGCATTGACGGCGATGGAAACGGCATTACACCAACAAATACAGATGCATCTTTCACAGTTACAAAAACGTCGGAAAATCATTATAAGTTAACATCATCCAATCAAAATTATCTTTATTCCAACTGGGATCTCGGTGACGGCGGCGGTTTCGGAAGAGGAGCCAATATTAATGATGTTTTTATTCCGGATGAGGGTGCCTATACAATTCAGCATCAGATCATTGGTCAAGGTGGAGTTATAGCCGCAACAGCAAGTCAAACTGTAAAAGTTGACAAATCCGATCCACTTTCTGGAAACCTGATCCAAGGTGGGAAATTTGCAGATGCTACAGATATTGCTAAATGGAGTATGGCTTTCCCCAATCCTTCCAACACCGCACTTTGGTCATTCAACAGCGGATGGGCGACTTTCAAAGCTAAAAACTGGGACAGAAATGTTCTCTACCAGGCTGTTCAGGTCGTAAAAGGTAGAAAATATATGGCAGACGCCGTAATTTCTTCAAAAGGCGTTTCTGAATCCTGGTTTGAGATTTACGTAGGTTATACTAAGCCAACAGCCAATACTGATTATACAGGAGACGGCAATGACAGTACTTGGCTACGAGGCATAAACACTTGGGCTGGAAGTGGTACATCTGCTTTTGATGGTAAAATATCGATTAAAGGTTCTGTAAATGCCAACAATCCAACCGGTACTTTTACAGCAACTCAGGATGGGACTGTTTACTTTGCCATCAGATCAGGTGGTAACGATATGAAAGACGGTATTTCTATCAAAAGTGTAGAATTCCGAGGTGTGAACTAATTTTTTCTTATCATATTTCAGGTGAAAGAGGTCCTCAAAAACCTCTTTCATTTTTTTATCCAAACCAATTTATCAACTCCCGCTCAAAGGAAGGCTGTGCTGCAAAATGCCAGGCGCTCTGCATTACAATTTTCTTCAGTTTCTGGACTTGATAATTAATAAATCTTTCAAAATGTTAAAAAAATCATACATCATATTTTCAGGCATTGCCATTTTTTCTCTGTTGTTTTGCCAGAGCAGCAGCGTAGATGAGCAGACACCTACAGCACCGCCTGCCGGAGGTAATAACGGCAATTACACAACAGTAAATTTCTGGCTCACCAAAGCAGACGAATCTGCCAAACTTCAAAAGCAAACGGATCTGATTTTTAATAATGCTGCAAACAACTATCAGACATTGGAAGTGGATGCAGCTCAGAAATACCAGACGATTGATGGCTTTGGATATACATTGACAGGAGGCAGCGTTCAGGTGATCAATCAGTTGTCAGCGGTTAAAAAGGAAGAACTTTTGCAGGATCTTTTTTCACAGGGCGACAACGGAATTGGCATCAGCTACATCAGATTGAGCATCGGCGCATCGGATCTCAACAGCAGTGTTTTTTCTTATGATGATATGCCTGCAGGACAGACAGATCCCACACTTTCCCAATTTTCCTTATCAAAAGATCAGGCTCTAATTGATATGCTGAAAAAAATATTAACCATCAATCCGAACATCAAAATTATGGCAGCACCTTGGTCGCCACCGGTTTGGATGAAGGACAATGGCAGTTCTATAGGTGGCAGTTTGCAGCCACAATACTATAATGTTTATGCCCAGTATTTTGTAAAATACATTCAGGCAATGAAAGCGCAGGGGATCAATGTAGATGCCATCACGCCACAGAATGAGCCTTTGCATCCGGGAAACAATCCAAGTTTGCTGATGACTGCTCCACAACAGGCGGCATTCATAAAAAACAGTCTTGGACCAGCTTTTCAGGCCGCAAATATCACAACAAAAATTGTCCTTTACGATCATAATTGTGACAAACCGGAATATCCAATGGAAATTCTTGCCGATGCCGAAGCAGCTAAATTTGTTGACGGTTCTGCCTTCCATTTATATGCCGGCGATATTGCTGTTTTAAGTAATGTTCATCTGGCTTTTCCTTCCAAAAATCTTTATTTTACGGAGCAGTGGACTGGCTCAACTTCTTCTTTTTCCGGTGACCTGATCTGGCATTCAAAGAATGTAATTATCGGATCTATGAGAAACTGGAGCAGAATTGCATTGGAATGGAATGTAGCAAACGATCCGAACTTCAACCCGCATACAGACGGCGGATGCACACAATGCAAAGGTGCTGTGACAGTGAATTCCAGTGAGCTTTTTACCAAAAATGTTGCTTACTATATTATTGCGCACGCTTCCAAGTTTGTACCGCAGAATTCGCAGAGAATCGCTTCCACACAACCGGGAAATCTCAGCTCTGTTGCATTTACAACGCCTAACGGTAAAACAACTTTAATCGTCCTTAATGAAGGCGCTGCAACGGAAAATTTTAATATTAAAATGAACGGAAAATCGGCAGTGGCATCGTTACCAGGAAAAGCTGTAGCCACATTTGTTTTTTAAAATTAGTCAAGATCAATCCTGATGAAAATGATGAAGCCGCCTAGAATCATAATGATTACTAATCTCATCCTGATGACAGCTTTGAATATTTCCTGTGCCAATCAAAAAAGCAATACCAAGGGAAAACTTGTATTTCAGGACGAATTTAACTATTCGGGTCTGCCGGAAGCTTCCAAATGGGAATTTGAAGTTGGAGGCGACGGTTTCGGGAATAATGAACTTCAGTTTTATACCAAAAACAGAACTGAAAATGCAAGGGTAGAAGACGGTCATCTGATTATCGAAGCAAAAAAAGAACAATGGGAAAAAAACGCATACACTTCAGCCAAACTGACTACAAAAAAAACATTTCCATTCCAATACGGAACTGTGGAAGTGCGTGCGAAACTGCCAAAAGGGAAGGGCACGTGGCCGGCCATCTGGATGCTGAGTGAAAATCTGAAGGAGTGGCCCGATGACGGAGAAATTGATATTATGGAGCACGTGGGTTACAACGAAGGTTTTGTGCACGCATCCGTTCATACAAAAAAGTACAATCATATTATCGGAACTCAGAAAACAGATACGATTGTTCTAAAAGATGCTACGGAAAAGTTCCACGTCTACAGAGCCGACTGGACACCTGCAAAAATCGAAATGTTTGTAGACGGTCAAAAATATTTTACCTACATCAAAACAGAAAAAGAGTACGAGGCGTGGCCTTTTGATCAGCCTTTCTACCTGATTCTGAATCAGGCAGTAGGAGGGAACTGGGGCGGAAAAGAAGGCGTAGATGAGCAAATTTACCCTCAAAAATTTCTGATCGATTACGTCAGAATTTATAAGAAATAACTAATAAAAATGATGCTGAAATCCGGCATCTCATATTTAATAAAAATGAAAAAGACAATTGTATTATTTGCTGCTTTATCACTTTCGGCAAATATAAATGCCCAGAATTACTGGAAAAAAGGAATGAAGGAAGGCAAAGTGATTATAACTTCACAAAAAAATAACGAGAAATTTGCCAAAAAAGGGAATGCCGTATTTACAGATTTTCCTCAGCCAAAAGAAACGGATGTCTGTGTTTTTGTAGATCCCGATTTCAAATATCAGAAATTGATCGGAATCGGCGGTGCAATTACGGATGCATCTGCAGAAGTTTTTGCTAAGATTCCCAAGGACAAACAGAAAGAATTCATAGAGGCTTATTACGGAAAATCGGGGATTGGTTACAATGTGGTGCGCACCAATATGAACTCCTGCGATTTCTCCAGCGACACTTACACTTACGTAAAAGATAATGATGAATCACTGAGTTCGTTTGATGTAAAACACGATGAACAGTACAAAATTCCTTTAATAAAATTAGCTCAGAAAGCGATAGATCCAAAGGATTTCAGATTCTATTTCAGCCCGTGGAGTCCGCCGGCTTGGATGAAATCTACCAATAATATGCTGAAAGGCGGGAGATTATTAGACAAATATTATCAAATTTGGGCCAATTATTATGTTAAGTTCATTCAGGAATATGAAAAACGAAATATTCCGGTTTGGGGACTGACGATTCAAAATGAGCCGATGGCTGTCCAGACTTGGGAATCTTGCATTTATACTGCAGATGAGGAAGCAAAATTCCTGAAAGAAAATCTGGGTCCTACGCTTTGGAAGAATAATTATAAAGACAAAAAAGTGATTATCTGGGATCACAACAGAGATCTGATGTACCAGCGTGCAACGACTACTTTGCAGGATCCTGAAACTGCAAAATATGCGTCTGGGATCGGATATCACTGGTATGAGACCTGGAACAACAAGTCGCAGCTGTTTGACAACCTTTCAGAAACACACAGGGCTTTCCCTGATAAATTTTTGATTTTCACCGAAGGCTGTAAAGAACAGTTTGATTTTTCGAAAATTTACGATGTAAGTCTTGGCGAATTGTACGGCAGAAATATGATCAATGATTTTAATAAAGGCACCTCGGCGTGGACGGACTGGAATATTTTGCTTGATGAAAAAGGCGGCCCAAACCACGTCGGCAATTTCTGTTTTGCACCTGTAATCTATGATTCCAGAACCAAGCAGCTACATTATACTTATGAATATTACTACATCGGACATATTTCGAAATATGTAAAACCAAATGCACAGCGCGTGGGAACGTCTACAAACAAAGACTTTCTGCTCTCTACAAGTTTCCTTAATGAGAACGGGGAACTGGTAGTGGTGGTGATGAACGAAGGTGATGTGGATACGGATTTCAATCTCTGGATTGAAGGCAAATCCTCAAAACTCGCTGCACCAGCGCATTCCATCCAGACTATAGTTTTATAGTATATATTATTTTCTTAGAAACAGCAGCTCTAGAGCTGCTGTTTTATTTTATAGAATTGAGAAAATTAAGGATTTAATTCTTATTTTAATTTGGAGGCAATCATCTTGCAATCTGCCGGAGTCAGCCTTTGACCTTTGGTATAGTTGATGGCTTGTGGAGAAGAGTAGACCAGTTTGGCAGCACTCGGATCTGCATAATCGCCAATGCCTTCCAGCAAAACGCCGCTGTCCTGAAGAAAATAAATTTCCCGTTCGCTTACAGAACCTTCTGAAGAAAATTTATAATTGACTCTTAAGGTATCGCCGGCAACTTTTCCCGTGATATCTCCAGAGTTGGAATCTTTTTCAAAGTTTTTGTATTTCAATTTACCTGAGACGTTTCCATTGGAGATTTTATAGGAGATAAACATTGAATCTTTTCCAACGACATTCATATAACAGTAATCCACATTTTCTTTTTGAGAAATTTGGTTTGGATCTTCGGAAACCGCCAGTGTGTCGGGTTTTCTGTTTTCTACATTGCTTTGTTTTTCGATATTTTTCTCACAGGAAGAAACTAATAATATGGTTCCGGAAAGAATTAGAAATGCTTTTTTCATAATAGTTTACTTATATATAAATAAGGAGTAGAAAATATTATACCACATTAAAACGAGCAGAATTGAACGCGACGTCTAAATGACTTAAAGCTAAAATTATTGAATTCTAAAAAGTCCTATAATTTATATTATGTTAAATAGGATATATAACAGATTGAAGATCAATATCTATTTATCAACCTAAACGTCTGTTTTTTTTGTTTTAAAAAATTATTCTATTGTAAAGTCTACCAGAGAATCCAGTTTAGGAAACTTTTTTTGAGAAATGAATTTTTTACCTGTACAGTCAATTTCTTTCCATGCTTTTTTATGGTTCAGATCTCCAACTTCAATGACGTATGGCTGATATGTCAATTCCTTGCTGTCATCCAGCATTTCTCTGTACTGTACGGCAATATCCATAATGCATTCAAATTCGGTGTTCAGTTTCACATTTCTGTAGATCAGATCAAAATGCGTTTCCTTGTTCAGCGGAATGTCAAAATAAGTTTCGTAGCTCAGCGTATCACCTTTAAGGACCGAGATTGCCTTCAACGCAAAATATAAAGCTTGCGTGTAATATTCCCGGGTTTTGACTCTTTCCAGATCGTTCTCGTAATAACCGCCTTCAAATAAAATCGACGGAATTCCCAACTTCATCAGATTGTCTCCGCTGGATGTTGGATAGAATTCGTCTGTGTAAGTTGCAATCCTGTTTGGCAGGACCTGTTTCATCTGCATATAAATAGCTGCGATCACGGCCATACTTTTTTTCCTGTTTTCCGTCACCTCCCGCTCAAAATTCTCCGACGACGCCAGAAAAGATAAGGTCGCAGGATGTTGGCCATCAGTTGTAAAGATCGTCCGCTGATCGTGCAGATTCAGTAAGTAAGCATAGTCACCTTCCAGTACGATAGATTTCAGCACGCGCATCTCATTACTGGAGTTCATAAGAAAATCTCTGTTGATGTCAATATCATAAGCATTTCTTCGTGTCCAGTTTTCAGAACCGTCCGGATTCAGCATAAAGATAAAATCCAGTTTTATTAATGAAAATAACTTGTTTTTAAGCTCCGGATGCTTTTCAAAGATCGCCAGCAAATCCAGCATTGCCAATGTAGCCGTAGACTCATTACCGTGCATCTGCGACCAGCCTGCGACTTTAATATTTCCGGTTCCCAGGGAAAGCATATAGATAGGCTTACCCAAACTGGATTTTCCAACCTCTTTAATCTGATCGCTGTAATTGTCCTGTAGATAGGAAAATAATTTTTCAGGAGAAATATAGCGTTTTGGGAAGTTTACATTTTGGAAGTATGGAAAACTATTGGTCATCTGTCTGGATTTTGATTTTGACAAAAGTAAGATTTAATCTGAAATAATACGATTTACATTTGTAATATTATTAAACAGAACCAAATGCCACTTTGTCTGTTAATTATTTTGTGGATTGATATATTCTTAAATTTAAATTACAAATATCTAAATATCAGTTATTTATATAATCAATCTAAAGCATAATTATAATTTTACTTTAATGCTTAAAATCGAGTAAAGCTTTGGTTTGTTCATCAAAAGATTAAACGTGTATTTGATGTTTAATTGCTGATATTTACAAATGTATAACATCTTAAATCATAATAATTTCCCTATTTTTGCTTTTATTCTTTACTGATGAGCAACGAGTTTTTATTCCTTTCAGGATTTTTAGTATTTATAGTGGTTCTGCTGATGCTGGACCTTGGGATTTTCAATAAGAAAGATTCAGCAGTTTCACTGAAACAGGCCGGATTGATGAGTATCTTCATAGTCCTACTCTCTCTCGGGTTTTACATCCTGCTTACTTATTATGGACATCTTATCCACGGGATAGACAGTGTAGAGAGGTTGCAGGAAGTTGTTGCCAAACACAAACATCCGGTAAAGATCATTCCTGGAAATCTGGACCACAGTATTATGCTGTATAATAAAAACCTGGGCCTTGAGTTTCTCACAGGATATCTTGTAGAATATGCGCTTTCTATTGATAATATCTTTGTAATACTTTTAGTCTTTAGCGGCTTTGGTGTTGCACCGCGTAATTATCACCGGGTATTATTCTGGGGTATTTTTGGTGCGATCGTGATGCGATTTCTCTTCATATTTATAGGCGCTGCGCTGATTCAGAAGTTCGAATGGATAATGTATGTTTTCGGAGCTTTCCTTATATATACAGGTGTAAAAATGTTTATCGAACGGAATAAGGAGGACGAGATAGATCCGCAGCATCATCCTGTTGTGAAGTTTGCACAGAAGCATTTCAAAGTACACAACCAGTTTGTAGGCAACAAATTCTTTGTGGTAATCAACGGGATCAAGAAAATGACACCATTATTTCTGGTTTTGATCATTGTGGAATTCACAGATTTGATCTTCGCCGTCGACAGTATTCCGGCGATTTTCTCAATTACAAAAGATCCTTACATCGTATTTTTCTCAAATATTTTCGCCATTATAGGTCTGAGATCAATGTTCTTTTTACTCGCAGGAATTGTCAATAAGTTCAGGTTTTTAAAGATTGGGCTCGCAGCTCTGCTTACATTTATCGGACTCAAAATGATTTTTCACCACTATTTGGACGACATAGGATTTGGAACTTCGCACTCGCTTATTGTGATTATTTCCATCCTGTTTTTGAGTATTGCCATTTCCCTTTTGTTCCCGGAAAAGAAAGTTCGTAAAATAGAATCGTAGTTATTTTAGAGTGATAATTAAGATCTTTGAGGTTCGGTTATTAGCTAAATTATCACTCTGAAACGATTCCAAAATCATTATATTTCTTTCAAAATTTTTGCTCTTAATTTCAAATTAAATTGGTTTTAGGAGCAATGTCGATTCTTTTATTTTATGAAATCTTAAGGACGATTTTTGCTTTTAAGAGATCGTATATTAGTTCAATTGCAAATGTATGATAAGAGTGATGGTAATATTGCAATTGCTTTTAAACCGATCTATACAATTACATTTTAATAACCATTTCGAATTTTAAAGTATTCGTATTATCTATTTATCACGGTCAGGAAGACTACTGAGGACTTAGCTCATTTCTTATAATCTAAGAACAATGCTGTTGATAACTGCTGTTTATCCCGCAAAATTAGGTTTCAGATTGACTAATAGGATCTTTTTTTAGGTTAAATTAATAGATACAATACAATTATCCACATTTTTCACAAATACAATCATTTTTGAATTAATTATAAATTTAATGTGTTGATTAATAACATTATATAGTGTTTATCTAAAGTTATTATTAAATCAAAAATTAATTTTATTATTTCCAAGTGCTTTTTATCAATAGTCTTTACTGCTTTTACATTACACTTTTCCACATTTTAGGAGATATTGTATTATAAATCCAAGTTATCAACAAGTATGAAAATAAACACCTGTAAGTCAGTATCTTATGATATATAAAATGATTTACATTTGTAATTAGCAAATTATTACAAATGTAAATTAACTGTTCTGAATTTTTATTACATTTGTAATATGGAATTTACAGAAAGATTTACAAAAGTAATTGAATATTCAAAGTTGACGCCGGCCGAGTTTGCCGAGGAAATTGGTGTGCAACGTTCAAATATTTCACATATCATTTCCGGAAGAAATAAACCGTCACTAGATTTCATCACAAAGATTAAAACAGCTTTCCCGGCCTTCGAATGGGACTGGCTCATCACAGGACAAGGCGAAATGCTGATCTCTGATAAAGCTCCGGAACCTGATGATGTACAACCGGAAACTGTGGAAAAGAAGAAAACTTCGCTTCCGGATCTATTTTCTCTTATCAATGATGAAAATTTTGGAGTAACTGAGAGTGAAGACAAAGTCCAAAAAACAATTGTACGAGAATCAGATATTCCCGAACAAACTGCCGAGAAAACAATTTTACCCGATTCTCAGCCATTAGAAAAATCAACAGTTAAACAGTTGGCAGCAGACAAAAAAATCAGAAGAATTGTTTTCTTTTATGAGGACGGAACTTTTGAGACTTATGAAAATTAGTTAATTTTATAAAAAATAGGCCTCGTAGTTCAACGGATAGAATAGAAGTTTCCTAAACTTTAGATCCAAGTTCGATTCTTGGTGAGGCCACACCTATTCAAGATATATAAATCTTATCTTTGCAAAAATTTTCTTTTGAAAGATATTCTTCTGATAACTCCTCCTTTTACGCAGCTCAATACGCCTTATCCTGCCACAGCTTATATCAAAGGTTTCCTTAATACAAAGGAGATTACAAGCTATCAGATCGATTTGGGTATCGAGGTTATACTGCAGTTATTTTCAAGAGAAGGTATTCTGCATATTTTTTCAGAAGAAATCGATATCAGCAGTATTTCAGAAAATTCCAGGCGGATTTTTGCATTGCGTGAGGAATACATCAAGACGATAGATCAGGTGATTCTGTTTTTACAAAATCGAAATCCAACCCTTGCAAGGCAGATCTGCTCTATGAATTTCCTTCCGGAAGCTTCCAGGTTCAATCAATTGGATGATATGGATTTTGCCTTCGGAAATATGGGTCTTCAGGATAAAGCAAAACATCTGTCAACCCTATATTTGGAAGATCTTTCCGATTATATTGTGGAAAATGTAGATTCCGATTTTGGTTTCAGCAGATATGCGGAACGTTTAGGTAAAAGTGCCAATTCATTTGATGAGCTTTATCAAAAATTGAATG
>Ga0308164_10000942_pt1 | contig 38337 bp, 36 predicted proteins | sample PhyTR2_FD_201031 | JGI IMG/M metagenome (GOLD analysis project Ga0308164, IMG submission 201031) | Phyllosphere microbial communities from UC Gill Tract Community Farm, Albany, California, United States - DLSLT.R2 | ecosystem: Host-associated > Plants > Phyllosphere > Unclassified | place: USA... | reverse complement strand
TTTTGTGGTGTCACTACCGCCGCCAAGCTCGCAGGCTTCGCCAGCTCCTACACCGACCGCGGGGCGCCAGCTACATCTCGGGTGCTCCGACTAACCATGGGTTACCACTTGGCGCCAAAGGTCTCGCGCAACTCGTCCAGCGCGGCGCCGTCGAGCGGCACAGGCCGGGGCTGGGTCATCAGCCACAGGCGCGCGGTTTCTTCCAACTCTTCCAATGCATAACAAGCCTTGGCCACCGAGCTTTCCCAGATCACCGGGCCCAGGCGCTCGAGCATTACCCCGCGCACGCTGGTCGCCAGTTCGGCCACACGCTCGGCGACTTTCGCCGAACCCGGGCGCGCGTAAGGCACCAGCGGAATGTGGCCGACCTTCATCACCTGATAGGGGGTGATCGGCGGCAGGATATCGTCGGCATGCCACACACCGGCCAACGTCAACGCCACCAGGTGGGTGGAATGGGTATGCACCACGCCACCGACCTCAGGGTTGCGGTCGTACACCTGGCGGTGCAGGGCCAAAGTCTTGGACGGCTTGTCGCCCGACACCCACTCCCCCGCCAGGTTGACCTTGGCGATGGCCGCCGGGTCGAGGCGGCCCAGGCAGGCGTCGGTGGGGGTAATCAGCCAACCATCGTCCAGGCGCGCGCTGATATTGCCAGCGCTGCCCACGGTGTAGCCGCGCCCATAAAGCAGCTTGCCGACCGCACAGATCTCTTCGCGTACCGCGCTTTCGTCGATCATTGCGCACCTCCGGCCAGTTGCTTGAGGGCCTTGGCGAAGAAGTCGCGGCCACCGAAGTTGCCGGATTTGAGCGCCAGGGCCAGGGGTTCGGCGGTGCTGCTGATGGTTGCCGGTACACCGGGGTCGATCTGCGCGCCGATCTGCAGCAGCTGAACGTTCAGGGCTTGCACCACGGCGCCGGAGGTTTCGCCACCGGCCACCACGAAGCGGCGCACGCCAGCGTCGCGCAGGCCGGCGGCGATCTGGCCAAGGGCCTGTTCGACCATGGCGCCGGCGCGTTCGACGCCGAGCTCGGCCTGCACCGCCTTGACTTCATCGGGGGCGCTGGTGGCGTAGATCAGCACCGTCTGGCCGGCGTCACGGGCGAAGGCCAGGGCCTCGGCCACTACCGGTTCGCCGGCGGCCAGGGCCAGCGGCTTGATGCGGTAAGCCGGGCGCCCGGCTTCCAGCCAGGCGGCGACCTGGCCGTTGGTGGCGGTCGAAGCGCTACCGGCCAATACGACTTCACCGCCTGCCACTTGCGGCAGCTCGCTGACATCGAAGTCGCGCAGCTTGCCGGCGCGGCGGAAGTTTTCCGGCAGGCCCAGGGCCAGGCCCGAACCGCCGGTCAGCAGTGGCAGGTCGGCGCAGGCGCTGCCCAGGGTGTAGAGGTCGGCATCGGACAAGGCATCGGCCACGGCCATGCCCACGCCTTCAGCGCGCAGTTCGGCAATGCGGGCCTTGAGGCCGTCGACGCCACGGGCCACGGCGTCGTAGCGCAGCAGGCCGACTTTCAGCGTGGTTTGCGATTGCAGCACACGCACCAGGTTGGCGTCGGTCATGGGCGTCAGCGGGTGGTGCTGCATGCCCGATTCGCTCAGCAGTTGGTCCTGCACGAACAGGTGGCCGCGGAAAATGGTGCGGCCGTTTTCCGGGAACGCCGGGCAGGCCAGGGTGAAGTCACCGTCCAGTTTTTTCAGCAGCGCCTCGCTGACCTGGCCGATGTTGCCGGCGGCGGTGGAGTCGAAGGTCGAGCAGTATTTGAAGAAGATCTGCTCGCAACCGCGGGCCTGCAACCATTCCAGCGCGGCAAGGGACTCCTCGACGGCTTCGGCGACCGGCGTGGTGCGCGACTTGAGGGCGATGACGATGGCGTCGGCGTCCAGCCCGGCGGCCACTTCGGCGCTCGGAATGCCGATGCTCTGCACCGTGCGCATGCCGCCACGGACCAGCATGTTGGCGAGGTCGGTGGCGCCGGTGAAGTCGTCGGCGATGCAGCCCAGCAAAGGTTTAGGGTTGCTCATGGTGGGCTCCTCAGGCGTCTTTCTTGCCGGTGGGCAGGGTGATGCCCGGGAAGATCTTGATCACGGCGGAGTCGTCTTCGCGGCCGTAGCCGGCGCTCGAAGCCTGCATGAACATCTGGTGGGCGGTGGCCGACAGCGGCAGGGGGAATTTGCTGGTGCGGGCGGTATCCAGCACCAGGCCCAGGTCCTTGACGAAGATGTCCACGGCCGACAGCGGCGTGTAGTCGGCGTTGAGGATGTGCGGCACGCGGTTCTCGAACATCCACGAATTGCCGGCGCTGTGGGTGATCACTTCGTACAGGGCGTCGGCGTCGACGCCCTCACGCAGGCCCAGGGCCATGGCTTCGGCACTGGCGGCGATGTGCACGCCGGCCAGCAGCTGGTTGATGATCTTTACCTTGGAGCCCAGGCCGTGGACGTCGCCCAGGCGGTAGACCTTGCCGGCCATGCCGTTGAGCACGCTTTCGGCCTTGGCATAGGCATCGGCCGGGCCACTGGTCATCATGGTCATTTCGCCCGCGGCGGCCTTGGCGGCGCCACCGGAGATCGGCGCATCGAGGTATAACAGCTTCTGCTCACCCAAGCGTTGGCCCAGTTCCACGGCGAAGGTCGGTGCCACGGTGGCGCAACCGATCACCAGGCTGCCAGGGCGCAGCGCGGCAACCGCGCCGTTTTCGCCGTAGAGCACGGTTTCGGTCTGGTCGGCGTTGACTACGACGGTGACGATCACGTCACAGTCAGCGGCCATGGCGGCCGGCGAGGCGCAGGCTACACCGCCTTCAGCGGCGAATTGTTCGGTGACGGCGCTGCGCACGTCGCAGGCGTGCACATTGAAACCGGCGCGCAGCAGCGAGCGGGCGATGCCCAGGCCCATGGCGCCCAGGCCGATCACACCAACGTTGTTGTTATTCATGGGGGAAAGCTCCTCGAAGGGGTGAGCGGATACTGAACCAATGATCCGATCTTGTGAAGATGTTTTTTTAAATTAACAAATTTTAACAACGCTTACCATAGGCAAAGAAAAGCCCCGGGTTGCGGGGCTGATGGGGAGTGCTAATGCTGCACTTTCACTTGTGCTTATTCGGACGCCAACATCAACTCCACCCCCTGATGCCGAATCCCGTCCGCCGCCCCTTCCGCCAGCCCGTCATCGGTAATGATCACGTCGAACTGCGCCAGCGCGGCGATCTTGTACATGCCGAAGGTGCCGTACTTGGAGCTGGTGGCCACCAGCACCGTCTGCGACGCCGCCTGCATCGCCACCTGCTTGACCTCCACCTTCAACGGCGACGGCGTGGTGGTGCCACGCTGCAGGTCCCAGGAGCTGGTGGACATGAAGGCGATATCGGTAGCGATCTGCCGCAAGGTCGCCGCCGCCAGGCCGCCCACGCAGGAACGGTTGGGGTGGTCGAGCAGGCCGCCGGTGTGGATCACGTCCACGTGCAGCACGTCGGCCAACGCTTCGACGATGCCAAAATCGTTGGTGACCACCGTCATCCCGGACAACGCGGTGATAAAGGGCACGATCTCCAGCGTGGTAGTGCCGGCGTCGAGGTACACGGTCATGTCGTCGCGCAGCAGCTGCGAGGCCAGGCGCGCCATCGCCTCCTTCTGCACATGCTCGACCACCGCCTTGGACTGGTGGCTCGGCTCGCTGTGCACCTGGCTGGCGATGCGCACGCCGCCGGTCACCGAATAGGCCCTGCCCTCCTGCTCCAGCAGGGCAATATCGCGGCGCACGGTCATGTGCGAGCAGTCGAACATCTCCATGATCTGGTGCACGCTGAGCACCTGGTGCTTGCGCAGCTGGCGCAGGATCTGCTCGCGGCGCTGGGCCGGGATCATGGGGGAGTTGGCGCTGGGCGCGATGTCCTCTGGGCTGGGCATGCCGGGTCCTGGGGTGGGGGCGGATGTGCGCATACTAGCCGCGCCGCCTGGCAAAATGCACGCGCCGCGTAGAGCGCTGGCGCATCGTCGATCCGCCTGAACTTTCAAAAGCGGCCACTGCTCCCAATCTGGACTGCCCGTAAAAAAGGCGCCCACGAACTGAAACGGAGTAACCGTATGAGCAATCGACTGGACGGCAAGAAAATCCTGATCATGACTTCCAATACCGGCATCGAGCGCGACGAGCTGGCCAAGCCGATGGAGGCCCTGCGTGCCCTGGGCGCCTCGGTGGTCCACGGTTCCAGCGATGGCGGCAGCACCCAGACCTTCGTCCACGACACCGAGAAAGACCGCACCTTCGAGTCGCAGATGAGCCTGGCCGGGCTGCATGCCAGCGAGTTCGATGCGCTGGTGATTCCCGGCGGCACGGTAAACGCCGATACCCTGCGCCAGGACGAAAACGCCCAGCGCCTGGTCAACGAGTTCACCCAGGCCGGCAAGACCGTGGCCGCCATCTGCCACGGGCCATGGGTGCTGGTGGAAGCCGGCGTGGTGCCGGGCAAGACCCTGACCTCCTACCCCAGCATCAAGACCGACCTGATCAACGCCGACGCCGCCGGTTGGGTCGACCAGGAAGTGAAGCAATGCCCGGCCAATGGCTGGACCTTGATCACCTCGCGCAAGCCGGATGATATTCCGGCGTTCAACGAGGCGATCGCGGCGGCGCTGGAAGCGGCTTGATCGGCTGGGCGATGCCGGCGCAAGCTGCGCAACAGCCATGGGACCTTGTCTAGAAATGCACCCGTTACGGTCAAACCACAGCCGTACCGTGCGCAACAATCAGCAGCCGACAAGCGCACCGTTGCCGCGCCCTCTTCGGGGACTGCAGCGGTGCGTACGCCTACCCAGGAATGCACACACAACCATCAAACAGCAACCGTGCCGTGCGCAGCAATCCGCAGCCGGTGATCACACCGTTGTCGCGGCGCAGTTCGACGGTGAATTCGCCGGTCGGGTGTTCGACGCAAAGGGCCAGTTGGTCGCCTGAGGGCACCTTCGCCAGGCCCTCCGCCACCGAACCCGCAATCAAGCATGCAGTCGCCACGCTGACGGCGCCAAACACGCCGATGGAGGCGTGGCAGGTGTGCGGGATGAAGGTGCGGCTGTTGATCGCGCCGCCCGCCGTGGGTGCTGAAATCACGCTCATCTTTGGCACGGTGCGAGTGCTGACGTCGCCGAGGTTCATGAGTGGCCCGGCTTGCAGGCGGATGGATTCCAAACGGGCTTTCAATGCCTCATTGGCGTTGAGTTCTGCGCGGCTTTCATGGCCGCTCAGGCCGAAATCCGCGGCGCGCAGCAGGACCACGGGCATGCCGTTATCGATGCAAGTCACCTCGATACCGTCGAAGCGATCGATGACGTTGCCAGTGGGTAGCAAAGCGCCGCAGCTCGAACCGGCGATGTCGTCGAACTGAACCACCACCGGTGCCGCGGTGCCCGGCACGCCGTCAATGCGAGCCTCGCCGTCGTAGCGCACTTCGCCATCGACCGTATGCACCAGCGCAGTCGCTGTCTGGCCGGTGTTTTCCATGTAGATGCGCACGGGGGTGATGTCACCCTGCCCGTTCACCAGCCCGCGCTCGATAGCGAACGGGCCGACACCGGCAAGGATGTTGCCGCAGTTCTGGCCGTAGTCCACGCGCGGTTCGTTGACCACCACTTGAGCGAACAGGTAATCCACATCAACGCCGGCACGCGCCGACTTACTGATGATCGCCACCTTGCTGGTCAGGGAATCCGCCCCGCCGATGCCATCGATCTGGCGTGGGTCTGGCGAGCCCATGGCGGCCAGCAGCACGCGGTCGCGGGCGGCTTGATCGCTGGGCAGATCGTCCGCCAGGAAGTAGGCGCCCTTGGAGGTGCCGCCGCGCATCATAAGGCAGGGAATACGGGTTTGTGGCATGGCGCTCGGGCCCTATTCAGGTGGTTCGATATTGAGTCAAGCAGCAGACGCCCAGCCCAGTTCGTTCACGCGTAGAAGCTGGTGTAGGAGCTGGCGTAGGAGCTGGCGCCAGCCTGCGAGCTTGGCGTCGGCCCATACACCGCAAAAGCTCGCAGGCTAGCGCCAGCTCCTACCCTAGACCGCACAAGGCACCCCTTACCGCACGAGGCATCCCCTACCGCACAAAGGCAGCCCTTACCGCACGAAGGCACCCCTTACCGCACAAGGCACCCCTTACCGCACAAGGCAGCCCTTACCGCACGAAGGCACCCCTTACCGCACGAAGGCATCCCTTACCGCACAACGGCGCCCCTTGAGGTATCAGCCTTGAAGCTCATCCAGGCTGTCGTAATACTTCAGCCCCTTCTCCGCCAGGCGCCCGCGCATGTTGTAGATATCCAGCCCCAGCTCCCCGGCGGCCAAACGCAGGCGTTTCTGCTCCTCGAGGTCGGCGCGCTTGCGACTGGCTTCCACCACTGTGGATAACTCGTCGCGGCGCACGATCACTACGCCGTCGTCATCGGCCAGCACCACATCGCCCGGGTTGACCAACTGCCCCGCGCAAATGATCGGGATATTCACCGAGCCCAGGGTCTCCTTGATCGTGCCCTGGGCATGCACCGCCCGCGACCACACCGCGAAGCCCATCTCGCGCAGTGTGCGGGTGTCGCGCACGCCCGCATCCAGCACCAGGCCGGTCACGCCCCGGGCCTTGAGCGAAGTCGCCAGCAGATCGCCGAAAAACCCGTCGGTACAGGGCGAACTCGGCGCCACCACCAGGATATCCCCCGGCTGGCACTGCTCCACCGCCACATGGAACATCCAGTTATCCCCGGGCGCCACCAGCACCGTCACCGCCGAACCGCTGAGGGCGAAATCCTGCTGGATCGGCCGAATGTGCGGCGCCAGCAACCCCTTGCGGCCCTGGGCCTCGTGCACCGTGGCCACGCCGTATTGGGTCAGCTCGGCGATCAATGCCGCGTCGCCACGCGGGATATTGCGCACCACCACCCCAGTCTTGCCGACAATGCTCATCCCAGGTTCTCCGTAACGCGGGGGAAGATGCTCTGGTAGCCCTCACCGTAGACGATGTTCTTCTTCGCGGTGATGCCGATGTTGCGCTTGGCTTGCACGCCACGCTGCAGGGCCACGCGGGTGTAGTACTCCCACAGGTGTTCCTGGCCGGCCATGCACTGGATGGCGGCGTACTTCTTGTCCCACACCTCGGTGATGTCCAGCAGCACGTCGGGCTTCCACTCGCACTGCTCGGGCTGGTGCGGCTCGAAGCTGTACACCGGCGGCGCGCCGACGATCTGCTCGCCCGGCTTGTAGCCCTCGGCCTGGGCGATGATGCGCGCTTCCTGGGTGAGGTGCACCGCCAGCGGGTGGTCGTAGTTGTACGGGTCTTTGAGCGAGTGGCTGAGCACAAACTCGGGCTGTACGCGGCGGAACACGTCGGCCAGGCGAAACAGGGTTTCCTTGTCGGCGCGCATCGGATAGTCGCCGATGTCGAAGAATTCCACGGTGGCGCCGAGAATATCGGCGGCGGCCTGGGCCTCCTGGCGGCGCGCGGCCTTGACCGTGGCTTCGGTCATCTCGGCGCCCTTGCGCCACAGTTTGGCCGACTCGCCCCGTTCACCGAACGACAGGCACACGATATGTACGTTGTAGCCCTGGGCCGCATGCAGGGCGATGGCGCCACCGGCACGCCAGACGAAGTCGGCAGAGTGGGCGCTGACCACCAGGGCGGTTTTTGCGGGGATGCTGTTCATGCAAGGACTCCTGCTTTTTGTTGCGTCCATGCTGGCAGGCAGGCCGCGGCGGGCATAATGCATTCAGCTGTGGCGGCTATACTTTTTGTTTATCGGGCAGTCGCCAAAGTGCCGCCAATGGGGCACATTGCAACGCGGTGCCGATGCCGTAACCGCTTTCCGGAGATTCGCCTTATGCCTGACCAGCCCCTGCCCGCCCTGATGCAGATCCGCGCCTTCGTGCGGGTGGCCGAACAGGGCAGCATCTCCCGCGCCTGCGAGGTGCTGCTGCGGGCGCAATCGGTGATCACCCGGGCCATTCGCGACCTCGAAGACCAGCTCGGCGTGCCGCTGTTCGAGCGCCACGCCAGCGGCATGCTGCTGACCGCCTACGGCAAGGCCACCCTGCCGCGGGCGCTGCGCATCCTCGCTGAGCTTGAAGCGATTCCGGCGCTGCTCGGGCACGCCGCCCACGAGCCCCTGTACCTGCTGCAGACTCGCCGCCTGGAGGTCTTCGTCAAACTCTGCGAAACCCGCCATATGCAGACCGTGGCCAAGGCCTTCGGCCTCACCCAGCCGGCCATCAGCGCGGCCCTCAAGGCCCTCGAAGACGGCGCCGGCAAGGTGTTGTTCGAGCGCACCGCCCGTGGCCTGCAGCCGACCCAGGCCAGCCACGACATCCTCTACCCCATCCGCCGCGCCCTCAACGACCTGCGCCGCCTGGCCGCCGACGTGGCGGCGATCAAGGGTTCGCTGCAAGGGGTGGTGATGGTCGGCGCGCTACCTTTGGGGCGTACGCGGATACTGCCCCAGGCCATCGTTCACCTGCTCGAGCAGCACCCCGGCGTGCGCGTGGCCACCAACGAAAGCCCGTTCAACCTGCTGGCCCTGGAACTGCGCGCGGGGGACGTGGATTTCGTCTTCGGCGCACTGCGCGCCAGCGACTACGCCAGCGATCTGCATGGCGAGGAATTGCTGACCGAGGAGATGGTGATCCTGGTGCGCAACGGTCATCCGCTGCTGGGCAAACCGCTCGAGCTGGCGGATTTGCACGATGCGCGCTGGGTACTGCCAAGGGCCGACACCCCCGCGCGGCTGCTGCTGGAAGCACACTGCCAGCGCATTGGCCAGCCAGCGCTGGAACCGGTGGTGGAAACCGGTGACATGGCGATCATCCGCGGCATGCTGATGCGCTCGGACATGCTCGCGGTGGTGTCGGCGCATCAGCTGGAATACGAGATGGCCAGTGGCGAACTGCAGCCCTTGAGCGTGGCGCTCAAGGACACGCTTCGGCCGATCGGCCTGATTTACCGCACCCATGGCCTGCCGTCGCCGGCGGCGGAGGCGCTGATGGCGCAGATTCGGCGGGTGACGTTGGCGTTGTAAACGGTTACCTCAGCGCTTGCCGGCGACGGAATACGTCACCTGCTGATTCCGCGTTTTCTGGAACTCCTCCAACGTCAGCCCCTTCATCGCCGAATAGATATGCAGGTTGGACACCCCTACCACCGCACCCAGCTTCTCCAGCAGGAAGAAGATCGCGCCGTAGCGAATCAGGCCTTGCCAATCGCGCTCGCTCACCAGCCGCTGCTCTTCAGCCGTGAGTGCGTGCTCGTCGAATAGCACCTGCGGGGTCTCGAGGAAACGCGCACGCCAATCCGGCTCGATCAGGCAGTGCAGGAAACGGTTGAGCCGATAGCCCTTGTGGCTGCGTTCCAGGTCGAACGGATAGGTGCCTTCCAGCAACTCGATCCCCGCCAATTGATGGCCGATATGCTGGCGATGGCGCTCCAGCGCCGCCACCGGCACTGGCCGCGCTTCGTTCTGCAACAACAAGGTGGCGATGCCGGTCATGGAGGGCAGGTAGTAATCCTGATGCAGCTGGGTGACGTTCGCCGACAGCGTCCCGCGCATGATCAACCAGGTGATCACCTCCGAGCCTTCCATGCCGCCGAGTGTGGCGTACTCGGCCAAGGTGATTTCGGTCAGCCGCTCCGGATCGTTGATGAACAGGTCGAGAAATTGCGCATCCCACTCGGGATTGTTGAAGCCGCAGCGTTCGCCATGCACCTGGTGCGACACGCCGCCGGTGGCGACGATAGCCACGCTCAAATCCTCAGGAAAACTCTCGATGGCACGGCGCAGGGCCTGGCCGAGTTTGTAGCAGCGCTTGGCGCTGGGAATGGGGAATTGCAGCACGCCGACCTGCAGCGGCACCACTTGCACTGGCCAGCCGTCCTTGAACGGCATCAGCGCCGACATCGGCGAGAACAGGCCGTGGTCGATGGGTTTGTCGCGGAAGAACGACATGTCGAATTCATCGGCCATCAGGCTCTGGCCGATATGCCGCGACAGCGCCGCGTGGCCGCCGATGGCCGGCAAGTCGCGCTTGCCGCCGCCTTCGTCGGCGACGTCGTAGTGGTCGTCGACGCCCAGGGCGAAGGCCGAGTAGTGGTCGAAGAAGAACGAGGTCACATGGTCGTTGAAAATGTAGAACAGCACGTCCGGCTTGTTCTGCGCCAACCACTGCTTGATCGGCTCGAAGCTGGCGAAGATCGGCGCCCAGGCCGCTTCGCTCTGCTTGTCGTGGTCCACCGCGAAGCCGATGGTGGGCGTGTGTGATACGGCGAGGCCGCCGATGATGCGTGCCATGTGTACTTCTCCAAAAGCAGATGCGAGTTCGTGCGGGCCCGCCGTGGGCCCGCCAACAATCAGTGGTTGAGCTCGGGTTGCAATACAGCATAGCGCGGCCGTGGCCCGGCCATGATCGCCATGGCCGCCACCAGCGCCGGCACCCCGAGTACAGCGAAGATCACGTTCATCGGCAGCTCCAGGCTCAGCAGCGTGCCGCCCATCAGCGAGCCGAAGATGCCGCCGAACCGGCCAATGCCGAGCATCCAGCTGACGCCTGTTGCGCGGAAATCGGTGGGGTACTGGCCGGGCGCGAACGCGTTGAGGCCGGTCTGGGCGCCGTTCATGCAGAAGCCTGCGGCGAACACCAGCGCGCCCAGCGCCACGGTGCCGATCTCCACAAAGCCCAGGGCAAAGATGCACAGCGCGCCGCCTACATAGGCCACGGCGATGGCAACCTTGGGATTGAAGCGGTCCATGGCGAACCCAACAAGCAGGATGCCGGCCAGGCCACCAAACTGGAACATGGCGGTGATGATCGCCGCCCGTTCCAGGCTCACGCCGGCGTCCTTGATCAGCGTTGGCATCCAGCCGGTAAGCAGGTAGATCACCAGCAGGCCCATGAAGTAGGTGCCCCACAGGCTCAGGGTGCGCCAGCGGTATTCGTGGGTGAACAGGTGGGTCACTTTGCGCGCCGCGGACTCGCGAGCGACCGGTGCGCTGATCACGAACTGCACAGTGTCGGCGAACTCGCCACCCATGCGCTTGAGCACCGCCATGATCCGTTCGCGCGGGAAGCGCCGGTTGATCATCAGGTCTACCGACTCGGGCAGCAGCACATACAACACTGGCAACAGCAACAACGGCAGCACGCCGCCCAACAGCAACACCGAGTGCCAGCCGAAGTGCGGGATCAGCCAGGCCGAAACGAAGCCACCCATGGCCGAACCTAGGCCGAAGCCCATGAACATCAGGGTGATCAACCGCCCCCGCAAGCGTTGCGGGATGTATTCAGACAGCAGTGTGGTGCTGTTCGGCATGGCTGCGCCCAGGCCCAGGCCGGTGAGGAATCGCAGCGCGGCCAGTTCCATGGGCGAACGGGCGAATGCGCACAGTACGCTGAAGAAACCGAAGCAGGCCACCGACCACAGCAATACCCGGCGGCGACCATAACGGTCGGAGTACGGGCCAGAGGTCAGCGCGCCCACGGCCAGGCCAACCATGGCGGCCGCCATGATCGGGCCAAAGGCTGGCCGGCTGATGCCCCAGTCCTGGATCACGGCGGGGGCGATAAAGCCCATGATGGCAGCGTCGAGGCCGTCGAAGGTAACGATGAGAAAGCAAAGGCCAAGAATCAGCCATTGATAGCGCGATACGGATCGGTTATCGATCCAATGTTTGATGTCCACGGCGGGAGTGTTCATCCGGGCGACCCTTTTTGTTTTGATTGTGGGGCTGCTCGTCGCGTTTACGCGGCGTTGGCAGGTGGCCCAGCATAGGGCAGAGGCCAACGCGACTCGTCTGTGAAATGTTTAAACAGGTATCGGTTCTATTGATCGGCGTACAACGTATCGACCAGCGTTGGCCAGTCGAACGGGTCGCTGTAGGGCAGCCCGAACTCGGCCATGCGCTCCACCAGGCCGCGTTGGGTGTGGACAATGGCCTGGCTCATGTGGGGCGCCACGCCGACGTCGGCGACGGTCTTGGCCACCTCCTCCATCTCCTCAGCACGGCGGCGGCCATGCTCGGCCACCCGGCTGATCAGGTAATGGGGCTGGCGGGCGTCCCAGCCCATGCCTGGGAAACTCTTGTGCAGCGACGCCAGCACCCGCTCCTCGGCACCGTACTGGCGGGCCGTGGCCAGGCATTCGGTGGTCAGGGCTTCGAGGCCCTTGATCATCACGCTGCGGCACATCTTGATCGCCGAAGCCACGCCGATGCGGTCAGCCACCACCTGCACATTGAAGCCCAAGGGCGCGAGCCATTGCGCCAGCGCCTCGGCCTGCTGGCCACCCAAGAGAATGGGCGTCTGCAGGCGCTGCGGCGGCACGGGGGCCATCACTGCGGCGTCGACGTATACCCCGCCGCCGGCCTCGATGGCGGCACTGGCGGCCTGCTTGGTGGCGGGCGCGACCGAGTTGATGTCCATGAACACCTGGCCGGGTTGCAAGGGGTGGGCGATACCTTCGGCCACCGCCAGGGCCGAGCCTGCGGTGACGGCCGAGATCACCAGTTGCACGCCATCGACTGCCGCTGTGGCGCTGTCGCACAGGGTCACGCCCGCCGCTTCGGCCTTGGCCTGCAGCGCTCCGCGCCGGGCCGGGTCGTCCAGCAGGCGATCATAGGCACGCACCGCGACACCAAGGGCGACCAGATCCTGGCCAATAATCCCGCCGGCTTCACCGAAACCGATCAGGGCGACACTGTGCAAGGGAGTGGAGCTGCTCATTTCATGCTTTCCTTGAAGGCGGGTTGAGGCAGGGGGGTGGGCTGTGCCCGTGGCCCCGCGTCGGGGCTGCGCAGGCAGGCATCGAAGCGTTCGCGGTCGAAGAGTTTTTCCCATTTGCAGATCACGATCACCGCGACGCTGTTGCCGATCACGTTGGTGGTCGAGGTGGCGATTGCCAGCACCCGGTCAATGCCGAACAGCAGCCCCAGCGAGCCGAGGGGCACCAGCCGCACCGACTGCAGGGTCGCCGCCAGCTTGATCACCGCGCCACCGGCCGCGCCCGCGCCCCCTTTGGAGGTCAGCAGCATCACCGCCAGCACGCTGATCTGCTGGCCGAGGGTCAGGCTGGTGTCGGTGGCCTGGGCCAGGAAGCCGAGGCCGCAGGCCATGTACAGGCAGGCGCCGTCGATGTTGAAGCTGTAGCCGGCGGGCAGCACGAAACCGACTACGGCCTCATCGCAACCGGCGCGGGTCAGCTTGTCGACCAGCCGCGGGAAGGCCGCTTCGCTGGAGGCGGTGCCCATGGCGATGATGGCTTCTTCCTTGATCACCCGCAGGATCTTGAAAATCGACAGCCCGGCCAGCGCCGCGATGCTGCCCAACACCAGGAAGATGAAAATCAGGGTGCTGGCGTAGTAGGTGAGGATGTAGCGCAGCAGGTACAGCAGGGTCTGCGAGCCGAAGCTGCCCACGGCGGCGGCCATGGCGCCAAAGGCACCGATCGGCGACAGGCGCATGATGTAGCTCAACAGCTTGAAGGTCAGGGTCTGGCCTTCGGACAGCAACTTCAGGCCCAGCCAGTCGGGTTTGGCGCATTGGGCCAGGCCGATGCCGACCAGTACCGAGACGAACAGCACGGGCAGGATGTCGCCCTCGACGAAGGCCGAAGCCAGCGTCTTGGGAATGATCGACATGAAGAAATGCGTCAAGTCGAAGCTGCCGCCCGCCAGCGCCGCGTTCACCGTCGCCGCTTCGCCGGCCTGGAGGTGGTCGCCGAGGTTGGCATGCAGGCCGTCCCCAGGCCGCACCAGCGAGACCACGGTGAAACCGACGATCATCGCCAGGGTGCTGACCACTTCGAAGTACACCAGCGTCTTGATGCCGATGCGGCCGAGGCGGCGAAAGTCACCGATATGGGCGATGCCGTGGACTACGGTGAAGAAGATGATGGGGCCCAGCAGCATTTTCAGCAGGGCAATGAAGGCGCTGCCGAGGGGTTTCATCTGCACCGCTACGGAGGGTGCTGCGAGGCCAAGCACAATGGCCAGCGCCATCGCGATCAGCACCTGGATATACAGTTTGCCGAGTAATTTCATGGGGGAACGACCTTGTTTTTATTTTCAAGGCCGAGGTTCGCATGGCGGGCGCCCGCAGGGGCAATGCCTTAGGGTTGCGGGGCGATGCGTTTTATTTATGCAGCCATCGGGCTATTCAAGGCCCATGCGCCGCCGCGCGCGGTGCACCGAGCCATTGCGCAGCGCCCAGCGCATGGCGCCGGCCACTGGCTGCGTGGCGGTGCGCACCAGCGCCGAACGCAGCGGCCCGCTGCTGAGGCCGAACATGCTGGCGGCCCAGCCGGGCAGCAGGTCCAGCCCGGCGTGCATGATCAAGGTGCCCACCGGGCGTGCCAGGCGGCTGGGCGCCGGGGCGCTGTGCAGCAGTTGCAGGACTTCCATGCTGCGCGCGTCGCAGTGCAATTGCGGCTGCATGCCGTGCAGGTACGCGCTGACCGCGGCGGTATCGCTGGGAACATCCCTCGCGCCCAGGCGGATGGCGACCTGCGCGGTTTCGGCGTAGTAGCGATCCTGGTCGGCGTGCGACAAGTGCGGGTTGAGGTAGCGCAGGTGCGCGGCCATGAAGCTGTGCACTTCGGCCACGTGCACCCAGGTCAGCAGCGCCGGGTCGCTGGCGGCGTAGGGTCGGCCATCGGGCGCCACGCCGGTGACCTTGAGGTGCAGGGTGCGTACCTTGTCGATCAGCCAGTCGGCGTCGGCGCGGGCGGCGAAGGTGGTGCCGGCGATGAACTGGCCGGTGCGGCGCAGGCGGCCGGTCATGTCTTCACGGAAGTTGGAGTGGTCCCAAACCCCGGCCAGCGCGAGGGGGTGGAGCATCTGCAGCAACAATGCGGAAATGCCGCCGATCAGCATGCAGGGAAAGTCGCCGTGGACCTGCCAGCAGATGGCGTCGGGGCCATAGAGCCCTGGGTCGCCCTTGGGGTTCTCGAAATCGATCTGGTTCAGCGCCAGGCCGGTCATGCTCAGCATCTGGCTTTCGATGTGGCGACGCAATCGTTCCATGCAGGTCAGTTTTCCAGGGGCACCGCCCGGGCCGCAGGGGCGCGCGCCAGGCTGAGTACGAGCAACAAGGTCAAGAATGCGAAACCGGCCATGGTGGCGGTCATTCCCAGTATACCCAGCGTTGGCAACAAAACACTGACCAGTAGGCTGGCGAGGGCGCCAGCGGCCATCTGCAACGAGGTCAACAGCCCGCCGGTGACGCCGGCCAACGCCGGCAGCGGCTCCAACGCACCCTGCGCGGCGCACGGCGCAAGCATGCCGAAGGCCGCCGTCGCCAGCACCAGGCATGGCATCAGGGTGGTCAGGCTGGTCGCACTGCCGAGCGACAGCAGCACCGCGACCACCGTCACCAGCATCGCCAGCAGCACCGCGCCGAAGATCAGCTTCAGCGGCGCCACCCCACGCTGCCCCAGCCAGCCGCTGAGGCTGGCGCCGGCGACGATACCGCCGCCGGTGCACGCGAACAGCAGTGTGTAGAGCGCCGGGCTGGCGTGCAGATGCTCGATCAGCACCACCGGCGAGCCAGCCACGTAGGCGAACATCCAGCCGAAGGCCAAGGCATTGAGCAGCAAATGGCTGAGCACCGAGCGATGCCCGAGCGCCTGGCAGTAGTCACGCCACAGGCTTTTCGGTGCGGCGCTGGCGGGCGGCGCGGTTTCTTCCAGCGCCGGTAAGGCCATCACCAGCAAAAGCAAGCCGCTAATGGCATTGGCGGCATAGATGGCGCGCCAGCCCCACTCGCCCAGCACCAGCGTGCCCAGCGCCGGGGCGACGATGGGCGCGGTGTTGGCGACCACGGTGATCACCGCCAGCCGCGACTGCGCCACGCGGCCGTGGAAACTGTCGCGGACCATGGCCATGGCCAGGGTCATGCCCGCGCCGGCGCCCAGGCCTTGCAACAGCCGTGCGATCAGCAGCACGGCCATGTTCGGCGCGACGGTGGCGAGCACGCCGCCGATGGCGAACAGCACCAGGCCCACCAGCAACAGCGGCCGGCGGCCATGGCGGTCGGATTGCGGGCCGTAGAAGAACGGGCTGAGGGCGAAGCCGGCCATGAACAGGCTCAGGGTCATGCCGGCCATGGCCTGGGTCGAGCCCAGCGCCGCGCCGATGCGGGTCAGGGCTGGCAGGGCCATGTCGGTGGCGATCGGCGGCAGCGCCGCCAGGGCGCCGAGGAATACCGCGAATACCGCGCCGTTGCGCTTCATTTTCATGGATTGGAAAGCTCTTGGGATCGTGGGCGTGTAATGCCTGGCTTTGGACGAAGCGCCTCCAAGCCGCGCGCAGGCTGGGCGAAGAATGGCGAGGTACGGCTGAGGCCGCGTTCCACCTGCGACGAATCCAGTGTACCGGCTGCCGGGCCGATGAATCGGTCACAGACTTCATCTTGTCGGCCATCTTTGCGTGGCAAAGGCTCTAACCTGATGGTTGTAAGATAGGTACGACAACCGACCTCTATTCGTTCAATAATGCACGCCTGCTTACCAGAGGCTATCCAAGGAGCCCATCGCGTGGCCGTCCCGCAAGTCATTCTGCCGATTTTCCTGCTGATCATCCTCGGCTATGGCCTGGCCCGCCGTGGCCCGCTCAAGCCCGACGTCAACAAGGCCATGGGCAGCATCACCTTTACCCTGTTCATGCCCATGGTACTGTTCACCGGCATGGCCACCGCGCCGCTGCACGACGGCCTGAACCTGACCGTGCTGGCCGCCTATTTCATCCCGGCGCTGCTGATTTTCGCCCTGGTCAACGGCGTGACCCACTATTTCGTCGGCCACCCCACGCCCTACGGCCTGACGGCGGCGTTCGGCAACAACGCGCTGATCGGCATCCCCTTGGTGGCCGGCCTGTTCGGCAACGGCGGCCTGGTGCTGCTGTTCACCGTGCTGGCCGTGCACAGCCTGCTGCTGTTCAGCTTCCAGAGCCTGTACAACACGCTCGCCGGCGATGAACCCTTCAAGGCCAGCACCTTGGTGAAGAGCCTGGCCAACCCGATGATCATCGGCCTGCTGGCCGGCGTGGCCCTCAACCTCAGCGGCCTGCACCTGCCCGGCCCGATCTGGCAGCTGGCGCAGTGGCTGTCCAACGCCGCCCTGCCCTGCGCCCTGATCGTGCTGGGTGCGAACTTGGCCGGGTTCCGCCTGAAGCCGAGCGTCGAAGCCCTGGGCATGACCTTCGCCAAGCTGCTGCTGATGCCCTTGATGGTGCTGCTGATCTGCCTGCCCCTCGGCCTGCACGGCATGCCGCGGGCCGTGCTGGTGCTGATGGCGGCGGGGCCGTGCGGGGTGAATACCCTGGGGTTTGCGCGGTCGCTGGAGGATAGCCAGAAGGCCAGCTCGGCGATCTGCTTGACCACGGTGATGTCGGCGGTGACGTTGCCGGGGTGGATTTGGCTGAACTCGTTGATTGCGTAGCTTCAACTCGCCCCCCTGCTGTTAACCCTCGGCATCGATAAACAACTCTTCCTGAAGGACCCTCTAGATTGACATATGTACAACGTTCTGTACCATGTCTTGGGTAACGCCAGACCCGTACGTCTGACGTGACAACTTTCTGGCTCCAGCCGCCGTAACCGTAAACGCCTGTAGCCGCATTTCCAACGCCCCCCGTACGGGTCATTGGTTAGCCTGGATTTACCCCAGGAAGGATTTTTGGAAGATGCAGATTCTAACGTTCAGTCAGGCTCGTGCCGGTTTGAAGCAAACAATGGATGACGTCTGCCGGGATCATGAACCTGCAGTCATCACGCGTCAGCGCGGCGAACCTGTGGTTGTGCTTTCTCTCGACGACTACAACGCGATGGCCGAAACGGTCTATCTGCTGGGTTCGGGGCCTAACGCAACGCGCCTGCGCGAGTCCATTGCACAGCACAAAGCCGGAAAAGCCTTCAGGAAGGAGATTTTCCTGGATGTCTCAGCAGAAGAAACAGAAGAATAAACAGCAAGCTCGGACTGGCGTGGCCTTATCGTTCACCACCAACGGCTGGGAAGATTACCTGCATTGGAAAGACACCGATGCCAACCTTTCTGCCGCGGTTGACCGGCTGATCATCGAGTGCCTGCGAACCCCCTATTCGGGCACGGGCAAGCCGGAAAGACTAAAGGGCGATCTTTCAGGGTATGCCTCCCGGCGCATCAACAAGGAACATCGTCTCGTCTACATGTTCGAGGACGACAGCCTGACCATCATCGCCTGCCGGTATCACTACTAGCGGCGATCCGGACTTGGCCCAAGCCCGCACCCCGCGGGCTGTACTCTCACTGGCCGTTTTGAGCGATAAGCAGAAAAGGCGTCGCCGGGTGGCAAGGGGCGACAGCCCACCACTGCCCGCCGCCCGAAAATACATGTGCAAAATCTGAGGGACAGGCGTATACCACTGCCGCAAATGCATCTGTTTCGCAAACGCTAACGGTAACCGCTATGCCCACCGCCGTCCAAGACCTGATCGAACCCGGCTACACCCCCGCCCGCAAGCACCTTCACTGGCTGTCGGCGTTGATCATCCTGTGGGCGACGTTCAGCGGTTTCGGTGTGGCACTGCTGGCGCCGGAGCATCCTGTTCGCGTGTGGGTCGAGACGCTCAATCCGCAACTCACAAGCCTGTTCATTCCCTTCTTCCTCGTCCGCCTTTGGCTCTATCTGCGCGACACCCGCGCGGGCCGCCAACCCATGCACAACAAGCCCGCCACCATGGTCCATGGCCTGCTCTACCTGGTCATCTTTGGCGTGTTGATCACCGGCGTGCTGATGATGACGCACCCCGTGACCATGCTCTGGGTCATGACCTTCCCCCAGCTGATCCACACCAGCACCGTCCTGGCGAGCATCCATGAACTGCACCACGTTTTGTGTGCGCTCCTCGCCCTGCTGGTGGCACTGCACCTGGGCGCGGTCGCGCTGCACGCCATCAGAGGCCAATCAGTGCTGCACCGCATGCGTTGACCTGCTTGGTAACCGAAACAACCGCAAATCCTCCCTTTTGTACCATTCTCGCCAACAAACCCCCACCACCCATCGCACCGCCACGAAACCTTTTTCACAACTTAATGTCACAAGGCCATCACCCTGTTAAGCTCTGCCCACAGCCTCTGCAGTGCACCATTTGAAGGCCAGGAAAAACATGCACAGTCCCGATACTGCCGAACAACGACGCCTGGCGGCTGTGCATGCGCTGCAATGGCTGGAAACCGCTCGCAACGAAGATTTCCAGCGTATCTGCCGGCTGGCCGCGGCGTATTTCAAGGTGCCGACGGTGCTGATCTCGCTGGTGGAAGACGAGCGCCAGTGGTTCCCCGCGCGTATCGGCTTCGATCAGGGCGAAACGCCGATCAACCAGTCGTTCTGCGCCTTCACCATCCGCCAGGAAGGGGTGATGCAGGTCTGTGACGCGCGCCACGACCCACGCTTCCAAGACACCGCGCTGGTCACCGCACCCGGTGGCATTCGCTTCTATGCCGGCGCCACGCTGCGCACCCGCGAGGGCTGCAACATCGGCAGCCTTTGCATCATCGACAAGTTTCCCAACCAGCTGAGCCCCCACGACAGCGAAGTGCTGCAGGACATGGCCGAGATGGTCATGGCGCAGATCGAACAACGGCAGATGCTCGACACCCGCGACCCGGTCAGCGGCCTGCCCAACCTGCGCCAGTTCCTCACCGATACCCGTGGCGCGGAGCTCGACCCGCAGGCGCCGGTGCGGGTGATGATGCTGATCGAGGCCGTGGACAACCAGTGGCAGCCCGACGACGGCATCGACGACAACTTCACCGCCCTGCGCTCCGGCGCGCGGCGGGTGAGCGACAAGCTGGCGCATATCCTCGCCGGCGTCGCCCATCTCTACCAACTGAGCGAGCAGCAGTTCTGCCTGATGCTGACCTGCGCGCCGCAACGCCAGCTGGAATTGACCCGCGCGCTGGTAGAGATGATCACCCAGCCCTTCCCCACCCGCGACTTTCCCCTGGCGCCGTGCACCCGTATTGGCGTGGCCTGCTGCCCGGACGGCAGCCAGTCGGTGGGCAACCTGTTGCGCAAGGCCATCCACGCCGCCAACGCCGCCGAGCAGGCGCGCACCCGCTGGTACGCCTACGATGAAAGCCGCGCGCACATTCACCGGCGCGCCTACAGCCTGGTCAACGATTTCACCTCGGCCATGGAAGGCGGCGGCATGTACCTGGAATTCCAGCCGCGCTTCAACCTGCAAGATGGCCGCCAGCTCGGCGCCGAAGCCCTGCTGCGCTGGCGCCACCAGCAGTACGGGCCGGTGTCGCCGGCCGAGTTCATCCCGTTGATCGAACGCGCCGGGCAGATCACCAGCGTCACCCGCTGGGTCATCGACCGCTCGCTGGCCGCCGTGGCGCAATGGCGCCAGGGCGACAGCAAGGTGTCGATCAACCTCTCGGCGCTGGACTTCCAGGGCATGGACATCGCCCACACCCTCAGCCGCGCCTGCGCCCTGTACAAGGTGCCGGCGGCGCGGGTGGAAGTGGAAATCACCGAAGGCGAATGGATACGCGAGGCGCCGAACGTGATCGCCCAGCTCACGCGCATCCGCGCCTTGGGCGTGGACGTGGCCATCGACGACTTCGGTACCGGCTATAGCAACTTCGCCTACCTGCGCGACATCCCGGCCAACGTGCTGAAGCTCGACCAGTCGATCATCACCGACCTGGAGAACAAGCCGCGCAACCGCGTGATCGCCCGTTCGGTGCTGCAACTGGCCCGCGAGCTGGGCTACCGCACCGTGGCCGAGGGCATCGAAACCTTCAAGAGCCTGAGCCTGGTGAAATCCTATGGCTGCCACGAGGCCCAGGGCTACTTCCTCAGCCGCCCGCTACCGGCCGAGCGCATGCGCGAGCATGTCGGTGACAGCACCGACTTCCCGCTGATCGCCTGCGGCTAGGTCAAGGCCGCAGCAACTGCATCTGCTGGCGGTAATCGTCGGTCACCTGCCGCGCCTGGCCGTTGCCGGTCACCACGCGCGGGGTGATCAGCACCAGCAGTTCGGTGCGCGCCTTGGATTTGGTCGAGTTGCCGAATAGCCAGCCCAGCCCCGGAATACGCCCCAGGTACGGCACGCGGGACACCGACTCGCTGTTGTCCTGCTTGATCAAGCCCCCCAGCAGCACCGTCTGGCCGCTCTGCACCGCCACCTGCGTGGCCACCGAACGCGCGGCAATGGCCGGGTTGGTGGAGGTGCTGGTGACGTTGCTGTAGTCGGCGTTGCTGACCTGCTGCTGGATGTCCATGTACACCAGGCCACCCGGGTTGATGCGCGGCACCACGTTGAGGATCACGCCGGTCTGCACGTATTCGACGCTGCTCAGGGTGGTGTTGGAGACGCTGGTGTTGACCGTGGTCTGGTTGATCGGGATGTTCTCGCCGACCTGGATCTGCGCTTTCTGGTTGTTCATCACCACCAGCGAGGGCGCCGACAGCACCTGGGTGCGGCCATTGGTTTCCAGGGCGTGGATGGCCACCTGCAGGTTGTTGCTGACAAACGAGTAGAACAGCGAATCGGTGCTGCCCAGGCTGGCGCCGCCGCCACCCAAGGCGCCCTGGCTGCCGCTGGTGTTGGCCACCGTGGTGCTGGTGGAGTTGCCGGCCAGGCGCCCGAGGTACCACTGCACGCCTTGGTCGAGCTCGCCGGTGAGGTTCACTTCGAGGATGCGTGTCTCGATCTGCACCTGCATGGGCGGGTTGTCGAGGCGCTTGATGGCCGCTTCGATTTCAGCCCACTGCGCCGGGCGCGTGCGCACCAGCAATTGGTTGCTGCTCTGCTGGGCGGTGATGCGGGTGCTTTCGTCGAGGGTCTGGGCCTTGCCGCTGGTGCCGCTTTCGGTGCCCGCGCTGTCGTCGCTGGCGCTGTCATCACTGCTGTCGGCGCTGCTATCGCTGTCGTCTTCGCTGCTGCTGGCCGAAGTCATATTGCTGCCCGCGCCGGTCATCCCCGCTTCGCCACTCATGGCGCCGCCGTTGAGGTTGCTGCCGCTCATGCTGGTGCCGCCGCTGTTGCTGCTGTTGAGCGAGCCCAGGCTGGTGGTCTTCAGGCCGGGGGCGACCTTGGCGGCGCTGTCGTCCTTGATCTGGCCGGTGCCGTAGATCTGCCGCAGGTACTTGGCCAGGTCGGTGGCCTTCATGTTGCGCACGTCGTACACGTACAGCTGCGGCTCGTTGCCGCCGCCTTCGTCGATGGTGTGGATCCAGTCGCCGACTTCGCTCAGGTACTGCGGCTGCGACGAGATGGCGACCACCGAGTTGGTGCGCTCGATCGGCAGGAACTTGACCATCCCGGCCAGGGGCATGCCGCTGTCGGGGCCGAACATTTTCTGCAGTTGCGGCATCAGCTCGCCGACCGTGGCGCGCTGCAGGCCGTAAACACCGATGGACATGCCCTTGAGCCAATCGACGTCGAAGGTATCAATGGTGTCCTGGTAGTTGGCCAGCTCTTCCGGGGTGCCGGCCAGGCTCAGCACGTTGCGGGCCGGGTCCACCAGCAGGAAAGCGTTGTCGCGGGCGAACGGCTTGAGCAGCTTCTGCATCTCGGTGGCGGAGATGTAGCGCAGGGTGAACAGGCGCGCCGACAAACCGCTGGCCGGGCGCGCGGCGGGCAGGGTCGGGGGCAGCTTGCCGCTGACCGCCTGGTTGGCCGGCAGGATCACGTAGCGGTTGCCCTGGCGGATCATGGCGTTGTTGGTCCAGGACAGCAGCGTCTCCAGGATCGACAGCGCTTCGGTCTTGTTCACCGGCTGCGAGGTGGAAAAGCTGACGTCGCCGGTCACGCCCTGGGCGATGCTGTAGTTCTCGTGCATCAAGTCGCCCATGATGCTGTTCACCACGGCTTCGATGGGCTGGTTGGTGAAGTTGAACATGATGTCGCCGGCGCCTCCCTGCCCGGCGGCCTGGCCGCTGCTGCCGGGCGCCGACGGCAGGGCCACTGGCGCGCGGCCAGCGGGGCTGCGCACGAAGCTCTGGTTGCCGCGGATGATCTGCTGGCGGGTGCGCGCGGCGCTCGGGGCGTTGCCATTGTCGGCGGCGGCGGCCACGGGCAGCGGCGTGTCATCGACCGCCGAGCGTTGGCTGCCGGTGCCGTTGAGGCCCTCGCGCATCAGCGCCGGGTCGTTGGCGGGGTTGTTGGCCGGCAAGGCGCAGCCGCCGAGGGCGACGGCGGTGGCCAGGCAGAGCAAGGGGGTGCGCAAGGTGGCTATGTTACTGACTCCTGGAAGGATGATGTTCATGGTGCGGTCACTGGAGGCTCGGCCTCTTGAGGCGCATCCGTGTGCACGACTGATGGGGCGGGAAGCCGGGGGGCGTCGTCGGCCGTTTCGGGCGGCGGCAAACGCAGAATCGGGATGGCCAGCTGGCGGGTCTGGCCCTGGTAGCTGAAGCTGGCCTGGCGGGCACTGAGCCGGCTGAGCACCCAGCCGTTGTCCAGCGCCTGGCCGAGTTTCAGCTTCAGCGGGCGCTGGCCTTGGCGCAGCAAGGCCCACTGGGCGGCGCCGTCGAGCACCACGCCGCTGAGGGCGTAGCCAGCCAGGCCGCTGTCGGCGCCCTGGCTGCGCTCGGCGTCGGGGCGGCGGTCGGGGCTGAACAGCGGTTGCTGCCAGATCGCGGCCAGGCGGGGTTCGGGCAGCTCGGCCAAGGTCGGCAGCGGTGCGGCGCGGGTGTTGGCGGCGGCCGCGGGCAAGGGCTCGAGCCATTGCGGGGCGCTGCCGTAGCCGTCGAGGATGACGAACGCGAGGCTGCCCAAGGTGGCACAACCGAGCAGGCCGAGCAGGGTGGCGCGGCGCATTTTCATGGCGCCACCTGCGCGCTGGCGGGCTGCAGGTAGCCGCGCACCAGCAGGTGTACGCGCAGGCGCCCAGGGCCGCCGCTGGCGGGCGCGTTGGTCGCGCGCTGCACGCTCAGGGCATCGACGAACAGGCTCGGCTGGCCGTACTCCAGATCGTGCAGCAGTTGCGCCAGCGGTTGCGCGGCGCAGTCCAGGGTCAGGCTGACCTTGACCTGGCGCCAAGGCTCGGCGCTGTCCTGTTCCGGGGTGATCGGCATGCGTTGGCTGACTTCGCAGCCGGGGCCTTGACCGGCGTGGGCCTTGACCCGGTCGACGGTCAATTGCATCAGCTGCGCGGCCACGGCGCTGGGGTCTTCGCCGGGCAGCAGGCTGCTGCGGCTGGCCGGGTCCTGGCGGGCGGCGGCCAACTGTTGCTGCAGGGCCGGGCGCTGGGCCAGCAGGCCGGCGTAGCGTTGCTGCTGGTCGCGCAGGTCGTCGATCTGCTGGTCGATATCGGCCAGGGGCGCGGCGAACCAGCTGTCCACCAGCAGCCACCAGGCCACATAGATGAGCAACGCCAAGACCAGCAGCGCGGCGCCGCGGCGTTCACGGACGTTCAGGGGACGGCGCATCGGCGGCCTCCTTGCGCAGTTGCGCGCGCAGCGAGAAGCGGTCTTTGCCGCTGCTGGCGTCGGGTTGGATGATGCCCTGGAAGTGCGCGTCCACCAGGCTGGGGCAGGCTTTGACGCGGCCGATCAGGTCGCTGGCCTTGGCGCTTTGGCCGCTCAAGGTCAGGTCGCCGGCATCGCTGATTTCCAGCTGTTCGAGCCAAGTGTCGTTGCCCAGGCATTCGGTGAGTTCGGCCAGCACCTGGCTCAGCGGCGCCTGGGCCGTCTTGTGCTGGGCCAGGTAGCGGGCGGCGCCGCGGGTGTTGAGCAGTTCGGCGCGCAGGCGCTGCACCTGTTCGATCTGCTGGTGCTGCTCGGCCACTTCGGCCTGCATCGTTTCCAGCAGGGCTTGGCGCTGGTCGAGCCACAGGACCATGCAGGCCAGCAGCAATACGCCGCAGGCCAGGCCGAGAATGCGGTCGAAGCGGTGGCTGGCGGCGCGGCGCGGTTTCAGTTCGGCGGGCAGCAGGTCGATCTGCAGGGGTTCGCCCTGGGCGTCGTAGCCGTCGATGGCGTGCAAGGGCAGGCTGCGTTGCTGGCAGTCGTCGAGTATCGGTTGCAGGCGATCGCGCAGCACGGCGACCAGCAGGATCTGGGCCTGGCGCTTGTCGCGGCTGAGGATGCGCGCGTCGAAATAGAGTTGGGCGGCGTTGAAGGGGGTGTAGCGGTCCATTTCGAAGGCGAGCACAGTGCGCAGTTTGCCTACCGCAGCGAGCGGCAGGGTGAGGCGTTGGATCATCAGGGCGGAGGCTGGGAGCATGAGTTGCACACGGGCATCCGGCGCGGGATGGTAGCGGGGCCGCGGGTTGTTCAGGTCGGGCGGCGATACGTCGGCGCTATCCCGTGGCGCAACGCCGGGGCTATCCAGCGCAGGTGCCTGCGCTGTGGCCCCGGCCAAATCGGCCCAATCGAGCTTTTGCAGGGCCGCGCCCTGCCCCAAACGCTGGCGCCACACCGGCGGCAACATGCCCTGCAGCTCGGCCAGCCACAGTTGCCAGGCCCGTTGCAGGGGGCTGCCCTGCCACTGGCCGCGCCACTGTTCGAGGCGTACCCGCAGCTGCGCCAGGGCGGTGGAATTCAATGGGTTCATTCTTGCCAACGCAGGACCCGGTAAGGCCGCGTCCCCTCCTTCGATGGGTTGAGTAACAGGGTCACGCGCAGCGTGGTGACGAAGCCGTCGGGCAGTTGCGCCTGGCTGTCGACGCTGAGTACCGGGCCTTGCTCGCTGGCGGTGGGCACGGCGTTGGGCAGGCCCAGGGCGCGTTTCAAGCGCGGGCTGGCGAAGGCCGGGTCCGGCGCGTCGAGGCCGCTCCAGAGGGTCAGGTCGGGTAGCGCCTGCACATACAACGCCTGGTCCATGCCCGGCAGTTGGCGCAGTTCTTCCAGCAGGCGCAGCGGCGCCTGGCTGTTGCCGCGGCGCTGGTCGAGGGCGTGGCCGATGTCATCCAGCTGCGCACCGCTGGCGCCGAGGGAGGCGAACAGGCGTTTCATGGACGTGACCGGCGCGGTATTGAGGTCGAGCTTGCCGCGTTCGCTGAAGACCCGCAGCGAGAGGGCGTTGCCGGCGAAACTCGACAGATGCGGCTGGCCGTCGGCGAGCCACACGCGTTGCGGATTGCTGTCGAGCAAGGCCGCCACCGCCAGGCTCACGCCAGCCTCGGCGGCCATCAGCGCCTCGGTGTGCTGGCGCTGCCAAAGCGCCTGGCGGCTTTCCAGCCGCACCCAGCCGGCCAGGCTGGCGAGCAATACGCTCAACAGGGCCAGGACCCAGAGCACCACCAACAGCGCAACACCGCGCTGAAGCTTCATTGCCCACCCGCCTGGCTGGACAGGTCCAGCTTCAGGTTGATGCGCTCCAGCGGCCAGGGCACCGGGCCGCCGAGGCTGGCGTCGATGCGCACGGCCTTGGGCAGGCGCCCTGGCCAGGGCCAGCTGTCAAGCCAGCCGCTGGGCTGGCCTTCGGCGTTCAGGCCGCTGTAGCTCAGGTGCAGGTCGCGTACGTCGTGCACCAGCACCTGTGGCTCGCCGAAGGCTTGCAGGCCCTGCCCTTGCAGCTGCGCCAGCGTCAATTGCAGGCGGTGGTCATGCCATTCCAGGCGATGGCGATACAGGCCGCCGCCCAGATGGCTGGGCAACGGCGCATAGAAACTCATGGCCTGCGAGTCGCCTTGAAACAGCACCGGTGCGCTGCCACCGTCAGGCGTGGCGCCCAGCGGCAAGGCCTGGCTCACGGCATGGCGCAGGAACTCTTGCGCCGAGCGGACTTCATCCAGCCGCGTGCTGTAGCGGTCGGCCTTCGCCACTGCGCGGTTGGCGCCGACAATAGCGCCGCCGATCAGGGTCAGCAACACGCCCAGTAAACTGATGACGATGAGGATTTCCAGCAGGGTAAAACCGGCTTCGCGACGTTTCACAGGGCCGCCCCCGTACCCGCCGCGCGCAGCTGCAGGGTGCTCAGGTGCAACTGGCGGCGGCCTTCAGCCAGGTGCAGGTCGAGGCGGTACAACGCCAGCCGTGGATTGGCCTGGGGCACCAGGCTGACCTGCATCTGCCAGTGGCTGTTCGCGCCGTACACGCCATTGCTGTCGCCAGCCGTCAAGCGGCCTTCGGCGAGCTCATCCATCAGCGAGCGGGCCGTGAGGCTCAGGCGGTCGCTGCCCTGCACTTGCTGCAGCGCCCGGGCGCTCTGGCCAAAGGCGGTGAGCAACACGGTGCAGCAGAGCGCCAGGACGGTGAGCGCGGCAAGCATCTCCAGCAGGGTGAAGCCTGCTTGCGCCACAGGCAAGCGCCGCGAATGAACGCGGCGGCTGCAAGGGCTAGTGGCAAGCGTAGGCGAAACGATCACGGCTCATCCCGCAGCGCCACGCTGCCCGTCAACCAGCCCACATCGATGCGCCAACGCTTGTCGCCCTGGCTCAACAGCACATGCCCGCCACTGGAACCACCGTCCGGATAAAACTCGAACGCAGCGCCCAGTTGCGCAGCGGTCTGCAGCTTGACCTGCATATCCCCCGGCAACTGATGCACTAGCCGATCCGGCCCGGCAAAGCGCCGCGCTTTCAAGTCGAAGCGCGCCTGCGCCGGCTGCCCGCTGACGATCGCCTGCACCCGCGCATTGCGCAGCGCCTGGACCATTTCGGCCAAGGCGCGGCGCTCGCTGGCGGCATGCAAACCCTTGCCGATACCGAAGGCGAGAATGCCCACGGTCACGCCGATGAGCACGATCACCACCAGCATCTCGAACAAGGTGAAGCCGCGGGCGCGGCGGGCCGAAAGCATCGGTTACTGCCAGTTGCCGATGTCGGCCTTGTAGCCGTCGCCACCGGCCACGCCGTCCTGGCCGTAGAAGATCAGGTCGTAGCTGCCATGCTCGCCCGGGTAGCGGTAGCCGAAGGCATGGCCGAACGGGTCCTTGAGGTCCGACTGCTTGGCGTACGGGCCCATCCAGCCCTGGCCGTTGGCTGGCTTGGTCAGCAGTTGCTGGAGGTTGGCCGGCGGCGCGCCCATGTCCAGGGCGTAGCTCTCGACCTTCATGCTCAGGCTGGCCAGTTGTGCCTTGCCGGCACCGTACTTGCCCTTGTCGACGTTACCGCCCACCTGGCGCACGACGATGGTGGCGACGATGCCCAGCAGGACGATCACCGCGAGCATTTCCAACAGGGTGAAGCCGCCTTGGCGACGACGGGGCAACGCATTGATACGGGGCATGCAAGGTCCTCAGATATTACTGGTCAGGCTCATCAACGGCAGCATGATGGCGAGCATGATCACCGCCACCATTACCGCCATGACCACCGTCAGGGTCGGCACCAGCGCCGCCAGCAGGCGCTCGATGCCACGTTTCGCTTCCACGTCGAACACGTCGGCGACCTTGAGCAACATGGCGTCAAGGTTGCCGGCCTGTTCGCCGACTTCGATCATGTTCAGGGCCAGCTCGGGCAGCAGCGGCTGCTCGCCGAACGCCGTGGCCAGGGTGCCGCCGCCCTTCACCCATTCGCCGGCCTCCTGCACTTGGCGGCGAATGGCGTGGTTGCCGCACACCTGGCGCACGATCAGCAGCGCCTGGAGCAAGGCCACGCCGTTGCTCAACAGGGTGCCGAGGGTGCGCGCCAGGCGTGCGGCTTCAAGACGTTGTGTCAAAGGGCCGATCACCTTGATGCCGAGCAGGCGGCGGTCGTGGCGCTCACGGCGCAGCGGTTGGCGGCGGCGCCAGGCCAGACCCCAGATCAGCAAGATGATGCCAGCGAGGATCAGCAGGCCGTAGTCGCCGAGCACTTCGCCCAAGGCAAGGATGGCGCGGGTAATGAAGGGAATCGGCACGCCGAGATCGCGGAAGATCGGCACGAACTGCGGCACCACATACGCCAGCAACAGGGCCAGCGAGCCGAGTACGCCGACCACCAGGAACAGCGGGTAGATCAGTGCGTTGATCACTTCGCCGCGCAGGGCTTCGCTGCGTTCCAGATAATCCGAAAGCTGGCGCAGAGTGTTCTCCAGGGTGCCGCCCGCTTCGCCGGCGCGGATCATGCTGATGTAGAGGGTGGAAAACTGCCCGCCCTCCTCTTCCAGCGCCACCGACAACGGCTTGCCGGCCTTGACCTGCTCGCGAATGCGCTCCAGCAACGCCCGGCGCTTGGGCTCGGTGCTCTGCTTGAGAAGAATGCCGAGGGATTTTTCCAGCGGCTGGCCGGCGCCCAGCAGGGTCGCCAGTTGCTGGGTGAAACTTACCAGCGCCGCGCCGCTCAGGGCGCCGCGCTGCAAGGCACGGCCGATACCACCGGGGCTGCCCGCTTCGAGGCTGAGCACCAGCAGGCCGCGCTTTTGCAGCGTCACCAAGGCCGCGGCCTGGTCGGCGCTTTCCAGGTGGCCTTGCTGGCTGGCGCCTTCATTGTCGAGCGCACGGTAGTTGAAATGGGCCATGGGTCAGTCGCCGCGCGTCACGCGCAGCACCTCTTCGAGTGAGGTAATGCCTTCCACGGCCTGGCGCAAGCCGTCTTCGTACAAGGTGCGCAAACCACCGCGGCGCGCCGCCTGCTCGAGGGTCGCGGCGTCGGCCTGGCGCATCAGCAGGCCGCGCAGTTCTTCACTCATGGTCAGCAGTTCGGTAATCGCGCTGCGGCCATGGTAGCCGCCGCCGACGGCTTCGGTGTCAGGGCGGTAGAGCAGGATCGGGCGCTGCTCGGTGTAGCGATCCAGGCCGTGTTCGGCGATCAGCTCCGGCGGTGCCTCGAACGCGATGCGGGTCTCGGGATCGAGGCGGCGCACCAGCCGTTGGGCAAGGATGCCTTTCACCGTGGAGGCGATCAGGTAGCTCTCCACGCCCATGTCCAGCAGGCGGGTGATACTCGCCGCGGCGCTGTTGGTGTGCAGGGTGGAGAGCACCAGGTGGCCGGTGAGCGACGACTGGATGGCGATGCGGCAGGTTTCCAGATCGCGCATCTCGCCGATCATGATCACGTCCGGGTCCTGGCGCACGATGGAGCGCAGCGCGCCGGCGAAGTCGAGGCCGATGGAGGGTTTGACCTGGATCTGGTTGATGCCTTCGAGCTGGTATTCGACCGGGTCTTCGACGGTGATGATCTTGCGCTCGGCGGTGTTGAGCCGCGACAGCGCGGTGTACAGGGTAGTGGTCTTGCCGGAGCCGGTAGGGCCGGTGACCAGCAGGATGCCGTGGGGGCTTTCCAGCAGGTTGAGGAAACCGTCAAGGCGCGAGCCGTCCATGCCCAGGCTGGCGAAGTCGAAGCTCACGGTTTGCCGGTCCAGCAAGCGCATCACCACCGACTCGCCAAAGCTGGTGGGCACGGTCGACACCCGCAAGTCCAGGGCCTTGCCCTGAATGCGCAGCATGATGCGGCCGTCTTGCGGCAGGCGGCGCTCGGCGATATCAAGGCGGGCCATGATCTTCAGGCGCGAGATGACTGCCGCCGCCGAACTGGACGGCGGCGCCTCGGCTTCGTGCAGTACGCCGTCGATGCGGTAACGCACCTTGAGCTGGCTTTCGAAGGGCTCGACGTGAATGTCCGAGGCGCGCTGTTCCACCGCCCGCTGCAGGATCAGGTTGACCAGGCGAATCACCGGCGCCTCGGAAGCCAGGTCCTTGAGGTGCTCGATGTCTTCCTTGGCGCCGCTGTGTTCATCCAGGGTCTCGATCAGCGAGCCCATGGCCGAGCGGCCCTGGCCGTAGTAGCGCTCGATCAGCCCATCGACTTCATTGCCCACGCCCACCGACACATACACCGGCGCCTGGCAGGCGTAGGCGATGGCTTCGAATGGGTAACGGTCGGCGGGGTTGCTCGCCAGCACGTGCACGCCATCACCCTCGCGGCCCAGAGGCACCAGGCGGTGATGGCGCATGAAGCGCTCGCTCAATACCGGGAGTGCTTCCACCATCGCCGGCGCGGCTTCGGCCAGCAGCAGCGGCGCTGGCAGGTTCACCGCCCAGGCCTGGGCCAGCGACAGCTCCGAGACCAGCCCCAGGCGCGGCAACAGATCCAGCAACGCCCCGCCCCCTTCGGCGGCCAGGCGGCGGGCGCGGTCGAGGTCGGCGGGCTTGAGCCCGGCCTCGGCGATCAGCCACTGGCAGATCGTCGCGTCGGCAGGTACCTGCGCGCGTAGGGCATCGATGGGGGTGAGCAGCATGGCGGGTGACTTCAATACAGGGGATGAAAAGGGCACAACAATAAAGAGGGGCACCTCGGGGCGCCCGGATCATACGCTATTAGTTGCTGGTGCTGGCCGGTTTGGAACTCAGTGGTCGACCGCCCTTGGTATTTTGCTGGGCCTTTTTCTTGGCGGCCTTGGTGTCTTTGGCCTGGGTCATCACGGTGGAGTCGGATGCCGCCGATGCGGTTGCGTTATCAACTGAATCATCTGCCAGAGTGGCGCCAGCAAATACCAACGTCAGTACTGCAGAACCTGCAACAAGTGGCCATTTCATATTAAACAACTCCAGAAGTAAGTTAGTTGAAACATTACGCATCGATACAATCATATTGCCAGCAGTGGCTGACGAAGTCGCCTTCCTCGGGATAAAACCCAATAAAACCGGCACATACGTCGATTTCGCTAAACCAACAGACCTGTAGGTTTAGCGAAGGTTCACATCGTGACACAAAAAAATTACAGTTTTACGCCACTGCATTTTCGTGTTGACACAATTTGAAAAACACCCTCTTAATTTAAATGAGAACTGAGAAGTGGCACTTAACTTGAAGGCAAGTTGCCACTATCTAAGTACTCAACATGCAAATAACTCCCCGTTTTATCGCAGGGCAATAGCCATGCCTGTCACAGTTCGTCTCGGTCGTCCCGTTATTAATGGGAGGGGCCCCGGCTTGTCTGATACACGGCATACGCTTATGACCTGCGACATAACCGCGCGGGGCTCGGATCGGCAGTAGGAGTAGTAACAGATGCGTAATCGAAGACTTTTGGGCGCCCAATCGGCCTTGGCCTTGCTGGGCCTGGCCATCTCCCAGGTGCATGCCGCCGACAGTACCCAGCAAACGCAGCTGGAAGCCAAGGAGGCCCGCGCCGACAAGGCCGCCGCCGCCACCGTGGCGAAGATGAGCATGGAAGAAAAGCTGGCCTACATCGGCGGCACCGGCGGCTGGGACGTCAAGCCGCTGAGCCAGTACGGCATCCCGCAGATCCACGGCGCCGACGGTGGCGCGGGTGTGCGCTACACCAGTGAAGGCAACGACCAGGGCGTGGTCTACCCTTCGGGCCCGAACATCGCCGCCACCTGGAACCCGCACCGCGCCATCGACTTCGGCCGCGCCCTGGGCTACGACACTGCCAGCGGCGGCTACCAGTTCATCACCGGCCCGGGCATGAACCTGTACCGCACCCCGTACGGCGGCCGCGCCTTCGAATACCTCTCCGGTGAAGACCCGTACCTGGGCGCCACCCTTGGCACCTCTGTGATCAACGGCATCCAGGCCCGCCGCGTATGGGCCGAGGCCAAGCACTACGCTGCCAACGACCAGGAAACCAACCGCTTCATCCTCAACGAGACCATCCCCGAGCGCGTGCTGCGCGAAATGACCCTGCCCAGCTTCGAGTCCGCCTCGAAGAACGGCCTGGTGGCGATGATGATGTGCTCGTTCCAGAAGGTGAATGGCGATTACGCCTGCGAAAGCGATCACCTGATCAAGCAGATCCTGAAAAAGGAATGGGGCTACAAGGGCTTTATCCAGAGCGATTACAACGCTGTGGTCGACGGCCTGCCCGCCGCCCAGGCCGGTACCGACCTGGACATGATGGGTTACCAGTTCAACAGCACCATCCTCAAGCCTTACCTGGACAGCGGCGAGCTGGCCAGCGCCACCATCGACGACAAGGTGCGCCGCATTCTGCGCGCCATCTACCTGTACCAGTTCGACAAGTTCGCGCCGCTCACCACCCACAACATGAACAGCGCCACCAGCAACAAGACTGCGCTGAACGTGGCCCGCGAAGGCATCGTGCTGCTCAAAAACGCCAACAACGTGCTGCCGCTGGACAAGGCCAAGGTCAAGAAGATCGCCGTGGTCGGCAACCTCGCCAAGTACGCGCCGCCTACCGGTTTCGGTAGCGCCAACGTCGAGGCCACCCAGTACATCAGCGAGCTGAGCGGCCTGCAGCAGTCCGCGCCGAACGCCAAGGTCGAATTCATCGACGGCCTGTCGCTGGACCCGACCGCTTCGGTCTGGAGCACCCAGGACAGCAAAGGCAACACCATCGCCGGCCTGAAGACCGAATACTTCACCAACGCCACCTGGTCCGGCAGCCCTGCCGCCACCCAGATCGACACCCACGTCGACATGGACTGGTCCACCGACACCCTGCCAGTGAACGGCGACACCGCCAACACCTCGATCCGCTGGACCGGCACCGTGACCCCGACCACCAGCGGCGACCAGGTGTTCAAGGTGCGTGCCGACGGCGCCGTGCGCCTGTGGGTCGATGGCAAGGAAATCATCAACAACGGCAGCGGCGACCACCTGCCGACCAACAGCATCCCGCCGACCATTCCAGAGTTCGCCAAGGTGCACCTGGAAGCCGGCAAGGCCTATGACATCAAGCTCGAATACTCGCGCCGCGATGGCTACATCTCGACCATGGGCGGCCTGGTGGGCGTGCAGTTCTCCTGGGCTTCCCTGGCCGCGCCGCAAGACCTGTCGAAGTACGACGCCGTGGTCGTGGCGGTGGGCAACAGCAGCGAATACGAGGGTGAAGGTTTCGACCACAGCTTCGACCTGCCGGAGTTCCAGAGCGAGCTGATCCAGAGCATCGGCAAGGTCAACCCGCACACCATCGTTGCCATGCACGGCGGTACCGGCTTGAAGATGGCCGACTGGATCGACGACGTGCCGGCGGCCCTGCACGCCTTCTACCCCGGCCAGAACGGCGGCCAGGCGCTGGCCGAGATTCTGTTCGGCAAGGTCAACCCGTCGGGCAAGCTGCCGATCAGTATCGAACGCAAGATCGAAGACAACCCGCTGTACGCCGACTTTCCGCAGTTCGACAACAACCTCACGCTGAAGGAAACCAGCTACAAGGACGACCTGTTCATGGGCTACCGCGGCTACGAGAAGAAAGGCACCAAGCCGCTCTTCCCGTTCGGCTACGGCTTGTCGTACACCACCTTCGGCTACAGCGACATCAAGGTCACGCCGGGCGTGGCCGTGGGCAATACGCCGATCAAGGTGTCGTTCGACATCACCAACACCGGCAAGGTCGCCGGTTCCGAAGTCGCCGAGCTGTACGTCGGCCAGGCCCACCCGAAAGTGCAGCGCGCGCTCAAGGAGCTCAAGGGCTACAAGAAAGTGTTCCTGCAGCCGGGTGAAAAACGCCGCGTGACCATCGAGCTCAACGATCGCTCGCTGGCCTACTACGACGTCGACAGCAAGCAGTGGGTGGTCGACGCCGACACCTTCAACCTGTCGCTGGGCGCCTCGTCGCAGGACATTCGCCTGCAAGGCAAGCTGGTCAACCCGTTCCGCCAGGAACTGTCGACCACCACCAGCAACCCGCTGCCCCGTGCGGCGCTGAACGAAACCAAGGCCGTGGTGCCTGCGGTGAAGACCGGCGGCGTGGATGACCAGGAAACTGGCGACAGTGGCAGCAGTGATTCGGGCGGCTACGGCTCGACCGATTACTGATAGCTAGCGCCAGGCTTGCCGGCCTCATCGCGGGCATCGCCCGCTCCAACGGGAACTACGCAAACCCCGTTGGAGCGGGCGATGCCCGCGATGAGGCCAGCAGCATCAGCCGACAAGCTTGACCCCTAATCAGCTCCCTTGCGTATCGCCGCTTCCACCTGGGCGATATACAGATCGAAACACCCCTCCAGATCGACCCGCTCGGGAAACCGCAGCCATTGCAGCTGCAACCCGTCCATCATTGCCAGGATCTGCTGGGTGATGGCATCGGCGTCAACCTCCTCCCGCACCTCCCCCCGCTCGATCAACAAGCGAAAATGCCCGCCCAGGCGCGCCTGGATATCCGCGTAACGCCCCTGGTACCACTCCCAGGCCGGGTGGCCTTCCACCAGGCTTTCGGCATTGAGAATACTGAACGCCCGCACCACCCCCGGGACCCCGACGTTGAAGCGGTTGATCGCCCGCAGGCTGCCCAACAACCCGGTGAGGCTGCCGTCGCCACGCACTTCGGCGGCAATCCGACCGTTGACCTCGTCGCGCCGCTGCAGCACCGCAGTCAGCAGCGCCGTCTTGCTCGGAAAATGGTGCAGCACACCGGCCACGGTAATACCCACGCGCTCGGCGATACGCGCGATGGAGGCACCGCTGTAACCCTCCAGGGAAAACAGCTGCAGGGCCGCGTCGAGCAGTTCTTCGCGCCGTTTCTCACCCTTGGGCGCGCGGCGCTGGCGGCTGGCCTTGGGCGGCGCATCCGCGGGGGTGTCGGGCTGTCTGGTCATGGGCGCTTCCGTTCGGGCAATGGCGGTACCCTAAACAGATTGGCAGCGGGCTGCAAATCGCCAGGCGCCGCTACAGGCCGACTCACAGGGAAGGAAACATGTTGAAAGCAGCCTCGCCAGCGGCACTCGGCACCCGGGTGTAGACTCATCCCACTCAATACAAAATCTACAAAAAGAGGTCGTCATGCCACCCTCCTCCATGCCATTGGCCAGCCCGGCCTACCTCAGCGGCTTCGGCAACCAATTCTGCAGCGAAGCGTTGCCGGGCGCCTTGCCCCAGGGGCAGAACTCCCCCCAGCGCGCCGAGTACGGCCTGTACGCCGAACAGTTCTCCGGCACCGCCTTCACCGTACCCCGCAGCGAAGCTCGGCGCACCTGGCTGTACCGCATCAAGCCCTCCGCCAGCCACCCGCGCTATGAGCGCCTCGCCCGGCAGATTCCTGGCCGCGAAATGGGCCCGATCACGCCCAACCGCTTGCGCTGGAACCCACTGCCATTGCCCAGCGCGCCCACGGACCTGCTCGATGGCCTGCTGACCCTCGCCGCCACCCGTCCCGCAGACACGGCCGAGGGCGTAACCGTGCACCTGTACGCCGCCAATGCCTCCATGCAGCGCGCCTTCTTCAATGCCGATGGCGAATGGCTGCTGGTGCCCCAGGCCGGGCGCCTGCGGCTGGTCACCGAGCTGGGGGTGCTGATTATCGAACCGCAGGAAATCGCCGTGCTGCCCCGCGGCCTGAAATTTCGCGTGGAACTGCTGGACGCCACGGCACGCGGCTATATCTGCGAAAACCACGGCAGCCCGCTGCGCCTGCCCGACCTGGGCCCGATCGGCAGCAACGGCCTGGCCAACCCGCGGGATTTCCTCGCCCCCGTGGCGCAGTTCGAAGACCGCGGCGAACCCTGCACGCTGGTACAGAAATTCCTCGGCGAGCTGTTCGCCACCGAGCTCGACCATTCGCCCTTCAACGTGGTCGCCTGGCATGGCAACAACGTCCCGTACAAGTATGACCTGCGGCGCTTCAACACCATCGGCTCAATCAGCTTCGACCACCCGGACCCGTCGATCTTCACCGTACTGACCTCCCCCAGCCCTGTACATGGCGTGGCCAACATCGATTTCGTGATATTCCCGCCGCGTTGGCTGGTGGCGGAGAACACCTTCCGCCCGCCGTGGTTCCACCGCAACGTGATGAACGAATTCATGGGCCTGATCGACGGCGCCTACGACGCCAAGGCCGAAGGTTTCACCCCCGGTGGCGCCTCCCTGCACAACTGCATGAGCGCCCACGGCCCGGACAACGCCACGGCGGAAAAAGCCATGGCCGCCGAGCTGCTGCCGCACAAGGTCGACCACACCATGGCCTTCATGTTCGAGACCTGCCAGGTGCTGCGGGCCAGCCAACTGGCGCTCGACAGCGCGCAGCTGCAGAACGACTACGACGCCTGCTGGAGCGGGCTGGCCAACCACTTCACCCGAGGACAATCATGAGCACCGTTCAACCGCAACGCAGCTGGGTGGCCGCCGCCAACGGCGCTACCGACTTTCCCCTGCACAACCTGCCACTGGGCATTTTCAGCCGCGCGGGTGAAGGTCGCCGCGGTGGCGTGGCCATCGGCGATCAGGTACTGGACCTGGCCGCCGCAGTGGCCGCCGGGGTGTTCACGGGTGCGGCGTTGCAAGCTGCGCAGGTCGCCAGCGCTTCCAGCCTGAACGCCTTCTTCGCCCTCGGCAGCGGCCCCCGCCAAGCCTTGCGCACCGCGTTGCTGGAACTGCTGGCGGAACACAGCCCTCAGCGCCAGGCGCTCGAAGCGGCGCTTTATCCGCAGGCCGACTGCCAGATGCACCTGCCGGCCCAGGTCGGCGACTACACCGATTTCTACGTCGGCATCCACCACGCCACCCATGTCGGCAAGCTGTTCCGCCCCGACAACCCGCTGCTGCCCAATTACAAGTACGTGCCCATCGGCTATCACGGCCGCGCTTCCACTCTCAACGTCAGCGGCACGCCGTTCAAGCGCCCTCAGGGCCAGACCTTGCCCGCCGGCGCCAGCGCCCCGGTATTCGGGCCGTGCCAGCGGCTCGACTACGAGTTGGAACTGGGCGTGTGGATCGGCCCAGGCAATGCCCAGGGCGAAGCCATCGCCATCGCCGATGCGCCCGAGCATATCGCCGGGCTGTGCCTGCTGAACGATTGGTCGGCGCGGGATATCCAGGCTTGGGAGTACCAGCCGCTAGGGCCGTTCCTGTCGAAGAGTTTCGCCACCACGCTGTCGCCCTGGGTAGTCACGGCCGAAGCCCTGGCGCCGTTTCGCTGCGCTCAGCCGGCGCGACCAGAAGGCGACCCGCAGCCGCTGGATTATTTGCTCGATCCCGAGGACCAGCAGCACGGTGCGCTGGATATCGAACTGGAAGTGCTGCTGCTCACCCCGCAGATGCGCGACGCCGGGCTGGCGCCGCAGCGCATCGGCCTGAGCAACAGCCTGCACATGTACTGGACCGTGGCGCAGCTGGTTACTCACCACAGCATCAACGGCTGCAAGCTGCAGCCCGGCGACCTGTTCGGTACCGGCACCCTCTCCGGCCCGGAACCGGGGCAACATGGCAGCCTGCTGGAGATCACCGAAGGTGGCAAACGGCCGCTGACCCTGGACAACGGCGAGGTGCGAAGTTTTTTGCTCGACGGTGACGAGATAATGTTGCGCGCCCGCTGCCAGCGGCCTGGGTTCACTCCGATCGGCTTCGGAGAGTGCCGGGCGCGGGTGGTGTAAAAATGCTGGCTTTATAAGCGTTACTGCAGGCCTCATCGCGGGGGGTGTCAGAAATTTTGTGTTCGGGCATAACATGAGCAAGAGGTGCATGTATGCCAACCAAAAAGAAATCCGAACTACGAAAGCTACCCAAAATCCCGGCCGAGCTGCTCGAGCAGTTCTCTGA
>Ga0308164_10000941_pt1 | contig 38357 bp, 37 predicted proteins | sample PhyTR2_FD_201031 | JGI IMG/M metagenome (GOLD analysis project Ga0308164, IMG submission 201031) | Phyllosphere microbial communities from UC Gill Tract Community Farm, Albany, California, United States - DLSLT.R2 | ecosystem: Host-associated > Plants > Phyllosphere > Unclassified | place: USA... | reverse complement strand
TTCTGCATTGGAAAGTAATTTGGGCTTGAATGCTATTGCACAATATACATTCACGAAAAAAAATCCGATGCCGCAAGGATTGGGCACCGGATCATTATTTGTAAATAATTTTGAATCCAATTTAGAACTCAGAAATGAGTTGCTATGGTTCAAAATATAGCTGAGAAAAGCTGACTAGCATAATGGAGCAGGGGAATCTGGACAAGTCGTGTTACCACAGTAGTCTGGAGCCCATGATCTGCAACACATAGCAGTTGGATTCCAGCTGTTGCATCCAAGAGGAGGTCTTCCTCCTTTAATCGTTTTTAAATTTTCTCTTTTAATTTTTTGTAGATTTTTCATAATAAATATTTTAATTGATTGGTAAGTAAATATCAACTTCTTTTTTTTATTATGCAATATTTTAACTTAAATTAACACGTCGTTTGCTTTGAATCACTTTATAGCAAGTAAATCCATGATAATTAAAATGACAGAATACCTAATCAACTTTGGTTGTATTAGGTATTAATTGATAAACTTGTTGTTGGAGATAATAGTTTTAAAATCGGATAATCTTAGTGTTTATAGGTTAGTGATGATGTATTAAATTACATCTTTTGCGAAAATAGCATTCTTAATATATCTTAATATATAAGAAAAATTTTTTTTAACTTTTTTCATGATACTGAATGTCTTTGTTTAGTGAGTTTTACAATCTTTATGCCATACTATATTTTAATAGGAGTTTTTAACACATCAAATGATTAATAGCGTATTTTTTAATGCTCATTAAGAAATAATTGTGAAAATATTTTCAGTTTCTTTTCTTCTTCCTGTGATAAGATTACGGTCTATTCCATTCAGATTTTGAAAAATATCATCCTGAACCTGCGAGCTGGACAAATATCCCCAGTGATTTCCAATTTCGAATTTTAAGGTCTTTTTTAAATCATTTTCAATAAAGGTACAGTCGATTACAGAAACAATATCTTTTAAGGCTTCAATATCACCGGGACCGTTTTTACCCAATCTTGGAGTCAGTATATTTTTGGTAAACTGTGAAATTCCGAGGATCGTATCTTTTCTGTTTAAATAAATGGAGATCCTATTGGCCAGTAACGGAAGCTTATTAAATGAATCTTCAGAATCATCAAAAACTTTATAGGTAACGTCGGCATTCAAAAGAAGAACCTGGTCGATTACCCGCAGTACATTTTCCTTTTTCAGGCTGTACAGCATACTTTGAAGTACTCTGTTTCCCATAGAATGTGCCATTAAATGAATTCTTTGGTTACAGGGAGCCAGATCACGGTTTGAAAATATATCTTTTAAAAATTGGGAGTAAAAATAAAAAAGCCTCATCAGGGAAGTTCCCGAATTAATGCTTGAAGCTTTATCATCAAAATAGGTGAGGGGAACAAGGCTGCTGGAAGCCGGCCAGCTTATAAATAAGATATGCTCTATGGGAGATTCCGGCTGATCTATAAACAATTTCTTAAGATCGATAATGGCTTTTAATTCATCATCAAAATCATAAGCATATCCGTGAATAAACACTAACACATCACTTCTCTTTTTGGAGGAAGACATGTTTTTATACAATTCATAGAACATTCGCTGGGTTCCGCCCAGGTTATCGGCTGTAAGATTGGATTTTTTAAGGCCTTTTTCACTTAATAACACTTCCAGAACTTCTTCATAGCCCTGTTTTTCGGGTTCGGAAAAAAGCTTATAATTCAAAATGTTTCTATTGGTATACTCCTTCTTTTTCTTGGTTGGAGTGGCTTCTTTATACCCGTCAAAATCGCATTTTGCAATCCTGAAATTGGGTATAGAATATTCATCATTAGAAAATGAATCTTCTTTTTCACCCTTATGGCGGACAATCTTTCTGTTACTTAAAATAAAGACAGACATGGGAGTTAGTTTTTGTGAAATTAAGCTTTTTTATTGGTATTTTGAGTAAAATAATTAAAAATTAAGACTGTATATTTTGAATATTACATTTTCATAAACCCTCAAAATTTCTTAAATTTGCAGATTCTTATATAAAAGATAATCTTGTTGTATAAGTTTATTAAAGCTAATGTAATGGAAGAAGAAAAAAAATCACTCAATTTTATTGAGCAAATTATAGAAGATGATTTGGCAAACGGTTTGAAGAGAGATCAGATCCGTTTCCGTTTTCCCCCTGAACCCAACGGTTACCTGCATGTAGGGCATACAAAAGCCATCTGCATCAATTTTGGGCTGGGTGAAAAATACAATGCTCCTGTAAACCTGCGTTTTGACGATACGAATCCTGAGAAAGAAGAACAGGAATTTGTAGATTCTATTAAAAAGGATGTTGAATGGCTGGGTTTCAAGTGGGATAAAGAATTGTATGCATCAGACTACTTCCAGCAGCTTTATGATTGGGCTGTACAGCTAATTAAAGAAGGAAAAGCGTATGTAGATGAGCAGCCGTCTCAGGTGATTACCGAACAGAGAAAAAACCCTACCGAACCGGGAGTGGAATCTCCGTTCCGTAACCGTCCTATCGAAGAATCTTTAGATTTATTTGAAAAGATGAAAAACGGTGAGTTTGAAGAAGGTACTATGTCTCTTCGTGCAAAAATCGATATGGTTTCACCTAACATGAACATGCGTGATCCTGTGATGTACAGAATTTTAAAAAGACCTCACCACAGAACCGGAACTGATTGGAAAATTTATCCAATGTATGACTGGGCTCATGGAGAGTCTGATTATTTAGAACAAGTTTCACATTCATTATGTTCTTTAGAATTTGAAAACCACAGACCATTATATAACTGGTACTTGGATCAGGTATATGACGAATCTAAAGTAGCACCGAAGCAAAGAGAATTTGCAAGGATGAATGTTTCTTATATGATTACTTCCAAAAGGAAGCTGCAAAGGCTTGTTGCTGAAAATGCAGTAACCGGATGGGATGATCCGAGGATGCCTACAATTTCCGGAATGAGGAGGAAAGGATTTACACCGACTTCCATCAGGAACTTTATTGAAAAAGTTGGAGTGGCTAAAAGAGAGAATCTTATTGAGATTCAATTGCTTGATTTCTGCGTGCGTGAAGACCTGAATAAGGTTGCTAAACGTGTAATGGCAGTAGTAGATCCTGTAAAGCTTGTCATTGAGAACTATCCTGAAGGAAATGAAGAATGGCTGGAGACTGAAAATAATCCTGAACAGGAAAATGCAGGAACAAGACAAGTTCCTTTCTCCAGAGAATTATATATTGAGCGTGAAGACTTTAAAGAAGAAGCGAACAATAAATTCTTTAGGTTAAAAATAGGAGGTGAAGTTCGTTTAAAATCTGCTTACATCATTAAAGCAGAGAGAGTGGAGAAAGATGAGAATGGAGAAATCACCACCATTTTTGCTACTTACGATGAGAAAAGTAAGTCTGGAAGCGGAACAGAAGAAAGTTTGAGAAAAGTAAAAGGTACATTACACTGGGTATCTGCTAAACATGCAATTCCGGTAGATATCAGAATTTATGAGAATTTATTTACAGTAGAACAGCCTGATGCTGAGAAAGATGTGGACTTCTTAAGTTTCATTAATCCTGAATCTGTAAAGACTATTCAAGGATTTGCTGAGCCTAATTTAAAAGAAGTTGCTGTAGGAGAACCTCTTCAGTTCCAAAGAATTGGATATTTTACGAAAGATCAGGATTCCACGGATACCAATTTGGTGTTTAACCGTACTGTGACATTAAAAGACTCCTATAAGCCGGAGTAAAATCTATTTATATTCATATAAAGGAACAGGGCTTATTTTGTAAGCCCTGTTTTTTTTATTAAAAAAGTTAAAGTTGTGAAATTAATAAATATATATACAAGTTCATTTAAAGGGCTTTCCAAGGAAAGCTGGATGCTGGCATTAGTAATGCTCATCAACCGTTCCGGGTCGATGGTACTCCCGTTTTTGGGAGTGTATATGATCAGTCAGCTGCATTTCAGTATAGAAAATTCGGGAATTGTTTTAAGCTTTTTTGGGATCGGTTCTGTACTCGGGTCATGGTTGGGAGGCATGATTACCGATAAAATAGGAGAATACCATGTACAGTACCTGAGTTTGCTGCTCAGTGTCCCTTTATTCTGTATGATACCGCTGTTCAGAACGGAGGTAGGACTGGCAGGTATTATTCTGGCGCAGAGTATTGTAAGCGAGACTTTTCGTCCTGCCAACTCCGTTGCCATTACCAAATATGCAAAACCTGAAAATATTACCAGAGCATTTTCATTGAACCGTATGGCAGTGAATTTAGGGTTTTCCATCGGTCCCGCACTGGGTGGAATTCTTTCTGCGATTTCATATGAGTTTCTGTTCTTCAGTAATGCTTTAGGGGCTTTGCTGGCAGGCTTGATGTATATCTGGTTCTTCAGAAAGCGTAATAAATTATCCGTAAGAAAAGCGAAAAAAGTAAAAGAAGCAATTGTGGTGAAAAAAGAAAATTCACCTTACAAGGATGGTAAATTCATGATTTACTGTGTATGCTGTATGCTGTTTTCCATCTGTTTTTTCCAGTTATTCAGTACTCTGACGATGTTTTATAAGGATATTGCCCACATAAGCCAGCAGAGTATCGGATATATCTTGGGATATAGCGGATTCCTGATTGTTCTGCTTGAAATGTCATTCGTACAGATTGCGGAAAAGTATTTCAAACTTGGATTTGCCCTTTTTCTGGGGACATTCCTTTGTGGGTTTTCTTATGCAATGCTGGCATTCGATTACAGTATGATTACCCTTATGGTATCAATGACCATCCTTTGTATCGGAGAAATCTGGACCCTGCCTTTTATGGCAACCATTACCGCATTACGTTCAGGTAAAAATAATAAAGGCGCTTATATGGGGCTTAACGGAATATCATTTTCCATCGCATTTGTGATCACCCCTTATATAGGAACTTTGATCGCAGAAAAGTACGGTTTCAATACCTTATGGATAGGAACTGGCGCCTTGGCAGTACTCATAGCCATCGCCTTTTACTTTATCATTCCTTGGATGCTGAAAGATAAAGCTGCCGATGAGGAAAACGAAGCCAATATTATCAGCTAATATGGATGCTTATGTATAATCAATAAAAAACAGGACCTGTAACGGGTCCTGTTTTTTTGTTTAAATATCAATATTGGCTAGCTTTTTACTCCCTTAATCCAGTCCTGGAACTTATTGATCTGTTCCATAAAGAAAGACTCATGTTCTTCCTTTTCTTCAGGCCGGTCTACCAGAATATGTTCATAATAACTTCCTTTCAGAATTTTTCTTAGAATACCCTCTCCCAGGAATGGCTGATAGTCATTCAATGCCTGGGTTGCTTTCAGTAAATGGCGGATGTCATATTGAAGCGGATTAATATCCGGCACCTGTTTGTTAAGGTTGAGAAGAGTATACACCGCAATTCTTCCCGTTCTCACAGAACTTTCCATAGTGAATACCACATCATTATTGGTTTCTACAAACTGTCCGACCAATCCTAAATTGGTACAGCCTTCAGGAACGACTCTTGGACGGTCGCCTTTCGCTCTCGGCATAAACATGGAAGTAATATACGGCATAAAAGCAGTACGTACAATGGTATTTTCCACCACATTATCAAGCTTATCAGTAAGACCAAGATGATGGCAAAGCTCCGCTAAAATTTCATCTCCTGTACATTCCGGCATTGTCTTTTTGATGTAATTCCCTTCTTTATCCATCAGCAGGGCATATACCCAAACCACTAAAATATCATCGGGCTGTGTAGGGTAGTGCGGCTGTCTGTTACAGGTAAAACTCATGACCCAGTTAGAGTCTGTCACCGTAATAATTCCTCCGGTAGCCGTTTTTCCGGAATAAGGATCATTAACGCATAATTCTTTTAATTTCTCTGTAAAAGCAGAATGACGGCATGTTAACGTTGCAGATTCCCATGAGGATTTTTCAATATTGCTGCAGAATTTTTCGGGATGTCCGAATATCTCAGATTGGGCAGCCAGGTTTTTCCATAATTTCCAGCCTGCACTTTGTCCGCTGGTGGAGTTATCGATATCAATGATAGGAACCGTTTTGTTATCACCATAGAAGGTACTTTCGGTCATAGATCCTGTCGTTACGATCACGTAATCTTCTTTACCTACAGGAATTTTCACTTCTTTACCGTCCTGTTCCGTAATGATGCCTTCTACTGTTTTTCCTTCTGCATTGATTTGGATATCAAGATCTTTTACCAACGTATTCAGCTGGATCTGTACGCCTTTTTCAATAAGGAAATTTTTGAGTGGAGTGACAAATGTATCGTACTGATTGTATTTAGGAAACACCAGACAAGAGAAGTCTTTCATTCCGTCTATTGCATGCAGGAACTTATGCATATACAGTTTTAATTCCAGTAAACTGTGCCAGTTTTCGAAAGCAAACATAGAACGCCAGAAGAACCAGAAATTACTGTTTAGAAAAGATTCATTGAAGTAATCTTCAATCGTAAGATCATCAAGATCCTCTTTTTTCTTTAATAAAAGCTTTACAATAGCCAGCTGGTCTTTTTTATCTAACCCGAATTTGCTGAAATCCTTTATTTCTCCCTGATTATGAATCAGTCTCGCTTTAGAATAGTTGGGGTCATTATCATTAATCAGTCGATACTCGTCCAAAACACTGTAGGGCGCTGGAAGTTCCAATGCAGGAATATCCTGGAACATATCCCAAAGGTTTTCATACGTCATATCCATTTCACGGCCTCCACGGATGATGTAACCGTCTTCTGGATTTCCGGCACCATCCAAAGATCCGCCTTCTACATTCAACTGGTCCAGAAAGATGATGTTTTTACCGGGAACATGACCATCCCGGATAAAATAATATGCTGCGGACATCCCTGCAATACCACTGCCAACAATATAAATGGTACTGTTTTCATAGGATTTTGTAGGAATTCCTTTATTACGCTGGTAGTTTCCGATTTGGTCTGAAAAAGGCATTGTTTTTTCAGGAGTGTTAATCTGAACTTCTTTGCTTGAATCCGGTTCATGATTTACTTTTCCAAACTCAGCAGAAGCATTTACAACTTTTTCGAATTTTGAATTGATTATACTCATTTTGTATTGTTTTAATTAACAATATAAAGGTACTTTCATTCAGTAGTGGTCATATGTCCTTAATGTCAGAATTATCATCCCCAAATTCCTAAGACAGGATATTCTCTTTGTCCCGGTATTCCGAAGGAGAGCATGAAGTATGTTTTTTAAAGAAGCGTCCGAACGCCGATGCCGAATTAAACTGCAGTTCAAAAGCAATCTCAGATATTGTAATGGTTGAATTCCCAAGCAGGATGTAAGCTTCTTTCAGTAATATTTCATCAATGACCTGATGAGGTGTTTTTCCGCTGGCTTTCTTCACTATTTCGATCAGATATTTACTCGAAACAAACAGTTCATCAGCATACAATTGTACCGTTCTGTAGTGGCGGATATTTTCCTGTACCAGCTTATTAAATCTAAGATAAAGGTCTTTTTTTGCATCTTCCTGGTCCGGGTAGATATGCTGCTCATTATTAATGATTTCTGCAACTTCCAAAAGCAGATTAAAAATAATGGTGCGGATGATTTCATCTGTAAATTTACCTTTCTGCTTTGATTTTTTTTCAAGATACTCAAGAAGAGTAACCAGTTGCGAAGCATTTTTATCACAGGTAGCGGCAATGCTGTAGGACCCCTTACAGAAGATATTCATTTTTTCAATGATGAAAGGATTTGATATATTTTTAAGCAGAAAATTTTTATCAAAAAACAATAGTTTCATCTTAAAATCCTTACTGGTTTCCACAAAACGGACAATAGTAGAAGGCGCTGCGATAAGAAAACTATTGACCCCGATGTTATACTTTTCATGATCTATTTCAATAATTATTTCTCCTGCAGTACAAACGCACAAGGCATAATAATCCATTCTGAAAGGATCATCAGGGAAATTAAAAATGGAATTTCCGGATGATATATAATAGGATTTTCGGCAATCAATGCTGTAAAATGATAGTGTATCATGTAAATTTTCGTAGGTAACCATCTTAAAGAATTGATTTTGATTTGATTGTTATCGAATTGATATGTAATAGAAACTTATAGAATAACTGTTACTGCAATTTACAAATTTATTAAAGCTTTTTTGAATGATTTTGTTGAAATATTTCATGTGTTAAAGTATTTTTAGATAAAATAAATCCGTCTCACAATAAGTAAAACGGATATATTTAGATGGGTAAGATAGCGCTGTTACAACTTTATAAAGTATATTTTACTTATTTTTAAACAAGTTAATTGTGTAATCGAGCAGCTTGCTGTTTCCATAATCTCCATGCCCAGGAATAATGACTTTTACATTAGGGTATTGCTTCTTAATTTTTTCTACTGTCCCGGACCAGGCTGTAACATTGGCATCTCCTAAATATCCTTTGGTTGCATTTATTTCTTTGATCAGACAGCCTCCGAACATGATATTTTCGCTTGGGAAATATCCTATAACATTATCTTTGGTATGCCCTTCCCCGAAAAATTTTGCGACAACATCTTTATTACCAAGTTTTAGAACCAAAGCATCATTAAAACTGTTTTTGGGAACGGTAACATGATGTTCTTTAGCCAGTTCAACTGTTTTGGAAGATGCATAAGACGGAATATGATGATCATCAAATGCTTTAAGGCCTCCCAGACAGTCATCGTGAAAATGAGTCGGAATAATCGCCTTTATCTTGCAGTTAAGCGTTCCGGTTACCCATCGGATCAGCTCTTCGGAACTTTCATTCTTGGTCGTTGTATCAAAAATAATCGTTTCATTATGGTTTCTTACAATCAAACCATTGCACGAAACATTTCCAAAATCCTGAGTTTTCAGATAAGACGTATGCTCATATGAGTTTTCAGAAATTTGGGTGATGGTTAAATCATTCGATTGGTACACCACTTTAGGCTGAAAAGATTCTTTTTTTTGAGAATTGCAATTCAATACCATTAAAGAGCATGCAATGATGAATACAGTTTTTATAATCAATTTCATTTTTCGATTGTTTTTGATAAGATTTTTGCCACTTGAATTATATTCGTGAACAAAAACTAAATTCCAGACACAAATCTTACATGTTTTTCAATCCGACTAAATTATTGAAAAATCACCGGATTGGAAAGGGCGTATAAGAAAAGTTACAAAAAATTCATATGATGATTTCCTCTGTTTAAGGGGATAACATGATATGAAAAATGAAATACTGTTTCATAAAAATAGGAAATTATTGCTGTAAGAGAATATTTTTAACAATCATATTCGCGTGGATCCTGGAATTTTCGATAAACCAAAGGTGGGTATCTTTACCGCCGCAAACCACACCTGCCAGATACAGGTTTTTAACATTGGTTTCCATGGTTTCAGAATTGTAAACCGGGTTCAGAGAATCTCCCTGAAGATCAATTCCTGAATTTCTTAAAAAATCAAAATCCGGAAGATATCCGGTCATAGCCAGGACAAAATCATTTTCAATTTCGTAGATCTGTTGATGTTCGTCCTTAAAAACAGCAGTATGTTCTTTAATTTCTATCAGTTCTGAATTAAAATGAGCGGTAATGCTTCCTTCAGCAATTCTATTTTCAATGTCTGGTTTCACCCAATATTTTACATTCTTTGAAATCTCAGAATGACGGATAATCATCGTTACCTCCGCGCCCTTCCGATAGGTTTCCAATGCCGCATCCACTGCTGAATTACTGCAGCCCACCACCACTATTTTTTGTCTGGCGTAAGGATATGGCTCCGTATAATAATGTTTTACTTTCGGAAGATCTTCACCCGGAATATTCATGGTATTCGGAATGTCATAAAATCCAGTTGAAATAATTACATTCCGTGCTTTATATGATGATTTTGTTGTTTCAACATCGAAAAGATCATCATTTTTTGAAATTTTCAAAACCTTTTCATACAGATGAATGTTGAGGTCTTTTTGTCGGGCAATTCCCTGATAATATTCCAGCGCATCCTGTCTGCCTGGTTTGGGAGCAGTCGATATAAAAGGAGTATCATCTATTTCCAGTTTTTCAGCGGTAGAAAAAAACCGCATGTACAAAGGATAATTGTATAATGAATTGACAATGGTTCCTTTTTCTACAATTAAATAGGTAAGGTTGTTTTTTTTAGCTTCCAGAGCGCAGTTGAGGCCAATGGGACCGGCTCCTACAATAAGAATATCTAAGACTTCCATCATGCTAAGATATTGAAAAACTTGCTTACCTTTCATCGAAATTATGAATATCAGGAAATGAGATATTATATTGCTGTTGCCTCCAAAGATCATGTTGAAAAAGGAGTGGAAGGTGGATTTATGCAGGCAAATCATGGGAAAGCAGCTTCCTTACAGAGACTGAGAACCGGAGATTGGGTTATTTTTTACTCACCTAAACGGTATTTCGAAAAAGACGAAAAATGCCAGTGTTTTACTGCAATAGGAGAGATTAAAGATGAAGAAATGTACCCAGGAGTCATGATGTCTTCAGATTTTCAGCCGTTTCGCAGAAATGTGCATTTTTATGAGTGTAAAGAAACGTCCATCATTCCTCTTATTGAGCAATTGGATTTCATTGCTGATAAAAAGAAATGGGGCTTTTCTTTTCGGTTTGGTTTTTTAGAAATTCCTGAAAAAGATTTTCAATTCATTAAAAGTAAAATACTGTAAGTGGTTGAAAATAAGAACTTTTAATACAGTTTTGGATGAAGTATATATTGAAATCTGGCATCAGTTTTGGTACTTCTTATCATTAAAGAGTACACATGAAAAAATTAATCGCTTCCATATTCGTTATCAGTATTGTCATTGCCTGTAAGAAAAATCGGGATCAAAAAGTTATCCAAAAGGGAGATTCCACGGCCCATACAAAAACAGAAACCAACATTGAATTTCAAAATAAAACAATGAAGGAAGGCGCTTTACAGAAAACCAATAATGATATTTTACAAGCGCTGAAAGCTAAGGATTATAAAACGTTTGCCTCTTTTATCCATCCTGAAAAGGGAATCACTTTTTCTATGTATGCCTTTATAAATCCAAAGGAAGATAAGCATTTTTCCAAAGCGGAATTTGAACAGTTTCAACCGACGAAAACCTTGTTCACCTGGGGAGCGCATGATGGCTCAGGAGATGCCTATAAAGCGACCATCAATGAATATTTAGCGCAATGGGTATTCTCTAAAGACTTTACAGCAGGCAAATATTCAGTCAACACCTTTCAGGGAAAAGGCAATTCATTGAATAATCTAGCGGAGGTTTATCCTAAAAAGGACTTTACCGAAAATTATATAAAAGGCACGGAAAAAAATGGCGAAATGGATTGGAAAACGATCCGGTTTGTGTTTGATGAGTTTCAGGGTACATATTACCTGATCGCCGTCATTAACGATCAATGGACTATTTAACTAAAATCTCAGCCAGGTTTTTAGTCAGGTTTTTTCTTGAGAACTGTTCAATATTCTGAGCATTTTCAAGAAGAAGACCTTTTTTCCACAATCCGAATTTTTCCAGGATAAAATTCTTTACCGATTCAGCATCAGTATAGCTGAAATGCTTTCCGGCACCCGTTTCATCAAGAATTCGGGATACATCTGCTTGAGCCGGACCAAAGGAAATAATCTGTTTTCCTGTAGCCAGATATTCAAATATTTTGCCGGGAATAATTCCTTTTGAAGATTCATTAGGGAAATTGGTAATGAGCAGGATTTCCGATTGCTGCATCTCCTCAATAGCTTTGTCATGAGAAAGATACCCCAGATTCAGAATATGATTTTTTACCGCTGAATGTTCTATAGATTGTAAAATTTTATCATCAATTCTTCCAGCGAATTTCAGGGTGAAATGTTCAGCAAAATCAGCATCTGTTTGTATCAGTTCATCCAATACTTTCCAAAGGTTTTCAGGATTTCGGAGCTGTTCCAAAACACCAATATAGCTTACAGTAAACTTTCCGGATTGCCTTGCTATTCCTGTTGTGCTATTAATTGAAGCAGAAGCATCTGTTTCGTCAAAACCGTTCGTTATACAGAAAGCATTGGCTCCATGACTGCGGAAATTTTCAGCATCGGTATAGCTCGTAGCCAGAGTAATATCTGCAGTGTTGAAGACTGCATTTTCCAACATTCTGTGCTTACGGTCCGAACTTTTAGTCAGCTTTAAATGTTTATAATATGATATTTCCGTCCAGGGATCGCGGAAGTCGGCAATCCATTTTAGATTAGGAAGTTTCTTTTTAAGGTGTAAACCGATTAAATGCATTGAATGTGGCGGCCCGGAAGTCACCACCGTGTCAATCCTATGTTCTTTTAAGTATTGTTCCAGAAATTTCACGGAAGGCTTTACCCAGAACACTCTGGCATCAGGAATGAAAAAATTACCTCTTACCCAAATCGAAAGCTTCGATTTCCAGCTTTGATTGCTGCCTACATCAAACTGTCCGGCCTTAAATTTTTTATTACTTTTATTAAGCTTTTCTGCCAGCTGATAGGGTTCCCATATTTTGGTTTTAACGATTTCTAAATCGCTGGGAACATCCTTTAATAAACTGTCATCCAACAACGGGTAGCTTGGATTTTCGGGGGTGTAAATAACCGGCTTCCATCCGAAATCGGGAAGGTATTTGGCAAACTTTAGCCATCTTTGAACACCAGGACCTCCCGCAGGAGGCCAGTAATAGGTGATTATCAGTATTTTCTTTTGTTCCATTGATAAGAAATTAAGAACCGTATGGATACAATTTTTTTAGGCTTTTGCTAAAGTTTCTTTCTTCTTATTTTTATTCATCCAGTAAATCCCAAAGGCACTTAAGGCGATGAAAAGTCCGAAGCAGAATAGAGAGATCCATTTTCCTTTTTCAATCACTTCCGGTTCAAAAATCATTCTGATATGATGGCTTCCCGCCGGAACGTGTACAGCACGAAGCAGGTAATCTGCTTTGATGTAGGGAACTTCTTTTTCGTCAACAAACATTTTCCAGCCGTGAGGATAATAAATTTCAGAAAATACAGCCAGTTGCGGTGTTTTTGATTCTGATTTGAATTCCAATTCATTCGGCTGATATTTGGTCAGGTTGATAGATGCTGTAGAATCTGCCTGAACCGTTTTGTTTGCAAAGTAAGTTTTATCTGAAGAAGCAATCACTGCAGTTTTCTTACTGTCGATCACTCCAATGGATTTAATTTCTTCGTTGGGTGTATTGACAAATTTCAGATCGCTTACGAACCACGCATTTCCATTAGTTTTAGGATTTGGCATTGTCTGAGGCTGTTCCGGTCCGCCTACCACCCAATATTTTGCATTCAGCAAATTAAGGATGTTAGGAACCTTTACAGAATCCATTACCTGGAAATATTCATTGATGACATCATCATATCTTCTAAGTTTCACGGCGTGATATCCACCGATCGATGATTTGAAATAGGAGGTATTGGTCTCACTGAAAGTTCCTAAAATATTATTGAAAATTCTATAATGGGTTTTATCTTTTTCAGCAATGGTCTCAAGGGTTTTGTTAACGTTGACACTTGATAATATGGATGCGAGATTTGGATTTCCGGCGACCTTTTCAGCCATAAGATCTGAACTTTCTGTCTGGAAAGGGTTTTCAGCAAATACTTTGTCTACATAATTTTCATCGTTCAAGTATCGTTTGTTTACGGTCCACAGATCAAATAAACTCACGGCTCCAATGATAATTAAAGCAATATTTTGACTTAGCTTTTGCTTCATCGCCAGGAATAAAACGGCAACAGTTATCGCAACATAAATGAATGCTTTAATGGCATCGATTTTAAACAATTTAAATCTCTCATCCGTCAGATAATCCAATAGGAAAGGAGGGAAGTATAGTTTTTCATTATCAGTATAAAAACCAAGCAACGATTTCCCGAAAATTAAAAGGATCAATAAAAATCCTAAAGTTCCGCCACCTGCATACAGAAGTATTTTCTTCTTATATTCTTCCGTAAGTTTTTCATCAGTAAAGAATTTATACAATCCGATAATGGCAATCAGCGGGAATAATAATTCCACGACCACCAAAATAGAAGATGGTGCTCTGAACTTACTGTAGAACGGAATATAGTCAATGAAGAAATCCGATAAAGGCATAAAGTTGCTTCCCCAGGCCAATAATATGGTTAGAATGGAAGCTCCCAATATCCAGTAACGGTATTTTTTTGAGGCGAAAAAGAAGCCTAACAGCGCAAGAAAACATACTACCGCACCCTGATAGGCAGGTCCTGAGGTTCCGGGCTGGTCTCCCCAATAGGTCATTCCGCCGAATCCTTTTGATATCCTGTCCATTTCAGCCTGTGAACTCACATTCTCCTGAACCATTTCCTGAACTTTGTTCATCATCTCTTTTCCTTCTGCTTCCTGACTTCCGCCGCCCATTAATCTTGGGATAAAAAGGTTCAGGGTTTCAAGCCTTCCATAGCTCCACATTAAGATGCTTTCTTTGTCAAGTCCTGATTTTCCTGAAGTATGACTTTCCGTGTTCAGAATCTGCTTTCCACGAACGGTTTCCTTGATGTATTCGGAGTTGGCCATGATCCTTTGAGCGTTCATTCCTACCCCGATAATACAGGCACCTGCAATGATCGCTGATGAGATCAGAAAGTGCTTCATAGGCGTTTTTTTAAGGATGGCTCTTATTAATTCAGAAATGAATAAGAATCCTAATGCCAGAAACAGATAATACGTCATCTGCGGGTGGTTGGCAGCAATCTGCAGTCCCATAAACAGGGTGGTCACAATAAACCCGAGAATGTATTTCTTCCGGATATAGACGAGTAAAATCCCGGCCAGCAGCGGGGCAAAATATTCAATGGTGTTTACTTTTCCATTGTGTCCCGCGGCAATAATAATATAAAAATAGGTGGACAATCCAAAGAAAGTTGCTCCCAGAAGAGCGTACTTCCAGTTTCTTACCACAACCATCCCTAACAGGAAAAAACCTGCAAAAAGCAGGAATAGGTAATTAACCGGTCTTGGCAGGAAATTAAGATTGCTGTCAATCTTTTTGATAATATCTCCTTTAAACTGGCTTCCCATCTGATAGGTGGGCATTCCACCAAACATGGAATCACTCCAATAGGTTTCGTTTCCGGTATCTGCTCTGTAGTCGAGAAGTTCTTTTGCGCCTCCTCTGTACTGAACGATGTCATGCTGGAAAAGCTGTTTCCCTGTAAAAACAGGAGTGGAATATAAAAAGGCTAAAACTATAAATACAACGAATGAAATTGCAATATAAATTAAGTTTTTATTTTTCGCCATGCTGGTTATTATCTTTTATTTCTGGGTATTTTACCTTTTGTCTTTACTTTCTTTTACTTCCTCATAGTCTACCGTTTCTGCGTCCCATTTCATGGTCGGCCTGGTAGTTTTATTCGAGTTGTGGATATCCTGCTGCTTGTTATTATTGCTGTTATTGTTGAAACGATAACTGTAAAATGTCTTGAAGAAAATTCTTTTGAGAATATTCCAGACAAAGAAAATAATAATAGCAGAGAGTACCAGTTCAAGAATGTACTTCATAATTTTTCACTTTAAAACTTCAACATTATTTTGCAGAAGGATTTACCATAACAGAAGAGTTTGAAACGTTTTTCATAGACTGGGTTTGTTTTCCGTCTGAAATGGTTTCAATTTGTGTTGTTTTTACGGTGATATTCTGATTGGTGATCCATCCTGTATTTTGATCAAACTTCACAGTCCCGTTCTGAACAAGCTCGCTGCTCATGCTGTGGGTAATCGGGCCCTGTGCTTTCTTTTCGGTTTTTTTAGGGATTCCTCCGGTAACAGAGATTTCCGCAACACCGTTTCCTACACTTTTCAACACATAGTTTGATGTTACTTTGATGCTTCCGCTTGGGTCTGCATTCTCAGTATTTGTCCATTTTTCGCCTATTTTAGCCCCTTTTTTAGGAATAATAGTCAGGTTTTTAGAAAATTGGTCTTTCAGTACTTTTTCATTAAAGCTTTCTTTAAGACTTGCAACAACACTTGCTTTTTGGTTGGCATCTTTCACAAGAGTTCCTACAGCATTGGCAACTTTAGTATAAATGGCATCGAAACCTGTAATAGAGATTACATTTCCTTTCGTATCCATTTTCATATTAAGTTTATTCCCGGTAAGGGCTTTGTTGATATTCCAGATCATCTTAAGATCATCTTCTTTCGGGATAGGAAGCTTCGTATCTACGATAATCGTTTTTCCCTGGGCCGTCTGAGAATTTCTTTTTCCCACAAGATTAAGGGTAAGATCGTATACATTTCCTTTGATATCATTTACCGTGAAATTCATCTCATCGGTAGCTTCGCTGGTTCCGTTGATGGTTTTTCCCTGAGGATCCGTCATGGTCTTCGTATCTCTCTGGTAGGTAGTCAACGGATATGTTTTTCCTTTTTCAAGCTTAAATGTTTGGGTATAGATTCCCAACGAGTCTTTGATGGCTGGGTTTTCTTCTACTTTTGCCAGAGAATCAGCCGGAACTTCTACCGTTACGGTTTTTCCTGTTTTAGGATCTACTTTAGTGATGGTCTTTGTTTCTTTTTTACAAGACACCAGTGCAATAGATGATATAAGCATTAATGCTGCTATGTTTTTCATTTGATTTTTTTTAATTTTTACTATATTTTCTGCGATACTTTACCGCTTTATTTGTGGTGATTTATCCATTATTTCAAAATACCATCATCCTTCTTCATTATTATTCTTACTCTGAATAGGCAGAAAATAAAATAGGTATACTGTATTTTTTAAGAAGAAACGGTTGTAATTTTCTGTCTCATTGCCTCATATAAAATGGCGCCACATGCTACAGAAACGTTTAATGACTGCGTTTTTCCTTCAATAGGTAATTTTATTTTTTCATCTGCATGATGAAGTACTTCTTTAGAAATACCTGTTTCCTCATTACCCATTACAATTGCGCAAGGTTCTGTGAAACTCACATCATAAATCAATTTTTGTGCCTTTTCCGTGGCTGCAAATACAGAGATACCGCTTTGCTGAAGAAAATCTACCGTGTGGGCAAGATTAGCTTCCTTACAGATTTTGATGTTGTAAATGGCTCCCGCAGAGGTTTTTATAGCATCAGAATTAATCGGAGAACCTCCTTTTTCAGGAATAATGATGGCATCTACACCAACACATTCTGCCGTTCTACATATTGCTCCGAAATTTCTTACATCGGTAAGCCTGTCCAGAATTAATAAAAACGGAGTTTTTCCCTGTTCGAACAGCTGAGGAACGATGTCTTCCACTTTATGAAACGGAACTTCTGAAATAAAAGCCACCACCCCTTGATGGTTTTTTCTTGTAAAGCGGTTCAGCTTTTCAACAGGCACATAGTTAGGACGTATTTTATGTTTCGATAAACTCGTTTTCAGTTCTGCATAAATCTCACCCTGTAACGCGTTCTGTACAAAGATTTTGTCAATTGTTTTTCCTGCTTCAATAGCTTCTATCACGGGACGAAGTCCGAAAATAAAATCGTCTTTTTTGTCTGTCATTTTAATATTTTTCTCCTAAAATTGCTCTTTTTTGTGCCATAGCATATCCATAATGCAGGCTTTCATGCATGTTGTTAAAGATAATGGCATCCTGAATGCTTTTAAGATCCATCCCGAAACTTGTGGTATATGGGGTGTAATCTGAAAAGAAATCGCTGTCATAGTCTTTCATTAAGGTCTTTGAGGTTTCCGTTAAAAGAAATTCAAGATCTTCCACTTCAGATTTCTGAACATTTAAATTTGGCATAGTTCCTTTTTTATAGGTTTCAATCCAGTATTTATCAATTCTGAAGGGGTTGCCGCTTAGGTAATAGTGCAGCAATTGCTGCGTAGCCACTGTATGGGCAATATTCCAATACATATTATTGTTAAAGCCGTCCGGGATCAGCAGCAGATCTTCATGTGAAGTGTTCTGAAGGATATCCAGGAGGTTTCTTCTTACCTGTCTGTGGGCTTGAAAATGATAATTCATTTTACAAAATTTTAATCACCAAAAATAGTTTAATAAACTGGAAATGACAATTTTTGATTGAAAAATTAAGGCGAAAAATTATTTCAGGTTTTCTGTAAAGGGAATATGTTGTGGAGGCAACTGATTTTTCAGAAATGTAATTTCTTTTCCCAGTCTGTTTGTAATCGGTTAATAATCATGTTTGTTCAGCGTGTTTACAGTTTTTCACTGCCCGTATGTTATTATTTTTCAAATATAAATTTGATCATATAAAAAAACCTCCTAATGAAAATTCAAGAGGAGGGTTTGTTTAGATTTTTAATGTATAGAACTGAAGGTTCCCATTTGATTATTATAAAACTGCCAGGGTTTTCCTTCCTTTATTTTTTAATGATTTTATGGTTAAAAGTGGTTCCGTCCTTTAAGGCAATCGTTACAAGATAAACTCCTGTTGGGTATGTGGAAAGATCAATTCTGTTTTCTTTATGATTTTCTGATAGTTTTTTTCCGTCAACACTGAAAACTGCCAGTGACATCACATCTACCTTTGATTTTACGGTAACAAAATCAGTGGTTGGGTTAGGGTAAATACTCACGTCTATGGTCTTAATGTCCTTCACATTCAGAGCGGCACTGCCTTTCCCCTGCATATAAACGGATAAATAAACATCTCCCTGCTGCTGATTAAAAACAGCTGTTGGAATCGTATGTTTTAGGGTGTGATTTCCGGCGGTCATAGAGGGTAAGGTAAATCCTCTGATCGGAACAGCATTCCCCGGGCACCAGTTATTCCATGAGGTCCAGTCATCAAATGTTTTTGGAGCTGCACCATAGATTCCGTTACCCTGTGTATTGTATATTCTGTAAGGCTCACATGAAGTTCCGCCCGGAGTGTAGGTGAGGACCTGTACATTATCCATGTAAGTATAATTCTGTCTTCTTACATATTCTTCACCACCGCTGTTGGCACCATGTGGAGTAGAAATCACAAAAAAACGTGCATTAGTTACAGGATTTGATAAGTTGAAGTTTACAATTCTCACGGTTTCACCTGAAACATCAGTGCTGTTGTAGTTATTAAGCCTGTTGTTGCTTAATAGAGGAAGAAGTTGATTGTAATCGGTGGGTGTAGCTCCTGCATCTGTTGAAAAAAAAGTAAGTGTTCCCGAAAAAACATCGTTTCTGCCAGAGCATCCTGCCACTTCAGTTTGTGCAGCGTAAGGAACGCCGAAAACATCCAGTTCCATGTACAGATCATACGTATTGCGCAATGCTGTATCATGAAATATATTATACAGATTACTTAAGTTATAGGTGTATGGAACCTCCAGTGGAGAACGGTTTTTATTCATAAACGGAGTAATGTACCTTCCTATTTCAATTCTTTTTACGGCGGTATCATCTGTAGTATAAGTGGGCTGATTTTTAGGGACCATGGCCAGATAGACACTTCCCAGGCGGTCATAATTATCACAAAGAGCACCTATCGTTACCCTCATGGCAATTTTTGCTTTAAAAGAATCCAGTTCAGCATCAGTAAGTTTTCGTGCATATCGTGCATTGGAAAGCCTGATGAGGCCTGTGGGAACGGGGTTGGACACCGTAGCTGCGTAGCCGTCATTATAAGTGGCCTGTGAAATGACATCCATCCTTGATGTAGTTTGTGAATGAGAAAGGCCGGCAAAAAAAAGACTCATAAAAAATAGCTTTCTATACATATGATCGGTATTTATCACAAATGTATTAAATATTAGTCTAAAATGTTAATGTATTTCTTTAAAAAATCACATTTAATTGAAATATTGAAAATTTATCATTAAATTAGCCCATTGTTCAATATTAATTTATCAGTAGATGAAAAAAATTTTACTTTTATCTTTGTTATCAGCGGCATCAATGTTTAATGCCCAAATCAATTTAAATATTGGAAGTACAAATGTCGGTACGGCACCTATAAGTAGTTTTTTTTCCTATTCTTATGTTCAGCAGCTGTATCCTAAACAGGAAATAAATGCCAGTGCATCAGGAAATATCACAGGTCTTGTATTCTATACAGATCCGTCATCCACTATTGGAGATTCTTCGGACTGGACCGTTTATCTGGGGCATACCTCAAAAACTGCTTTTACGTCTGGTGCGGATTGGATTCCTGTTGCTCAGCTGACTCAGGTATATGCAGGAAGCGTGACTAAAAATAACAATAGGGTGGAAATCACTTTTACCACACCGTTTGCCTATAATAATACGGATAACTTAGTCGTTGCTGCAAAAGAAAATTCTCAAAGTATCGATATCAATAATTTTGATGAAGCATTTCACGTATATCCGTATACTCCAAATTCAACGCTTTATTATAAAGGAGACCGTGCGGTGGTTGATCCAGCCACTCCTCCCGGTGGAATAAGAGCTGATTACAAATCGTCAATTACATTTTCAGGATTAACAGCCAGTGCTACTCCTTCATGTCCTTTACTCCTTTATCCATTAAACAATACCCAATTCGTTTCCTTATCTCCGAATATTAAATGGGTTCCTGTTTCCGGGGCTGATTCTTACAAAATTTCATTAGGAACAAGTCCGGGAAGTACTGATATTATCAATCAGCAAACAGTAACTGCAACTGATTTTTCCCCATCAGCAGTTCTTGCTCCCAATACCAATTACTATTTAAAAGTAGCTGCCGTTTCAGGAACTGCTCAATCTTCAGGCTGTACAGAGGTAGTTTTTAAAACTATTCCTCCTGTACCGTTAAATGATGCATGTTCCGGTGCTTTAGTAGCATCCGCTTTTCCTTATACGTACACACAAAGCGATGCCATATCCGCAACTAACAACACTGGATTCATTAATGCATGTCCCGATGCAATGAATGACGGAACTTGGTTTAAATTCACTGGAGATGGCAGTCAGTATACCATTAAAATAACAATGCTTGCAGGAAGTGCTTTTGATCCCCAGTTAGACATATACAGCGGGGCCTGTAATAATCTTGCATGTGTGGGTACAGCAGATAGTGGAGGTGCTGCTACGGCAGAAACAATGACCATTACCACCACAGCAGGAACTGATTATTTTGTGAATGTAGGATCTTATGAAGAAACGCAAGATATGCCGGAAGATACATTCACCATTACCATCACGAAACTGTAACACCTCAATTTCAAATTTGGATATATTTTTTTTTCAGTATAAAGAATGCTGATTCAATTCGCTGTTGATAAAAATCTGCAATATCCCTTTTGTTGTGTCAAATGATTTGTCAATTAGGAAGTGAGGCTATATCTATCGCCAATCCCGGAATATTTAACAAACTTTAACTCAAAAATGGCATTAATTGTGTTGACTAATGCAAGTATTTATTAGAAATTTACCAATTATTTTAAATTAAGCTATGCCAGATACATATCAAGCAGAAGACATTCGTCAACTAACGGAGAAAGTAAAGGAAAAGAATTACTTGTTTTCTCTTCTTAGACAGGAAATCAACAAGGTTATTATAGGTCAGGAATACATGATCGACCGCCTTTTGGTAGGTCTTTTGGGAAATGGCCACGTCCTCCTGGAAGGAGTTCCCGGATTGGCTAAAACATTGGCCATAAAAACATTGGCAGAAGCTGTTCATGGTGATTTTTCAAGGATTCAGTTTACCCCGGATCTTCTTCCTGCTGATGTAGTGGGAACCATGATCTTCAATATCAAAGACAATGATTTTTCCATAAAAAAAGGTCCCGTATTCGCAAACTTTGTTCTTGCAGATGAGATCAACCGTGCCCCGGCAAAAGTGCAGTCGGCATTGCTGGAGGTAATGCAGGAAAAGCAGGTAACCATTGGGGACGAGACGATGAAGCTTCCTAAGCCATTTTTGGTGCTGGCAACGCAGAACCCTATCGATCAGGAAGGAACTTATCTTCTGCCTGAAGCACAGAGTGACCGTTTCATGCTGAAATGTACTATCGATTATCCAAAGTTTGAAGATGAGAGAACTGTCATGAGAATGGTTTCCACATCCCATCAACCGGTGATCAATCCTGTGATTACCCTTAAGGATATTGTAGAAGCTAAAGAACTGATCAACCAGATTTATCTGGATGAAAAGATTGAAAAATATATTCTGGATATGGTTTTTGCTACCCGTTACCCTGAAAATTACGGACTTTCTGAGCTTAAAAACTATATCAGCTTCGGAGCTTCTCCAAGAGCATCCATCAATTTAGCGATTGCTTCAAGAGCGTACGCCTTCTTAAGAGGAAGAGCATTTGTAGTGCCTGAAGATGTGAAAGAGCTGGCTAAAGATGTATTGAGACACAGAATAGGTCTAACATTCGAGGCAGAAGCAGAAGAAATTACCACAGAGGAAATCGTCAATAGAATTCTAGCAAAAATTCAGGCACCCTAATGAGTGAAGTTACCATCAGAAAAGCGGTTGAAAATGATTGTGCTCCAATGTTGGCACTCATCAAAGAACTGGCTGAATATGAAAAAGCGCTGCATGAAGTTACTTTAACACTAGGTGAATTTATTGAAGACGGCTTTGGCGCATCACCTGTTTGGGGAGCTTTTGTAGCGGAATTTGATGGAGAAATTGTAGGGATTTCATTGTATTATGACCGGTATTCTACATGGAAAGGAAGAAGGTTGTACCTGGAAGATCTGGTTGTAACGGAAAGGTTGAGAGGAAAGCAGATCGGCAAAAATTTATTTGAAGCCACCTTAGAATATGGAAAATCAAATAAATACAGCGGAATGGTTTTTCAGGTATTGAACTGGAATGAGCCCGCAATTAATTTCTACAGAAAATACAGTCCAAAATTCGATGATGAATGGTTTAATGTATCGATTGAATTTAAGGACTAATTATATGGACTGGCAATATTTAAAAGACAATATTTACTTTTCTGATGGATCACTAAGAGATATTTATGTTTTAAATGCATCTAGATTAGATTGGCAAAAGTGGATCAATTTTGTAAATGACAATTATGAAATTAATTTTACATATTGTGATACAAACGGAAATTTAAAACAGAGTGATCTAATTCTCACAAAATATGTCTTTGATTTTTGGGATGGGATAAGTGAATTTCTTGTTGATGCCAAAATTATTGTTGGTGATATTATTATAAAGTGTTATTTTTTTACAGAAGAAGAAATAGAGAACGATATTACTCCAAACGAAATTAACAGTGTAGGTCAGCATAATCAAATTGTAGATTACATGAAATCAATTTCGGGAATTTTAGATAAAGAAATTATATTGACTACAGAAAACTATGATTGTAATTATAATAAATTAATAGTTATAAATAATGATCATATTTTAATAAACTGAATATGCAGATTAAAGATATTGTAAAAAAAGTAAAGCAGATAGAAATCCGGACTCGCAAGAAGACGGAAGCTTCTCTGATGGGACAATATCATAGTGCTTTTAAAGGACAGGGAATGACTTTTTCGGAAGTTCGTCCTTACCAGTTTGGTGATGAGATCAGAAGGATCGACTGGAACAAGACAGCCCGCTTTAGAGAGCCGTTTGTAAAAGTAATGGAGGAGGAGAGAGAGCTGACAATGATGATTCTGGTGGATATTTCAGCTTCAATGGATTACGGTACAAAAACCCAGCTGAAAAAAGAATATGTTGCAGAAATAGCAGCAAGTTTAGGCTTCTCAGCAGCAGGGAATAATGATAAAGTAGGATTGATTTTATTTGCGGATAAAGTATATAAAGTAATTCCGCCGCAAAAAGGAAGAAAGCACATTCTGTCGATCATCAGCAATATTTTGACGGCGGATTATGTTCCGGCCGTTTCTCAGATTGATAAAGCGCTGGAATACATGATGGGAGTTTTCAAAAGGAAATCCCTGGTTTTTCTTCTTTCAGATTTTGAAGATACCTACGATTCCAAGATACTCCGTGTCGCTTCAAAAAAGCATCAGATGCTGGGGATGAGGATCTATGATGAAAAAGATAATGAGATTCCCGATGTGGGATATGCCCTTCTTTACGATGCGGAAACCGGAAAGCAGGTTTGGGCCAATACATCCAACGCAAGATGGAGGTATACTTTTGCAGAAGCTCAAAAGCAGAAAGTAAAAACGTTGGAAGAAGATTTTGCGAACAGTTCGGCAAGTTTTATGAATGTGAATACCGGTGAAGATTATTCCAAACTGCTGTATAATTATTTTCAGAAAAAATAATTGAAAACAGAATTCATCTGTACACAAAACAGGCGTCAGCCAAAAATTATTGTGATTTGAAATTGAAAAAAATACTTATAATACTGTCTTTTTTTATCTGTGCCAATGCATTTTCACAGATACTTTCTTCTCAGCTGGAGAAGAGAACGATCGCTTTGGGGGAAATGAATCATCTCATTATCAGAATTGATCATCTCGACAGGCGACAGGTTACTGCGGCACCCAAAAATGAGTTGTTGCCTTTTCATTTTGAAGAAGTAAAAGACAGCATTGGCGAAAGCATGAGCATGTATGAAAGGAAGATTGAGTTTTCAGTGTATGACGAAGGAAAATTCACCATTCCAGAACTGGAATTCAATGTTGGAGGCAAGGTTTTAAAGACAATCCCCTATGAAATTGAGGTCATTAATACTGCTCAAAAGGCAGACCAGATTAATGATATCATGAATAACAAACAGGTACAGCTTGAAGCTAAAGATTACTGGGAACTGTACAAATGGTATGTGCTGGCCGCTTTAGCGCTTATTGCTTTAATTATCGCGATCATTATGTTTATAAAATGGGGAAGAAAATCAAAAAGCGACCCTGTGATTGCTACCAATCAAACTTTAAAAGAACTGGATTCTTTAAAAAAGAAAAAATACATCGAAGGAGGAGATTATCGTTCGTTCTATGTTGAGCTGATTGATATTTCCAGAAAATTTATCAGTAAGCAGTATCAGCTGCCTGCCGATGTTCTTCTTACCGATGATCTTATTCAGTTAATGAAAAAAAATAATACGATTTCCCAGGAAAACGAGAAAATAGTAGAAGATGTATTTTTAAGAGGCGATTTGGTGAAATTTGCTAAAAGCTTCCCGGATCAATCCGCTATGGAGAAAGATTTTACAGATATCCGTGAGTTTGTGAAGCGTTCATCAAAAGATTTGGAATTCGAAAACTTGAGAAAGGATGTTTAATTTAGATTTTGAATTTTACAGCCCCTGGTTTTTACTGCTTTTCCTGCTGTTTATTCCGCTCTTCATCAAAGATGCAGGAAAACAGAAAAAGAAAGGTATAAAAGTTCCCACCGTACAGAATATGGAGGGAAGTGGAGGTATTCAGGCGGTGCTGGCACTGTTGAAGATATCCAAGTATATTATTCTTTCTGCTCTTATTATCGCTATGGCGAGACCGAGAACCTTTACCATTTCGCAGAACAGAGACGATACCAAAGGCGTTGACATTATGCTGTCGATAGATGTTTCCCTCAGTATGCTTGCCAAAGATCTTACACCAGACCGTATCACGGCATTGAAGGATATTGCGGTAAAATTTGTACAGAAACGTCCCAATGACCGGATAGGAGTTGTTGCCTATGCTGCAGAGGCATTTACCAAAGTTCCCGTTACCTCAGATCATCAGGTGGTTATTGATGAAATTAAAAACCTTAATTCCGCAGGCCTTGAACCCGGTACAGCAATTGGAGAGGGACTTTCTGTAGCGGTGAATCATTTGATCAAAAGTAAAGCGAAAAGTAAGGTGGTTATTTTAATGACAGATGGAGTAAGTAATATTCAGAATGCAATTCCACCGCAGATCGCAGCAGAACTTGCGAAAAATAATAATATTAAAGTGTACGCTATAGGAATCGGAACAAACGGATATGCCCTGATGCCTACACAACAGGATATTTTTGGAGATCTAATCTTTACAGAAGCCGAAGTAACGATTGATGAAAATACATTGCGTGAAATTGCCCAAACTACGGGCGGAAAATATTTCAGAGCCACTTCAAACAGCAGTCTGGAAGAAGTATATGACGAGATCAATCAATTGGAAAAATCAGATGTAAAGGTTTCAAAGCTCTATAATTATGATGAATATTTTAAAATTTTCCTTTGGATTGCATTAGGAATGCTGTTTTTCGACGCATTATTAAGATGGGTATTTTATAAATTTTTGAGCTGATGAATTGGTCTTTAGGAAATTACTGGTATTTATTATTACTGTTGCTTTTGCCGCTGTTAGGATTTCTTTTGGTTCGTTTTCTGAAATGGAACAACAGAAAAAGAGAGGTTTTTGCAGACAGCCAGTTCCATGAAAGTTTATTTGAGAAAAAATCAGGATTTACGAAGTTTTTCCCCGCTTTATATCTTATTGCAACGCTGTTTTTAATATTTTCGATTATTGATCTGTTAAGCGGTTCAGAAGAAGTGAAAACCAAGCAAAGGTTGAATAATGTTATTTTCATGCTTGATGTCTCCAATTCTATGAATGCGGAAGATATTGATCCAAGTCGTCTTTTGGAAGCAAAGAATGTCATGATCAATACAATGCAGAAAATGAAAAATGATAAAATTGGAATTGTAATTTTTGCCGGTCAGGCTACTTCTATTATGCCTCTGACTACCGATTACAGTTCTGCGGAAACCTATATCAGTGCTGTAGAGACGAATTCTATGCAGATTCAGGGAACTGATTTCCTGAAAGGAATGCAGGCTGCGGTAGAGAAGTTTAAAAATGTAGATAAAGGGTCGAGAAAAGTGGTGCTGCTAAGCGATGGAGAAGATAATGAAGGAAATGACAATGCGGCAATCCGGTTGGCGAATAAAGAAGGAATAACCATCAATTCAGTCGGAATAGGCACTGAAGAAGGGGCTCCGGTTCCCGAATATCTGTACGGGCAGCTGATGGGTTATAAAACAGATATGAACGGCGAAACCGTGATCTCTAAAAGACAGACGGAAGCGCTTAAGAAAATGGCGGGATCCACCGGAGGAGAATATATCGATGGCAACAACGTAAATGAAGCTCCCAACAAGATTCTTGATGCAGTCAACAGAAAATCTTCTTCTTCCGAAACTTTGGTAGAATCACAAAATGCCAATCACTATTATCAGTATTTTCTGGGAGTATCTATCTTCTTTTTCTTTTTGATTTTTATTTTAAATCCCAAAAGAGACTTTAATGTATAACTTCCGGCCTTGTTTTCAGGAATTTAAATCTATACTTTAACCGAACTTTAACAAATACAAGTCTGTTTATTAACATATAAAGGAATAATTTTGCACTTGATGAATACTAAAATTTTATTTTTATCGTTTATTATTGCTTTCTCGTTCTCAGGCATTTTGCGTGGGCAGGAAAACTACAGAACTTTGGTACATGAAGGCAATCAAAAATTCGATGGTAAAAATTATGATGGTGCGTCTTCAAAGTATATGGAAGCTATAAAAACCAATGAAAAAGATTTTACAGCACACTATAACTTAGGGAATGCACTATATAAAAATAAAAAGTATGAAGAGGCCAAGGCAGAATTTGATAAAGCACAGAAACTTTCTCAGACTCTTCCGGATAAAACGGCAGCACTTCATAATCTAGGCAATACATACATGCAAATGAATCAGCCGGAAAAAGCGGCAGATTATTATAAACAGGCTCTCAAGCAGAATCCTTACAATGAGGCTACCAGAAAGAATTATGAGATTGCCAAGCTGAAAGAAAAGGAAAAACAGCAGCAAAAAAGCGATAAGCAAAACAATTCAGGAAAAGGCGGCGGCGGTAATGATCAAAATAAAGATGACCAGAAAGGTGATAAAAAAGATCAAAAGCAGGATCAGGGGAATGGCCAGCAGAATGAAGGTAAAAGCGATCAGGGAAATACCCCTAAGCAAAACCAGAATGAAGAAGGTAAAATGCCAAAGAATCTTGAAAATGCAATTCTAGATAAAGTAAACGAAAAAGAAAAAGAGACTGCCCGAAGAATTTTAAACAAAAATTCTTATTCGATGCCTGAAAGCAACGAGAAGGATTGGTAATGCAGAACAGATTTATTTACATATTATTTATCCTTGCCTCCGTAATCTCTTACGGACAGGTAAATCTTACCCTTGAATCTGATAAAAACGATTACAGCGGTAAAGAACCTGTTAATCTTACCATTATTTTAGAACTTAACGGAAGCGACCTTATACAGCAGACCGGTTTACAGCTTCCTGACTTGTCAAAATTTAACATCATTGGAAGCGGATCAGTAACTAATACATTCATCGATCCGGCTACCAACACCCTTATTACCCAGAAAATTTCCAGAATAGCCCTTGAGCCTAAGAAAAAAGGGAAAATAAAAATAGGATCGGTATTGGTTACTATCAATAATAAGATCTACAAAACAGAGCCTTTTGACGTCCTGATCAAGGATGTTGAAAAGAAGCCCATTGCCAGTAATACATTGAATGATGTCTATCTGAATATGGAGATCGAAGACAGAGAAGTCTACCAGGATCAGCCTACGCTTGCTGTTTTAAGGGTCTATTCTAAAAATATGGACAATCTAAGGAAGGTTAAAAATATCCGCCTTCCGAAACAGGATAATATCAATGTACATCCGGTGAGCTTCGTCAAGTCTGAAATTGATCCGTCCGGATATGGAAATATGCCTTCCCAGGTATTGGCCGTATTCATGGTATTTCCCAATGAAGCCGGATTTGTTGAGGTGCCCTCAGTGTCAGCTTCAGTAAGCTCATTTGCCAATAAAAATAAAATTACTTCCAATAAAGTAAAAATTAACGTTAGAAAACTTCCGGAAGGATCTCCTGAAGGCTTTAAAAATGCGGTTGGGAATTTTAATGTGAGTGTGTATAATGCCTCCAAAGAAAAAGTTGAGATCAAGAAACCTTTGAATGTTGTGATTAAAGTTTCCGGTGAAGGAAATCTTTCAGATATGGAGCTGCCTAAAATTGCAGCTTCTCCGGATTATGATGTTTTTGCTCCTAAAATTACTTCCAAAGTAAGCCCAGGAACAACCGGGATTAAAGGTGAAATTTCCGCAAATTATGTAGTAATCCCTAAAAAAGCAGGCGCTATTTCCATTAAAACAGAACAGTTTGCCTTTTTTAATCCTGCCAGTAAAGAATATATAGACCTGGGCCAGGAAACCTTAGCATTAAACGCATTTTCCCATGAACAGATTCTGGAAGCCCGTTCAACGGTTGAAAAAGTAAATGAATATACCAACAGCTTTTTAGAAACGGTGGATACTCCTGTTTTGAAAACTACATCGCTGAAAGTAAAAGAAAAAAGCAGATTTCACTGGAATATCCTGTTCACGAATATCTTTATTCTTTTAGGGTTGTTTGCTGCCTATCTATTATTTAAGACCTGGCAAAAAAAACGTACCTTAGTTAAAGAAAATATAGAACCTAAATCTCTTGGATCTGTTGCAGAAACAGAAAAAGAAATAAGAGAGAAATTTAAAACGGATGTTAACGATTATTTCAGTTATTTAGAAAATCTTAAAGATAATCGGGATTATCAAAAGTTTTTTGAAACTTTAGATGAGCTGGATCTTGATATAAGAAAACAGTATCTTCAAACTTCTTCAGAAGATTTATCATCCTATTTGGAAAGTCATAAAAGTGCTTCTATTGCTGATGAATACAAAAGTTTATTGCAGAGAATTCAGCTTGTAAAGTATTCTCCTGTACAATCTTCAGAATCAATGGATGAGCTTTTACAGGCCGTTGTTAATTTATATTCTCAAATTAGCAAATAATCATTTATTTTTCATATTTTTGCGAAATATTTAAAAACAAAGAGATGGAAGTTTTCAATGATTTTTCTATTAAAGAAATTTTTACCTCCTTTATGGTTCTTTTCGCCGTTATCGATATTATCGGCTCTGTTCCTATTGTGGTAAGTTTACAGCAAAAATTCGGGCAGATAGAAGCAGGTAGAGCATCTATAACTGCAGGAGTCATCATGATTGTTTTCTTATTCGTAGGAAATAAGATTCTTAAGCTGATTGGAGTGGATGTAAATTCCTTTGCTATTGCCGGGGCTTTTGTGATTTTTATCATAGCACTGGAAATGATTTTGGGAATAGAAATTAATAAAACCACTGAAGCAAAGGCGGCTTCCATTGTTCCTATTGCATTTCCGCTGGTTGCGGGAGCCGGAACTTTAACTACTACTTTGTCCCTTAGAGCTGAATTCCATGATATTAATATTATTTTTGGAATTATTCTTAATACAATTTTCGTATATTTGGTCCTGAAATCAGCGAAATGGCTGGAGAATAAGATGGGAGAGGCCACTTTGTCGATCCTTCAGAAAGTTTTCGGAATTATTCTTTTAGCAATTTCCATTAAATTATTTACCGCAAACTTTGCACAATTGGTGCAGAATTATATTAATTTTTAAGAATCATGCAGAAGTTTTATAAAGTATTTTTAGTAGTTTTTGTCGTTTTTATCGCAATTAATGTGTACGCACTAGACTGGAACACAGATCTTTTATCTGAAGACAATCTGAAGTTTGTTTTTTCAATTGCTTCAGCGGTTATCGGTCTTATTTTACTGTATGTACTGCATACATGGAGCCAGATCGGAGTGAAGGTAAAAAAATAATTTTAATAGAATACTCCAATATAAAAACCTCTTTCAAGCCATTGAAAGAGGTTTTGTTTTGTAGATATCATCCTTTTTACAGAAAGGATTTTATTAGGTTGGGCCTAGGAAATAACTAAATTCTTTAGCACTGCTTCAGATTTAAGTTCTGTTTCAGTCCATTCATTTTCCGGATTACTTTGCGCTGTAATACCACCTCCCACGAATACATGAACGGAATCCTGATGTAATTTCGCACAACGGAGATTCACAAAATACTGTATGGTGTCATCAGTTTCAATTTTGATATATCCGGCATAGAATTCACGTGGAAATTTTTCAAACTGCTGTATCTTTTTTTTGCAGAAGTCTTTAGGAATGCCGCACACAGCCGGGGTAGGATGAAGCTCATGAATGATGGTGTCCAGATCTTCCGGTTGAATGTCCGCTTTGAAATCCGTCCGCAGGTGTTTGATGTTTCCTGAAATATGGTCGTAGGTTTCTGATACTTCGATGCCTTCTGCATACGTTTCCAGAATGTTCCGGATGTAAGAAGAAACAGGTTTCTGTTCCTCAATTTCTTTTTCCGACCAGTCTTCTGAGACCGGAAGCGTACCCGCAAGACTCATGGTTTCGAATTCATGGGTAATCTTATTGAATTTCCCCAAAACCTCAGAAAAGGCACCCATCCAGGCATTTTCGCCATCATTAAACAGATATCGGAATGCATTAGGGTAGGCCTGGCACATATTATTAAAACTTTCCTTATAATCGATATGATTAAAATCTTTGAAAATTTTTCTTCTGGAAAGGACTATTTTTGGTAGCTCATTTTCTTTGATCACCTCAATGACTTCGTGCAAAGTCTGAAGATATTCATCTTTTGATTCAGCATTAAAACGGCTGTTGTCCTTCTGAACCGATTCATTCGTAATGATGATCTTTTCAAACTCAGCGGGATCTGCTTCAATAATATCTCCTTCAAAACTAAGCTGCTTCAGGCCGTCAAATGAATGAAAATTCACATGATCTGTTCCTGGTTTCTGATCGTTTGAATATAGTTTTTCGTTGAAAGGAAGTTTGAAATAAATCATGAGCAGGTACTTTGTGAAAATCTTTAGCCGGAAATAATAGAGGAAATTTCCCTTTTGATTTTTCTTTCAGCAAAGGTATTACTAGTCTTAAAAATGTCAAAATCAAATGAGGTTTTTTTTAATGAAATGTTCTCATTTTGAATGAACTTATTTTAGAGCGAATAAGTCCATAAAAAAAGACTCAAAAAATTTGAGCCTATTATTTTTTTATGATCACTGATCTATCTATTGATGATATTGTTGGTCATTGTGGTATGATTGATCAGGATTCCTTTTTCGTCACGGATTTCAATTTCAGAAACGTGCATGGTTTTTCCTTTTCTGATGAAACGTGCTGTAGCCGTTACGATTCCGTCTTTTTTACTTCTTAAGTGATTGGAATTGATGTTGGTTCCAACGCCATAATATTTAGTTCCGTCAATGAAGATATTAGACAGGCTTGAACCCAGAGTTTCTGCGAGTACACAGCTTGCGCCTCCATGCAGAATTCCGAAAGGCTGATGAACCTTTGGCTGTACCGGCATGGTTGCTGTAAGAGTTTCATTCTCGGTGTCTATGTCGATAAATTCTATTTCGAGTGTTTTCGCTAATGTTATGTCTTCGCCCCAGTTATTTAAAAATATAAGGAGTTCTTCTTTAGTCTGGCCTTTCATCTGTATCGGTGATAATTAATTATAAGTTATGATTAATCTTGCTTCTTATTGCAGAGTGTCATTTCCGGTACCCATAATATTAGGATTCCAGTTGGCAGGAATTTTTGGACCGATATCGTTTTTAATATAATAGTCTTCAATTTCTTTCATGATTTCAACAAAAGGAACAGATGCAATTCTTTCATAAGGAATGGTATATCCCAGATACACTATTTTCCTTTTAAAATCTCCGGCAGCCAGTACAATGGGTACTTTTGCCGCTAACGCCATATGATAAAAGCCTTTTCTCCATTTCGGAACCCAGCTTCTGGTACCTTCAGGTGTGATCACTAAACTGAAATCTTCTTTGGCAAATTGCTGAGCAACAAAGTTAACGAGATCATTTTTCTGCGTTCTGTCAATTCCTATTCCTCCCAAACCTCTAACGACGCTGCCATACCATGCTTTGGTATGTGCATCTTTAATGATTATTTTTAAGGGTTTCTCCAAAGACCAGTAGGCTAAATTTCCTAATATGTACTCCATATTATGCGTATGCGGTGCTACGACAAGAATACATCTGTTTAGACTATTGGCATCGCCTTGTAAAACGACTTTCCAGCCTATCATTTTCAGCACCAGCTTGCCTATTAGTTTTTTCATAGATCTCTTTTGAATTTAAAATAAAAAAAAGCATAACCAATCTGGTTATACTTTACAAATATATTGAAATATTATCGCTCTTAAAACAAACCGCTGATTAAATCTGCGATCTTCATTACAATTTCTAGTGCAACTTGTACCATGGTTGAGGTGTTTTTATTGATTTGGTTATTAAAATAATAGTTATACGAAGGTATGATAATTTTTTAACATACTAAACAAAATAATTATTTTTTTGTTCTGTTCTGAGAGAAGAAGAGTGTGAATTTCAAACGGTTGTCTTCCATCCACACCTTCTGCCACTCTCTGCAGTTCTTTATTTAGTTTTTATGGAAATTTCGTTTTTTCCTTCTTTGATTTTGATGTCTACATCTTTTTTCAATTTCTTGATATTGGATTTCACAGAATCAATTACCTGATCAGCTTGTGAATTAGGAACTTTTTTTCCATTGATAATGATACTGTCTTTATCATCATCATTGTATTCAATAGTAGAACCGTTGATAGAGATTTTATTCTTTTCGATTCTGATATTTCCCTGATCATCTTTTTCCTGATCATCATCATCCAGACCATCTCCGTTCAGATCTCCGTCAAAACTGATAGCATCTCTTTTCACTGGAATTACTACTGTGTTTTGAGGTACTACAAGTTCATAATTGACACTATAATCTCTGAATCTGTGAGCGTAAGGATATTTTACATAATTAGGAAGTATGATCTTGTTTCCTGAGATTTCTACCGGTACATTGATCTGAAGAGGCATGTTATATCCTTTTGCATCTTTTTTAATAACTAAATAAGGTGTTTTGATATTGGCCTTTCTGGTAACTTCCATATAGATGTAATCTTTTTCAAAGACAGATTGTTTATCTGAATACAAATCGTCCTCATAGCCTATAAAGTTTTGTGGAATTGCAATTTGTTTTACATCAACATATAAGCTGTCGGAAGTAGTGTTGATCGCAATCTCTTCGGTATCTTCTTTGTGGCCTTTCAGGAACATTTCCTTTTTTGCCATATTTAATCCGAAGAAAGATCCTAAGGCAATTAAAGCAAGGAATAATGCTCCCAATACCCAGCCAATATTTCTAAGTTTAGTTTTTGGTGAGAATATTTTGATACTCAACAGACTGAATAGGATAACAGGAATTAAACTTCCAATAATCATCATAGCGGTTAAAACTTTATCCATTCCATTATCATCAAAATAAAAACGGATCTGGTTAGCTCCCGGAAAATCATTGTCCATTCCGAAAAGTCCAACGATGAAAAAAGTTCCCACAATGCTTCCTATAGCCATTAAGGCAAATAATCCTCCTACGACATATTTAATGATGTTCCAGATGCCGCTGCTTGCATTGTTGATGTAAGGTTTATTTTCGTTGTAAATCTCTCCGACTCTCTGAGTAGACTCGTTCGCAAACTGAACCAGTTTATTAGACTCATCTTTCAAATTATCGAAGTTCATAGGCTTTCCCTTCATTTTCAGATAATCTGCAGCTGTTTCGGCTTTTGGCAATACGATCCAGAGGATAATATAAAGTAAAGCAATTAATGAAGAAGAGATCGCTGCTGTAAAGATTCCTAATACAAAAACTCCTAGCCAGATGGCTCTCATAGCGGTAATATCCATTCCTACATAATGGGCTAAACCTGCACAAACCCCTGCAATTTTCTGTCTTTCAGGATCACGGAACAACTGCTTTTTATCGCTGTATGCGGTTCCCTGGCTGTTAGTATTGCTTTTGGTGTTTTTCTCAGAGTAATATGCTTCTTCCTGTTCTTCAATTTTTTCAGGAGTTCCGATTTGTGCAATAACTCTTTCTACATCTGAATCATTCACAACTTCACGTTTTCCTAAAGAATCTCTGAAGATTTCAACCATTCTTATTTCTATGTCATGCATTACCTCATCTGCTTCAGAAGTATCCAGAGAGCTTCTCAGTGCATTCAGATAATCGCTGAGCTTTATATATGCGTGTTCTTCTATAGTAAAAGAAAAACCTGCGAGTCCTATTGAGAGTGTCTTGTTCATAGCTTTGTTTTTAAATTTTTTGAGTGATTTGGTTCACAGAATCTGTTAATTCTTTCCAGGTATTTTGAAGTTCGTCCAAAAACAACTTGCCTTTTTCTGTTATTTGGTAATATTTTCTGGGTGGTCCTCCTGTAGATTCTTCCCATCTGTAAGAAAGAAACTCCCCGTTTTTTAATCTGGTTAAAAGAGGGTAGAGGGTTCCTTCCACTACATCCAGTTTTCCTTTTTTCAGTTCATCTATTAAATCGGAAACATACATTTCACGGTTATTTATGAGACTTAAAATACAGAATTCCAGAATTCCTTTTCGCATTTGCGCTTTGGTATTTTCAGTATTCATCTTTTATAAGTTTTGTTGATTAGTGTAATTTTTAGAATCATGCCCCTAGCTAGTTGAGCCTTTTCTTATTTTACATTACAAAGATATGTAATTAAAATGGTATTATGCAATACAAAGTAGTGTAAATTTATAAAATAAAAATATAACTGATTGAAAATCAGTTATATTTTTTTTAATGTTAATTGTGTAGAATTGAATATTTTGAATAATTAGGGTAAAATACTCATAATTTTACCCTGTAAGCTGATAGGTCTTAATGTAACAAGAGCTTTTTCCTTTACTTCTTTATGATCTGATATAAAAGTAAATTTTTGATAGAATTTACGAACGATAAGAGCCATTTCCATTATGGCAAAATGCTCACCGATGCAAAGCCGGGGCCCGGCTCCAAAAGGATAATAGGCAAAGTTCTTAGCATTTTCATCATCAAAACGTTCAGGGATGAATGAGTCTGGATGCTCCCAATATTTTGGATTTCTGTGAAGTCCGCTGATGTAAAGGATGACCAATGTGCCTTTTGGCCACGAATATTCTTTAAAATGATCATCTTCTAACGCTTCACGATCGATTGCCCAGGCGGGAGAATGGAGGCGCATGCCTTCCTTAATTACATTGACGGTAAATGATTTCTTCATTAAACTTTCTGAAGTAAAAACCATTTCTCCTTCATTTTGTATTTCCTGTTTTATTTTTTCCTCAGCTTTTGGGTTTTGGCTGATTTCAAAAAAGATAAAGCTCAAAGCATTAGCCGTAGTTTCATGCCCGGCAATAAAAAGAATGAGCATTTCATCAACGAGCTGTTCATCCGACATGGGAAGCTGGGTATCTTCATATCTGGTTTGAATAAGCATGTCAAGCAGATCATTCTTTTCTTCATTCGAAGCTCTTCTTTTATCTAAAATACCTTGAATAATTGCTTTTGTAATTTTACTTTTTTCAATGTTTTTGTCAATTACTCCAAACATATTTAAAATATTCGTGTAAAAAGGGAGACGGACTTCTTTAGTGAAAACTTCCTGAACTTCTGTAATAACTTTACTTAATTCGGCTACTGTATTTTCGTCAACATCGGAACTGAAAAGCGTTTTAGCAACAATATTAAAAGCAAGGGTATGAAAAAACTCGTACAGATCTACATTTGATTCGGTTTTGAATGATTGGAGAGATGTATCAATCTCTTCTTCCATAATTGAAATAAGGTTGGCAATTTTTACCTTACTGAACCCGGGCTGAATCAGTCTTCTTTGTCGCAGCCAGTCTTTTCCATTGTTTGTTAATAGGCCTTTTCCTATGTATTTACTTAAAGTGACGGATTGTATTTCAGATTTATGATAATTTTTGTGATTCTGTTTTAAAATATACTCAACGAATTCTTTATCCTGAGAAAAGATAAAATTCTTGTTGGTGAAACTTGCTTTGATATAATAATTATCACCTAATGATTGATGATTGTTACTGATTACTTCTAACGGGTGATTGAGTCCCTTAAATAAGGAATATAACTTTCTTTTCCCTGTAATTTCCGGGGGGTAATTAAATTTTGAGTTCATCTTGTATATTTCTATTAAAAATACAATTAATCTTTTATATAAATAACTTTGAAACCAAAACCCTTATTTTTGTAATAGTATTTTGTTGAAAAACCCTTATGATACTAGTATTGAAAAAAATACACATATGATACATTACAGATTTTTATTACCATTTATGCTTTTGGGAACCATTGCTTGGGGACAGAATCATTTTGAGCTGAAAGATGCCTCAACACATTATAATGTTTTTATAGATGTTCAAAACTGTGAAAAAGATGAGTGCAGCGGCAAAGCGGTGATTGATCTGTTGGATAAAAAAACATCCAATAAATTCCAGACTTTTACTTCTGAAGACCTGAATTTCTATCTGAAAGAAGATCAAAAACCCACGGCTAATATTATTCAGTTATATGGTGAGCAAAGCCCGCTGATCTTTAACGACTTTAATTTTGACGGGTCGGAAGATATGGCGATCAGAAATGGAAATGAAAGCAGCTATGGAGGGCCTTCCTATGATGTATACGTATTTAATGCTACCAAGAAAGGATTTGTAATGAGTGAAGAATTGACCAGTCTTGCGTATGAAAATCTTGGAATGTTTCAAACGGATGCTAAACGCAAACGTATTATTACCTATTCAAAATCTGGTTGCTGCTGGCATCTCACCACAGAATATGCGGTTGTCCCCAAAAAAGGATTGGTAAAAGTGTATGAATTGGAAGAGGATGCCATGGGAGCTGGTGAAACCGTAAAAGTGATAAAAAGAGAATTCAAAAATAATAAATGGGTTGCCAAAACTAGAGAATATCCAATAAAAGAATATTATAAAGAGTAATAATGAAGATACAGAAAGAGATTGATTTTATTTTAGCCGTCGATGCTTTAAAAAATGTACAAAGAAGGAATTATAATGCCGATGATTCAAGAAGGGAAAATACTGCAGAACATTCGTGGCAGATTATTATTCTGGCGCAGATCCTTTTTCCCTATGCCAAAAACAGGGCGGATATTGATTTATTAAGAGTAATACGTATGCTTTCCATTCATGATCTTGTGGAGATTGAAGCAGGAGATACGTTTCTTTTTGATGAAAAAGCAATGATCGGTAAGTTTGAAAGAGAAAAACAATCAGCACAAAATATTTTCGGAATCCTGGATGAACCTTTACGCTCCGAATTTTTTAATTTATGGCTTGAATTTGAAGAAGAGGAAACTCCGGATGCCATTTTTGCCTGCGCTATAGACCGTATTATGCCTTTTATCCTGAATTCCCATACCTCCGGGAAAAGCTGGACCGAAGCTAAAGTAACCGAAAATCAGATCCGAAATATGCTTGAAAATGCCATTACCAGAGCTTCTGATGAAATGGGAGAGGCTTTTCAGTTATTGTTGATTAAAAGTCTGGATACTGAAAAGGTGTTGAAATAACTGGGTGAATTTTTATTTTCATATGTTTCAGTTTCGGCGGCCAAAGGCCGCCG
>Ga0308164_10000940_pt1 | contig 38367 bp, 32 predicted proteins | sample PhyTR2_FD_201031 | JGI IMG/M metagenome (GOLD analysis project Ga0308164, IMG submission 201031) | Phyllosphere microbial communities from UC Gill Tract Community Farm, Albany, California, United States - DLSLT.R2 | ecosystem: Host-associated > Plants > Phyllosphere > Unclassified | place: USA... | reverse complement strand
AGTCTCGGCGATCAACCAGGACAAGGATGGCGTGACCGTCAAAGTCGGCGCCGTCGGCTACCAGGCTGATTACGTGGTACTGGCCGTGCCGTTGCGCGCGCTCAACCATATTCAGTTGACGCCCGCCCTGGATGCCCAGCACCAAGCGGCGATCAAAGGCACCAACTACGGTTGGCGCGACCAGATCATGCTCAAGTTCAAGACCCCGGTGTGGGAGAGCAAGGCGCGCCTGTCGGGTGAGATCTACAGCAACGCCGGCCTGGGCATGATGTGGATCGAGCCGGCCCTCAAGGGCGGCGCCAACGTCATCATCAACGTGTCCGGCGACAACGCACGCCTGCTGCAGAGCTTCGGCGACAAGCAGATGGTCGACCAGGTGCTGATTCGCCTTCACGCGTTTTATCCACAGGCCCGCGGTGCGTTCACCGGCTACGAAATTCGCCGTTACAGCACCGATCCTTCCACCGGTGGCGCCTATCTGGCGTTCGGCCCAGGGCAGATCAGCAAGTTCTGGCGCCTGTGGGAGCGCCCGTTGCAGCGGGTGATCTTCGCTGGCGAGCATACCGATGCGCTGTTCCCAGGCACCCTGGAAGGCGCTTTGCGCACCGGCCAGCGTGCGGCAGGGCAGGCGGTCGACTTGTTGGCGGGTAAATCCTTTGAGCCGGTGGTGAAGAAGCCTGAACCGGCAGCGCCGGCCCCGGCTGCAGCGAAACCTGCCGAGGGCGGTTTCTTCTCCAACCTGTTTGGCGGCAAACCAGCGGCGCCCGCTCTGGCCCCTGTGCCAGCACCCGCTCCAGCTCCGGCGCCTGAGCCGGTCAAAGCACCAGAACCGGCCCCAGCGCCGGTGGTGGCGCCAGAGCCGGCCAAGGTAGAGCCGGTTGCACCGAAAGCGGTAGAGAAAAAGGCTACCCACCCGGCGAAGAAAACCACCGAGAAGAAGCCGGTCGAGAAGAAGGCTGTGGATAAAAAGGCTGCCGAGAAGAAAGCCGCCGAGAAGAAGCCTGCTGCCAAGCCGGTAGAGAAGAAAGACCCAGCCCCAGCGCAGTAAGCGACGGGTGAAATGAAAGGGCCTGCTGCCGTGTTCCGGTATGCAGGCCTTTTTTATCACTACGGTGTTTGACGAGTGGTGGCGCGCAGAGGTTGGTTTGTTGCCTGGCCCATCGTCAAGCTCGCAGCCAAGGCCGCTCCTACCCCGGCTGCATTCCACCGTGCAATTGGCGTTGTGAACACGGTCGCGGTAGGAGCGGCCTTGGCTGCGAGCTTGGCGTCGGCGGCGTCGCCACAGATGGCGGCAGACAGTTGCTCCTACCCGAACCGCGTTCACAGCGATGAATACGGTCGAAGTAGGAGCTGGCGCAGCCTGCGAGCTTGGCCTCGGGATGAGCACCACGGTCATATCAGGCAAAACGCCAGCAGTGTGTCTATCCTGTCACGCAACCCACTTAATATTGCCTTAATCACTCGGTATCAAAATGTAACCATCCAATCCTTCGATGGTTTAGAGCGACTTTTTCCGCTTTCCTTCGATAGATAACAAGATAATCTTGAGCGCAGTTCTTACAGGATGGCCGCGATGCAGATACGTAACTCTACCTCCCGCTACGGCGCGCTCAGTGTGTTCCTGCACTGGGGCGTGGCCATTACCGTGTTCGGCATGTTCGCCCTGGGCCTGTGGATGGTCGGCCTAGGCTACTACGACCCTTGGCGCAAGGCCGGCCCGGACCTGCACCGCAGCATCGGCCTGGTGCTGTTAGCGTTCATGGTGTTGCGGGTAGTGTGGCGTTTCATCAGCCCACCGCCGCCGCCCACGCCCAACCAGAGCCGGCTGGTTCGTACGGCCGCGCACCTGGGCCATATGTTTCTGTACGTTGCGCTGTTCGCGCTGATGATTGCCGGTTATATGATCTCTACAGCCGACGGCGTAGGGATTCCGTTCTTCGGCCTGTTCGATGTACCGGCGCTGGTATCCGGCCTGCCGAACCAGGCTGAAACCGCCGGCCAGATCCACCTGTACATTGCCTGGGCGGTGGTGATCTTTGCCGTACTGCACGGCCTGGCAGCCTTGAAGCACCATTTCATCGATCGTGATGCGACCCTCGTCCGTATGCTGGGCCGCAAAGCTTGAAGCCCTAACTCCACTCGCAAGGAATAGATCACAATGCTGAAGAAGACTCTCGCTGCGCTGGCCATTGGTACCGCACTGCTGACCGCAGGCCAGGCCATGGCCGCTGACTACACCATCGACAAGGAAGGCCAGCACGCTTTCGTCGATTTCAAGATCAGCCACCTGGGCTACAGCTACATCAACGGTACCTTCAAAGACTGGAAAGGCACTTTCAGCTGGGATGCCGCCAAGCCTGAAGACACCAAGATCGACGTGACCCTGCAGACCGCCAGCGTGTTTACCAACCAGGCCGAGCGCGACAAGCACATCAGCAGCAAGGACTTCCTGGACGTCGCCACCTACCCAACCGCGACCTTCAAGTCCACCAGCGTCAAGGCGACCGGCAAGAACGCCGATGGCAAGGACACCGCTGACGTGACCGGCGACCTGACCCTGCACGGCACCACCAAGCCAGTGGTCATCAAGGCCGTGTTCAACGGTGAAGGCAAGGATCCATGGGGCGGCTACCGTGCTGGCTTCTCGGGCACCACCACCATCAACCGCCAGGACTTCGGCAAGATGATGGACCTGGGCCCACAGTCCAACGAACTGACCCTGACCTTCGACTTTGAAGGTGTTCGCGCGAAGTAATTTTTCGGGCGATAAAAAAACGCCGCACTCCTGAAAGGGGGGCGGCGTTTTTTATTGGCAGGGCGAAGCAAGGGTGCTGGCTTTGCGGGCGCCAAGCTCGCAGGCTGCGCCAGCTCCTACAGTGACCGTATTTCATCCCATACCTCAGGTTGAAACACGGTCATTGTAGGAGCTGGCGAAGCCTGCGAGCTTTTAGGCTCAGCCCTCGCGGTTACGCGTCAGCAGCGCAGGCTTCTCGCCCCGCGGCCGGCTCGGCAGGTCGTCCAGTTGCTCAGGCGTGGGGAAACGGTCGATCTTCGATTCCTTGCGCATGATCTTCGGCTGAGTGCCGTTCGGGTTCTTCACCGCTGGCTCTTGCAGGGCCACGGGTTGTTCATCCCGCGCCGGGCGACGGTCGCGGTTGTTGTCGCGACGGCCCTGGCCATTGTTGCTGGCGCCGCCGGTGCGTGCACCGCCGCCAGTGCGCCCACCACCACCGCTGCCGGTGCGCTTGGCGCCGTCAGCTGCGCCAGTACGCGGGGCACCACCGCTGCCGGTGCGACCCTGGCGTGCGCCGGGCGCCGCGCCATTGGCGGCGGCAGGTGCACCACCCCCTTGGCGGCGACGGCCATCGCCCTTACCTTGGTAAGGGCTGACGTAGTCCGCGCGGTTGCCGAAGTTGTCTACCTCGTCGTCACGGAATTCGTCGGGAGCACGGTCGACGGGCGCTGCTGTAGCGCCGGCCTGCGCCGGTTTGGCCTGGCGCGGTTTCTGGTCACGGGGTTGGCGTTCAGAACGCGCCCCGGCGGGCTTTTCCTTGCCTTTATCCTTGCCTTTGTCTTTACGACCACCACCGCCATTGTTGTTGGCGCCGCTGGCAGCGGTACCTTCACGCGGGGCACGGGCGGCGCTGCGCGGTTTGTTGACCTGCGGACGCTCGCGCACTTCGGGCTTTTCAGCCTCGACGGTGCTGGCATCGAAGCCCATCAGATCGCCGTCAGGGATCTTCTGCTTGGTCATGCGCTCGATGCTTTTCAGCAGTTTTTCTTCATCCGGCGCGACCAGCGAGATCGCCTCGCCCGAACGGCCGGCACGGCCAGTACGGCCGATACGGTGCACGTAGTCTTCATCGACGTTGGGCAGCTCGAAGTTGACCACGTGGGGCAACTGGTCGATGTCCAGGCCGCGGGCGGCGATGTCGGTGGCGACCAGGATGCGCACTTCGCCAGCCTTGAAGTCGGCCAGGGCTTTGGTGCGGGCGTTCTGGCTCTTGTTGCCGTGGATGGCCACGGCGCTGAGGCCGTGCTTGTCCAGGTACTCGGCCAGGCGGTTGGCGCCGTGCTTGGTGCGGGTGAACACCAGCACCTGTTCCCAGGCACCCTGGGTGATCAGGTGCGCCAGCAGCGAGCGCTTGTGGCTGGCGGCCAGGCGGAACACGCGCTGTTCGATACGCTCGACCGTGGTGTTCGGCGGCGTGACTTCGATGCGCTCCGGGTTGTGCAGGAGCCTGCCGGCGAGGTCGGTGATGTCCTTGGAAAAGGTCGCCGAGAACAGCAGGTTCTGGCGCTTGGCGGGCAGCCGCGCGAGGACCTTCTTGACGTCGTGGACGAAACCCATGTCGAGCATGCGGTCGGCTTCGTCAAGCACGAGGATTTCCACGTGGGACAGGTCGACGCTGCCTTGGCCGGCCAGGTCGAGCAGGCGGCCAGGGCAGGCCACCAGTACGTCGACGCCGCGGGCCATGGCCTGCACCTGCGGGTTCATGCCGACGCCGCCGAAGATGCAGGCGCTGACGAACTTGAGGTCACGGGCGTAGATCTTGAAGCTCTCGTGCACCTGGGCCGCAAGCTCGCGGGTAGGGGTCAGGACCAGCACGCGCGGTTGGCGCGGGCCGTGACGCTGGGATTTGTCCGGGTGGCCATTGGGAAACAGCCGTTCCAGGATCGGAAGGGCGAAGCCACCGGTTTTACCAGTACCTGTCTGGGCGGCAACCATCAGGTCGCGACCTTGCAACACGGCGGGGATGGCCCGCTGTTGCACCGGAGTGGGCTGGGTGTAGCCCGCTGCCTCGATGGCGCGGACTAGAGCCTCGGAGAGACCGAGGGAAGCAAAGGACATGAGTAATCCTGTTCAAGTAAGGGCTGAGCCCGAGGGATAATCTTGCCTGGCGCGACGGGGCTGTTGTGGCGCGGTCGCGTCCGGTCCTGCTGGGCCTCCAATGCGCGATCCGGGGCCGCTGTCCCGGGCCTTGGTGGCTGGGTGAAGAGCGGTTGCGGAGCCTTTTGCGAGGTCGAGCGTCCGGGCGTAAGCCTGGCGGGAAGGCCCGAGTATAACAGAGCAATCAGTGCGCGCTGCTGCCCTGCTGCTCAACGGCTGCGTTTTTGTCGAAAGTTTTCACGCGGGTGTCTTGCTTCACTACCGGTTGCAGGGCGGCGTAACGGGCCAGCAGCGCCGCATAGGCCGGTTCCTGCTTGAAGCGCCGCAGTTCGGCGGCGAAGCGCTGCACCAGCAGGTCCATGCCGGCGTTGCGGCGCACGGCCAGGAATTGCTGGTCGCGGCTGACCACCAGCGGCAGTTCCTCGATGCGGTCTTCCAGGCCCTGTTCCTTGAGGGCGTAGCGGCCGACCTTGCGGTCGGTGATCACCAGGTCGACGCGGCCCAGCAGCAGTTTGCCGAGGTTGGCCTCGAGGCTAGGCCCGGGTTCGCGCTCGAACAGCGTGGACTGGCGGAAATCCTTGCCGTACAGGAAGCCCGGGGAGATCCCGACCTTGAGGCCGCGCAGGTCTTCCAGGCGATTGAACAGGTGAGGGCGGGCCTTGGCCTGGTACAGCACGAATTCCACTTCCGACAGCGGTTCGCTGGGGTAAAGCAGCTCGCTCTCGCGCTCCGGGCTTTCGAAGATGTCCAGGGCGCCGTCCGCCTGGCCCTGCTGGAGCATCATCAGGCAGCGGCGCCAGGGCAGGAATTGCCATTCCACATCGATACCCAGGCGCTTGAACACCAGGGCGGTGATTTCGTAGTCGATACCGGTGGGCTTGCCGTCCTGCAGGTACACGTAGGGTGCCCAAGGCTCGGTGACCAGGCGCAGGCTCTCGGCCTGTGCGCGAAGGCTCAGGAACGTCAACAGCAGCGCAGTCAAAACGAGGGTGAATGCAGGCATGCCGTGGAGATTACGATGCGCGCAGGGGCGCTGGCTAGAGGGGTGGCGCGATAAGCGCTTGAGGGGGAAGGTTTTTGCGGGGGTATGAAAAGCTCGCAGGTTGCCCTGCGAGCTTTTTGGATCAGCGTGGCAGCTTCAGGTTGTTCCACACCGCCAGGCTAGGTTCGGCCTGGTTCAGGGTATAGAAGTGCAGCCCTGGAGCGCCGCCTTGCAGCAGTTGCTCGCACATCTCGGTGATCACCTGCTCGCCAAACGCCACGATGCTTGCGTTGTCGTCGCCGTAGGCTTCCAGCTGCTTGCGGATCCAGCGCGGGATTTCCGCACCGCAGGCGTCGGAGAAGCGCGCCAGCTTGCTGTAGTTGGTGATCGGCATGATGCCCGGCACGATCGGAATGGTCACGCCCAGCTTCTGCACGCGCTCGACGAAGTAGAAGTAGCTGTCGGCGTTGAAGAAGTACTGGGTGATCGCGCTGTCGGCACCGGCCTTGGCCTTGCGGGCGAAGTTGGCCAGGTCGTCCTCGAAATTGCGCGCCTGCGGGTGCATCTCCGGGTAGGCGGCCACTTCGATGTGGAAATGCTCGCCCGTCTCGGCGCGAATGAATTCCACCAGGTCGTTGGCGTGGCGCAGCTCACCGCTGGCCATGCCCATGCCCGAAGGCAGGTCGCCACGCAGGGCGACGATGCGCTTGATGCCTGCGTCCTGATACTGGGCCAGCAGGTTGCGCAAATCGACCTTGCTGTCGCCCACGCACGAGAGGTGCGGTGCGGCGGGGATTTTCACCTCGTGCTCGAGTTGCAGCACGGTGTTGAGGGTGCGATCCCGGGTGGAGCCCCCGGCACCATAGGTGCAGGAGAAGAAATCGGGGTTGTAGCCGGCCAGTTGGCGAGCAACGGTCAGCAGTTTTTCGTGCCCGGCGTCGGTCTTGGTCGGAAAGAACTCGAAGCTGAAGCGGCGTTCCTGGGACATGGCAGTCGTCTCGTAAAACCGCGCGAGCGCAGCGGCGGGGTGCCGTTGCGCTCGCCGGTTGGGCCAATCAGTAGCGGTAGGCGTGCGGCTTGAATGGGCCTTCGACGGCCACGCCGATGTAGTCGGCCTGCTGCTTGGTCAGCTGGGTGACCACGCCGCCGAAACCGCGGACCATTTCCAGGGCCACTTCTTCGTCGAGCTTCTTCGGCAGCACTTCCACGGTCAGGCGCTCGGCCTTCTTCTCGGTGCTCAGGTCGGCATACTTCTGGCCGAACAGGAAGATCTGCGCCAGTACCTGGTTGGCGAACGAACCGTCCATGATGCGGCTTGGGTGGCCAGTGGCGTTGCCCAGGTTCACCAGGCGGCCTTCGGCCAGCAGGATCAGGTAGTCATCGTTCTGGGCGTCGAACGCGCCAGGACCGGTGCGGTGGATCTTGTGCACCTGCGGCTTGACCTCTTCCCATGCCCAGTTCTTGCGCATGAAGGCGGTGTCGATTTCGTTGTCGAAGTGGCCGATGTTGCAGACCACGGCGCGCTTCTTCAGGGCCTTGAGCATGTTGGCGTCGCAGACGTTGACGTTACCGGTGGTGGTGACGATCAGGTCGATCTTGCCCAGCAGCAGGGTGTCGATGCTGGCAGCGGTGCCATCATTGATCCCGTCCTTGAACGGCGAAACCAGCTCGAAGCCGTCCATGCAGGCTTGCATGGCGCAGATCGGGTCGACTTCGGTGACCTTGACGATCATGCCTTCCTGGCGCAGCGATTGCGCCGAACCTTTACCCACGTCGCCGTAGCCGATCACCAGGGCCTGCTTGCCGGACAGCAAGTGGTCGGTACCGCGCTTGATGGCGTCGTTGAGGCTGTGACGGCAACCGTACTTGTTGTCGTTCTTGCTCTTGGTCACCGAGTCGTTGACGTTGATGGCCGGGATTTTCAGCTCGCCCTTGGCCAGCATGTCCAGCAGGCGGTGCACGCCGGTGGTGGTTTCTTCGGTCACGCCGTGGATCTTGTCCAGCATGGCCGGGTATTTGTGGTGCAGCAGCTCGGTCAGGTCGCCGCCGTCGTCGAGGATCATGTTGGCGTCCCATGGCTGGCCATCCTTGAGGATGGTCTGCTCCAGGCACCACACGTACTCTTCTTCGGTCTCGCCTTTCCAGGCGAACACAGGAATGCCGGCAGCGGCGATCGCGGCGGCGGCCTGGTCCTGGGTGGAGAAAATGTTGCAAGACGACCAGCGCACTTCGGCACCCAGGGCAACCAGGGTTTCGATCAGCACGGCAGTCTGGATGGTCATGTGGATGCAGCCGAGGATTTTCGCGCCCTTCAGAGGCTGCTCGCCGGCATATTTGCGGCGCAGGCCCATCAGTGCTGGCATTTCGGATTCGGCGATAATGGTTTCGCGACGGCCCCAGGCAGCCAGGGACATGTCGGCCACTTTATAGTCGGAAAAACCTGCAGGCGTGATTACAGCGCTCATAGAGAGCCTCCATTCGTAGTGTGCGAATGGGCGCCGTTGTGCGTTTGTGCCGGTGAGCCGGCGATCAACGCCCCATCCGAGCCTGACAGGTTGAACCTGCTGCAGCGCCCCTCGGACAGGTGGCGGGAACGGCCGGGTGAAAAATGGCCGTCGAAATTGAAGCGAGGGGGATTATATATGCCCGCGCGGCGCTTCCCAAGGCTTTATGTCGAACGGCTGCCCGATGGTGCTATCGGTCCGATAGACGATGGTCGGTGGAGCGCCGCCCATCGGTCTGCCATGATGAAGCTCTTTCAGGAAAGACCGCCAGGAGGAAGCATGAATTTTCATACCCGCAAGTGGGTCAAGCCCGAAGACCTCAACCCCAACGGCACCCTGTTCGGTGGCAGCCTGCTGCGCTGGATCGACGAAGAAGCGGCCATCTACGCCATCGTCCAACTGGGCAACCAGCGGGTGGTGACCAAGTACATTTCCGAGATCAACTTCGTCAGCGCCTCGCGCCAGGGTGACATCATCGAGCTGGGCATCACCGCCACCGAGTTCGGCCGCACGTCCATTACCCTGACCTGCGAAGTGCGCAACAAGATCACCCGCAAGAGCATCCTCACGGTCGACAAGCTGGTGTTCGTCAACCTCGGTGAAGATGGCCTGCCGGCGCCACACGGGCGCACCGAGATCCGTTACATCAAGGACCAGTTCGGCGCGCCGGAATAAAGGCTCCGGCTTGAATCTGCCGCGATGAGGCCGCTGCGCCGAACCTCATTCCGCGCGGGTCACCGATTTTACCAGTGGCCCGATGGTCAGGCCCTGCAGCAGGATCGACGACAGCACCACGATATAGGTGATACTCAGCACCAGGTCGCGCTCCGGGCCCAGCGGCAACGCCAGGGCCAGGGCCACCGACACGCCGCCGCGCAGGCCGCCCCAGGTCAGCACGCGAATGGTGCCGCGCGGCACTGTGCGCCAGCGCCGCAGCAAGGCGATGGCCGGCGCCACCGTCAGCCAGCGCGACAGCAGAATGGCGACCGCCAGCAATGCCGCGGCGGTCAGGTGCAGCCAGGAGAAGGGCAGCAGCAACAACTCCATGCCGATCAGCGCGAACAGCAACGCGTTGAGGATATCGTCCAGCAGCTCCCAGAAACCGTCCATGTAGCGGCGGGTCATCTCGTTCATGGCCAGGTTGCGGCCCAGGTTGCCGATGATCAATCCGGCCACCACCATCGCGATCGGCGCCGATACGTGCAGCTCGGACGCCATGGCCGAACCGCCGATCACCAGTGCCAGGGTCAACATCACCTCGACCTGGTACTGCTCGATACTCTTGATCATGCGGTACACGATGTAGCCGATCAGCCCGCCGAACAGCACGCCGCCCACTGCCTCGTGGACGAACAGCATGGCCGTGGCGCCGAGGGTCGGCGTCTCGCCCAGCTGGGCGATGCCCAGCAGTACGGTGAACACCACGACGGCGGTACCGTCGTTGAACAGCGACTCGCCGACGATGGTGGTTTTCAGTGGCTTGGAGGCGTTGGCGGTACGCAGCACGCCGAGCACGGCGATGGGGTCGGTCGGCGAGATCAGCGCGCCGAACAGCAGGCAGTACAGGAAGCTGATGTGCCAACCGAACAGCCCGAAAATCCAGTACGCCAGGGTGCCGATCACGAAAGTGGCGATCAGCACGCCCAGGGTCGCCAGCAGGCCGATGGGCCAGCGGTAGCTTTTCAAGTCGGCCAGGTTGACGTGCAGCGCGCCGGCGAACAGCAGGAACGACAGCATCCAGTTCATCAGCAGGTCGCCGAAGTCGATCTGGCCGATCAGGCCCTGCACGCGTTCCTCCAGGCCGGGGAAGCCGAGGAAGCTCAGGCCTTGGAGAATCAGCGAGAACAGCATCGCCGTGACCATCACGCCGATGGTGGGCGGCAGGCCGATAAAGCGGAAGTTGACGTAGGTGAGAAGGGTGGTGAGGCAGATAAACGCGGCGACTAACTCAAGCATTCGACATCCTGTAACAAATTTCACGAAGGCGAATATCTAAACACAGGTGGGCGCGGTTGGGGGTGGTATTGCCGCATGTTGCGGGTCGAGGGGATGGTGGGGGCGGCCGAAGAGCTCGCAGGCTTGCGCCGGCTCCTACATCGACCGTGTTCCACATTGCCATTCGGGTTGAAATGATATCCACGTAGGAGCTGGCGCAAGCCTGCGAGCTTTTAAGCGCACCGCAGTTCATGAAGGCGTCGCGGGCGCCTCGCTCCAACGCTGCTGGCGGAAAATGAAATACAGTGCCGTGAGCAATGTCAGCAACCCACTGGCCGCCCCCACCCAGGGCAGCTGAGCCAGGCTTGCGCCGCTGGCCACCACCAGCCCGCCGAGGCCGGCGCCGATGGCGTTGCCGAGGTTGAAGGCGCTCTGGTTCAAAGTCGAACCGAGGTTGGGCGCTTCTACGGCCTGGTCGATGATCAGCAATTGCAGTATCGGGCACAGCGCAAAGGCCGCCACCCCCCAAAGCACCAAGGAAATGGCCGCAGGAATGATCGAGCGGCTGGTCTGGGTGAACAGCACCATGACCACCACCACGGCAATCGACATGGCCACCAGCGACGGCAACAATTTCGAGTCCGCCAGGCGTCCGCCCAGCAGGCTGCCGCCCGTGAGGCCGACGCCAAACAGCAGCAACATGAGGGTTACGGCGTGGGGGCTGATGCCGGTCACGTCGGTAAGTATCGGTGCGATATAGGTGAACACGCTGAACAGGCTGGTCGAGGCCATCACGCTCATCGCCAGCGGCAGCAGCACGTTGGGCCGGGTCAGCACTTTGAACTCGCTGGCCAGGTTGCCGCGCTCCATGGTGATGAAGCGCGGCAGCCAGATGACCTGCGCCAGCAGCGCGACGATGCCGATAGCCGATACCGCCCAGAACGTCGCGCGCCAGCCGGCGACCTGGCCGAGTGCGGTGCCCAGGGGCACGCCGAGCACGCTGGCGAGGGTCAGCCCGGTGAACATCAGGGCAATGGCCTGGGCACGCTTGTTCGGCGCGACCAGGCCGGCGGCCACCACCGAACCGATGCCGAAGAAGGCGCCATGGCACAGCGCGGTGATCACCCGCGCGCCCATCAGCGCCGCATAGTTGGGTGCCAGGGCGCAGAGCACGTTACCCAGGATGAACATGCCGGTCATGCCCAGCAGCGTGGCCTTGCGCGGCATGTTGGCGGTGGCCACGGCGAGAATCGGTGCGCCGAACACCACGCCCAGGGCGTAGCCGGTGATCAGCAGCCCGGCGCTGGGAATGCTCACGCCCAGGTCGGTGGCGACCTGCGGCAGCAGCCCCATGATCACGAATTCAGTGGTGCCAATGCCGAACGCGGCAATGGCCAAGGCATACAAAGCGAGTGGCATGCGGAGTGATCCTTGTGCAGGTTGCGATCAGGCGTGCGCATGCCGATTGTCCGTGGACGGGGGGCGGATTTATTGGAATTGTTGCGAAGCGCTACGGAAACATTCGGTAGTATATCGAGCCAATAAGAGCAGGGTGACCTCACAATCACCTCAACAACGCCAACCGCTACAAGGAAGCTCGGGTGCTTGCCACAACGCTTGTACTGATTGCCGCCGTCCTCCATGCGACCTGGAACACGCTGGTCAAGTTCAGTGCCGAACGCCTGCTGGTGATCGCCGCCATGGACACCGTCGCACTGGTGGTGGCCATACCGCTGGTGCTGCTTGTCGATATTCCCCCTGCCGCTATCTGGCCTTGGCTGCTGGCCTCCGCCGGCTTCGAGTTGCTGTACCGGGTATTGCTGATCCAGGCTTACCGCGTGGGCGACCTGGGGCTGGTCTATCCGCTGATGCGCGGGCTGTCGCCGGTGGTGGTGTTGGGGCTGACTTTGCTGTTCGCCGCCGAGCCCCTGAGTACCCAGCAGATCGTCGGCATCCTGTTGATCCCTTGCGGCATGGTGGCGTTGCTGTGGGCGGGTGGTGGCGGCGCGCGCCTTCCTTGGAAGATGTTGCCCATCGTCGGGCTGATAGGCCTTAGCATCGGTTGCTACACCTGGCTCGACGGACAGGCGCTGCAACGTTGGGGGCATACGCTGGACTATCTCGGCTGGTTGACCTTGGTCAGCGCCTGGCCGTTTCCGCTGCTGGCGGTGGTGTCGCGGCGCTCGGCCTTCCGGCATTTCTGGCAGAGCCACTGGCGCCTGGGGATCACGGTGGGCGTGTGCGTGCTGGCCAGCTACGCGCTGGTGCTGTGGGCGATGGCCCTGGGTTCGGTGGCGGAGGCTGCGGCGCTGCGCGAAGTGAGCGTGGTGCTGGTGGTGCTGTTCGGCATGCGATACTTGCGCGAACCTTTTGGCGGCCCCCGGCTCTTAGCCTGTGGCCTGGTGCTGCTGGGCATGTTGACCCTGAAACTCTGACAAGGAACTCACGGAATGACCGTTGCTTTCTGGTGTGTATTGATTGCTGTGATGCTGCCGATCATCTGCGCCGCCATCGCCAAATTCGGCAGTGGCAAATTTCGCAAAGGGGACAATCACGACCCCCGTGACTTCCTCGAGTCCCTGGACGGCTTCGCCCGCCGCGCCCACGCCGCCCAGCTGAACAGCTTCGAATCCTTCCCCGGGTTCGCCGCCGCGGTGATCATCGCCGACATCGTCGGCAACGCCCAGCAGGTGACCATGGATGTGCTTTCGGTGGTGTATATCACCAGCCGGCTGCTGTACATCATCTGCTACCTGGCGGATCTGGCGGTGCTGCGCTCGCTGGTGTTCTTTGTGGGGCTGGCGATTATCGCGAGTTTCTTCTTCATCTCGGTTTGAGGGCGCAGCGCTCCTTGGCGCTGCGGTCAGCCTTTAGCTGATCACTTGTCCAGCTCAGCTTGGGCCGCCTGCAATTCATGCTGCGCCTCGGTCAGCTTTGCCTGACGCTTGGCAATCTTGTCCTGATCGCCCTTCTGCGTAGAGGTCTGCAGGTCGGCTTCGCGCTCTTTGACCTCATGCTGCGCCTTGGTGATTTTCTGCTCGCGCTCTTTGCGCAGCGAGGCATCCGTGCAATGGGCTTTCACCTGCGCCAAGGCGGTTTCCAGGCCTTTCTGCTGGTGGTTGTTGCCGTGGGCACGCGCCTGCTCGAGTTGGGTCTCGATGTCGTGCTGCTTGGCGGCGCAGCCTTTGAGCGGGGTAGCCTCATCAGCCATGGCCAGAGTGCTTGCCATGCCGACGGCAGTGAACAGGGCGAGCAGGGACAATGTTTTCATGATGACTCCTTGGCAAAAGATGCCGCTATTGAATGGCTTCAGGGTAGATGGCGTCTTTAGGACAAGTCCGAAAATGTTGAGTGCCTTGCAGGCTTTCTAAAAGCCATCCACCTGCGCGGCCTTCAATTGTGTGGCCAGCTCCGCTACCTGTGGGTCTTTGAAAAAATCATGCAGCTGTGCGGCCCGCATTGCGCCGATACCGGGTTTGGCTTGCCATTGTTCTCGGGTCTGGGTGGTGAGCCACTGCCAGTGGCCGGAGCCTTCGCCAGGCGCTGCCGTGGACCTTTGAGCGAGCGCCTTTTTGGCGGAGGGTGTGCCTAGCGCCGCCAGCCAAGCCTCGAAAGGTCGCTGGCGTGCTTCGTCGAAGGCCGCGATCAACCGCTCGCGGCTACGGTCGCCAATCCCTGCAATACCCTCAAGCGCCTGGCTATCCCAAGTTAGCCAATCCAACAGTCCCTCAAGCTTGCCGCTTTCGATGAGCTTGTCCCAGGTCCCGGGCCCAACCTGTGCCATCTGCAAACCTTGCTTGCCGCTCAACCATGTGAGGCGTGCCCGAAATTGCGACTCGCAACCTGGGGTAGCGGCCCAGCAGCTGGATAAATGATATTGCCCGGGATCGGGCGTCTCGACTTGCCCCCGCAGTGGGCCGCGCCAGACGACGCCGGCAAAGCGCGGAATGGTCAGCCCGGCCAGATCGACGGCCACCTGATCGCCCGGCTGTATATCATGGGCCTGCCACCGCTGCAGCGACCCCATGCTCACGCGCCGCACCTGGCGGTCGTCCAACTGCACCGCGTCGAGCTCCAGCACCGGCGTAATGCGCCCGGTTCGGCCAACGCTGAACGTTACCTCGCGAACCTGCGCCAAGGCCTGCGCCACCGGGTATTTCCAGGCCGCGATCCAGTACGGCACCTTCGCTTCCCAGCGTTCGGCTGGAGGGCGCTGGCCCAAGCGCAGGATCAAGCCATCGGTGGCGAATGGCAGGGAGGCGGTATGCCAGCGTTGGTACCAGCTTTGCGCTGCTGCAAAATCCTTCACGGGTTCGGTAAAAGCCAGCGACTCCGGGAAGCCGAGTTCATTCAGCTTCGCCAGCCTGTCAGGCAGCTGCGGGGGGCCCGCGGGCCAATCCCAAACGAACAACCCGACCACCGCGCCCTGCTCGGCGCTGAGCGTCTTGCGCGCCATCAGCCCGGCAACCTTGCCCCGGGCATTGGCACTGCCGGCGTCGGCCTGCACATGGGCATCAAGCCGCCAATACAGCTCGCCTTGCAAAACCATGTCAATGCTTTCAGGAAGAGAGGGCGGGATCGCCGCGATGGCCCGCGCCGGCCGAGTCCAATCATGCCCATGGCTGCCATTGCCGCGGCTGAGCACTTGATGCAGTTGGCCGTGGCGATACTCAATCGTCACCGCTACCCCATCGATCTTTGGCTGCGCCCAGACGTCTTCCTTGCCCTTGAGCCAATCCCGAACGGCGACTTCGTTGGCCAACTTGGCAACGCCAGTATGGGGAACCGGGTGCTTGATAGGCCCGCGCGCGGTAGCCAATGGATCGCCTGCAGCCGCGGCGCTGGCGGGGAAACACCGCTGCCACGCCGAAAGCGTCAGGCGCGACTGATCGTAAAGCTCATCAGCCACCGGCGACTCGCCGAGCCGGTGATAACGATCATCCCAATCCGCCAGGCGGGCGGTTAAAGCCGCTATTTCAGTGGTGGCTTGCCGTGTGGACCATTCAGGGCAAGTGCCGCCCTGAGCCACTAGCGATGTGAGCAGAAACCACGCAGCGAGCCCGTAGCGCATGAACAGTGACATGGATGAGCTTCCTTGCCCATTGAGAGGTTCCGAGAATACACAGTGAACCCGATCCTGTTGCCGCCGAAACCGTTACGAAAATTGTCCATGGCAGCGCTGCCCGCCACGCAATAAAAAGCCCCGGCCAGAATCACCCGGCCAGGGCTTTTGTTCAACCGCTACAGCTATTACAACCCAGCAGCGCTACGCAGCGCCTCGGCGCGGTCGGTGCGTTCCCAGGTGAAGGCGGTGAAGGTGTCGTCGCCCACGGTCATTTCCACTGGGGTGCGGCCGAAGTGGCCGTAGGCCGCGGTGGCCTGGTACATCGGGTGCAGCAGGTCGAGCATGGTGGTGATGGCGTACGGGCGCAGGTCGAAGTGCTCGCGGACCAGGGTGACGATCTTGTCGTCGCTGATCTTGCCAGTGCCGAAGGTGTTGATCGAGATCGAGGTCGGCTGCGCCACGCCGATGGCGTACGAAACCTGAATTTCGCAACGCTCGGCCAGGCCGGCGGCCACGATGTTCTTGGCCACGTAACGGCCAGCGTAGGCAGCCGAACGGTCGACCTTGGATGGGTCCTTGCCGGAGAACGCGCCGCCACCGTGGCGGGCCATGCCGCCGTAGCTGTCGACGATGATCTTGCGGCCGGTCAGGCCGCAGTCGCCCACGGGGCCGCCGATGATGAAGTTGCCGGTCGGGTTGATGTGGAACTGGGTGTCTTTGTGCAGCAGTTCGGCTGGCAGCACGTGCTTGACGATCAGCTCCATCACGCCTTCACGCAGATCGGTGTAGGAAACGTCCGGGTTGTGCTGGGTCGACAGCACGATGGCGTCGATGCCGACGACCTTGCCGCCTTCGTAACGGCAGGTAACCTGCGACTTCGCATCCGGGCGCAGCCACGGCAGCAGGCCGGATTTGCGCGCTTCGGCCTGGCGCTCGACCAGGCGGTGCGAGAAGCAGATCGGTGCTGGCATCAGCACGTCGGTTTCGTTGCTGGCGTAGCCGAACATCAGGCCCTGGTCGCCGGCACCCTGGTCTTCAGGGCGGCTGCGGTCAACGCCCTGGGCGATGTCCACCGACTGCTTGCCGATGATGTTCATCACGGCGCAGGTGGCGCCGTCGAAGCCGACGTCGGAGCTGTCGTAGCCGATACCGATGATCACGTTACGGACGATATCTTCCAGATCGACCCAGGCCGAAGTGGTCACTTCACCGGCGATGATCGCCACACCGGTTTTCACCAGGGTTTCGCACGCCACACGGGCGAACTTGTCTTCGGCGATGATGGCGTCCAGCACGGCGTCCGAAATCTGGTCGGCGATCTTGTCCGGATGCCCTTCGGATACGGACTCGGAGGTGAAAAGGGAATATTCGCTCATCTCATTGTTTCCTGAGTTTACCGATGGTGAGTGTTGCCAGGCGGTCGCTGAAAATGGCGGACCTGAATCTGGAAACCGTTACGTAAGCCTACGTAGAGGCTCTCCCCGGGGACGAGTCCCGCGGCGGTGGCCCAACGGGCCAGGTCTTCCTGTTCGAAGCCGAGCCAGAGGTCGCCGCAAGCGTCCCGGGCCCAGCTCTGGTTGTGGCTGCACAGCTCGGTGATCAGCAGGCTGCCACCGGGTTTGACGCGCTCGGCCAATTGCACCAAGGCCTGGGCCGGGTCGCTGAAGTGGTGCAACACCATGTTCAGCACCACGCAGTCGGCGGCGATGGCCAGTTCGCTCAAGGCGTCGGCCAGGCGCAGTTCGACGTTGTTCAGTTGTTCGCGCACGCACACCTGGCGGGCCAGTTCGAGCATTTCGGCGCTGTTGTCCAGGGCCGTGACACTGGCGAAGCGTTGCGCCAGGTCGGGCAGGAAGCCGCCGTCGCCGGGGCCCACTTCCAGGACGCTGGCGCCGTGGCCGAAGCTGAGGGTGTCGAGCATCGCCAGCAGGCTCTCGCGGTACTGCGGCAAGCCGGCGATGAGGTCTTGCTGGGCGCGGAACTTCTCTTCCATGCGCGAGAAGAAATCCTTGCTGGCCGCCGCGCGCTGGCGCTGCACCAGGGCCATGCGCGCCTGCACATCGCTGGGCAGGTCGAGGTCGTCGACTTCTTCCAGCAGCGCGCTGTGCAGGCGCCCGCCCAGCACGGGCAGGTCGGGCAGGGCGCGGCGGTAGAAAATCGCGTTGCCTTCACGGCGGGTAGCGACCAGGTCGGCCTGGGCCAGTACTTTCAAATGGTGGCTCATGCCCGATTGGCCGATGGCGAAAATCTGCGCCAGCTCCAGCACCCCGAACGAATCACAGGCCAGCGCGCGCAGAACGTTCAGGCGCAGCGGGTCGTTGCCGGCCTTGCACAGGGCGGCCAGATCGTCAAACGGCGGGGTTTCATCGGGGATGCGTAAGCTCATGGCGGCAGTCTAGAGGCGGTTGGGGCGGCTTCGCAAGACCAATATCAAAAAGTTTTGATATTGGCTGATCGAAGGTCAATGCCTCGGATTACGCTGCTATTCCGTAAAAAAGCCGCGGGAATCGTCATCTCCGATTGCCCCGGAGCCTGTGCCTAGGGGAAAATGGCGCTCTTTTTCGTTCTTCCTCACAAGACCCAGGAGATCAGCGATGCCCAGCCGTCGTGAGCGCGCCAACGCCATTCGTGCCCTCAGCATGGATGCCGTGCAAAAAGCCAACAGCGGCCACCCCGGTGCGCCGATGGGGATGGCGGATATCGCCGAAGTCCTGTGGCGCGACTATCTGAAGCACAACCCGGCCAACCCGTCGTTCGCCGACCGTGACCGCTTCATCATGTCCAACGGCCATGGCTCGATGCTGGTGTACTCGCTGTTGCACCTCACCGGCTACGACCTGTCGATCGACGACCTGAAGAACTTCCGCCAGCTGCACAGCCGCACCCCGGGCCACCCGGAATACGGCTACACCCCAGGCGTCGAGACCACCACCGGCCCGCTGGGCCAAGGCCTGGCCAACGCCGTGGGCTTCGCGCTGGCCGAGAAAGTGCTGGGCGCGCAGTTCAACCGCGCTGGCCACAACATCGTCGACCACCACACCTATGTTTTCCTGGGTGATGGCTGCATGATGGAAGGTATTTCCCACGAAGTCTGCTCGCTGGCCGGTACCTTGGGCCTGGGCAAGCTGATCGCTTTCTACGACGACAACGGCATCTCCATCGACGGTGAAGTCGAAGGCTGGTTCAACGACGACACCCCGAAGCGTTTCGAAGCCTACAACTGGCAGGTCATCCGCAACGTCGACGGCCACGACGCCGACGAGATCAAGACCGCCATCGACACCGCCCGCAAGAGCGCGCAGCCGACCCTGATCTGCTGCAAGACCACCATCGGCTTCGGTTCGCCTAACAAGCAGGGCAAGGAAGACTGCCACGGCGCGCCACTGGGTGCCGAGGAAATCGCCCTGACCCGCGCCGCGCTGAAGTGGAACCACGCGCCGTTCGAAATCCCGGCCGACATCTATGCCGAGTGGAGCGCCAAGGAATCCGGCCTGGCCGCGGAAGCCGAGTGGGACCAGCGTTTCGCTGCCTACAGCGCCGCTTTCCCGGAACTGGCCAACGAGCTGATCCGTCGCATGAGCGGCGAGCTGCCGGCTGATTTCGCCGAGAAGTCCGCGGCCTACATCGCCGAGGTCAACGCCAAGGGCGAGACCATCGCCAGCCGCAAAGCCAGCCAGAATGCACTGAACGCCTATGGCCCATTGCTGCCGGAACTGCTGGGCGGCTCGGCCGACCTGGCCGGTTCCAACCTGACCCTGTGGAAAGGCTGCAAGGGCGTGAGCGCCGAAGACGCCAGCGGCAACTATATGTACTACGGCGTGCGCGAATTCGGCATGAGCGCCATCATGAACGGTGTCGCCCTGCACGGCGGTTTCGTGCCTTACGGCGCCACTTTCCTGATCTTCATGGAATACGCCCGCAACGCCGTGCGCATGTCCTCGCTGATGAAGAAGCGCGTGCTGTACGTGTTCACCCACGACTCCATCGGCCTGGGCGAAGATGGCCCGACTCACCAGCCGATCGAGCAGCTAGCCAGCCTGCGTGGCACGCCGAACCTGGACACCTGGCGCCCAGCCGACGCGGTGGAATCCGCGGTGGCCTGGAAGTACGCCCTGGAGCGCAACGACGGCCCCTCGGCGCTGATTTTCTCGCGTCAGAACCTGCAGCACCAGGTGCGCGATGCTGGCCAGCTGGCCGACATCACCCGCGGTGGCTACGTGCTGAAGGACTGCGCTGGCGAGCCGGAGCTGATCCTCATCTCCACCGGTTCGGAAGTGGGCCTGGCTGTGCAGGCGTACGACAAGCTGACCGAGCAAGGCCGCAAGGTTCGCGTGGTGTCGATGCCGTGCACCAGCGTGTTCGACGCTCAGGATGCGGGCTACAAGCAGTCGGTTCTGCCGCTGCAAGTGAGCGCGCGTATCGCCATCGAAGCGGCCCACGCCGATTACTGGTACAAGTACGTGGGCCTGGAAGGCCGCATCATCGGCATGACCACCTTCGGTGAGTCAGCGCCGGCGCCGGCACTGTTCGAAGAGTTCGGCTTCACGCTGGAAAACATTCTGGGCACTGCCGAAGAACTGCTCGAAGACTGATGCGCTAGCGCTGCTACACATTGTTCCTGTTGGAGCGGGCAATGCCCGCGAGCTCTTCGATGGCCCAAAGGCCACCAAGCTCGCGGGCATCGCCCGCTCCCACGGGAGCTGCGGTAGCAATGGTTTCTCATATTGCTCGCCGCCATTCCGTTTCACGCGAATTCCCAACGAGCCTGTCCATGCCCCAGCCACGCCCTTTCAAAGTTGCCCTCAATGGTTACGGCCGTATTGGCCGCTGCGTATTGCGGGCGTTGTATGAACGCGGCGCGGCCGCCGGCTTCGAGGTCGTGGCCATCAACGACCTGGCCGACATGGCCAGCCTCGAATACCTGACACGCTTCGACTCCACCCACGGCCGCTTTCCCGGTACCGTGAAGATCGACGGCGATTGCCTGCAGATCAACGGCGATCGCATCCAGGTGCTACGCAGTGCCGAGCCCGAAGGTATCGACTGGAAAGCCCTGGGCATCGACCTGGTGCTGGAATGCTCCGGCGCCTGGAACACCCGCGCAGACGGCCAGCGTTTTCTCGACGCCGGCGCCCCGCGGGTGTTGTTTTCCCAACCCATGGCCAGCGAGGCCGACGTCGACGCTACCGTGGTGTTCGGCATCAACCAGGCCTGCCTGACGGGCGACGAGCGCCTGGTCAGCAACGCGTCCTGCACCACCAACTGCGGCGTGCCGCTGTTGCGCCTGCTGGACGAGGCCCTGGGCCTGGAATACGTGTCGATCACCACCATCCACTCGGCGATGAACGACCAGCCGGTAATCGACGCCTACCACCACGAAGACCTGCGCCGCACGCGCTCGGCCTTTCAGTCAGTGATTCCGGTGTCCACCGGCCTGGCGCGGGGTATCGAGCGCCTGCTTCCGGAACTTGCCGGGCGAATTCAAGCCAAAGCAGTGCGTGTGCCGACCGTCAACGTGTCGTGCCTGGACATCACCCTGCAGACTGCCCGGGACACCGACACCGCCGAGGTCAACCGTATCCTGCGCGATGCTGCCGCCAGTGGGCCGCTGCAGGGGTTGCTGGCCTACACTGAGTTGCCACACGCCAGTTGTGATTTCAACCACGACCCGCATTCGGCCATTGTCGATGCCAGCCAGACCCGCGTTTCCGGCCCCCGGCTGGTGAACCTGCTGGCCTGGTTCGACAACGAATGGGGGTTCGCCAATCGCATGCTCGACGTCGCGGAGCACTTTCTGCACGTCGTACACCAACAATCTCCAAAGGCATGAAGGACTGACACAATGACCGTGTTGAAGATGACCGACCTCGACCTGCAAGGTAAGCGCGTACTGATTCGCGAAGACCTCAACGTTCCGGTAAAGGACGGCAAGGTCAGCAGCGATGCGCGCATTCTGGCCGCGCTGCCAACCATCAAGCTGGCCCTGGAAAAAGGCGCCGCGGTGATGGTCTGCTCGCACCTGGGCCGTCCCACCGAAGGCGAATTCTCCGCTGACAACAGCCTCAAGCCCGTGGCCGAGTACCTGAGCAAAGCGCTGGGCCGCGACGTGCCGCTGGTGGCCGACTACCTGGGCGGCGTTGAGGTGCAAGCCGGCGACCTGGTGCTGTTCGAAAACGTGCGCTTCAACAAGGGCGAGAAAAAGAACGCCGACGAGCTGGCCCAGCAATACGCCGCCCTGTGCGACGTGTTCGTGATGGACGCCTTCGGTACCGCCCACCGTGCCGAGGGCTCGACCCACGGCGTGGCCAAATTTGCCAAGGTCGCGGCTGCTGGCCCGCTGCTGGCCGCCGAGCTGGACGCGCTGGGCAAGGCCCTGGGTGCCCCGGCCAAGCCGATGGCGGCGATCGTCGCCGGCTCCAAGGTGTCGACCAAGCTCGACGTGCTGAACAGCCTGAGCCAGATCTGCGATCAGCTGATCGTCGGCGGCGGCATTGCCAACACCTTCCTGGCGGCGGCGGGCTATAACGTCGGCAAGTCGCTGTACGAGCCTGACCTGCTGGAAACCGCCAAGGCCATCGCTGCCAAGGTCAGCGTACCGCTGCCGGTCGACGTGGTGGTCGCCAAGCAGTTTGCCGAAAGCGCCGAAGCCACGGTCAAGGACATCGCCGATGTGGCCGATGACGACATGATTCTGGATATCGGGCCGAAAACCGCGGAAAACTTCGCCCAGTTGCTGAAAACGTCGAAGACCATTCTCTGGAACGGCCCCGTCGGCGTGTTCGAATTCGACCAGTTCGGCAACGGCACCAAGGTGTTGGCCAAAGCCATCGCCGAAAGCTCGGCATTCTCCATTGCCGGCGGCGGCGACACGCTGGCCGCGATCGACAAGTACGGCGTGGGCGCGCAGATTTCCTACATTTCTACCGGCGGTGGTGCCTTCCTCGAGTTCGTCGAGGGCAAGGTGCTGCCAGCGGTCGAGATGCTCGAACAGCGTGCCAAGGCCTGACCGACCATGAGCATTGGGACAGGGATGTTCAAAAGCCTGCCGGCCCTGGTGCTGCTGGCATTGCTGGCGGGCTGCTCAAGCGCCCCGCCGAGCGATGCCGCGTTACCGGCCAAGGGCGAAGTGGGCAACAAGGCCAAGGGCGACTGCGCGCAGTCGAACTGGCAGGCTGAAACCGCCCCGGTGATCAACAAGCGCCAGGGCAATGAGGCTCTGGAAAAGTACAACGGCGAGGAGCAGGAGGCGGGAAGCGGCTGCCACTAGGCAACCTCATGATGAAATGGCGGTCTGAGCTTTTGCGCAAGGCCGTTTGCGCTTGGCTTTTGGGACTCATCGCGGGCATCGCCCGCTCCAACAGGGTTGCAGTCATCCTGCAGATGCGTTCGCTTCAACGGGGTTGCAGTCATCCTGCAGGTGTGCTCGCTTCAACGGGGTTGCGGTCATCCTGCAGGTGCGCTCGCTCCAACGGGGTTGCGGTCATCCTGCAGGTGTGCTCGCTTCAACGGGGTTGCGGTCATCCTGCAGGTGCGCTCGCTTCAACGGGGTTGCGGTCATCCTGCAGGTGCGCCCGCTTTCACAGCGGGCGCAGGTACCCTGTTGGAGCGGGCGATGCCCGCGATGAGGTCTCCAGGCCAGGCGCACACTCCAGCGGTCTCGCAAAGATCCGGGTGTAAACGCCCATCATGGAAGCGTACGAGGCGATCATCATGAACAGTCGGTCCGTTGTGCTGGCAGGTGTTGTGTTGTCGAGTCTGTTGTTGAATGGATGTGCCGGGCCCGATGGCTCGAAAAGTGCGTGTGAGGTGTTCAGCCCGGCGACGGTGACCATGCCTTCCACGCAGAATGACCAGCGCGTGGCCACCAACTCCACCGGGGTGCCGGCTGAGCAGGGCACGCGTCAGCAGAATTGCGCTTCGAAATAGGCCGCCCAGGCTTTCCGGGCGCTGCAAACGAGGAATGACGATGAAAGGCTCTACCCTCCCGGCGATGTTTGCAGTGCTGGGAATGGCCATGCTGGCCGGTTGCAGCAGTGTCTGGCCGTGGTCCTCCACGGCCGCCGCGCCGCAGCAACCGACCCGCTGGGTCTGCGACAGCCAGCAGGAAGTGTTCTGGCAGTACACGGATGTTGCGCACAGCAAAGTCGATGTGCGCCTGGGCGGTGCCGACCAGGTCTACCACTTGAAGGCCGAGCCCGGCGCCGAAGGCCAGCTGTACAGCGATGGCGTGCTGGCGTTTCACCTGTTGAATGACCAAGGCCTGGTGTACTGGGTCACCACCAATGATTTGATTGGTCGGGGCTGCAAGGCCCCGTGACGGTAACGGCTGGCACTTTCCAGCCGCGCGGTGACCGCACAGTGTTGAATGCAACATTGTCATGCGATTATTGAACAGCGGCCGCCAATACGGCAGGCTTGCACGATTAACGACCGGAGATACAAATACAATGGCACTCATCAGCATGCGCCAGATGCTGGACCACGCAGCCGAATTCGGCTACGGCGTTCCAGCTTTCAACGTCAACAACCTCGAACAGATGCGCGCCATCATGGAAGCCGCGGACAAGACCGATTCGCCGGTCATCGTTCAGGCTTCGGCGGGTGCACGCAAATACGCCGGTGCGCCATTCCTGCGCCACCTGATCCTGGCCGCCATCGAAGAATTCCCGCACATTCCGGTGTGCATGCACCAGGACCACGGCACCAGCCCGGACATCTGCCAGCGTTCGATCCAGCTGGGCTTCAGCTCGGTGATGATGGACGGCTCGCTGGGTACCGACGGCAAGACCCCGACCGACTACGACTACAACGTACGCGTCACCAAGCAGACCGTGGCATTCGCCCACGCCTGTGGCGTGTCGGTAGAAGGCGAGCTGGGCTGCCTGGGTTCCCTGGAAACCGGCCAGGCCGGTGAAGAAGACGGAGTTGGCGCCGAGGGTATCCTCGACCACAGCCAGATGCTCACCGACCCGGAAGAAGCCGCTGACTTCGTCAAGCAGACCCAGGTCGATGCCCTGGCCATCGCCATCGGCACCAGCCACGGCGCCTACAAGTTCACCAAACCGCCTACCGGCGACATCCTGGCGATCGACCGCATCAAGGAAATTCACAAGCGCATCCCCAACACCCACCTGGTGATGCACGGGTCGTCCTCGGTGCCACAGGACTGGCTGGCGATCATCAACGAATACGGCGGCCAGATCAAAGAAACCTACGGCGTGCCGGTCGAAGAGATCGTCGAAGGCATCAAGTACGGCGTGCGCAAGGTCAACATCGACACCGACCTGCGCCTGGCCTCCACCGGTGCCATTCGCCGCTTCATGGCGCAGAACCCGAGCGAGTTCGACCCACGCAAATACTTCGCCGAAACCGTAAAGGCCATGCGTGACGTGTGCATCGCCCGCTACGAAGCCTTCGGCACTGCCGGCAACGCCTCGAAGATCAAGCCGATCTCCCTGGAAGGCATGTTCCAGCGCTACGCTTCGGGTGAGCTGACCGCCAAGGTCAACTGATTCGCAACCCTGTCGCACGCAGGAATGTAAAAACGCCTCTCGCTGCGAAGCGCGAGGCTTTTTTATGCCAACTGTCCTAGTAGTTCTGCTAGTTACCGAACTTTGAATCCGCCATTATGCTTTTGCTCTCAACCTATGAGGGTAGCTGCAATGAATGACTCCGACGACGATCTTCAACAGCCGACAGTCTGTGTGCCCGAGACCCTTCTTCCTCCATTCGAGGAGCTGGATAAAACGGGGCAGCCCATTGAGCGTGGGCCTGGACCTGGCTTCTGTCCTGCTGGTAATTGGCGAGAAGACGGCATTTGTCGGCCGTTTAATAATCGTCGCGATGATTGGATGGGGTATTATAATTTTTACAAACTACCAATACCTTGGGCAATATTTCCTGGTACTCATAACTCCGGAATGGACAAGGAAGCAGGGTATACCCATAGTACAATAACTTGTCAGGATGTACCCATAAGCAAACAGCTTGTGTCTGGGATTCGTGCATTTGATTTGCGAGTAGCCTTCTACCCAAACGAGGCCGGGGCGAAGCGGTTCCAGTTTTATCATGGGGCTTCGTCACAGCGAACAGTATTGAATGATCTCATCCGGGCGTACATGTTATTCAGGTCCGGTACGACCAGTCGCATGAAGGAAGTTATAATACTGGATTTTCATGGATTTGCGAATTTCACCACTGCGGCTCATGGAGAACTACAGAAATTACTAATCGATGAACTGGGCAGCTGGATCATCGGTCCGGAATTCAAAGATTCACCTCTAGATCATATCTGGACCTTCGGGAAAACAGTAGTGGTGTCATACAATCACCATGTCTCCCATTCTCTTTTCTGGCCAGCGGTGAATCAACGTTGGATCGGTAAAGATATTCCGTCGACAGAAGAGCTGAAGAGGTTTGTCGAGGCAGTCGGGAACGAAAATCATAACGGCGCACTTTATGCTATCCAGGCGCACAAATATACCAAGGTTATGCAGCCTGATGATTTCTGTGAAGAGTTGATGGGGTGGTTTGCAGGCGATCAAAGCTATGGTTCGCCAGTGCTTAAGTATAATATAATCAATACAGATTGGTCTTTGCGTTGCCGGATGGTTGATAATATAATTTGGGGAAATGATTTCAATCATAGGTACCTCGTTAGTAGTATTCCGGCTCGCCAGAATCCAAGTACAACTGGAAGGGCCGAAGTCCCAGCCCAGATGCAACCTCTTGTTTTTTATGAGATGGTCGATGGCAATTGGATACCTGATGCGACCTTGGCTATTAGGCATGGATCGGTAAGATCGACTGTTTTGCTGATGTGTAGGTCAACCCTTCCTATAAGCCTTGATATGACGACCAGCAATGTCCCGGTCAACCTGAAACTTGAGCGGGGCGAGTATGTATTTTTGTATCATACTGAAGTGACAGGAAAATACTTCGGGCGTTGGGTTGTGAGGCCTCGCGTATATAGACCGTTAGCAAATGGCAATACTCCGAAGCCCGAAGGTCGAAACGGATGCAAAATAATAATCTATCAGGCAGCAGATACCGATTGGTTTGAGCGCGTGTATCTGCCCCCTGTGGTGTCCGATACCTCCGTGATAATATTCCGCTCTCAAGCTGCTTTTGATTATGTGATCGACGGCTCGAATTCAGAGAATGGTGCCGCGGTCACTATTAAAAAGGGGCAGGAGTTCAGATATCAGTACAGCGCAGCTATTGGCAAGTGGCGGCAGTTTTAACAGCGCTCCGCTAACTCCCCTTCACAAACGGAAAAAAACCCGCCTGGCGCGGGTTTTTTATGTTCGAGACATCCATGCCCCGGTGGTCCTTAGCCCTTGGCGTGCCCGATCACCAGTTTGGTGAACGTCGTCGATCCGCCCTCGGTGGCGTAGCCGGTGTTGTCCTGCACATAGACGCCTGCCTTGAAGTACAGCGGCTTGGTCGCCCAGCCCGAACCGACCTTGGTGGTCCAGTTGAAGTTGGACGCCGTCACGCTGAGGGTGCCGGACTTGGTCAGATGGATCATGTAGTTGAAGTTCTTCTTCATCGGTACGCCGGTACCCACGGTAATGACGGCGGGGTCGTCCTGGTCGGGAGTCTGGCGCAGCTTGACGACGATGTTGCCGGTGCCGAGTTTTTCCTTGTACTGATATTCCACTTTCAACAGCGGCTCGTTGCTGCCGTTGACGTGGATCTGGCCGATGACCACCTTGCCGCTGGAAGGCACCTGGTTGACCATCATGGTGGCGGTCAGGGTGTTGTCGGCGGCGGTGTACAGCCAGTTTCTCACCGAACCATCGGCGTTGGTCTCGCGCAGTTCGCTGCGTGGGTAAATGGCGCTGGCGGTCTTGCTGCCCGTCACGGGCGCCCAGAAGAACAGGGTGCCGGTATCGGCATGAAAATATTCATCCTTGAAACCCTTCACCAGGGTGGGGGTGTCGATGGTGGTGGCTACCGTGCCGACGGGGACGCTGAGGTTCCAAGTGGATAAATCGATCATGGCCTAATACCTGTGTAAGATGAAAACCGGCTTCAGGAATGCCGGAACAATGAACTCGCCGCGATGAATGGCGTCTTAGGCGGCGGCCTTTCCACAGGTCCTAGAATATCGATTTGACAAGCATCCGCCATTATGGTGGCGCCAACCGCTTGTCGATATCGTGTAAGACATTGATTACAGAGCGGCTAAGGGTGTTACCGTTAGTCGGCTGTCAGTTTTTAAGCGCCAGTGATGGCACTTTTCGCACCGCGCGATTTCTGAATTGCGTCTAGAGTGATAGAAAGCTCTAACCCGCGAGTCGGCCTCTGTGGAGGGCGTTTTCGGCGGTTTGCGAAGTACGGAACCACACCTTTGCGCCTGCGGCACGCCGCCGGGTGCAGCCGGTGCCGGTGCCCACCGTGCGATCAAGTCCTGACATAAGAGAAGCAGCATGGAATGCGCGCAAACCAAGACCAATGATGGTGGCTCGACTCTGCTTGTCGTCGACGACTACCCCGAAAATCTGATAAGCATGCGTGCTCTGCTGGAGCGCCAGGACTGGCAGGTGGTCACGGCCGCCTCCGGCGTCGAGGCCTTGGGTGTCCTGCTGGAGCAAGACGTCGATCTGGTGCTGCTGGATGTGCAGATGCCCGGCATGGATGGCTTCGAGGTCGCCCGCCTGATGCGCGGCAGCCAGCGCACCAAGCTCACGCCGATTATCTTCCTGACTGCCAACGAGCAGTCCCAGGCCGCCGTGCTCAAGGGCTATGCCAACGGCGCCATCGATTACCTGTTCAAGCCTTTCGATCCGCAGATCCTGCGCCCCAAGGTCCAGGCGTTGCTCGAGCAGCAGCGTAACCGCCGCGACTTGCAGCGCCTGACCCGCGACCTGGAATCGGCGCGGGCCTTCAACGCTTCGGTGCTCGACAACGCCGCCGAAGGCATCCTGGTAGTGGGTGAAGAGGGCAACATTCGCTTCGCCAACCCCGCCATCTCCAAGCTGCTGGGGGCCACCATCCACGAGCTGCAGGGCGGTTCATTGCTGGAGTATGTATTCAAGCCGACACCGATGGCTTGGGAAGAGTCGGACTTTTTCCGCGCCTACAGTCTGCGCGACACCTACCGCATCCACGACGCCTTCCTGCGCACCCACTCCGGCAACCAGATTCCCGTGGCCCTTTCCTGCGCACCGCTGCCGTTGGAACAGAAGGCCATGGTCGTGACGGTGCAAGACATGTCGGTGGTGCGCAACCTGCACCAGCAGTTGGAATACCAGGCGGTCACCGATCCGCTCACCGGCCTGCTTAACCGCCGCGGCTTCTACCAGACGGTCGACAGCGCCCTGGTGCGCAATGAGCGCGAAGACAAGAGCCAGGCCCTGCTGTATCTCGACCTCGACGGTTTCAAGCGCATCAACGACAGCCTCGGCCACGATGCCGGCGACCGGGTGCTGCGCTGGGTGGCGGAGCAGCTGAAGGAGTGCCTGCGGCCCTACGACATCATCGCGCGCATGGGCGGCGACGAGTTCACCGCCTTGCTCGACACCCTCGAGTACCCCGAACAAGCGGCGAAGGTCGCGGAAAAGATCATGGAGCGGGTGGCGACCTTGCAGGATATCGACGGTATCGAAATTTCCCTGGGGGTAAGCATCGGCATCGCCACCTACCCCGAGTGCGGCCACCACCTGGACGGCCTGATGCGCGCCGCAGACATTGCCATGTACGCGGCCAAGCAGGCCGGCCGCCAGCAATACCGTTATTACGACCAGGACATGAACGTGCGAGCCCGCTCGCGCATGATGCTCGAGGAAAGCGTGGCCACGGCCATCGAGAACCACGACTTCTCCCTGGTGTACCAGCCGCAGGTGTCCATCGCCGACGGCAGCCTGCGCGGCTTCGAGGCGTTGTTGCGCTGGCAGCACCCGAGTGTGGGCGACGTGCCGCCCGGGCTGTTCATTCCATTGCTCGAAGAGGCACGGCTGATCAGCCGCCTCACCAGCTGGATTTACCAGCAGGGCGCTTCGCAGCGCAAGGCCTGGGAGGAAACCTTCAAGAACGACTTGGTGCTGAGCATCAGCCTCAGCAACGCCCAGTTCAGCATGCCGACCCTGGTGGCCGAACTGCAGCAGGCGATTTCGGTCAACGGCCTGAGCGCGGCGCAGCTGGAAATCGAGGTGACCGAAACCTCGCTGATGCACAACATCGACGAAGCCCGCAAACAACTGCAGCAGCTGCGCCGGCTGGGCGTTCGGGTGGCCCTCGACGATTTCGGCAGCGGCAACTGTTCGGTGAAAATCCTCCGTGACCTGCCGATCGATACGCTCAAGCTGGACCGCAACCTGATCTCGCGCCTGCCAGACTCGTCGCAGGATGCAGCCATGGCCAAGGGCGTGATCGATATGTGCCAGGCGTTCGGCATCACGGTCATCGCCGAAGGCGTCGAGACCCACGAGCAGTACCAGTGGCTGCGCGACCACCACTGCCAGTTCGTGCAGGGCTTCGTAGTCGCCAAACCGATGACCGCCGCCGATGCCGGGCAGTTTTCGGAACCCTTCCAGTGGGGCCTGCACTAGCAGGCCGTGCGTAACCGGGGCGCGGGCGGTTAAACTGGTGGCCTGTTCCCCACCCGTTGCCGCCACCGATGAACCCGCTGAAGTACCTGCAAGCCTACCCCGCCGCGCTGCAAGACCAGGTTCGGCAGATGATCGCCCAGCAGCGCCTGGGCGATTACCTGCAGCAGCGCTATGGTTCCCGCCACGCTGTGCAGAGCGACAAGGCGCTGTACAGCTACGCCTTGGAACTGAAGCAGGAGCACCTGCGCAACGCCCCGAATATCGACAAGGTGCTGTTCGACAACCGCCTCGACCTCACCCATCGCGCGCTCGGGCTGCATACGGCCATCTCGAGGGTGCAGGGCGGCAAGCTCAAGGCCAAGAAGGAAATCCGCATCGCCTCGCTGTTCAAGGAAGCCGACCCGCAGTTCCTGCGCATGATCGTGGTGCACGAACTGGCCCACCTCAAGGAGTCGGACCACAACAAGGCCTTCTACCAACTGTGCGAGTACATGCAGCCCGGCTACCAGCAGCTGGAGTTCGACCTGCGCCTGTTCCTTACCTACCGCGACCTGCCCGCCGCCGATCGCCCCTGACCCACAAGGCCCTTCAGCATGGATGTGAGCAAGACCAAGAGCAGCTTCTATCGACGCCTCTACGTGGCCTACCTGATCGACAGTGGCCAGGCGCCCAGCGTGCCGGCGCTGACCGAGGTCACCGGCATGCCACGCCGCACCGCCCAAGACACCATCGCCGCCCTGGCCGACCTGGACATCGTCTGCGAGTTCGAGCAGCAGGAGGGTGCCCGCCAGAACGCTGGGCACTATTGCATTCGCGACTGGGGGGCGGTGCAACCGCAATGGATCGCGGCAAACCTGAGTACCCTCAAACAGGTGCTAGGCTACCCGTGAGCGAGATGCGACCTGTTGGCATGTCCCTGTGCGACACGTCGTCGATTTTCGCCGCAAATCCACGGCGAATCGCCATCATCGATCTATTCGCCCGCTGCGTTCTTTGTGTAATCTGCCAGAGCTACCCGTAGCACCGTTTCCCATGAGCCCAAGGTCGGGCTTGCGGCCAAGGCAATCGCAGGGCGCTGCCCCGCTATAGGATCTTGAGCATGTGGCGTTTGCTTCGAGCCTGTTGTTTGCTGGGATTACTCGTGCCGTTGCCTGCGGGTGCGGCGCCAATCTTGCGCTTGGTGGCTGACGCCTGGCCGCCGTTCACGGATGCGACCATGGTCAACGGCGGCCTGGCCACCGACCTGGTGTCCCGTGCGCTGGTACGCGCCGGCTATGCCACGCAGTTCGAACAGGTGCCCTGGGCGCGAGCGATGCAAGGCGTGGGGGAAGGACGCTACGACGTGCTCATCAACGCCTGGTACAGCGACGATCGCACCCAGTTCGGCCAATTTTCCGCACCTTACCTGGTCAATCGGATCAAGCTGCTACGGCGCGCCAACGGCGACGTCGACTTCCATGGCGACCTCAACGCGCTGCACGGCCAGTCCGTGGCAGTGGTCCGCGGCTACGCCTATTCCGCCGGTTTCGACGGCGACGGGCAAATCGAGAAAGTCCCCGTGCACAACTTTTCCATGGCCGTGCGCATGCTGGCAGCGGAGCGGGTGAAGTTTACGCTCGAGGATGAATACGTAGCTCGTTATTACCTGGGCAAGGAATCGTCCCAGGTGCGTAATGCCGTGCAGTTCATCGACCCACCCCTGGCGGAAAATACCCTGCACATTCTGGTCAGCCTGAAAAACCCCGACCACGACAAGATAGTCGCCGACTTCGACCGCGCCATCGCCGCCATGAAGGCCGATGGCAGCTACAACCGCCTGCTGCGCCAATACGGCATGTAATCAAGCGGCCTTGTCGTTTTCCTTGACCAGGTGCGCGGCCATGGTCCGCAGCGGCCCGAGTTGGCGGCAGATCATCGCCAGTTGGGTCTGCACCAGGCGCTGGCCCTCGTCGACTTCCTCCGGCATCTGCTCCAGCTCGCTGGCCAGGGCTTCCTCGGTGTCGCTGTGCACCGCCACCGCGGTCTTGTTGGCGAGGCTGCTGGCGATTTCGTCGATGCTGCCCGACAGCGTGGCGCCGGCGCCTTCGATCAACTGCCTGCGCACGGGTTCGGGCAGCTCGGTGCCGCGGTGCGCGCCCAGGCCCGACAGGTAACTGAGCAGGGTGTGGGACAGCACCAGGAAGCGGAAGCCCATGTCGGCCTCCTTGCGGAAGTGCCCCGGCTCCATGAGCATGTTGGCCAGGGTAGTGGACAGCGCCGCGTCGGCGTTGTGGGCGTTGCGCCGCGCCAGGCGGTAGGCGAGGTCGTCGCTTTTGCCCTGGGCGTATTGCTGCATGATCTGGCGCAGGTAGATGCCGTTGCAGGTCAGGGTATTGGCCAGCACCTTGTTCAGGCGCCGGCCCTGCCAGTCGGGCAGGAACAGGAACACCGCGAGGCCGGCGATCAGGCTGCCGATCAAGGTATCGAACAAGCGCGGCAGGAACAGCCCGTAACCGTCGCCCGTCTGGTTGAAGCAGAACAGCACCATCAGCGTGATACCGGCGGTGGCGACCGTATAGCGCGTGGTGCGGTTGACGAAGAACACCAGCCCCGCAAGGATCGCGAACAGCGACTGCACCACCGGGTTGGGGAACAGGTCGAACAGCGCCCAGCCGATGGTCAGGCCCACGGCGGTGCCGATGATCCGCTGGCCAAGCTTGCGGCGCGTGGCGCCGTAACCTGGCTGGCACACGAATACCGTGGTCAGCATGATCCAGTAGCCCTGGTTGGGGTGGATCAAGTGCACCATGGCGTAGCACACCACCAGCGCCAGCGGCAGGCGCAGGGCGTGGCGGAATAGTAGCGAGGTGGGCGTGAGATTCTGGCGGATGCGCCCCCAGATTTCCTTGATGCCGTGGGGCGAGCGGTCCAGCAGGCTGCTGTCGGTGGCGTCGGCGAGCTTGTCGGGGTTGCTGGCGTCGCTGAGCAGGCGGTCGAGGGTGCCGAGGTTGTTGGCCAAGGCGCGCAGCGAGCGCAACAGCCCACGCCAGGCCGGGTTGTTCTGCTCGCGGAGGAAATTCAGCGAGGCCTGCAGGTCGTCCAGTGCTTCGGCGAAATTGGCGTCGTAGGTGAACGGTTGGCGCAACTGGATCGATTCCGACAGCCGCCGGCAGGCCGAGCCCTGCTGGCGCAGCAGGCGCTGGCAGCGGTACAGCACGTCGCTGTGGAAGAACGCTTCGGTCAGGGCGTTGTAGGGGTAGTGCGAAGAGCTGGCGCGCTCGTGGATGTCCTGGGCCAGGAAATACAGCTTGAGGTAGCGGCTGACCTTGGAGCCTGGCCGCGTGCTGCCCACCCGGTGCAGGATGATCTCTTTCGAGGCGTTGAGCGCCGCCACCACCCGGCCGTTCTGCTTGGCCAGCTGCAGGCGCCGGGCTTCGACGTCGAGGCCGCGCACCGGCTCGAACAGCGACGACTTCAGCTTCAGGTACTGCCCCAGCTCGCGGAACAGCCGCGCCAGGCTCTGTTGCACAGGCTGGTTGGAAAACAGCGCCTGCCAGAGGACCGAGAGAATGCCGTACCAGCCGGCGCCGGCCACCAGCAGCATGGGCTCGTGCCAGAAGTCGGTGACTTCGCCGCCGCGCTGGTCGACGCCGATCATGGTGTACACCGAGAGAATGAGCGTGGCGTAGGCGATGGCGTTATAGCGTTCGCCGAGGGCGCCGAGCATGGTCAGGCAGAAGGCCGCCACCGCCAGGGCGCAGACGAACAGGATGGGGTAGGGGAACAGCAGTTCCACCGACAGCGCGGCGACGCTGAAGCACGCCAGGGTCACCAGCAGGGCGGTGAGACGGCCTTGCCAGTTGTCGTCGGTCTCGGACAGGGCGCTGGCGATGATCCCCAGGAACAGCGGGATCAGCAGGCGCATCTCGTTCTGCCAATAGCACAGCGCCATGCTGCCGGTGAGGGCAATGAACACCCGGACGCTGTAGCTGAATTTGTCGAGCGCCCAAACGCGGCGCAGGGTCTGGCGGAATGAGGTCGATGCCATGAACGGGGGCGAACCTGTGGGCAGAGAGCAATGCGGCTATCTTAATGGACGCAGTGCGAATGCTGATACAGGCTCGGCGCTGAAATCTGTTGGGGGTTGGCTATTCGTGTATGGCTGTCGTGCCTCATCGCGAGCTTTGCTCGCTCCAACGGGATTGTGCAGCACCGCTGTCGTACCTCATCGCTAGCTTCGCTCGCTCTAACGCGATTGTGCAGTACCGTTGGAGCGAGCAAAGCTCGCGATGAGGCCAGCGTTAACACCGAATACCTTATGCCAGCCGACTATACAAACTGCGCCGCGGCGTACCCCGAGGCCCAGGCCCACTGGAAGTTGAAGCCGCCCAGGTGGCCGGTCACGTCCAGCACTTCGCCGATGAAATACAGGCCAGGGCTTTTCAGGGATTCCATAGTCTTGGACGACACTTCCTTGGTATCGACGCCGCCCAGGGTCACCTCGGCGGTGCGATAGCCTTCGGTGCCCGCGGGTACCAGCTGCCAGTTGCCCAGTTGCAAGGCGATCTGCGCCAGTTCACCCGGGGTGTACTGCTTCATCGGCTTGGAGTTAAACCAAAGATCGGCCAGAAGGGTGGCCATCTTCTTGGTGAACACCTCACCCAGCAGCGTCTTCAGCTCGCTGTTGGGGCGCTCGGCCTGTTGCCCGGTCAACCAGTCGAGGGCGTCGACGTCTGGCAGCAGGTTGATCTCCAGCGCGTCACCCGCTTCCCAGAACGAGGAAATCTGCAGCATCGCCGGCCCGCTGATGCCGCGGTGAGTGAACAGCAGGTTTTCCCGGAAGCTCTGGCCGTTGCAGCTCACCAGGCAATCCACCGAAGTGCCGCTGAGCTCGGTGCACAGGGCCTTGAGTTGGTCGGTGATGGTGAAGGGCACCAGCCCGGCGCGGGTCGGCAGCAGGCTGTGGCCGAATTGGCGGGCTACTTGATAGCCGAAACCGGTGGCGCCGAGCGTCGGGATCGACAGGCCGCCGGTGGCGATCACCAGCGACTGGCAGGCAAACGGGCCGGCACTGGTCGCCAACTGGTAGCCGGCCTCGGTTTTCTCGAGCTGCTCGATGCTGGTATCCAGCCGCAGCTCGACCTTGGCCGCGTCACACTCGGCCAGCAGCATCTCGAGGATGTCGCTGGACTTGTGGTCGCAGAACAGCTGGCCAAGCTTCTTCTCGTGGTAGGCGACGTTGTGCTTGGCCACCATGGCGATGAAATCCCACTGGGTGTAACGCGCCAGGGCGGATTTGCAGAAATGCGGGTTGCCGGACAGGAAATTGCTCGGCTCTGTGTACATATTGGTGAAATTGCAGCGGCCACCCCCCGACATGAGGATTTTCTTGCCCGCCTTGTTGGCGTGATCCAGCAATACTACCTTGCGGCCGCGCTGGGCGGCGCTGAGGGCACACATCAGGCCGGCGGCACCGGCGCCGATAATGATGACTTCGGTCGAACGCACTGCAACTTCTCCAAAAAAACCAGGAATCAGAGGATCCGCACTTTCAGCGAACGGCCCTTGATCTTGCCGCTGTTGAGGCGCTGCACGGCCTGCTTGGCCACGTCACGGTCCACGGCCACGTAGGCCTGGAAGTCGAAGATGGCAATCTTGCCGACCTGGGTGCCTGGAATGCCGGCGTCGCCGGTGAGGGCGCCGAGGATGTCGCCCGGGCGGACCTTGTCCTTGCGCCCGGCGCCGATCAGCAGGGTGCTCATGGGCGGCAGCAGCGGCGCGCCGCCTTTGGAGACCAGTTCGCTCAGCGGTGCCCAGTTCAGCGGTGCCTTCTGCAGTTGCTCGATGGCCTGGGCGCGGTGCGCTTCGGCGGGGGCTACCAGGCTGATGGCGACGCCGCTTTCGCCGGCGCGGCCGGTACGGCCGACGCGGTGAATGTGGATTTCCGAGTCACGGGCCAGCTCGACGTTGATGACCATGTCCAGAGCGTCGATGTCCAAGCCGCGGGCCGCCACGTCGGTAGCGACCAGCACTGAGGTGCTGCGGTTGGCGAACATCGCCAGTACCTGGTCGCGGTCACGCTGTTCCAGGTCGCCGTGCAGGGCGACAGCGCTGAAGCCCTTGGCCACCAGGTGGTCGACGGTCTCCTGAACCTGCTGCTTGGTGAAGCAGAAGGCCACGCAGGACTGCGGGCGGAAGTGCCCCAGTACCTTGGTCACGGCACTCATGCGCTCGTCGGGGGAGATTTCGTAGAAGCGCTGTTCGATCTGGCTGTCGGCGTGCAGCGACTCGGCCTTGACCTGCTGCGGGTCGCGCATGAACTTGGAGGCCAACTGCTTGATGCCCACCGGGTAGGTGGCCGAGAACAGCAGGGTTTGGCGGCGTTCAGGGGTCTGCTCGATGATGTCGGCGATGGCGTCGTAGAAGCCCATGTCGAGCATGCGGTCGGCTTCGTCCAGCACCAGGGTGTTGAGGCCGTCCAATACCAGCGAGCCTTTGCGCAGGTGCTGTTGGATGCGTCCCGGGGTACCGACGATGATGTGCGCGCCGTGTTCCAGCGAGGCGATCTGCGGGCCGAAGGACACGCCGCCGCACAGGGTCAGGATCTTGATGTTGTCTTCGGAGCGGGCCAGGCGGCGCAGTTCCTTGGCGACCTGGTCGGCCAGCTCGCGGGTCGGGCACATGATCAGTGCCTGGCAGCCGAAGTAGCGCGGGTTGATCGGGTTCAGCAGGCCGATGCCGAAGGCTGCGGTCTTGCCGCTGCCGGTCTTCGCTTGGGCGATCAGGTCCATGCCCTTGAGGATCACCGGCAAGCTTTGCGCCTGGATGGGCGTCATCTGCGCGTAACCAAGGGACTCCAGGTTAGCCAGCATGGCGGCAGACAGCGGCAAAGTGTTGAAAGCGGTGTTGGTCACGGGACGGGCCTGCAAAAAAAGCAAAATGTCGCGCAGTGTAACAGCCCGTGACCTCCGACCCTATGCCTCTATTTCCGCTTCCTGACGGGGTGTACCGCCGCTGGGCTTGTTCGACAGCTGGGCGAAGATCGCCGCCGCCAGCATGGTCATGACGCCGATGGTCACGAAAGTCAGCTGGAAGGCCTCCAGGGTGGTGGTGCCGTCGACCCCGACCGAGGTGGCAAAACCGCCCAGCAAGGCGCCGGCGCAAGCCACGCCCAGGCTCATGGCCAGTTGCGCGACCACCGACAGCAGGCTGTTGCCGCTGCTGGCCGAGCTATCGTCGAGGTCGATCAGGGTGACAGTGTTCATGGCAGTGAACTGCATGGAGTTCACTGCCCCAAGCAGGCTCAGCTGAACCAGCAGCAATGCATAGGGAGTGGCGGGGGTGACCAGCCCCAGGCTGGCCAGCAGCAGCCCCAGCAAAACGGTGTTGGCGGTAAGGATGACACGGTAGCCGAAGCGCTCGATCAAGCGCTTGGCGAGAGACTTGGCGACCATGGCCGCCGCCGCGAGCGGGATCATGCTCATGCCGGCATCAGAAGGCGAATAGCCCAGCGCCACTTGCAGCAGCAGTGGCACCAGGAACGGCAACGCACCGCCACCGAGGCGGGCGAACAGGTTGCCGAGAATGCCGACGGCGAAACTTCGGGTGCGGAACAAGGTGGGCGAGAACAGTGGGTGGTCGATGTGCCCGGCCCGCAACCAATAGGCGGCCAGGCAGGCCATGCCGGCGAACAGCAACAGCATCACCCGCAGGTGCGGCAGGTGTAGCTCGCCCAGCCCTTCCATGGCGATGGTAATCAGCACCATCGCTGCGCCGAACAGCAGAAAGCCTGGGAAGTCGAAGGCCACGCGGGTACTGCCACGCAGGTCCGGGAGGATTTTCCAGATCGCCCAGCAGCCGATGGCGCCTACCGGCAGGTTGATCAGGAAGATCCAGTGCCAGGTCAGGTATTGCACCATCCAGCCGCCCAGCGTTGGGCCGATCAGCGGACCTAGAAGGCCGGGTACGGTAACGAAGCCGAGGATGCGCACCAGCTCCGAGCGCGGATAGGCGCGCAGTACCACCAGCCGGCCGACCGGCAGCATCAGCGCGCCGCCCAAGCCTTGCAGCACACGGGAGAGCACCAGCATATTGAGGGTATGGGACAGCGCACAGGCCAGCGAGCCAAGGCTGAACAACAGGATGGCGCTGAAAAACACCTTCCTGGTGCCGAACCGGTCGGCGATCCAGCCGGAACCGGGAATCAGCAGCGCCACCGTCAGCATGTAGGCGATCACCACCGACTGCATGCGCAGGGGGTTTTCCGCGAGGTCGCGGGCCATGGCCGGCAGCGCGGTGTTGAGGATGGTGCCGTCCAGCGACTGCATGAAGAAGGCGATGGCGACTACCCAGGGCAGCCAGCGGGCGGTGACGGGGTCCAGCGCGGGTCTTGTAGGCATCTTGGCTCTTGGTCTTGTTGGGTAACCGAATGCTGGTGTCGGGCTCATGGGCCTCTC
>Ga0308164_10000939_pt1 | contig 38446 bp, 35 predicted proteins | sample PhyTR2_FD_201031 | JGI IMG/M metagenome (GOLD analysis project Ga0308164, IMG submission 201031) | Phyllosphere microbial communities from UC Gill Tract Community Farm, Albany, California, United States - DLSLT.R2 | ecosystem: Host-associated > Plants > Phyllosphere > Unclassified | place: USA... | reverse complement strand
AAAGTTAGAAGTGTTGCTGGAACGACACAGTTTTCAGGGTGTTCTAGACGGAAATCAATCCGTGCCCCCGCAATGCTGCCAATATGGCACCAATCGTCGCTCTCGACTGCACGTCGACGACGGTGCCGCCGGTCGGGTCGGGAACCGCCGGACGACGCAAACCCACCACGTCGACTCCGCCGATCGAGACCCTGGTTCCGGCCAGTACCCCCAGCGTCCACGCGCCCGCAGCGAACCGCGCCGACTGTCCATCGGCAATGCTCCATACCGTCATGCCGTCGCGCGGCACCAGGAAACGCCACCCGCTTGCCGTCCACCCGGCGATCGCTCGCGCCTGCCCCGCCCAGCCACCGGTGGGCGCGGTCCCGACGATCCACGCGCTGCCCGCGGTCGGCGCGACCGGCGGCACGTTGGTTCCCACCGCCGTCACACTCGCCTGCACCGCGAGGTCCAACAATGTCAGCGCCTCGTTATGCGTCGTTTCCTTCTGCGCCTGGCCCGGCTGCAACAATGGCAATGCCAGACGCGCTGTGCGGTCGTCGCTCATAATTCGTTCCCCCGTTGGTGAATCACGCCGGTACGATCAGGGGCGGTACGATCAGGTCCGCCGCGAGCGACTCTCCGAACACACCACGCTGCCGGACTGCGATGCTTATGGAACCGATGCGTTCCGCCGCCGTGATCGAGACAAAGGGTTCCGCCACATCGACATCGCGCGAGGTTCCGCCGGCCGTCACGGTCGCCCGGTACGCCTCGACCTCCTCGGCCAGCGGCGCATCGACCCCGTCGATCCAGCGCCACCCCGCCCTGCTCCGCCGCGTCCAGCGCACCGTGGCACTACCATCGGCTTCGCTCGCGAACCGCAAATGCACCGGCGAAGGCGGCACCACCGAAGCCCCGCGCATCACGCACCGCGTCTCGACCGGCGCATCATCACCGACTCCGGACGCGATCACACGAACCTCGCGCCCCAGCACCGACACCGGCAAGTCGAACGCCCGAGCCGCCTCCGCCTCAAGCAACACGAACCGCTCCCCAACCATCTGCACGCCAGCTGCCGCCTCGGTTCCCCGCCGCCCACGCAACAACTGGCTCAACCGCCACCGCGCGCCGCCCAGCGGTTCCGCCCGACCGAACTGCACCAGCTCGTCGCCCAGAAGCGCCAGGTTCACCCCCCGGTCGAGCGCCGCCGCATCCGCATCGCCCAGCTCCATCTCCGCCTGCGCAAGAACCACCTCGAACGCCCCACGCAGATCGACCAACGTCGCCGGTGCGCCGGGCGCCACAACCGCAATCGTCCCAAGCACTCCAGGCGCAGCCGTCGCCCCGGCCGCCACCCAACTCACCCCATCATCAACGCTGTAAAGCAAAGCCGCCTGCCGCCACGCCGCCCCCGTACCGGCTGCAACCACCGTCATCCGCGGCGCGCTCAACGGAGCCTCCTCCAATCCGGGAACCTCGAACGCGCGCACGATCGTAGCCCCGACGAACGCATCCACAGCTCCCGAAACCCGCCCGCTCGTCGCACTCGCCGGCAACGAAGCCGCCACCAGCGGCACGAGGCCCAGCGTCGTCACCATCCCCTCGATGCTGACATCGGAGACCCGCCAGACGCCACCCTCCCCCGGAATGGTCACGCAAGTCCCCGGCGCAATCGCCATCGCCTCGAACCCAGCCGCAATCGTCCGCCGCACCCGCCCAGCCTCAGCCCGCGCGAGCATCGCCTCCGCCACAGTCTTCGCCGCGCCCGCCTCCAGCACCGCCGGCACCTCGACGCGGTCGTCACGCACCCCAGCCCCAGGCCGCCGCGCCCGCTGCAGGCCCGCCTGGTAATCCCGCGCCGCGTCATAATACCCAACGGTCACTGTCCGCGGCACAGTCTCGATCGCCGCCACAGCCCGAGCCCGCCGCACGCCCTTCCCCTCAACCGCAAACCCCTCGTCCGCCACGACGACAGTCGCCCCAGCGACATCGCGCATCACCAACCCGCCACCGACAGGCGCAAACCAAGCCCCGCCAGACTGAGCCAGCATCTCCAGCACCGCCCGAACGCTCCCGCCGGACGCCGCGAACCCGCCCACCGCCAGCGCAGCCGTCCCCGAAACCTCCCCCGCCAGCGCCTTCGCGATCGTCGAAACCAACACCGAACCCTCGTCCGCAATCACCTCGAACGTCAGCGAAGGAATCCGATTCCCGAAATCCGCCAGCTGCAACATCTCGAACACCGCATAAGCCGCCCCCCGATACGCCGGCGTCGCAGCCCCCTCGGCAGACGCGATCAAAGGATCGACCGCCTGATCCTCACCCCCCAGATGCAACCGAAACCCGGTCCCCGTCTTGAAGTCCCCAGCCGCCCCCCGCAGCAACTTCCCCTCAGCCCAGATCCGCCCCACACCGAGGATAGCCCGAGCCGACAACAGCACCGCAAACGACGCCGCATACGAGTAGGTGGACGTACTCGGCTGCCCCTTGCCCGAGCGAGACGAAGCCCGACTCTCGATCAGGTCGGTCGCCCAGATCACCGTCCCCGCCACGCGCATCGTCCCGAACAGCTTCGGAACCTGCGCCCCATAAGAAGACGTCTGCACCGCCAGCTCGACCAGCCGCGGCCCCTCCCTCCGCTTCGGCCCGAACAGCGCATGATCCACCGACTGTCCGATCAAGGCACCGATCGCGCCCCCGATCGGCCCGCCCACCGCGCTCCCGACGGCCGTCAATATCAAGGTCGCCATGTCACACCCCCATCCGCCACACACCGATCAGAGGCCAAGGCGGCATCCCCGGCCGCTCCACCACGCGCCGCAACCCCGCGTCCGCATGCACGAACCCGCCCGCCGTCCTGATCCCCAGATGAATCTGCCCCGGCCCCGCCGCCATCAGCAGCACGTCGCCCGGCGCCGGCTCGACAACCCGCACCAGCACCCGGTCGAGCAAACCCCAATCGCCACCCCGCAGCGCATACCCGCTCGGCACTTCGCCGAGATAACCGCCAGCCCGAAGCGCCAACGCCACCAGCCCGACACAATCGAGCCCGTCCGCCCCCCGCCCATGCAACCGAAACCGCGTCCCCACCGCCGCAACCGCAGCCGCCGCAACTCGGCTCAAGCCCCAGGATACCGGGTGAGCAGATCGATCCCCGGCAGATACGGCTCCCCGCGAAAGTTCACCGCATTCCCGAACCGCCCCGCACAGGTAGCGAGACTCTTGTCACACCCCTCCACCACCTCGACGAGCGCACCGACTTCAACGACGAAAGCCGGCACCGCCCGCAACGTAACCGCCACCCCGCCACCCCGAGCGACAGCACTCTCCAACCCACAATTCGCCCCCCCGAACCAGCGCAACAGCCCACCCCCAAGCCCCTCCGCACTCAAGTCCAGCGTCACCACCGCCCCCTCGCACGCTACAACCCGAGCAAACCGCCGCCGCCCCGCCATCGCCACCCGACACCGCCGATCCCCCAGCTCCGCCCGACATTCCGGCGAAGTCTCCTCCACCACCGCCCGATCCAGCGCCGCACTCGCCCCCCGCAACTCCGCGGTGAACCCGCCATCCCTCAACTCGACCGCCCCGATCACGCCCTCACCCAACTCCACACGCGAGGTCGGATCGGTCCAGTCCACCGCAAACAGCACCACCCGAGCCCCATCCCAGCGCCCCGCCAACAAATCCCGCTCGCCGATCGTGGCGCTCGTCAAAGCCCCCGCCACATCCATCGTATCCGCCTCCAGCCCGTCCGCCCGCTGGATCGCCGAAGGCGTCATCCCCGGCGCAGCCCGATGCACCAGCCCGTCCACCACCAAATCCCGGTCATGCGCGGTCAAGCCCACCGCGACCCCATCCCGCCGCTCGATCCGCCAGCACAACGCGATCGTAGCCAGCTCAGCATCCAGAAACATGTGCGTCTCCTCTGAAAGGATTCCCTCTCTCCGCCGGGGAGAGGGAGGGGCCCGCGCGCCCTTGCGCGTGGGAGGGAGAGGGGAGTGAGGCTCGGGACATCTACCCCAACTCCCCTTATCCTTCCGTCGCCAAGCGGCTCCTCCCTCCCTCTCCCCGTCGGGGAGAGGGGAAAATCACGCCTCCCGCACCTCGACCAAAGGCACACTCGCCGCCACGCCAGCCAGAAACGTAGCCCGCGCCACGCTCAACCGATCCTCCGCAAACCGAACCGGCACATCGAAAGCAAACCCCGCCGTCACCACCGCCCCAAGAGCAGGCGCCACATCCAGCACCACCCACCCCCCAGCCTCGACGGAAAACGCCAAAGTCCCAACGCCCTCCAAAGCCACCGAAACACTGCCAGCAACCGGCCGGGTAATCCGCCGCTCCATCGCGCCGTACGACTTCACTAAGGCAAACCGCCGCAAAACCCCATCGCCAACCCCGACCACCTCCCCGACAGCCTCAAAGTCGAAAGGATCCCGCAACCGAAACCCCCGCGCGGCCCCCATCCGCGCCCGAAAGAATGCGAGCAGCACCCCGATCTCCGCCTCGCTCCGCACCCCCGGCCCGACATCATACGACGTCCGAGCCTCCGCCCAAGCCGCGTTGCGAGCCTCCCGCCCCCCCGCACTCGTCAAAATCGCAGTAGAAAACCCAGGTGCCACCTCGGCCTCGCGCCCCAGCTCCAACGGAAACAGCACGTCATCGAAAGCATCCACGACCTCGTCTCCCCCGGAACTATCGAAATGCACGAACCCATCCCGCATCACCTGCGGCAGCGCCCAGAGGAACGTCTCCGCCACCCCCCGCGCCCGAGCTACCGCCGCAGCCGCCTCGATCAGCCCCCACTCCGCCGCCTGGTCAGGCCGCAACACGAACCCGGATAAGTAGTGCTGCCTCTCCACCGGATACCCTAGCCGCGCAAAAGCCACCGCCACGCCCTCGGCGGACGACGCAGAATCCCCCGCCGTCACCCAGTCGTAATCCTCCAGCTGCAGCACATCGAACGCAGGGCTAGCCCACCCCACAGGCATGTTTGCGCGCTTGGCCTCCGGCGCCTTCGCCTCCAGCACGGTCGGCAAATACGTCAGCAGATGCGACACGCACCGTGGCGCAGCCCCTTTCGCCGCCGCCACCAGCGCCGCAGTAGACGCCGCCAGACAAACCCCCGCCGCATCCAGCGTCGCGATCTGCGCAGGCGTCTTCGACCTACGAATGCTCGCCATCTCGACCGGCGCAAACGCCACCACCGCACTCGCATCATAGAAGCACGGCCGCCCATCCGGCATCACCCACCACCAAGGCTCGCCCACCTGGAACTTCGGCGCCAGACCCGCGGCAACCGCAATCCCCATGAAAGCCCGAGCCACAGCCTGAAGATACCCCATCGCCCCAGCATGCGCCGGCGACAGCAGCGTCGAAGGCGGTTCCCAACCGGTCAGCGCCGGCGCGCCATCGGCGGCCCGCTGTTTCCAGTCGTTCCAGCAATGCGCATCGAATAGCTCGTTACTCAGCGACCAGATCACGTCATAGCCAAGCACCTTCGCCCGACCCGCAAAATCCCGATGCCAGGCCGCACAGGCAACGTTCAAGACGCCCCCCACCGCCGACACGTAAAACCCGCCGCCAAGCGCCTCGAGCCGGAAATAATGGCTCATCCCGACATAATGCGTGATGCTCTCCCGGTACCCGAGATGCAGCGCATTCCGCAGCAGCCGCGCCGGCGTCAAATTATAGCTGTCGTCATACCCCCCCGCGATCCGAACCCCGTGCTCCGGCACGACGGCATCGCCGATCGCCAGCACCGCCCCCGGCCCCTCGCAGACGAGATCGGTCCACTCGACCCACCCCTCGCGCGGCGCGGCCAGCGGAACATCGACCTCGGCATAGTCCGGCGGCACCACCGACACGAACATCCGATCGATATCCCCCGCCCAAACGGGATCCGCATCCTCCGGCAACTCATACCCGCCAACCATCGCCCCGAAATCCAGCGAAACGACCGCATCCTCCGGCGCCCCCACCGCATAATTCCACAACCGCACATACCAGGACCGAGCGACCCCAGCCGCATCCCGCCCCTCGATAGTGAGCGTCGGGCCATTAATGGCGTCCAGCGCCATCACCCCCAAAGACCGCCACCGAAACCGCAACCGACAGTCTCGAAAATCCCGCGAAGTCTCATACTTCAGCAAAGGATGATCGAACAGATCCACCGCCTCCCAGATCACCCCCGCAAGATCATCCGCCCGGTAAAACACCGCATCCACCCGCAGGGACGCAGGGCCGGTAGTCACAACCGAAGCCATCATCGGCCGAGGAAAATCCACCGTCCAAAACCGAGGATCGAACCGAGAAACAAGCCCCTCGACCTGCACACTCCGAGCAGAGCAAAGCCAATGCGCCATAATATCCTCCTCTTTCCCTCGCCCCTCCGGGGAGAGGGAGGGGCCCGCGCGCCCTTGCGCGTGGGAGGGAGAGGGGCGTGAGGCACGGAACCCAAATCCCGACCACCCCTCACCCTCCCGTCGCCTACGGCTCCTCCTTCCCTCTCCCCGAAAGGGAGAGGGACTATTCGCTAGCCAAAGCCGCCTTCACCGCCCGCGCCACCTGCCGCCCCGACTGCGCCAACACCCCCGGCGCACTCCCCGCTGCAGCATTCACCGTAATAGCCACCCTCACCTCCCGAACCCCGCCCCCCGGCGCGCCAACCTCGACCCGCCCGCTGGAAGTAGGCACGAACAACTCCGCCCCCCGCTCCCCCACGACATAAGCCCGCCCAGGAGACACCGGCCCGCCAGTCGCCCGCCCCGGCAACCCACCAACCAGCCCAGCCAGCGCCCCGCTCAAACCCCCACCACTCAAAACCGACTGCACCCCAGCCTTCAAAGCCGCCGAAGCGATCGCATCCAGCGCGGACAGAGCCACCCCCTTCAGCTCCTCGAACCCCAGCTTCCCCGACCGCACCGCCCGCAACAGCCCCGCCTCCAACCGAAGCGCAGCCCGCTCCGCCCCAGCGCCGAGCACCCCTTCAAGCTCCCCCCGCATCGCCTCCACATCGCGCGAGAACCCGTTCGTATCCGCCCGCACGCTCACCAGAGCCGCATCAAGATCATCCATCAGGAAAAGCCCCCCTCAACCGCGCGATCGTCGAAGCATCCGGCGGCGTTTGCACGTCCCCCACCAAAGCCCCCACGACCCCCGCCAATTCCGCCGGCGTAGCCCGCCAGAACACCTCCGGCCCCCACCCCAACACCGCCCCCGCAAAACCCGCGAGCCGCGCCGCATTGTCGGAAAACGTCACTTCCCCGCCAGGATCTGCCGCAACAGCCCCCGCAAGACCGGCGTCACCGCCGCCAGCCCCGCCTCGACCACAGCCTCCCCCAACCGCTCCCGAGTAACCCCCTCGGGACACTCGCGCAGGCAATGCCAGAACAGCCCCACCATCTCCCCAATCCCAAGCCGCCCCTCCGCCCCGCGCTCCACCAGCGCAAACAGAGGCCCAAGCTCGCTCTCAGCGGCCACCAAAGCAGCAAAGCTAGGCCGAAGAACAAGCATCTCCCCCCCAACCCGAAGAGCCCCCTCCCCCCGAACCGGATTCGCCAAATCACCCATGAGAAATCTCCAAAAATTCCCTCGCCCCTCCGGGGAGAGGGAGGGGCCCGCGCGCCCTTGCGCGTGGGAGGGAGAGGGGAGTGAGGCACGGAACTCCCGCCCCAAAGCCCCTCACCCACCCGTCGCCTACGGCTCCTCCTTCCCTCTCCCCGTCGGGGAGAGGGACCCAAACTCACCCAACAACAACAGCCCCGGAACTCTCCAGGCTAAGCGTATAAGACCGCTCCCCATTGAAATCCCCGGCATAGTCCAGCCGAGACACCAGGAATTTCCCCGTCATCGTATCGCCCCCCTCGAACGCCAGCCGATAATCATCCAGCACGCCGGTCAGCGCGCTAGCCTTCACCCGCAATTCGGCGACAGACCCGGTAAAGACCCCCGCCCCAGAAACGGAAACACTCCGAACCCCAGCCCCGGACAGCAACTGCCGCCACCCCCCGGAATCCTTCGTGGTCACCACGATAGCCTCCCCATTCACCGACATCTGCGTCGTCCGCAGCCCGGCCACGGTCGCGTAGACCACCGGCACCGCCCCGTTCCCCACCTTCAGCAGGAACGCACTCCCCTTCTCCACCGCCATGTCGATCTCCCCCAAAGACGTTTCCCCGCGAAGGCGGGGATCCAGCCTGCACCGCGTCTTCGCGGCGCAAACCCTTCAACTCTCCCGGTACATCCGCACCAGAAACTCCGACGTCCCCCGCCACCGATCCCCGACCCGCAGCAAGCGCGACCGAACCAGCGCCAGCCGAACCACCCGCCACCCCTCACCCAGATCGGGGACAAGCCCCTCCAACCCCTCCTCCGCAGCAGCCAGCAACGAACGCACCCGAACCGGCCGCTCCCCCCCATCGAACAGGGTCAGCAGAACGCGCCCCTCGCGCCCGACCCAGGTCTTCGTGCTCCAGTCCGACAGCACCGGCTCGTCCACCACCGCATACGGCAGCCCCCCACGCACCGGCGGCGCGTCGAACACGCTCACGTCCAGCACCGCGTTCAGCCGAGCGACGATCGCCGCCTGCAAGACCACCCGCCCACTCACGAATGCACCCCAGCGGACAGCCGCATCCGCCGATAAGGCCGCCACAAAGCCGCCACCGCCGCCGGCGGCGCCACATCGCTCTCCCGGTGATCGAACAGATGCGCGACCAGCATCGCCACCCCCTGCGCGATCGGCGCCGGCACCGCCTCGAAGCTCAAGGCGAGCCCCGCCGAATACGCGACAGCCACCCGCCCCGCGGACCCGGCGGCAAGAACCCGAACCCACCCGACCCCATCCGCATCGATATCGACCGCATACGCCCCGACCGCCAACACGAACGGCGCCCCCTCGCCAGGCAACCCGGTCAGCCCGGAAATCACGGTAACCGGCGCCACCAATAACCGCCGCCACCCCGCCGCACTGGTCACCACATCCTCGAACGGCCGCACGATCACCGCCGCCCCCAGAAAAGCCTCCCCCAGCAGCAAAGCCGTCGACGCCAACCGCGCCAGCACGAGGTCCTCCCCGCTCTCCACCCGCAACAAAGCCCTAGCCGCGACGACCACCTCAGCGATCACCCCGGCAGAAATCGCCGACCCCGTCATAACGATGTCTCCAAAACTTCCCTCGCCCCTCCGGGGAGAGGGAGGGGCCCGCGCGCCCTTGCGCGTGGGAGGGAGAGGGGTTTGGGACGAGCACCCCTCGTCCCAAACCCCTCCCGCCGAAACTCAAGCCACCGAGAACTTCATCAGCTTGATAGCCTCGGAGTTCGTCACGCACCCACCGACCCGCTTGGTCGCGTAGAAGTTCACGAACGGCTTGTTCGAATACGGATCACGCAGGATCCCCGTCTCGGTCCGCTCTGCGATAATATACCCCGCGCGGAAATTCCCGAACGCGATCGCCAGAGCATTCGCGGCAATATCCGGCATGTCCTCGGCCTCCACCACCGGATACCCCAGCAGCGTAGCCGGCACCCCAGCCGCCAGCGACGGCGCCCAAACGAACGCCCCATCCGTCGTCTTGAACTTGCGGATCCGCGCCAGAGTCGCCGCATTCATGACAAAGCTGGCCCCCTGTCGATAAGGCCCGCGCAAAGACTGAACCAGATCGATCAACCGCTCCTGCGGGTTCGCCGAAAAGTCCCCCGCAGTCCCGCTCGCGAGGTACTGCAAAGTCCCGAAAGCCCGAACCCCATCCGCAGTCGCCGCAGTAGCCGACGTCAAAAACCCCTTCGGCCGCGACACGCCCGACCCGGACACGAAAGCCGCCCCCTCGGCCTTGGCGAACTCCATCGCGATCTCGCCCGCCAGCCACTCCTCGACATCGAACGCAGCATCGTCGAGCATCGCCTGGCTAGCCGAAGGATTGGCATACAGCTCCCCCGTAGGCGGCGCGATCTCGACGAACACCGGCGACGCCGTCTCCGGCCGAGCCGCATTCTCTGCCGCCCAACCAGACGGCGTACCGCCCGTGGTCACGAGCTTGCGATACCCAGCCGAGCCAACCTTTACGACATTGGCGATCGACCGGATCGGCGACACCGCCTTCAGCAGAGTATCGATCTGAGCATCGATCTCCCGCGGCACCGCAAACCCGCCGGCGTCCCCCGTAACCCCGGTAAACGCCTTCATCTCCAGCGTAGCACCAGTCCGAACGAACCCCGCAAACGCCGCATTCTGCGCCAAGGGGGAAGCCCCCGCCAAAACCGGCCGGTCAACAGCACTCATGTCCATCTCCTCGCATGAAACGAAAAAAGGCGCCCCGCAGGACGCCCAATGAAACTGAATCCCTCGCCCCTCCGGGGAGAGGGAAGGGGCCCGCGCCGGAGGCAGCGGGAAGGGAGAGGGGCGTGAGGCTCGCAACCCCCGCACCAATCGCCGTTCTCCTGCGAACGCAGGAGCCCAGGGTCACACGCGTCTCACGCCTCGACCCCGGATTCCTGCGTCCGCAGGAAAACGATCACGCCAAGACGTCCACCACCTCAAGCCGAGCCAAAGCCTGCATAGGCACCGCCACCAGACTAACCTCCACCAGTTCGACCGACAGCAACTCCCGCCGCACCCCCTGCCGCACAGACGTCGCCCGATACCCAACCGACAACCCAGCCACCGCCCCTGCCCGCACCAGCCGAGCCAGCTCCGGATCCGCAACCACCCCCTCGACCCGCAACCCCCGCGCATCCTCCGCAACGACGGACAAAGACCCAACCGAACCCCCACGATGCTGCCACAACAGAGGCACCACCCCAGCCCCGGCAAAAGCCCCCCGCCGCATCACATCCCCCGCCCGATCGACAACATCGAACACCGCCGCATACCCAGCAAACGTCACCGGGCTCACTTCAACCACGCGGCAAACCCCAGCTTCACCGCCAGCCCCGCCAACATCAGCGCCATAGCCAGCCGAGCGATCCACCCCACCACCGCCTTCCACACCGACCGCTTCGCATCCCGCCAGGCCGCCAGAAGCTCGCGCAACTCCGCCACATCCTCCCGAGCCCGCTCATCGCTCAAAGCCACCCGCGCCAAGGCCCGAGCCGCCCCCAACTCCCCCGCCTCCTCGACGATCGCCCGCAACGTCACCAGATCGACACCGCGCTCCGCCCCCTGCCGCATCAACTGCGCCAAAACCGCCCCATCCATCACGCCACCTCCTGAATTTCCAGCAGAGCCCGCTTCTCAGCATCGCTAAGAAACGAAGCTCCTGAAACCATCCCCCAAAGCCGCTCGCGGTCCTCCGCCAGCGCCGGCACCCGGTCGAGATCGACCGAAATCGCCGCCCCCTCGAACCACCCGGCCAGCCCCTGCGCGATCCCGCCCAGCACCGCCGTCGCCAGCGGCAAAATCGCCAGCCGCCACAGCGCCCGATTAGCCTCGCGGTAATTCGCGTAGCTATTGTCCCCCGGCAGCCCGAGCAGCATCGGCGGCACCCCGAACGCCAGCGCGATCTCCCGCGCCGCCGCCGCCTTGGTGCCCACGAAATCCATATCCGCCGGCGACAAACTCAACGCCTGCCACCTCAGCCCCCCCTCCAGCAGCATCGGCCGCCCCGCATTCCCCGCCCCCGAGAACGACGCCTCCAGCTCACCCCGCAACCGCTCGAACTGCTCGGTCGACAGCGTCGCGCCGTCCTTCGGATCGTACATCAACGCCCCCGAAGGCCGCGCCGCGTTATCCAGCAAAGCCTTGTTCCACCGCGCCGCCGCATTGTGGATCGCCACCGCCCCCGAAGCCGCCCCCAGGCACCCCAGCCCATAATGGTCATCGACCGGATTGAAGCTCTTCAGGTGGATCACCTCGGGCCGCACCGGATCCGCATGCAACCGCGAAACCCGCTCCCCGACCCGATACCGATAAGCCGCCGGCCACCCGCTAGCATCCGGCTCGACCGTCACCCGCTCCGGCCGCAGCGCATAAAGCTCGGCTGCCCCGCCCTCGACGTCACGCAACACCTGCACATACGCATTGCCGTGCAGCATCAGATGCGCCGCCACCGTCTCGATCAGCGTCTGCCCCCCCGACCGCACCGTCGCCAACGCCAGCAACGCCGGATCCGACGCGACGATCGGCGCGCTCCCCAGCCCCTCCACCACCAGCTTCACCGCCCGCTGCGCAATCGGATTGTCCAGATACGCCTCGCGCACCTGAGCCTCGTAACTCCGCGGCCACTCGCCAAACGCCGACCCCCCGATCGCCCCCGCCGCCGACCGAGACAACACCGGCCGCGACTCATCGCGCCCGGATTTCCACCCGAACAATTTCATGCCGATCTCCTAAATTCCCTCGCCCCCACGGGGAGAGGGAGGGGCCCGCGCGCGCTTGCGCGTGGGAGGGTGAGGGGAGTGAGGCTAGGAACACCCGCCCCAAAGCCCCTCACCCTCCCGTCGCAAAAGCTCCTCCTTCCCTCTCCCCAAAGGGGAGAGGGCCACCCCTACAAAACCCGCACAGAAACCCGCGCCCGCGGCCCCAGCATCACCTCGGTCATCGCCCACACAAGAGCATCGGCCCGATCCGGCGACCGCCCCGGCCCCTCATACCCGCCCCCGGCAATCAGCCCGCAAAGCTCATCCTCCAGCGCCGGAAAAGCCCCCACATGCCAAGCCCGCCCACACTCATACAAAGCCGCCACCGGCTCGGCCCGCGCCACCTTCCCGAGCGAAGCATGCACCAGCTTCACCGGCATCGCCCGATCAGCCCCCGAGAGGACACTCCCCACCATCTTCCCCCCCTGGTTGGCCTCCGCAATCACCCGGTCCGCGCCATGCCGCGCCGCGCACTCGGCCACAGCCCGAGCCCACCCCTCCGGGCTAGCCCCAGACACGCTGGCATCCTCAAGCACATACCCAAACCCATCGACCCCCAGCGCAACCACCACGATCCCGCAAGCATCCCCCGGCCCCCCGGACACACTCCCCGCCGGAGGATCCACGCCCACCACGACGCGCGTCAGCTCCGGCGCAAAAGCCACCCGCCGGGACTCCACCAGCGCCCGCGTCCACAAGGCGCCGGCAATATCCTCGATCAGCTCGCCATCCAGCTCCTGCCGCCCCAAACGAGTCCCCGCATACGTGGCGGTAACCGCCTCCACGAAACTCACCGGCAGATGCGGATTGTCGCGCGTCCGCCCGCGCGTTTCGACCAGTCCCGGCAACGCCATCACCCGCCGCATCAGCGCGACCGGTCGCGGCGTCGTCGTCACCAGCACGCGCGGCACCGTACCCAGCCGCAAGCCCATCATCAGATTGTCCCAGGTCGGATCGCCGTAGCGCCACTTCGCCAGTTCGTCGCACCACGCCCAGCCATGCTCGGGCCCACGCAACGCTTCCGGCGCCTCCGCCGAATACGCATAGGCCTTCGCGCCATTGCCGAAATGCACTTCGCCGACCGCACTGCGCCACGTCAGCGCCTCGTTGTCGTGCGCCACCGCGATCAGGCCGCTCTCCCCCTGCACCATCACGCGCCGCACATCGTCGATCGTCGCGCCGACCAGCGCGATCCGCGCGGTCGGATCGTCGCGCGCGATCTGGCTCACCCACTCCGCGCCCGCCCGCGTCTTGCCAAATCCGCGCCCCGCCCGGATCAGCCAGATCCGCCAGTCGCCCTCGGGTGGATATTGCCCGTCATGCGCCCAGTGCCGCCACCGATCGCGCAGCTCGTTGCGTTGACCGGCCGACAGCTTCCGCATGATGCCTTCACGGTGCACCACCGGCAGGTCGGCCAGCTCCGCCACCAGGTCGCGTTCGACCGTGGCCACCGGCGCCGGGTTGACCGCCCCCGGATCGCCTTCGCCGCTTCCCGAGCGCGTCAAGAAGCGAGCGCCTGGCGCCGCGCCAGCGAGTCCAGCAGCTTCAGCAATGCGGCATCGGTCTCCACCGACGTCGCCCGGCAGGTCTGGCTGGATTGGCGGCCCCGCGCCTCGCGCGCGCGATGCTGGTTCAGCATCGCCAGCGCGAACTGGATCGCCGTCACGCTCGACAGCTTGATCAGCCCCGCACCGGGCACCGCAGCCCCGGCCAAGATCTTTTCGCCGCCCCCTTCTTCGACGGAACCCGCGTCTTCGACGGCACCAGCGTCGCCGACCGCCGTCTCGTTGCGGGGCGCCTCCACACCCCCATCGCTCGGGTCGTCGTCGTCCTGCCCGCCAAGACGCCCATCATCGCGATCCAGAGAGGCGAGCGACGTCGCCAGCAACAGTTCCTCCAACCGGTCATACCCGCGCGACAACGCCGCCTGCCATGCTGCGGCAAACGCAGGATCGTGCGAGCGGCGGTGATAGGCTCCGCCGAGCGACATCCCCACCACAACGACAGACGTGGTCACGTTGCCGGTCATCGCCAATTCCTCGAGAAACGTGGCTTGCCGCTCGAGTGTCCATTCCTTCGCCCGGGGTTTCCGGGCCACAAGAACCCGGTTCTTCCCACCCGTGATGACCATCCTGCCGACCTTCGCGTTCCCGGCCGCCTTGCTCTTGATCCCCATGCCGCGCCCCCGCTTGCCTGCACCGCACCGCCAAACGCAGAAAGCCGGCAACGACAAAGGCTCCCGCCCCGATCGTCCCGGCTTCCCCGAGAGCCGGACCGTCCGGCCCGACTCGCTAGTTTTCGATGTTCCCGTTATGTGCCAGATGAGCGTGACGATGTCAAGGTAATTAACCCGTTTGGTTATTCCCCCGCGGGTAGATCGACCAGAGGCACGACACGATCGACCGCGGCCGCCCCCCATTCACCCAGCACGCTCTGATCGTCCTCGTCCGCCAACCGACGTCCGCGCTCGCTGCCCCAGCGCGCGCTATCCAGTCGCCGCAATGCCCATATCGCCGCACCCCGGACGACCGGCGAGTCGTCGCTCAACAGTCCGACGACGGCCTCGACGAGGCCAGGATCGCTGCTGTTCCCCGCCGCCATCAAGGCATTGCGGATCATCTTGGCGCGGCCGATGCGCTTTATCGGCGAGCCGGCGAACACCGTGCGGAAGCTCGCATCGTCCAGCGCCAGGATGTCGGCAAGTTCCGGCGCAACCAACTCCACGCGAGGATGAAACGCCAGGTTCGCGTTGGCGGCTGCGGCGAACTTGTTCCAGGGGCACACCGCCAGGCAGTCGTCGCAGCCGTAGATGCGGTTGCCGATCGCGGCACGGAACTCGTGCGGGATCGGCCCGGCATGCTCGATCGTGAGGTAGGAGATGCAGCGGCGGGCATCGAGCTGGTACGGCCGCGGGAAGGCGTCGGTCGGACACGCGGTCTGGCACGCGTCGCAACTGCCGCAAGTGTCGACACCGCCCTTGTCCGGCTCCAGATCGAGCGTGGTGTAGATCGCGCCGAGGAACAGCCAACTGCCATGCTCGCGACTGACGAGGTTGGTGTGCTTGCCCTGCCAGCCGAGTCCCGCGGCTTCGGCGAGCGGCTTCTCCATCACCGGCGCAGTGTCGACGAACACCTTCAGGTCGAACGGCGGCAAGTCGCGCCCCGCCTCCGCCGCCAGCCAACGTCCGAGCGCCTTCAACTGCCGCTTCACGACATCGTGATAATCGGGCCCCTGCGCATAGACGGAAATACGCCCTACCCCGCCCTCGTCCGCCAAGCGCAACGGATCGTCCTTCGGCGCATAGCTCATGCCGAGCGCGATCACGCTGCGCACCTCAGGCCAGAGGCCGGCGGGGCTCTCGCGGTGGTGCTTGCGCTCCTCCATCCAGATCATGTCGCCGTGACGCCCGTCCGCGAGCCATTGGTGCAGCCGTTCGCCCGCGCGCGGCGCCGCCCCCGCATGCGCGATCCCGCACGCGACGAAGCCCAGTTCCGCCGCTTTGGCCTTCAGCCTGTGTTCCAGCTTGTCTTGCGCCACGTCCGCCCGCTACCACGACGCCACCCTCGGGAGGAAGATTGCGCGTGAACGATGAATGGGCGGTCACCGCGAGCGGGATCGTGAAGCGGTTCGGCGATCGACGCGTGGTCGACGGGGTGGACATGATGGTGCCGCGCGGCTCGGTGTACGGCGTGCTCGGGCCCAACGGCGCCGGCAAGACGACCACCTTGCGCATGCTGCTCGGGATCATCGAGCCCGACGAGGGTAGCCGCACGCTGCTCGGCTACGACAATCCGCGCGATGCGAGCGACCGGGTCGGCTATCTGCCCGAGGAGCGCGGGCTGTATCCGGCGATGAAGGCGCGCGAGGCGATCGCGTTCCTGGGGGCTCTGCGCGGGCTCGACTGGAAGACCGGGCGGGAGCGTGCGGTGGTGCTGATGGAAGCCGCCGGTCTTGGCCATGCGGTCGACGAGAAGATCCGGAAGCTGTCGAAGGGCATGGCGCAACTGGTGCAGTTGCTCGGCTCGGTGGTGCACCAGCCCGATTTGCTGGTGCTCGACGAGCCGTTTTCGGGGCTCGATCCGGTCAACCAGGAGCGGCTCGAAAAGCTGATCCTCAATGAGCGCGATCGCGGCGCGACGATCCTGTTCTCGACGCATATCATGAGCCATGCCGAGCGGCTGTGCGATCGGCTGGCGATCGTCGCCGGCGGCAAGCGGCGGTTCGAAGGCACGGTCGCGGACGCTCGGGGTATATTGCCGCAACGCGTCCACTACACGCCGCACCGCCCCGATCCGGCGATCCGCGGCGTGCTGCCGGCGGATGCGGTGGCGGACGGGAATAGCTGGCGGTTCGAGCTGCCGAACGAAGGAATCGAGAGCTTGCTCGTGAGACTGATCGACGCAGGATACGGGATTTCTGGGCTGTCGATCGAGCGGCCCGGCCTGCACGAAGCGTTCGTAAGGATCGTTGGGCAGCATGCCGACATCGCGAAGGTGGACGCGGCATGAGCCGTTTCCGCCGCACCCTCCGCCAGACCTTTACGATCGCACGCCGCGACTTCATCGCCACGGTGTTCACCCCGATCTTCCTGCTGTTCCTGTTCGCGCCCCTGATCATGGGGTCGTTCGGCGCGATCGGTGGGTTGGGCGCGGCGAGCGTCAGCGGCGGCGCGCAGGAAAAAACGCGGATCATCGCGATCGTGCCCGCCACCACCACGCGGCCGATCGACGAGGCCGACTCCCGGCTGCGCGGCATGTTCCGCAGCGACGAAGCGCCCCCCGAACTGTCGATCGTTGCGCCGACTACGGATCCCGCGGCGCAGGCGCGCGCGGCGTTCGAGACCAAGGACGTCGACGCCTCCGCAGTGCTGTACGGCCCGCTCGACGCGCCGCAAATCCTGTACGGACCGCGCGGCAAACGCTCGGCCGATTACCTCGGGCTGCTGGCACAGACGACACTGGCGGCGGAGAAGCTCGGCGGTACGCTGCCGACGATCGCCGCGACCAAGACGCAGATCACGCGCTCGACCACCTCGGTCGGTGGGCAGCACCAGTCGGCCTTCTTCGCGGTGTTCGGAATTTTCTTCCTGACGCTGTTCCTCTCGGGCCAGGTCGTCGGCACGATGGCCGAGGAGCGCAACAACAAGGTGATCGAGGTACTCGCCGCCGCGGTGCCGTTGGAGTCGGTGTTCTTTGGCAAGCTGATCGGCATGTTCGGCGTCGCGGTGCTGTTCGTCGCGTTCTGGGGCACCGTCGTCACGCAGATCACGTCGCTGATGCCCGCCGCTGCCGCAGTAGCGCTGGGCGACCTGACGCCGGCGGTCGGCGCACCGATGTTCGCGCTGCTGTTCGCCGCATATTTCAGCATGGCGTATCTCCTGCTCGGCTCGGTCTTCCTCGGCGTCGGCGCACAGGCGACGACGATGCGCGAAATACAGATGCTGTCGCTGCCGATCACCATCCTGCAGGTCGCGATGTTCGGGCTGTCCTCCGCGGCGGTCTCCCACCCCGGCAGCTGGCTCGCCACCGCCGCCGAACTCTTCCCCCTCTCCTCGCCATTCGCAATGGCCGGCCGTGCAGCAAACTCGCCCGAACTCTGGCCACACGTCGCCGCACTCGCGTGGCAGGCCCTATGGGTGACGATCTTTATAACGGTGGGGGCGCGTCTGTTCCGCCGCGGCGTGCTGCAATCGGGAAGTGCTAGGCCGTTCTGGCGGCGCAAGGCCAAGGCAGTCGCTTAACTGTTCTCCTGCGAACGCAGGAGCCCAGGGTAACGAACGCCATCCCTCGCGGTCCTGGACTCCTGCGTTCGCAGGAGAACGGAGCCTATTGACATAAGTGTCAGCAAAGCCTCTCCTGCGGCAAAACACGGGAGAGAGACGATGGCGACTCTGGTAAGAGACGTGGCGCAACAGACGGTCGATCCGCTCGACGTGAGCCGCGCCGAACTCTACCGCGACGACCTCTGGCAGGCGCCGTTCGCGCAACTCCGCGCCGAGGCCCCCGTTCATTACGTCGAGCATTCCGACTACGGCCCCTATTGGTCGGTCTCCACCTACAAGGGCATCGTCGAGGTCGAATCTCTCCCCGATCTCTATTCCTCCGAGGCCGGCGGGATCACGATCGCCGATTTCGTCGCCGAGCGCGACGTCCGCATGCCGATGTTCATCGCGCGTGACCGCCCCGTGCATACCGGCCAACGCCGCACCGTCGCGCCCGCCTTCACGCCAAGCGAGATGACCCGGATGTCGGGCGATATCCGCAGGCGGACCGCCGACATGCTCGACAGCCTGCCGTGGAACACGCCGTTCGACTGGGTCGATACGGTCGCGATCGAACTCACCACGCAGATGCTCGCGATCCTGTTCGACTTCCCCTGGGCGGACCGACGGAAACTGACGTTGTGGTCGGACTGGGCGGGCGATATCGAGATCGTCAAGAACGAGGAACTGCGCGGTCAGCGGCTCGCGTACATGTTCGAATGCGGGTCGTATTTCAAAGGCTTGTGGGACGCGAAGATCGACAAGGATCCGACGCCCGACCTGATCTCGATGATGATCCATTCGGACGCGATGAGCCACATGGATCACAACGAGTTCATCGGGAACCTCATCCTGCTGATCGTCGGCGGCAACGACACGACGCGCAATTCGATGTCGGCGCTCGCCTACGGCCTCGACAAATTTCCGGAGTCGCGCGCGAAGCTGGAGGCGGACCCGACGCTGATCCCCAACGCGGTGAGCGAGATCCTGCGCTGGCAGACGCCGCTCGCGCACATGCGCCGCACCGCGACCGCGGACACCGAACTGATGGGCCAGCAGATCAAGGCCGGCGACAAGCTCGCGCTCTGGTACATCTCGGCGAACCGCGACGAGAGCGTGTTCGGCGACGATGCGGACGCGATCGTGGTGGATCGCCCGAACGCGCGGCGGCATCTGGCGTTCGGCCACGGCATTCACCGCTGCGTCGGCGCGCGGCTGGCCGAAATGCAGATCGCGATCCTGCTGGAGGAGATGGCTGCCCGCCGCATGCGGATCAACGTGCTCGCCGAACCGACGCGGGTCGCTGCATGCTTCGTCCACGGCTATCGCACGCTGCCGGTGGAAATCAGCAAATACTGAGGCTTGGCGTAACCTTATCGGGTGGTTCGGTCGTACCTATATCCGAACCATGGAGACGAACATGACCCAGGACCGCCGCGCTTTCCTCACGCTTGCAGGAGCAGGCGTCGCCGGCTTCGCGCTCTGGGGATGCACGTCACAACCCGCCCAAGCCGCCGAGCGCTTCGAAGTGACGCTGACCGACGCGCAGTGGCGCAAGAAGCTGTCGCCCGACGCGTACAACACGTTGCGCAAGGAGGGCACCGAGCGGCCCTATTCGAGCCCTCTCAACGGCGAACATCGCGCGGGGATCTTCTCGTGCGGCGGCTGCGCGCTGCCGAACTTCTCGTCGAAGACCAAGTTCGAGAGCGGCACTGGCTGGCCGAGCTTCTGGCAGCCGTTGCCGAACGCAGTGCGGACTCGGGTGGATTCGACGATGGGGATGGCGCGGACCGAGGTCCATTGCCGCCGATGCGGCGGGCATCTCGGCCACGTGTTCGACGATGGGCCGAAGCCGACGGGGAAGCGCTATTGCATGAACGGCGATGCGCTAACGTTCAAGGCTACGTGAGAGCGCTCATCTGAACGTGTTCAGCGAGTATCGGAACTGAGCAGGTAGCGTGTTCCCCCGCGAAGGCGGGGGTCCAGACTGGGCTCCCGCCTTCGCGGGAGAACAAGAAGCTAGCAGAGCAGTGTTCGCCTTATGGCACCTCCCCGGCGAAGGCCGGGGTCCAGTTGGGGGACGTAGCTAACGAAGGTAGCGGGCTGTTACTCCGACCTTTCCAACTGGGCCCCGGCCTTCGCCGGGGAGGTCGCCTAATTAGACCGTCGGGGAGCGATCAATAGCGAAACTTTGGATGTAGAGCGCGGACTGACGCAGCCACCACTACGCCCAGAGAAACCTCAGTTCGCCTCGTTCACCAGCGTGAAGATCCCGCGCGGATCGGTCGGGCCGTGCTGGATCGTCGCAAGCTGCGCAGCATTGGCGCGCTGCGTTGCAGACACGGTGTGGGTCGCGCTCGCCATCTGGAACGAAGACGCAGGCGCGTCGAGCGTATCGCCAGCAGGCGCGTGGCCCGAGTAGATGAAGCCCTTGGTCGGATAGGCCGAGGTGCCGAGGTCGCCCTGCGGGCCGTACCAGACCTTAACCATGCTCCAGTCACCGGCGGCCGAGACGTCGATCGCGCGGACGTTGGTCTCGATCGCGCCGGGACGGGACCAGTTGGCATGCGTAAGGAGGACTTCGCGGTCGCTGACGACCTTCGAGACCATCGCGACATGGCCGACGCGCATCCGCGAGGTCGGCGAGAAGGCGAGGACCGAGCCGGCCTTCGGGGTGTGGCCACGCTCGTAGCGACCTTCGGCCTGGCCCCACCAGGTGTTGGCGTTGCCGCGGATTTCGATGCCCGACACCGAGCGAGCGAACGTCACGCACTGCCAGAACTGAGCCGCAGCAGGGGTGGCCGTCATCAGGCCGCACGATACCACCAGCGCAAAACGCGCTGCTAACGCCTTGAAATTCATCGAGACCCCCCGGCCAAAACCCGTTTGTCGCATTCTGGCTACGGGAGGTTCGATTTAATTGGAACCCGTGCGGGAACCATATCCGACGAAGCGTGTTACCGCGCCGACCAACGCCCGAATTGGCGTCCAGACAGGCTCAGTTCATGAGTTTCCAACCGGTTATGCGGTCCACCGTGACCTGCGTGACCGCATGATAGCCCGGCCGCGCCTTGCCGTAGATGTCCATTGCGAGCTTGTGGCCCCAGTCGCCCGAGTCCATCATCTGCTGGAACAGCGGCGCGACGAATTTGCGCCGGCCCTGCGAGGTCAGGAACTGCTCGGCCGACGCATCGGCGGGCGCATAGTGATTGGCGAGCGCGAGTTGCAGCCACGCGAAGCGGATCTCGGCGTTGCCCGTCGTGTTCCAACCGAACGCGGTATCGAGCGCCTTCAACCGCTCGGTCGGAAGTTTCCGCGGAAGCTGCGTGATGAAGCGCGTGATCTCCTGCGTTGTAGCCTTGCCGGGCACGCCCGAGACGGGACCGCCGGCCGCATACGCCTTCGCCGCCGCATCGACCGCGGGGAACGCCGCGGACGTCACATGCACCGCGTTCGCCGGGATGCCGGGGCTGTAGACCCACGCATCGACGCCGATCGTCTTGGCTTCGGCGGGCGTCAGCAGCTTCGACTTGAGATCGGCAAGGAAGCCCGCGCTGGTCTGCGGCTGGAAGGCGTGGCGGTCGAAATAGCTGCGGAGATAGGCGTCCCACCGCGCGCGGCCGACCTGCTTCTCGATCGTGCGGAGGAACGCCGCGCCCTTGTCATAGGCGATCTGCGTCATGCCGTCGTCGGGATCGCGCGACGCGTCGAGATCAAGGTGGAGTTGCGTGTCCTTGGCCGCGGGGCCACCGGCGTCCTTCACCGCGGCGAGCATGTCGGTCCAGGCGAGATCGGCTTCCATGTCGGCGCGGCGCTTGCCGTAGAGCGCCTCCATGATCCGGTTCTCGAAATAGCTGGTGAAGCCTTCGTTGAGCCAGAAATCGTCCCACGTCGCGTTGGTGACGAGATTGCCCGACCAGCTGTGCGCGAGTTCGTGCGCGATCAGCGATACGAGGCTGCGGTCGCCGGCGATCGCGGTCGGCGTGGCGAAGGTGAGCGTCGGGTTCTCCATGCCGCCGAACGGGAACGACGGCGGCAGGACCAGCACGTCGTAGCGGCCCCAGCGATACGGGCCGTACAGCCCCTCGGCGGCGGCGACGAATTTTTCGAGCTCGCCGAACTCGTACGCGGCCTTTGGCAAGGTCGCGGGCTCGGCCCAGATCCCGGTGCGCGGGCCGGTCGACTTGAATGCGATATCGCCGACCGCGAGCGCGATGAGGTAGGGCGCGACAGGCTTGTCCATCTTGTACTGGAATGTGCAGCGATCCGCGACGCAGGCGGGCTTGCCGGTCGCGAGCCCGCTCATCACCGCGGTGAGCTGCTTGGGAACGGCGATCTTCGCTTCCCAGGTTTGCCGAATGCCGGGGGAGTCCTGCGTCGGAATCCAGCTGCGGTTGAGGATCGCCTCGCCCTGGCTGAACAGGAACGGCTGCGTCTTGCCCGCGGTCTGCGCGGGGGTGAGCCATTGCAGCGCCTTTGCGTCGGGCGACGACGCGTAGGCGATGCGGATTGTCTTGGCGCCGTTGAGCGTGACAGTCAGTGGCGCGCCGTGGATCTTGTCGACCGCGCCGACCAAGTAGGGCAGCGGCTTGCCGGCGGCGTCGGTGATGTTGACGATCTTCAGCCCGTTGTCGTCGAGCACGACCTGTTTGGCACCGGGGGCCGCGAGGATATCGAGCGTGGCGATGCCGCGGATGACGTGCGTGTCGAAGTCGGCGGCGAGATCGAGCGCGACATGCGTGACGCGCGCCTCGGCGGGGCGGGCGTAGCTGTGCGGGTCGTGCGCGTCGGGCGTGGTGAGGATCGGTGCGATCGTCTGCGCGACCGCGGGGGATGCTAGGACGAGACCGAGGGCGGTGGCTAGAGCGGGGATGCGCATGGGAACTCCGATGTCGCCGTTCCAAGGGGGAAGGCCAAGCGTTGGTCCTAACGTGGTGTCCTTGGCGCTGGAAGGGCGGGGCGATCGCGATTTTGCGTCCTCCCCCGCAAGGGGGAGGTGTCGCCGAAGGTGACGGAGGGGGAGGACACGGAACGCACGTTTCGCATGCCTCCCCCTCCGTCTGGCAAGGGCCAGCCACCTCCCCCTGGCGGGGGAGGATCATCGGAAGCTGTGGCTCCTAGCTCTCGTGAACTGTGTTCGTTGCCAGTCGCGCCAACCGCGCCTCATGCTCCACCCGCCCGAAGGGGAAGCGCGAGAAGAAGAACGCCGAGACGCACGCCAGCACGATGTAGAGGCCCGCGTAGATCAACGTCAGCCGGTCGATCGTACCCACCGGCACCGTGCCCGGCGTAGCCTTAGCCGGAAACCCCGCCACCGCGAGGATCATCCCGGCAAAGAATATCCCGATCCCGCTCGTGCATTTCTGGACGAAGAACGAGCCCGCGAAGAACACGCCTTCCGACCGCCGCCCCGTCTTCGCCTCCGAATCCTCGACCACGTCCGCCATCATCGACGCGCCCAGGATAAACCCGGTGACGTTCGACGCGGTGCCGAGGATGAAGAAGCCGAACAGCATCGGCAGCAGCGAGGACTCGCCAACCTCAGGAAACACGCCGAGCATCCGCAGCCAGTACGGCGAGGTGTTGAGCGCCGCGCCGAGCAGCACCGCGCCCATCGCCGCCTTGGGCTTGCTGCCCGTCCTGCCGAGCCGGGGCGCGGCGAGGAACGCGAGAAACACACCCGAGAACAACGCGATCGTCAGGTAGACGAACACCGGCCCCTTGAAGCCCCACACATAGGTGTAGAGGTAATTCGACATCGCATAGCTGATGCCCTGGATCGTGTACGCGCAGACCCCCGCCGCCATCAGGATCGCGAACGCGCGGTTCTTCACGGTCTGGCAGAGTTCGGCGAAGGACTCGCGCAGGGTCTGCTTGGCGATCGGTGGGTTCGGAAGGTGCCTGATCTCATGATGCGTGCCGAGCGCGGAGACGAGGATCGCGACGCCAATGAAGATCGCCCCCGCGAGCGCGAAGCCGCCGTATCCGGCGCGGTTGAGCAGGCCGTTCGGAAACGCCGCGGTCGGCGCGAGGAAATACTGGTACGCCGACAACAGCATCAGCAGCCCTCCGACCCAGCCGAACAGATAGCGATACGCCATGATCCGGGTGCGCTCGTCATACCCCGACGTGAGCTCGGGCGTCAGCGCGACCGAGGGGACCTCGTAGCAACTCACCGCGCTGCGCACGATCACCGCCATGACGAACAGCCAGATCAGCGTTTGCGGCTCCGACATCACCGAGGGCGGGTTCCACAGCAGCAGCCAGCCGACCATGATCGGCAGCGCAGACGCGTACATCCACGGGTGCCGCCGGCCCCACCGCGTCCGCGTGCGATCGGAGAAGAAGCCCACCGCCGGATCGACGAACGCATCGATCAGCAACGCCATCATGATGACGAGCCCGACGGTGGCGGACGGCAGCCCGACGACCTGGTTGTAGAACAGCAGCAGGAACGTGCCGAACCCGGCGTCCTTCACCCCGTAGGCGACCGCGCCGAAGCCGTAGCTCGCCATCGTGCCGGTCGAGAGGCGGCGGGCGGGTGCAATCATGACGCGGCGGTCATTTCAATTTGTCGAGCATGGCGAACAGCGAAGGTTGCGCGGGGTCCCAGCTTGGCCGCGTGCCGATCGTCATGCCGCCGTCCACGAGGATGTGCGTGCCGGTGATGAAGCTCGCGTCGTCGCTGGCGAGGAACGCGACTGCGGCGGCGATGTCCTCGCTGGTGCCGGGGCGGCGGATCGGCTGTGCGTCGGCGGCGATTTGCGCGATCATTGCGTCGGCCTGCGACGTCTTGGCGGCGTCGAGCTCAAGGGTGCGCGTGAAGATGTTGGTGACGATGAAGCCGGGCACGACGGCGTTCACGCGGATCTTGTGCTGCGCGAGATCGGCGGCCGCCTGCTTGGTGAGGTGGAGCACGCCGGCCTTGGCGGTGGAATAGGCGGTCGGCGCGTAACCGGTGCCAAGCGCGGACACCGACGAGGTGTTGACGATCGCGCCGCCGCCTCGCTTGGCCATCAGCGGTGCTGCGTAGCGGATGCCGAGCGCGACCGAGCGCAGCAGCAGCGCCTGCGTCCGGTCCCAGTCCTCGGGCGAAATCTCACCGATCGGGTCGCGCGAGCCGCCCGCGCCGGCGTTGTTGAACAGGATGTCGAGCCCGCCCGCATCGTCGGCGGTCTGCATCAGCGCCTCGATATCGCCGGCCTGGAGCACGTCGGTACGCTGGAACAGGATACGGCCGCCCGATGCGTCGGCGATCGCGTGGCCGCCAGCCTCGTCGATGTCGCCGATCAGCACGGTCGCCCCTTCGTCGGCGAGTCGCAGCGCGGTCGCTCGGCCGATGCCGGACGCGCCGCCGGTCACGACGGCACGCTTGCCTGAAAACCTCACACGCTCTCTCCTGCTCTTTTGGCGAGCATAGTACGGGCTTTGCACTCGTCAATGACGGCTGGTTCGAAAAACGGGTTTGCGGCGGGCGGCGCTCGGCGATACCAAGCGCGCAAACATTCGGAGGATGCGTGATGGATACGACCAACCTGTTCCGGCTCGACGGCCGCGTCGCGCTGATCACCGGCGGCAGCCGTGGGATCGGCAAGATGATCGCCGCCGGCTTCATCGCGCAGGGGGCCAAGGTGTATATCTCGTCGCGCAAAGCTGACGTGTGTGAGGCGGCGGCGGCGGAACTCGGGCCGAACTGCATCGCGTTGCCGCAGGACGTCTCGACCGTGGCGGGGTGCAAGGCGCTGGCCGCGCAGTTCGCCGAGCATGAGCCGCAGCTCGATATCCTCGTCAACAACGCTGGCGCGGCGTGGGGCGTACCGTTCGAGGAGTTTTCGGAGGTCGGCTGGGACAAGGTCATGGACCTCAACGTCAAGTCGCCGTTCTTCCTGACGCAGGCGCTGCATGCCGCGTTGAAGGCTTCGGGGTCACGCGCAAAGCCTGCGAAGGTGATCAACATCACCTCGATCGACGGGCAGCGGCTGAACCCGTGGGAGACGTACAGCTATCACGCATCGAAGTCGGCGCTGATCTACCTGACGAAGCGGATGGCGGCGCGGCTGGTGACGGACTCGATCAACGTCACCTCGATCGCGCCGGGCGCGTTTGCGAGCGACATGAACAAGGCCGCGCGGGATCATGGGGATGCGGTAGCGCGGGGGATTCCGGCGAAGCGCGTCGGGGTGGACGAGGATATGGCTGGAGCGGCGATTTATCTCGCGAGCCGCGCGGGGGATTACGTAATTGGGGAGACGATCACGGTCGACGGCGGCCTGGTGCACGCCTCGCTAGGCACAAGCATCGACGCCTGAGGTTCTGCGTCCCTCGCCCCTCCGGGGAGAGGGAGGGGGGAGCGCTTGCGACGGAAGGGAGAGGGGCTTTGGGATGAACCGTCCCGAGCCTCACGCCCCTCTCCCTTCCCACGGCAAGCGCCGCGGGCCCCTTCCCTCTCCCCGTAGGGGCGAGGGAGATTAGCGGGCGATACCACCTGCCGCGAGAACGGCCAGCGTCACCAGTTCGCTCGCGGTCGACGTCATCGGCGCAACCTGCACCGGCTTCTCCATCCCGATCAGCATCGGGCCAATCACCGAGTCCCCACCCAATTCCCGCAGCAACTTCGCCGAGATATGCGCCGACTGAAGCCCCGGCATGATCAGCACGTTCGCCGGCCCCGACAGCCGCGCAAACGGATAGTTCGCCAGCTGCTTCGGGTTCAGCGCGACATCCGGTGCCATCTCGCCCTCATACTCGAACCCGACCTTCCGCCCGTCCAGCACGGTCACCGCGTCGCGGATGTTGTCGAGCCATTCGCCCTTCGGGTTGCCGAAGTTCGAATAGCTGAGGAACGCCACGCGAGGCTCATGCCCCATCCGCCGCGCGACCGCCGCGGTCTGCTCGGCGAAGTCGGCCAGCTGCTCGGCGGTCGGGCGCTCGTTGACGGTGGTGTCGGCAATGAACACCGTGTGGCTCTGGCCGACCAGCAGGTGGATACCGAACGGGGTCTTCCCCGCCGCCGGATCGATCACGCGATAAATCTGCCGCATCGTCTCGCCGTACGTCCGCGTGATGCCGGTGATCATCGCGTCGCCCTCGCCGAGCTGAAGCAGCAGCGCGCCGAAGATGTTGCGGTCCTGGTTGACCATCCGCTCGCAATCGCGGCGAAGATACCCGCGACGCTGGAGCCGCGAATAGAGGAAGTTGACCATCTTGGGCACGAGCGGCGAGACGCGGCTGTTGTGGAGTTCGAAGCTCTCGGGATCGGTGACGCCGAGCGCGCGCAACCGGTCGGGGACATCGTCACGGCCGACCAGCACGGGCGTGCCGTAGCCGCCTTCCTTGAACGCGATCGCCGCGCGGAGGACAACCTCTTCCTCGCCCTCCGCGAAGATCACGCGCTTGGGATGCGCGCGGGCGCCTTCATAGGCCATCGACAGCACCGAGGTGGTCGGGTTGAGCCGCGCCCGCAACGAATGCCGATACGCCTCGATGTCGAGGATCGGCTTGGTCGCGACGCCCGAGGCCATCGCCGCCTTGGCGACCGCGACGGGGACGACTTCCATCAGCCGCGGATCGAACGGCGCGGGGATGATGTAGGCCGGACCGAAGCTGTGGCTGACACCGTATGCCGCGGCGACTTCCTCGGGGACGCGTTCGCGCGCCAACTCGGCGATGGCGTTGGCAGCGGCGATCTTCATCGCGTCGTTGATGCCGGTCGCGCGGACGTCCAACGCACCGCGGAAGATGAACGGGAAGCCCAGCACGTTGTTGACTTGGTTCGGATAATCCGAGCGGCCGGTCGCGACGATCGCGTCGGGGCGCGCGGCCATTGCCAGTTCGGGGCGGATTTCGGGCTCTGGGTTGGCCATCGCGAAGATGATCGGCGCGGGGGCCATGTCCTTGACCATCTCCGGCGTCAGCGAGCCCGCCGCGGATAGCCCCAGGAACACGTCGGCCCCGACCAGCGCCTCGGTGAGCGTGCGCGTCTCGGTGATCGCGGCGTGCGCGGACTTCCACTGGTCGACGCCCTCGCGGCCCTGGTAGATCACGCCTTTCCGGTCGCAGAGTATGACGTTGTCGCCGCGCACGCCCATCGCCTTGACGAGCTCGGTGCAGGCGATCGCCGCGGCGCCGGCGCCGTTGACGACGATCTTGACCTCGGACAGTTTCCGCCCCGTCAACAAACACGCGTTGATCAGGCCGGCGGCGGTGATGATCGCGGTGCCGTGCTGGTCGTCATGGAACACCGGGATGTTCATCCGCTCGCGCAGAGCCTGCTCGATGATGAAGCATTCGGGCGCCTTGATGTCCTCGAGGTTGATCCCGCCGAAGGTCGGCTCCATCAGCTCGACCGCGTCGATGAAGCGGTTCACGTCCTCGGTCTTCAGCTCGATGTCGATCGCGTCGACGTCGGCGAAGCGCTTGAACAGCACCGCCTTGCCTTCCATCACCGGCTTGCTGGCGAGCGGCCCGAGATTGCCCATGCCGAGGATCGCGGTGCCGTTCGAGATCACCGCGACGAGGTTCCCCTTCGCGGTATAGTCGTAGACGGTCGCGGGATCGTCGTAGATCGCCTGCACCGGCACCGCGACGCCGGGCGAATAGGCAAGCGCGAGATCGCGCTGCGTCGCCATCGGCTTCGACGCGATGATCTCGATCTTCCCCGGACGGCCTTCCGAATGGAAGAGCAGCGCTTCGCGTTCGGAGAATTGCAGCGTTTCGTCGGACATGGGGCCTCGCGCGGTCGTTAGGTTTGGAGTACCTTCTAGGCAGGTGGTCGCCGTTCGTCACCCCGGACACTTCGCCCGAGGCTGGGTGGCGCCGCCAACCAACACCACCCCGGCGAAGGCCGGGGCCCAAGTGGCAAGGCCGGAGTAACGACGGACTGCGCTTCGTTATTACCGTCCCCCAATTGGGCCCCGGCCTTCGCCGGGGTGGTGAGGGTGCGGTAACAACTCCTTCTCCCCCTCGGGGAGAAGGTGGCGCGGATGCGCCGGATGAGGGGTGGTTGGGGTGCGCACCCGAGCCTCACTCCCCCTCACCCTCCCACGCTTCGCGCGGGCCCCTCCCTCTCCCCGAGGGGAGAGGGGTTTTATGGGGCGCGGCTTTTCGCTACCCGCACCGTGATGTCGCACCCCGCCCCTACCCCCATGATGACGCAGTATCTCGGCCTGAAGGCGGAGGCGCAGGATTGCCTGTTGTTCTACCGGATGGGCGATTTCTTCGAACTGTTCATGGACGATGCGCGGGTCGCGGCGGGGGTGCTCGACATCGCGCTGACCGCGCGCGGCGAGCACGAGGGCAAGCCGATCCCGATGTGCGGCGTGCCGGTGCACGCCGCGACGGTATATTTGCAACGGCTGATCAAGGCCGGGCACCGCGTCGCGATCGCCGAGCAGGTCGAGAGCCCGGCGGAAGCCAAGGCCCGCGGTGGATCGAAGGCGCTCGTCGCACGCGCGATCGTCCGGGTGGTGACGGCGGGGACACTGACCGAGGAGGCATTGCTCGACGCGCGCTCGGACAATTGGTGCGTGGCGATCGGTGAGGCTGGCGGATCGGTCGCGATCGCCGCGGCGGACGTGTCGACCGGGCGCTTCGAGATCGTCGAGGTTGCGGGTGACGCGGTCGAGGCGGAACTCGCGAGGCTCGGTGCGGCCGAGGTTGTTGCGTCGGAGGCTAGCGCTTTCGAGGAGGCAGCGACGACGCTGCGCCCGAAGATCGACTTCGACAGCGGCGCGGGCGAGGCTCGGTTGAAGCGGCTATACGGCGTGGCGACGCTCGACGGGTTCGGGCAGTTCGGTCGCGCGGGGCTGGCCGCAGCCGGAGGCCTGGTCGCGTATCTGGAGCATAATGCGAAGGGCACGATGCCCTTCCTCCGCCCCCCGCGGATCGGCCGCGCGGCGGAGACGATGGCGATCGACGCCGCCACCCGCGAGAGCCTCGAGCTGACCTGCACCACCGGCAGCGTGCGCAAGGGGAGCCTGCTCGACGCGGTCGACCGGACCGTGACGGGCGCCGGCGCGCGGTTGCTCGGCGCGGATCTCGGTGCGCCGTTGATGGACAAGGCGGCGATCGACGCGCGGCTCGACCTGGTGCGGTTGTTCCATGACGATCAGGCAGCGCGAGAGCGGTTGCGCTCGACGTTGCGCGCCTTGCCGGACATCGGCCGCGCGCTCGGGCGGCTGGCGGCGGGGCGCGGCGGCCCGCGCGATCTCGGGCAGTTGCGCGACGGACTCGACGGCGCCTGGAGCCTTGGCGAGCGGATGGACGCCATCGTCGGTCCGCCAGTGCTGCTCCGGGACATCGCGCCGAGGTTGCGCGGACACGGCGCGCTGATCGACCTGCTCAAGCGCGCGCTGGTGCCGTCGCCGCCGATCGAGGCATCGGACGGCGGCTATATCGCGGCAGGTTATGACGCCGCGCTCGACGACCTGCGCGATGCCGGCGCTGGCGGACGGCGCGCGATCGCCGCGCTGGAGGCGGAGTTCCGCACCGCGACCGGCGTCACCGCGCTGAAGATCCGCCACAACGGCGTGCTCGGCTATCATGTCGAAGTGCCGGCCCGGGCCGCGGATCCGTTGATGAAGCCCGAGAGCGGCTTCACGCATCGCCAGACGCTCGCGGGCGTCGTCCGCTTCAATACCCCTGCCCTGCACGAAGTCGCGGCGAAGGTGTCGCAGGCCGGCGCGCATGCACTGGCGGCGGAGGCAGCGCATCTCGAGGAACTGACCGCGCAGGCTCTGGCGGGGCGCGAGGCGATTGCGGCAACGGCGGATGCGCTCGCGCGGCTCGACGTCGCGGCGGGGCTGGCGGAGCGTGCGGCGGAAGGCGCCTGGGCGCGGCCTTCGCTGGTCGATCACGCGTGTTTCGAGATCGAAGGCGGCCGGCATCCGGTGGTCGAGGCGGCGGTGGCGAAGTCGGGCGACCGGTTCGTCGCCAACGACTGCAACCTGTCGGAGGCCTCGCGGCTGTGGCTCGTCACCGGCCCGAACATGGGCGGCAAGTCGACCTTCCTCCGCCAGAACGCACTGATCGCGGTGCTCGCGCAGGCCGGGTCGTACGTGCCCGCGACCAAGGCCACGCTGGGGCTGGTCGACCGGCTGTTCAGCCGCGTTGGGGCGTCGGACAACCTCGCGCGCGGCCGCTCCACCTTCATGGTCGAGATGGTCGAGACCGCGGCGATCCTCGCGCAAGCGACGCCGCGGTCGTTCGTGATCCTCGACGAGGTCGGGCGCGGGACTTCGACCTATGACGGCCTCGCGATCGCTTGGGCGGTGGTCGAGGCGATCCACGAGGACAATCGCTGCCGCTGCCTGTTCGCGACGCATTATCACGAGCTGACGCGGTTGGCGGAGCGCTGCGAGGCACTGTCACTGCACCACGTCCGCGCGCGCGAGTGGAAAGGCGAGCTGGTGCTGCTCCACGAACTCGCCGACGGCCCGGCGGATCGGAGCTACGGGCTGGCGGTCGCGCGGCTGGCGGGGATGTCGCCGGTGACGGTGGCTCGCGCAAAGGCGGTGCTGGCGAAACTCGAGGCCGGGCGCGCGAAGACCGGCGGGCTGGCGGCGGGGCTCGACGACCTGCCGTTGTTCGCGGCGGCGGCGCAGGTCGAGGAAGCGGCGTGCGACGTGTTGCGCGAGGATCTCGCCAAGCTGGATATCGACGCGATGAGCCCTCGCGATGCGCTGGACGCACTGTACCGGTTGAAGGCGCTCGCGAACGAGGGCTGAGCGCTTCCCCCGTCATGCCGGGCCCTTCGGCCTCGCTCAGGAGAACCTCGTTCCGGCATCCACCGTTCCGCACATTCGAGAGAATTGAGTGCGCGGGACGGTGGGCCCCGGCCTCCGCCGGGGTGACGGAGTGAGTTGGTAGCAGGGTAAGCTGCTCCCCTCCCTGGAAGGGAGGGGTCGGGGGTGGATCGGGTTCCGCATGTCCTTGCCGTCGCGACATAACCAGGCCGACCCACCCCCTGCCCCTCCCTTTCAGGGAGGGGGGACCGGTGCGTGATTGGCGACGTGCGAGAATGTCTCTCGCGTCCTAGTATCTCACGATACGTCAATGCTAGGCGGCGGCCGGATTTAGCGGAGCGCGGGCTTTGGGCGGACATCATCACGGGCACGACCACGGCCATTCGCATGGTCACTCACACTCCCATGGCGGGCATGGCCACAGCCACGCCCCGGCCTCGTTCGACCGTGCGTTCGCGATCGGCATCGGGCTCAATATCGTGTTCGTCGTTGTCGAGGCGATCGTCGGCCTGCGGATCGACTCGGTGGCGCTGCTCGCCGACGCGGGCCACAATCTGTGCGACGTGCTCGGCCTGGTCGTCGCGTGGGGCGGCACGATGCTCGCGCGCACGGCACCAACCAAGCGTTACACCTACGGGCTGAAGGGCTCGACGATCCTCGCCGCGCTGGCCAACGCATTGCTGCTGCTGGTCGCGCTCGGCGCGATCGTGCTCGAGGCGTCGCAGCGCTTCTCCGATCCCGCCCCGACCGCCGGCCTCACCGTGTCGATGGTCGCGGGCATCGGCATCGCCGTCAACGCGTTCACCGCCTGGATGTTCGCACGCGGCCGCAAGGGCGACGTCAACATCCGCGGCGCGTACCTCCACATGGCCGCCGACGCGCTCGTCTCCGCGGGCGTGGTGATCGCCGGCTTCGTGATCTGGCGCACCGGCCTCACCTGGATCGATCCCGCGGTGAGCATCGTCATCGCGATCCTGATCTTCTGGCAAACCTGGGGCCTACTCCGCGAGACCGTCGAGATGTCGCTGTCCGCCGTCCCCCGCGGAATCGAGTTCGACCATGTCGACGAGGCGCTGTGCGGCCTGCCCGGCGTCACCGAGATCCACGATCTCCACATCTGGCCGATGAGCACCACCGAACCCGTCCTCACCGCACACCTCGTGATGCCCGCCGGCCACCCTGGCGACCAATTCCTCAGCGACGCCAGGACGATGCTCCACGACAAATTCGGGATCGGCCACGCGACGTTGCAGGTCGAGACCGGCCACGGCCACGACTGCTCGATGGCCAGCCCCGACAAGGTCTGACGCGCGTCAGATGAAGTGGAAGTCGGCCTTCGCGCGGCTGGTTTCGCCTTCCAGCGCCTGATCGCGGTAGGGCCCGTCGCGGTCGACCCAGTGCAGGAAGAGATGCGCCGACCAGCCGTTAGGGTTCGGCGTCATCCGGCCGTGGCGGTGGTGCACGCCCTGGTACAGGACGGCATCGCCGACCTCCATCGCGATTCCCGCATATGGCTCAGCGCCGAAGTCGTCGGTAACGCGCGCACTCGGCTCGGTCCGCTCCGTGCCGACCTCCAGATCCCAGGGCGCGCCGTCGCTGTAATCGAGCGTCATCGACAGGCTGTGCTCGCATGCCTGGCGGTCCGAATGCACCATGCAGACGTCGCCCTCGCGGTAGATCCGGAAATAATCATAGGTCGGCAACAGGTCGCGCCCGACGAGCTGGCTGACGATCGGCGTCAGTCCCCAGAGGAATTGCAGCATCGGCGGATATTGCCGGCCGTAAACCTCGAACGCGGCACGTTTCAGCAGATTGGGATGCTGCGTGACCTTGCTCAGATCGACCCGGTCCAGCGCCAGATCCTGCTTGAGCCGGCGCAGGAAAGCATCGGTCACCTCGACCGGTATCAGTCCGCGAAGATGCGCGAACCCGTCGTCACGATAGTTGCCGTCGACCTTCATCGCTCGATTGCTATCGGCCGGTGCAAACCGGTGCAAGCCCTCCGCCATCCGCACGAAAGCCGAAGAATGAACTTTTACGGAGCGGCGCAAGTTACACCGCCATAGATCAGGAGATTATCCCATGAAGAAGCATCTTATCGCAGCGTTGATGTCGGTCGCCGTCGCAGCGCCGGCCATGCTGCCGACCGCCGCGACCGCGCAGCGTTACGACGATCGCCGCGACAACAACGACCGTCGCGATCGTGACGATCGCCGTTTCAACAACGACCGCCGCGGCAACGATCGCAACTGGCGTGGCGACGACCGCAACTGGGATCCGTCGAACAGCTACCGCGACGGCAAGTACCGCGAGCGCCGCCTCAGCCGCAACGACCGGATCTATCGTGGTCGCGACGGCCGCGCCTATTGCAAGCGCAACGACGGAACGACCGGCCTCGTGATCGGCGCCCTCGGCGGCGGCGCGCTGGCTAACCTCATCGGTGGCGGCACGCTCGGCACGCTGGCGGGTGCCGGTGGCGGCGCCTTGCTCGGCCGCTCGGTCGACCGCGGCAACGTGAAGTGCCGCTGAGCTTCAGCCGAAGCTAGCCAATGACGAAGCGGCGGCCGAGCGATCGGCCGCCGTTTTCGTATCTACAGCATGCCGTACAGAAGCGTGCCGTTCAGCCCGATGATCACCGCGGCGATCACCCAGGCGAGGATCTTCAACCACGCCGGGCTGACCAACGATCCCATGATATTGCGGTCGCCGGTGAACTTCACCAGCGGCACGACCGCGAACGGGAGTTGCAGGCTCAGCACGACCTGGCTCAGCACCAGCAGCTTGGTCGCCCCCGCATCACCCGACGCACCGACCACGAACACCGCTGGCACGATTGCCAGCAACCGCGTCACCAGCCGCCGCGCCCAAACCGGCATGCGCAGGTTGAGAAAGCCCTCCATCACGATCTGCCCCGCGAGCGTGCCCGTCACCGTCGAGTTCTGCCCCGACGCCAACAGCGCTACCGCGAAGAGCACACTCGCCGCGCCCATGCCGAGCATCGGTGCGAGCAGCTGGTACGCCTGGTCGATCTCGGCAACGTCGGTGCGGCCAGCGACGTGGAAGGTCGCCGCCGCGAGGATCAGGATCGCCGCGTTGATGAAGAACGCCAGCCCCAGCGCCACGGTGCCGTCGATCGTCGCCATCGTGATCGCGTCGCGCTTGCCCGCCGTGTCCTTGGCGAACGCACGCGTCTGGACGATCGACGAGTGGAGATACAGGTTATGCGGCATCACGGTCGCGCCGAGGATGCCGATCGCGATGTAGAGCATCGCGGGGTTGGTGACGATCTGCGTCGTCGGCACCAGCCCGCCGAGCACGCCCGCCCATTCGGGTCGCGCCAGGAACAGCTCGAAGATGAAGCAGCCGGCGATGATCACGAGCAACGCGACGACGAACGCCTCAAGCTTGCGGAACCCGAAGCGTTGCAGCGCGAGGATCAGGAACACGTCGAGCGCGGTGAGGACGACGCCGTAGACGAGCGGCAGACCGAACAGCAGCTTGAGCGCGATCGCCGTGCCGAGCACTTCGGCAAGATCGCAGGCGATGATCGCGATCTCGCAGAGGAACCACAGCGCTACCGATACGGGCTTCGAATACTGCGCGCGGCAGGCCTGGGCGAGGTCTAGCCCTGCGACGATGCCGAGGCGCGCGGAGAGCGCTTGCAGCACCATCGCCATCAGGTTCGACAGCAGCACGACCGACAGCAGCGTGTACCCGAACGCCGAGCCGCCGGCGATGTCGGTCGCCCAGTTACCGGGGTCCATATAGCCGACTGCGACGAGATACCCCGGCCCCACGAACGCGAACAGCCGCCGCCAGAACGACGCGCCTTCGGGGACGACGACGGTGCGGTGGCTCTCGGCGAGCGAATTGGCGAAGCCGGACGCGGGGAGATTGGGGGCTGACATCGGGGGGTGCTTTGCCGGAACGAGGGGAAGGGGACAAGGCGTGGCTGGCGAGTCGGGCGACAACGCGTTCACCTCCGTCCCGTCACTCCAGGGATAACTGGGGTATTCCGGTTGGCGGGTGTCGCGATTCGAATTGAGAGATGCCGGCTTTCGCCGGGCCGACGTGTGCGTGCGTACACAACGAATATATGGGAAGCGCCGCCCCTCCCTGAAAGGGAGGGGCTGGGGTGGGTAGGCCCGCTCGAGCCACCACGGTCCGAACATGCGGAAACCGACCCACCCCCGCCCCCTCCCTTCCAGGGAGGGGAGCAAGGAGGTCAGATGACCTTCATGTCCGCCTGGTAATGATGCCACGCGAAGATCGCCGCAGCACCGCGGTGCGGGCGCCAGGCCTCCGCCACCTCGCGCGTCAGTTTCTCGCTTGGGCGCGTCTCGTGACCCAATATCCGCCCGACCTCGATCTGGATCGCGAGGTCGCCCGCCGGCCAGATGTCCGTCCGCCCTTCCGCGAACAGCAGGTAGATCTCCGCCGACCAGCGACCGATCCCCTTCACGCGGACCAGCGCGGTGATCGCCTCCTCGTCGTCCTCGGGCAGGTTGTTGAGGTCGAGCCGCCCGCTCGTCACCTCGTCGGCGAGGCTGCGGGCATAGCCGAGCTTCTGGCGTGACAGGCCTGCGCTCTTCAACAATTCGTCACTGGCGGCGGCGATCTTCGCCGGGTCGCCCGCGCCACCGACCACCGCGTCGAGCTTGTTCCACACCGCCGCCGCGGAGGCGACGCTCACCTGCTGGCCGACGATCGTCCGCAGCAACGTCGCAAAGCCGCGCTCGCTGATCCGCGGTGCGGGGTGGCCCGCATCGCCCACCGCGACCGCGAACGCCGGTTCGATTTCGCACAACGCCGCCATCGCGGTTTCGAGTTGCTCTGCGCTCAGGCCCATGATGCTTGATCCCTGGCGCGCGCAACGGCATGAACGCACGAAGATTTTTCGGAGAATGACATGCCCAAGCTTATCGTCGTGACGCGCGAAGGGGAAGAACGCGAGATCATCGGCGAGGCGGGCCTTTCGGTGATGGAAGTCATCCGCGACGCCGGGATCGACGAGATCCTGGCGCTGTGCGGCGGCTGCTGCTCGTGCGCCACCTGCCACGTCCATGTCGACCCGGACTTTGCGGCCAAACTGAAGCCGATGGGGCCGGACGAGGATGACCTGCTCGACTCGACGAGTGACCGCGATGAGTTTTCACGACTGTCTTGCCAGATCGAACTGACCGAAGGACTCGATGGCCTGAAGGTCCGGATCGCCGAAGAGGACTGATTCCCTCGCCCCTGCGGGGAGAGGGAGGGAGGCGCGCTTGCGCCGGAAGGGAGAGGGGCTGTTGGGATCCGATTCCCGAGCCTCACTCCCCTCTCCCTTCCCACCGCAAGGGCGGCGGGCCCCTTCCCTCTCCCCGTAGGGGCGAGGGAGTTAAGCTTACCGCGTGGTGATGGCGTACAGAGCGATCGCCGCGGCGTTCGACACGTTGAGGCTCTCCACCTTCTCCGAGATCGGCAGTTTCGCCAGCTCGTCGCAATGCTGCTCGGTATTCTGCCGCATGCCCTCGCCCTCGGCGCCAAGCACGATCGCGATCCGCTGCGTGCCCATCGCTTCCGACAACGTCTGCGTCGCGTGGCCCGTCAGCCCGATCCGCCAGAACCCCGCCGCCGCAATCTCTTCCAGAGCGCGCGCCAGGTTCACCACCCGAATCCAAGGCACCGACTCAAGCGCCCCAGACGCAGCTCGCGCGATCGTCCCCGATTCCGGCGGTGCATTCCGATCCGGCGTAATGATCCCCAGCGCATCGAACGCCGCCGCCGAGCGCAGGATCGCACCCACATTATGCGGATCGGTCACCCCGTCGAGGATCACCAGCGGGCGATTGTCGTCCTTGCCGTGCTCGAGCAGGTCGGCCAGCCACATGTCCTCGAGCGGCTCGACCTCGATCACTACGCCCTGGTGCGGCGCATCGCCCGGCACCAGCCGCGCCAGATCCATCGCCTCGGCATAGGTCACCGGCACGTCGGCTGGCAGGTCGAACCCGGCCAGCGCCTCGCGCGTGCCGAGGATTTTGCGCACCGTGCGCTCCGGATTGGCGAGCGCCGCCCCTACTGCGTGCTTGCCCCAGAAGCGGGGGCGGCCTGCCGGTGCCTTGCTCGGCCTGTGTCCCTTGCGTGCCATATTCGCTCTCTATCGTGTCTGTGTATGCCGCGTCCTTGTCGGCATTCGGCTCCCGCGGCAACTATGAACCACGAAACTTCGCAAAACCTGCGTTGACACACCGAGCGCGCTTCGCCATTGAGCCGCCTCGCTTGAAAGAGCGGCGCTTGCAAAAGCGGCCTGGACAGGTGGCCGAGTGGTTAAAGGCAGCAGACTGTAAATCTGCCGGAGTTTCTCCTACGTAGGTTCGAACCCTACCCTGTCCACCACCGCCCCAGCGCGGTGATGGATCATCCCAAATTCAAAGCATTGATCGACAACCTTCTTTTCCATCACGGGAAGGAAGTCCGCGTGACATCGGCTCGCGGGAGGCTAGGATCGCCGCGACCGTAACGATTTCGGAAACCGCGTGACCTCAGATCCTGCCGTACAGCCGCCCGTTCAAGCACCCGTCATCCAGGATCTGGCCGACTCGATCCTCGACACGCTGGTCCAC
>Ga0308164_10000938_pt1 | contig 38454 bp, 32 predicted proteins | sample PhyTR2_FD_201031 | JGI IMG/M metagenome (GOLD analysis project Ga0308164, IMG submission 201031) | Phyllosphere microbial communities from UC Gill Tract Community Farm, Albany, California, United States - DLSLT.R2 | ecosystem: Host-associated > Plants > Phyllosphere > Unclassified | place: USA... | reverse complement strand
AGATCAGGGTGTTGGCCGTGCCCAAGTCGATGGCCAGATCGGTGGAAATATACCTGCGTAAAAAACCAAACATGTGTGTCCTGTGGCGCCACTGACGTGCGCGTAACCGTTATAAGGGAATCCGTGAAGGGAAACTTGAAAAACCTGCGCGACATGTTTTTTAAGTTTCCTAAAATGCTGCGGCAGCAATGATTCAGCGCCGGCAACGCATCAACCCGCCATTCTACCTTATAATTTGAATGCGATTTACCGAAAATCGGCCTGAAAGTGTATCAGTCGAGTCCGCAAGATAAGCGGCAATCGTCGGCTTTTACGAGCGATTTAGCGGAATTTCAAGTTTTTATCATTGTAACAATTTAAACATTTGCGCGGCTTTCCCGCGCCCTACGCCATGTCCCTGACCCTATCCGACGTAACACGCATTGCCAAGCTGGCACAACTCGAGATGAACGAGGCGCAAAGCGCTATCGCACTCGACCAACTGAATGGCATCTTCGCGCTGGCCGGGCAGATGCAGGCAGTCGATACCGACGGCGTGGCACCGCTGAGCCACCCGCTGGCGGCGCACATGAATAATATCGCGCTGCGCCTGCGCGAAGACGTTGCCACCGAAGCCAACCGCCGCGACGACTACCAGGCCGTGGCGCCGAAAACCCAGGATGGGTTGTACCTGGTGCCGAAGGTGATTGAATAAACTACCGACAGTACGCGCCCTCGAATCCGTCATTCCGCTTCGGCGGACCGCCGCGCAGGCGGGAATCCAATTATTGCGAAGGCCAACGTGACGCGTCCAAATGAGATTCCCGCCTTCGCGGGAATGACGTCTCCAACGCTAACGCATCACCGGCACCACGAATTCTGAATTGAACGCCATGCACACCAAAACCATCAAAGAACTGTCCGCGCTGCTGCAAAGCAAAGCCGTTACCGCCACCGAACTGGCCACGCATTTCCTCGACCGTATCGAGCAAAGCGACCTGAATGCATTCCTGCACGTGGACCGCGCCCTCACCCTGGCCCAGGCTGCCGAGGCGGACCAACGCATCGCCAATGGCACGGCCACGCCACTGACCGGCGTGCCGATCGCCCACAAGGATATTTTCGTCACCCGCGACTGGCGCTCCACCGCCGGCTCGAAGATGCTGGCCAACTACGTGAGCCCGTTCGACGCCACCGTGGTGGAAAAGTTCCGCGCCGCCGGCATGGTCACCCTCGGCAAGCTGAACTGCGACGAATTCGCCATGGGCTCGGCCAATGAAAACTCGGCGTTCGGTCCGGTGAAAAACCCGTGGGACAAGACCGCCGTGCCGGGCGGCTCGTCCGGCGGTTCCGCCGCTGCCGTGGCCGCGCGCCTGGCGCCGGGCGTGACCGGCACCGACACCGGCGGCTCGATCCGCCAGCCGGCCGCCTTCTGCGGCATCACCGGCATCAAGCCCACCTACGGCCGCGTGTCGCGCTTCGGCATGATCGCGTTCGCGTCGTCGCTGGACCAGGGCGGCCCGATGGCGCAAACCGCCGAAGACTGCGCCCTGCTGCTCAACGCCATGGCCGGCTTCGACGAGCGCGATTCCACCAGCCTGACACCGGAACTGGGCGGCATCGATGAAGACTTTACCCGCGAACTGGGCCAGCCCTTGAGCGGCCTGCGCATCGGCGTACCGAAAGAATACTTCGGCGAGGGTTTGGCCAGGGACGTGGAAGACGCCGTGCGCGCCGCGCTGGCCAAGTACGTGGAACTGGGCGCCACCCTGGTCGACGTCTCGCTGCCCAACACGGCGCTGTCGATTCCTGCTTACTACATGATCGCGCCGGCCGAAGCTTCGTCCAACCTGTCGCGCTTTGACGGCGTGCGCTTCGGCCACCGCGCCGACGGCTACAAGGACCTGGCCGACATGTACCGCAAAACCCGCGCCGAGGGCTTTGGCGCGGAAGTCAAACGCCGGATCATGGTGGGCACCTACGTGCTGTGCCACGGCTACTACGACGCCTACTACCTGAAGGCGCAAAAGATCCGCCGCCTGATCGCCCAGGATTTCGAAGCGGTGCTGAACGGCCCGGACGCCGTATGCGACGTCATCATGGGACCGGTGGCGCCCACCGTGGCCTGGGACCTGGGCGACAAGTCCGACGACCCGGTGGCCGCGTACCTGGCCGACATCTACACGCTGTCCACCAGCCTGGCCGGTCTGCCCGGCATGTCGATCCCGGTCGGTTTCGGCCAGGGCGACAAGAACGCCAACCGCCCCGTGGGGCTGCAAATCATCGGCAAGCATTTCGGCGAAGCGAAACTGCTCAACGTCGCCCACGCCTACCAGCAGGCGACCGACTGGCACACCCGCGCCCCGAGCGGTATCTAAGAATAGAAAAGCGAGAACAATATGGAATGGGAAGTCGTCATCGGTGTTGAGAACCACGTGCAGCTCACCACCGCATCAAAAATCTTCAGCGGCTCGCCGACCACGTTCGGCGCCGAACCCAACACCCAGGCCAGCCCGGTGGACCTGGCGCTGCCCGGCGTGCTGCCGGTCATGAACAAGCAGGCGGTCGATCGGGCGATCCGCTTCGGCCTGGCCGTGGGCGCGAAAATCGCGCCCGCCTCGATCTTCGCCCGCAAAAACTATTTTTATCCGGACCTGCCCAAGGGCTACCAGATCAGCCAGTTCGAAGACCCGGTGGTCATCGGCGGCGCGGTCACGTTCGGCTACGAAAAGGACGGCGCCTTCGTCACCAAGACCGTCAACCTGACGCGCGCCCACCTGGAAGAAGACGCCGGCAAGTCCCTGCACGAAGATTACGCGGGCATGTCCGGCATCGACTTGAACCGCGCCGGTACGCCGCTGCTGGAAATCGTCTCGGAACCGGAAATCCGCAGCGCCGCCGAAGCCGTGGCCTACTGCAAAGCCCTGCACTCGCTGGTGATGTGGCTGGGCGTTTGCGACGGCAATATGCAGGAAGGCTCGTTCCGCTGCGATATCAACGTCTCGGTGCGACCGAAAGGCCAGACCGAGTTTGGTACCCGCTGCGAGATTAAAAACCTGAACTCGTTCCGCTTCATCGAAGAAGCCGTGCACGTCGAAGTGCGCCGCCAGATCGAGCTGATCGAAGACGGCGGCAAGGTCGTGCAAGCCACGCGCCTGTACGACCCGGACCGCAAGGAAACGCGCGAAATGCGCAGCAAGGAAGACGCCCAGGACTACCGCTACTTCCCCGACCCGGACCTGCCGCCGCTGGTCATTTCCAACGCCTGGATCGACCAAGTGAAAGCGGCGATGCCGGAGCTGCCGGCCGCCATGCGCGCCCGCTTCATCGGCGACTACGCGCTGCCCGAGTATGATGCGCTGGTGCTGACCGCGTCGAAAGCGATGGCCAATTACTTCGTGGCCGTGGTCGATGCCGCCGGCAAGGACAACGCCAAGGCCGCCGCCAACTGGCTGATGGGCGACGTCTCGTCCACCGTCAACCGCGAAGGTGTCGATATCGGCGCCGCACCGGTGAAACCGGCGCAACTGGCGCTGATGCTCAAGCGCATTGCCGACGGCACCATCAACAACAAGACCGCCAAGGAACTGTTTGCCGACATGTGGGCGGCCAAGTCGGACGACGACAACCTGGTCGATGCGCTGATCGAGTCGAAAGGCCTGAAACAGATTTCCGATACCGGCGCGCTGGAAGCGATCGTTGACGAAGTACTGGCCAACAACGCCAAGTCGGTGGAGCAGTACCGCGCGGGCAAGGAAGCGGCGATCAACGCCCTGATCGGTCAGGCCATGAAGGCGTCGCGCGGCAAGGCCAACCCGGCCCAGTTGACCGAGCTGTTGAAGGCCAAGCTGGCGGGCTGATCACCCGAAGCCGCACGAAACGCCCCGCCAGCTTGCGCTCGCGGGGCGTTTTTTTGTGGGATTTTCAGGCAACGATGCTGAGATTGATGCCCATTTCGCACAACAGGCGCAGGTCGGCCAGCGAGAAGTCGAGCGTGGGCGTGTCGGCGCCGCGTTCGGAATTGAAGGTGATGCGCAGCTCGGCAGCGACGTCGGCGCGCTCGAAATGAATGCCGCGCGCCGACGATTCGGCCAGGAACGAACGTACCTGCTTGAGCAATTCGTCGGGATCGGCATCGGCGCCGATGCGCACATAGAAACCGGAATCGATGCGCACGCGGCCATCGGGCTTGACATCTCCCTTGCGCCAGTCGCCATCGGGTTCGACCGGCAAGCCGTCGCGGATGTCCGCCAGCGCGGCATCGCCACCGTGTACTTTCAATGTTGCAATGTTCATGTCTGCCTCGATTGTCCACGGTCTCGATGCCGCTCTAAAAGGTTACACCATAGAAATATCAAAGTCTATCAGTGTCTTACCTTTAATGTAGCACTTCAGACAATACCGTAGCGCTCGCGATAGGCAGCCACCGCATCCTTGTGCTGCAGCAGTTGCGGGTCGGCGCCGGCGCCGCTCAGGTAGCTGAACAGGTCGTCGAGATTGCCGATCGAAATCACCGGGATGTTGTATTGCAGCGCCACTTCCTGCACCGCCGAGTTGGCCGACATCTGGCCATCCTTGCCGGCACGTTCCATGCGGTCCAGTGCGATCAGCACGGCGCACGGCTCGGCGCCGGCAGCGCGGATCATGTTGACCGATTCGCGCACCGAGGTGCCGGCCGAGATCACGTCATCGATGATCACGACCTTGCCGGTCAGTTTGGCGCCCACCAGGGTGCCGCCTTCGCCGTGGTCCTTGGCTTCCTTGCGGTTGTAGGCAAACGAGGTGTTGCGGCCCTTGCCGGCCAGCGCCATCGCCGTGGCCGAGGCCAGCGTGATGCCCTTGTAGGCGGGGCCGAACAGCATGTCGAATTCCACGCCCGAGTCGAGCAGGGTTTGCGCGTAAAACTGCGACAGTTGGGCCAGCGTGGCGCCGTCATGGAACAGCCCGGCGTTGAAGAAGTACGGCGACTGGCGGCCAGCCTTGGTGGTGAACTCGCCAAAGCGCAACACTCCGGTCTTGACCGAAAACTCGATGAAATCCTGACGTAAATTACTCATGCTGACCCATTTCTGTTCATAACTGGAAAGTGCCGGTATTTTACCGCTACACTAACGCATTCCAAAATTTCGACGCTTTTTCAAGCACTTGCCTCCATGCCAAAAATCATCTCCGCCAACCTGAACGGCATTCGCTCCGCTTCTTCCAAGGGTTTCTTCACCTGGCTGGCCCAGCAGGACGCCGATTTCGTCTGCGTCCAGGAACTCAAAGCCCAGGCGCCGGACATGACGCCGGAATTCCTCAATCCGGGCGGCTACCACGGCCACTTCCACTATGCCGAGAAAAAAGGGTATTCCGGCACCGGCGTCTACAGCAAGATCGAGCCGGACCGCGTGGTGATCGGCTTTGGCGCCCCCGAATTCGATCGCGAAGGCCGCTACGTGCGCTGCGACTTCGGCAACCTGACCGTGATTTCCGTGTATTGCCCGTCCGGCTCGTCGGGTCCCGAGCGCCAGGAAGCCAAGTTCCGCTTCATGGATCTGTTCCTGCCGCACCTGCAACTGCTGCACGCGGAAGGCCGCGAAGTGGTGATCTGCGGCGACTGGAACATCGCCCACAAAGAGATCGACCTGAAGAACTGGAAAGGCAACAAGAAGAACTCGGGCTTCCTGCCGGAAGAGCGCGAATGGATGACCCGCATTTTCGACGAAGTGGGTTACGTGGACGTCCATCGCGGCCTCGACCCGCGCGAAGAGCAGTACACGTGGTGGAGCAACCGCGGCCAGGCCTACGCCAAGAACGTGGGCTGGCGCATCGACTACCACGTGGCCACCCCGGGTATCGCTGCCAAGGCCACCACGGTGGCCGTGTACAAGGAACAAAAATTCTCGGACCACGCGCCTTTGATCATCGATTACGCGCACGATTGATTGCACACCGGTGCTCTTATTGATTGATCAAGAGCGCCGGTTCTGATAACTTCATCTGCACGTATATTTCAGTTTTTATCTCCGTCATGGAACTCATCGGCACCGGCATCTATCCATTACACCAGGCTGCACGCCTGGTGCGGGTAGAGCCGCGTTCGCTGCGACGGTGGCTGCACGGCTACTCGCGTCAATACAAGGGAGAGCAAGTCCGGTCAGAACCCCTGTGGACTACACAATTCACAGGCCAGGAGCTGCCGGACGAAGTGATCGGCTTTCGCGACTTGCTGGAATTGCGCATGGTGGCAGCCTTTATCGCGCACGGCGTCGACCTCAAAGTCATCCGCGCCACGATAGCTGCGGCAACCCGATACTTCGGCAACGACTATCCGCTGACTAACCGCCAGTTCCGCACCGACGGCAAACGCATCTTTCTGCAAGCGGTCGAAGCTGCCACCGGCGATCAAAAGATCGTGGACGTCGTGCATCGGCAATTTGTCTTTTCCGACATTGTCAGTCCGTCGCTGTACGCCGGAATCGAGTACGACGATGAAAGCGCCGTGCGTTGGTTCCCGCTGGGAAGGCGTAAAACCATCGTGCTCGATCCAGCGCTGCAATTCGGTACCCCTATCATCGCCAGCGCGGGTATTCCCACCGATACCATCTATGCCTCCTTCATGGCGGAGGGCCGCGACAAGGACATGGTTGCGAGGGTGTTCGACATCACCCCAAAAATGGTAAGCGATGCCATCGAATTCGAAGAAAGGCTCGCAGCTTGAAATTTTTTTTCGATAATAATTTATCCCCTTATCTTGCTCATGGCATGCGGGAATTATCGAAGGTTTCCCCTCAAGTTGAAAGCGTCATCCATTTAACCGACCGCTTCGCGCGCGATGCAAAAGACCTCACGTGGATTGGCGAGTTAGCCGATGAAGGTCCGTGGTACATCATTTCCATCGACCGCTTCAAGAAGCAGCACGGCGCCGAGCGCGAAGCGATTCGACGCGCAGGTCATACCGTTTTTATTCTCGATCCACAATGGTCGACTCAAGGCTTCTGGGCTCAGTCAGAGCGTCTGGTCAAATGGTGGCCGCAGGTCGTGGCATATTCCGAGCTGGTTTCCGGCGGCGCCTATCGGGTGCCGTGGCGGCACTCTTCCGTAGCCAAGTTTCAAGCCATCGCCTTCTGACCGTTTACAAATGACGGCGGCTCGAAAATTCCCGCCAGTCGCCGCTCAACGGATCGAGAAAGCAGATGCGCCGCGCCAGCAGCTTTAACGGATGGGCATAGTCGTCCGGTCCGCTCGGCAGCGCTACCGGATAGAACGCGTCGTTCTTGATCGGGATGCCCAGCGACGCCAGGTGCAGCCGCAGCTGGTGCTTGCGGCCCGTGTGCGGGAACAGCCGGTACAAGGTGGCATCGTCGCGATGCTCGATGACGTCGATGATGGTTTCGGAATTGGGCGCGCCCTCCTCCTGCTTCATGATGAAGAATTTGTCGCCATCGACCATGCGGCTGCGGTACGTGAACGGGAATTCCACGCCCTCGAGGCGCGGAGCCAGCGCCTCGTATTCCTTTTCGATCACGCGCTGCTGGAATAGTGATTGATATGCGCCCCGGCTTTCCTGGCGGCGCGAGAAGATCACCACGCCCGCCGTTTCGCGGTCCAGGCGGTGGATGGGCGTGAGCGCCGCTTCGCCCAGCGTCTTTTTCAGGCGCACCAGCAGCGTCTCGTGCAGGAAGCGGCCTGTCGGTGTCATCGGCAAAAAATGCGGCTTGTCCACGACCACCAGGTGGTCGTCCATGAACAGGATCTCTTCCTGGAACGGGATCGGTGTTTCCACTTCTTCCAGCTCGCGGTAGTAAAAGATGCGCATGCCGCGCCGGTAGGCACTGTGCGGCGCCAGCGGCTGGCCGTCGCCATCGACCACGTGGCCGCGCGCCATGCGCTCGCGCCAGGTGGCTGCCGGCACGTCGGTAAAGCGCGCCGCCAGGAAGGTAATCATGTCGGGCCACTGCCCTTCGGGCAGCCACAGGTAACTGGGCGCCACGCCGTCGCGCATGGGCAGCGGCGAAGCCTGCAACTGCGCCGGCATTACGATGCCGGCAGCGCCAGCGAACGATATGGCGGCAGCTTGTTCGCGTCGAGCCCCTTGGCGCGGGCAAACACCGGCAGCACCAGGTACATATGGTCGTTCATGTTCTTGATGCGGTCCTTGCCGGTGGGGTGCGTGGACAGGAAGCTGATCGGCTGACTCTTGTTTATCGCCGCCATCTTGGTCCACAATGCCACGCCGGCGCGCGGATCGTAGCCGGCGCGCGCGGCCAGGTCGAGGCCCACCAGGTCGGCTTCGGATTCGTCATCGCGCGAGAACTTCAGGGCCGCGCCCTGCGCCAGCATGCCGCCGCCAGCGTCGCCCAGGCGCGGATCGAAGCCGAAGTAGCCGGCCAGCGCGGCGCCGCCGATGCGCAGCGCCGTGGAGGTGGCGGTGTTCTTGCCGGCCTGCGCGCGTGCATGCTCGCGCAGCGCGTGGGCGATCTCGTGGCCCATCACGGCCGCCACTTCGTCGTCGGTAAGATTGAGCTTGGTGAGGATGCCGCTATAAAACGCAATGCGGCCACCCGGCATGCAGAAGGCATTCACCGTGGGAGAGTTGAGCAGATTGACTTCCCACTTCCAGTTGGCGGAATCGGGATTCCAGCGCTTGGTGAAGGGAATCAGGCGGTCGGCAATGGCGCGCAGGCGTATCAATTGCGGATTGCGGTCGGTGGCCACCACGTCCTTGTCGTGCGCCTGCTTCAGCATCTGGTCGTACTGCATCTTGGACTGCTGGTTGACCTCGTCGGCGTCGCCGCCCAGTGCGCGCGCGCGCGACATTTTAGAGACGGGAATCCCGTCATTTTGCGCGTAGCCGGGCAAGGCCGGCATGGCGCCAATGGCAAACACCAGCGCCAGCGCGGCGCCCTTAATTTTTAGCTTTTTCATCTCGACTATTCCATGGAGCGATTTTAGGCAGCATCATCATGGCCGGGAAAGCCAGCATGAAGCACACCATAAAGAACCAGAACCAACCCGTTTCCGCGACAATATACCCTACCGACGCATTGATGAATGTGCGCGGCACCGCTGCCAGGCTGGAAAACAGCGCATATTGCGTGGCCGTATAGCGCGGATCGGTTGCGCGCGACATGAACGCCACCAGCGCCGCCGAACCCAGGCCCAGGCTGGCAAACGCCTCGAAGCCGAACACGGCGCTCAGCACCAGCGGATCGGGCCCCACCTGGGCCAGCCAGGCAAAACCGAGAATGGCAATTGCTTGCAGCACGCCGAATACCCACAGCGCGCGGTTGATGCCGAGCTTGATCATCCAGATGCCGCCCACGGCGCCGCCGGCCAGGCTGGCCCACCAGCCGGTGGCGTTGGCGGCCAGGCCGATCTGCTTGGTGGTAAAGCCGATATCGAGGAAAAACTTGGTGGACAGCGCGGTAGCCATGGTGTCGCCGATTTTATACAGCAGCACGAAGAGGATGATGATGATCGCCTGCTTCAGGCCGTCGCGCAGGATGAACTCCTTGAACGGCAGTACGATCGCCTCTTGCAGGTTCTTGGGCGGGGCGCCGTACACGGCCGGCTCCCTGGCCAGCAGCGTGCAGACAAAACCGGGCAGCATGAACGCGGCCACGATCCAGAACACCGATTGCCACGCCATGGTATCGGCCAGCACCAGTCCCAGCGCGCTGGGAATCAGGCTGGCGGCCTTGTAGGCGTTGACGATGATGGCGGCGCCCAGGCCCTGCTCTTCCTCGGCCAGGATTTCGCGCCGGTACGCGTCGATCACCACGTCCTGGCTGGCCGACAGGAACGCGATCACGGCCACCGCCAGCACGATCAAGGTCAGCTCCTGCTTCGGATCGAACATGCCGATGCCGCCGATGACAAAAAACAGCGACAGCTGCGTGAGCGCCATCCAGCCCCGGCGCCGTCCCAGCTTGCCGATGCTGTAGCGGTCCATCAGCGGCGCCCACAAAAACTTGAACGTGTAGGGGAACGTCATCAGCCCGAACAGACCCAGCGCCTTCACATCGAGGCCGGCCGTGGCCAGCCACGCCTGCATCAGGTAAATCAGCGTGTACAGCGGCAGGCCGGAGCTAAAGCCCAGGAACAGGATCGAAACGGTGCGGCGGTTCAGGTAACTGAGCCAGTTCTTCTTCTGTTCCGGGGCGGTCATCAATGGGCCTTGACGGATTTTTTACGCAGGCGGAATACGGCGAGGTCGCCGCGCAAATTGGGCAGGAAATCCACGCGCTTGCCCTCGGACAGCGCCACGCAGTCGATCACCTCCACGCCGCACTCCTCGGCCAGGTCGCGGAAATCGTTGATGGTGGCGCAGCGCAGGTTGGGCGTGTCGTACCATTCGTACGGCAGCGATTTCGATACCGGCATGCGCCCGCGCAGCAGCGCCACGCGGTGCGGCCAATGGGCAAAGTTGGGGAACGAGACGATCACCTCCTTGCCCACGCGGACGATGTCGCGCAGCAGCGCTTCCACGTGCTTCATCATCTGCAGCGACGATAAACACAGCACCGTGTCGAAACTGTCATTGCCAAACAGCGCCAGCCCGTTTTCCATATCCTGCTGCACTACCTGCACGCCGCGGCGGGTGCTGGCCAGCACCTTGTCGTCGGCGATCTCGATGCCGTAGCCGCTGCAGCGCTTGTCGCTTTGCAGGTAGTCCATCATCACGCCGTCGCCGCAGCCCACGTCCAGCACGTGGGCGTTGTTCGGGATCCAGTGAGCGATAAAGGCCAGGTCGGGCCGGGCCGCGCTCAAGTCGTTGAAATTCATGCCGCCTCCTTCATCTCGTTCCACACCCGGTCGTAATACGCGCGCACCATGTTCAGGTAGCGCGGGTCTTCGAGCAGGAAGGCGTCGTGGCCGTGCGGCGCATCGATTTCGGCGTAAGTTACCTGCCGGCGGTTGTCGATCAGCGCCTTCACGATGTCCTGGCTGCACTCGGGCGAGAATCGCCAGTCGGTGGTAAACGACGCCAGGAAGAACTTGGCTTTGGTACCGGCCAGGGTTTTGGCCAGGTCGCCGCCATGGGTGCGCGCGGGGTCGAAATAATCGAGCGCCTTGGTGATCAATAAATACGTGTTGGCGTCGAAATATTCGCTGAACTTGTCGCCCTGGTAGCGCAGGTACGATTCGATTTCGAAATCGACGCCGAAGTCGAACTTGTAAGTGCCCGTCGCCGCAATGTCGTCGGCCACGGCGCGCAGCTTGCGGCCGAATTTTTCCGCCATGTCGTCGTCGGACAGGTACGTGATGTGACCGACCATGCGCGCCACGCGCAAGCCGTTCTTCGGTACCACGCCGTATTCATAAAAGTCGCCGCCGCGATAATCGGGGTCGGACAAAATCGCCTGCCGGGCCACGTCGTTGAAGGCGATGTTTTGCGCCGACAGCTTGGCCGTCGACGCGATCACGACGCAGTGGCGCAGGCGGTCCGGGTACATGATGCTCCAGGCCAGCGCCTGCATGCCGCCCAGCGAGCCGCCCATCACGGCGGCAAACTGGGTAATGCCCAGCCGGTCGGCCAGGCGCGCCTGCGCGTGCACCCAGTCTTCCACGGTAACTACCGGGAAGGCGGCGCCGTACGGTTTGCCGGTGGCCGGGTTGGTATGCATCGGGCCCGTCGAGCCGAAGCACGAGCCCAGGTTGTTGATGCCGATGACGAAGAACTTGTCGGTGTCGAGCGATTTGCCCGGTCCCACCATATTGTCCCACCAGCCGGTGCTTTTCGGCTTGCCTTCGTATTCGCCGGCCACGTGGTGCGAGGCGTTGAGGGCGTGGCAGACCAGCACCGCGTTCGATTTGTCGGCGTTCAGGGTGCCGTAGGTTTCGTACATCAGCATGTAGTCGCGCAGCGCGGCGCCGCTTTGTAGCGGCAACGGCTCGGCAAAATGCATGGTTTGCGGGGTGACGTATCCCAGGGATGACATGGTATTTTCGATTTTTATTGGGGGCGGCCCCACGGGCCATCTATCAACACAAGGCCGCGAGGGTGGGCCTTGTGTACTTAAAGCAGCTGTAATTGTTCGACCGCGTCTGCAATTACACCTGGTTCCATCGAGCGCATGATCTTGCGGGTTTGCGGCATGATGCGCGCAAGGTCGCTGTTCAGGATTTCCTGCTTGACCGAGAGCAGTTGTGCCGGATGCATCGAGAATTCGCGCAATCCCAGACCCAGCAACAGGCGGGTGAGCTTGACGTCGCCCGCCATTTCGCCGCACACGGCGACGTCGATCCCGGCTTTATGCCCGGCCGCAATCGTCATCGCGATCAATTGCAGCACAGCCGGATGGAGAGGATTGTAAAGGTGTGCCACCTCATAATCAACCCGGTCGATGGCCAGCGTGTACTGGATCAGGTCATTGGTGCCGATCGACAGGAAGTTCATGCGCTTGACGAACATGGGCAGCGCCAGCGCGGCAGCCGGGATTTCGATCATCGCGCCCACGTCCACCGTGTCGTCGAACTTGATGTTCGCTTCGCGCAGCTCCGCCTTGGCTTGCGCGATCATGGCCAGCGACTGGTCGATCTCGAATGCATGCGCCAGCATCGGGATCAGGATGCGCACCTTGCCGAACGCCGACGCGCGCAGGATCGCGCGCAGCTGGGTGAGGAAAATTTGCGGCTCGGCCAGGCAGTAGCGGATCGCGCGCAGTCCCAGCGCCGGATTGAGCGCCGTGTGCTCGGTCTGGTCGAGCGGCTTGTCGGCGCCGATGTCCAGTGTGCGGATCGTGACCGGCCGGCCCTTCATGGCCACCACGGCTTTTTTGTACTGCTCGAACTGCTCGTCCTCGGACGGGATTTTGCTGTTGCGGCCCATGAACAGGAATTCGGAGCGGAACAAACCGACGCCATTGGCGCCTGCTTCCAGCGCGGCCGGGCAGTCGTCGGGCAGCTCGATATTGGCCAGCAGCGTGATGGTCGTGCCGTCCCTGGTGACGGCCGGCGTCTTTTTCAGCTTGCTGAGTTTTTTGCGGGCGCGGATGGCCGCATTCTGGCGGTCGCGGTACTGCTCGAGCACCACCACGCTGGGATTGGCAATCACCACGCCGGCATCGCCGTCGATGATCAGCCAGTCGTCCTGCTCGATCAGGGTGGAGGCGCCGGACATGCCCACGGCCGCAGGAATATCGAGGCTGCGCGCGACGATGGCCGTGTGCGAATTCTGGCCGCCGACGTCGGTGACGAAGCCGATGAACGAGCGGTCGCGGAACTGCAGCATGTCGGCCGGCGAAATATCGTGGGCGACGATGATCATCTGCGCCTGGAACTCGTCGTCGTCGCCGCGCACCTCGGGCAGGATTTGCTCGGTCCCGAGCAGCACCTTCAGTACCCGTTCGGCCACCTGCTGGATGTCGGCCTTGCGTTCGCGCAGGTACGGGTCTTCGATTTCGTCGAACTGCGCCGACAGTTCATCGATTTGCGTGAGCAGCGCCCACTCGGCGTTGTAATGGCGCGCGCGGATGATGTCGAGCGGCGCTTCGGAAATCATCGGGTCGGACAGGATCAGCGCGTGGACATCGATGAACGCACCGAGCTCGGTGGGTGCATCCTTGGGCAGCTCGTTCCACAGCGTTTGCAGTTCCTTGTGCACCTGGGCCAGCGCCTGCTGCAGCCGCAGCACCTCGGCTTCCAGGTGTTCTTCCGCCACCAGGTAGTGCTTGACGTCGAGCGCGGCGGGCGCCAGCTTGTGCACCCGGCCAATCGCAATCCCGCGCGACACCGGGATGCCGTGCAGCGTAAACGAAGCCATGGGGGCGCCTGAATAGGGACGGGAACGGCCGCGATCCGAAGGCATTACTCGCCTTCGCCAAACTTGTCGTTGACCAGCGCGGACAGCGCTTCCACGCATTCTTTTTCGTCGACACCGTCCGCTTCGAGCAAGACCTTGGCGCCCTTGCCGGCAGCAAGCATCATCACGCCCATGATGGACTTGGCGTTGATGCGGCGGGAATTACGGCTGAGCCAGACATCGCTCTTGAACTTGGCGGCCAGCTGGGTGAATTTGGCGGAGGCTCGTGCATGCAGACCGAGCTTGTTGATAATCTCAAGTTCTTGCTGAATCATTTTTTATTGTCTCTAGGAGTAAATCTGCGAGCAAGCCGCACTCTAAAAATTCCCGCGCCCGGCGGGCGTGCTGCGCCTACCCGACACGAATCCGGTTATCGACACGCACCGCCCCACTTTGCGCGCCGGCCAGGGCCATCTCGACGACCACGTCCAGCGTATCGCGGCGGTAGGTGATGGCCCGCAGTAGCATCGGCAAACTGATGCCTGCGATCACTTCCACGCGCCCCGCATCCGCCAGCCGGTCGCAGCAATTGGACGGCGTACCGCCCTTGACGTCCGTCATCACCAGCACGCCATCGCCGCCGTCGAGCCGCTTGATCGCGGCCGCCGCCAGTTGCTGGACTTCGGCCAGGTCCTGGTCGGCGATCACGTCGATCGCTTCCAGGCGCTCGGTGGGACCACGAAACACGTGGGCGCAGGCAGCAATAAAAGCCTGCCCCAGGGGTGCGTGCGTCATAAGCAGTATGCCAACCATATTCTTAATCCGCCAGTGAGCGCGGACTAAATTGCGGCCGTCCGGCAAAAATATTTTGAATTTGCATCTTTTTAACCCGCCGACACGGCTGCTTCCACCGCGTCGATGAAGGTGGCCGCCACCGGGAAGCCTGCTTGCTGGGTAATTTCCTGGAAGCAGGTAGGGCTGGTGACGTTGACTTCGGTCAGGCAATCGCCGATCACGTCCAGGCCCACCAGCAGCAAACCGCGCGCAGCCAGCGTGGGGCCGATGGCGTTGGCGATTTCGAAGTCGCGCTCGGTGAGCGGCTGGGCCACACCGAGGCCGCCAGCAGCCAGGTTGCCGCGCACTTCGCCATTTTGCGGGATGCGCGCCAGTGAAAACGGTACCGGTTTGCCAGCAATGACCAGGATGCGTTTGTCGCCCTTGGCGATGTCCGGGATGAAGCGCTGGGCCATGATGGTGGTTGCACCATTTTGGGTCAGCGTCTCGATGATGGCGCCCAGGTTCATGGCGTCAGGCTTGACGCGGAAGATGCCGGTGCCGCCCATGCCGTCCAGCGGTTTCAGGATGATGTCGCCATGCTCGGCCTGGAAGGCGCGGATGCGTGCCTCGTCGGCCGTGACCAAGGTGGGCGACGTGTACTGGCTGAACTGGGCGATGGCCAGCTTCTCGCTGTGGTCGCGGATGGCCGACGGCTTGTTGAACACCTTGGCGCCCTGCCCTTCGGCCAGCTCCAGCATGTAGGTACCGTAGATGTACTCCATGTCGAACGGCGGGTCCTTGCGCTGGACGATGGCGTCGAAGTCGCCGAGATTGGTTTCCACGGCGGGGGCAGCGCGGTACCAGTCGGTGGCGTCGCCGGTAAAGCTGATCTGCGACGCCTTGGCGGTGGCGATGCCGCCCAGCACTGCCATATCTTTTTGTTCGAACGCGAACACGGTGTGGCCGCGCCGGTTCGCCTCGACCATCATGGCGTAGGTGGAGTCCTTGTAGGTCTTGAATGTGGCGAGCGGATCGGCGAGAAAAGCGATTTTCATGGGTGCTTCCGGTTTGGTGAAGGCCTGATTTTAGCCGAGTTTCCTGAATTGGACCGCATCGGCGGATCGTCCCGCCTGCGCGGGAATGACGGACCTACGGCTGGCAACTATCCGAAATTCTGTTGTCCTTTGAGCCGTCATACCCGCGCAGGCGGGTATCCAATCTCGCCTCAATACACCTCCGGGTTCGGATCCGTCCGCTCCATCTCGAGCGACGCCGCCAGCAGCGCCAGCCGCGCCACCACGCCGTACACGTAAAACCGGTTGGGCGCCGCCGTGCCCGGCTTGGCTTTCAGATCGGGCACCGCGTGCTGCTGGGCAAACGCCAGCGGCACGTATTGCGAGCCGGGCGCGTTCAGGTTCTGGTCGATGCCCTTCTCTGCATGGACGCGGTAAAAGCCGCCCACCACGTACCGGTCGATCATGTATACGACCGGCTCGGCCACGTCATCCTTGATGCTCTCGAAGGTGGGCACGCCTTCCTGGATGATGAAGTCGGTGACTTCCTTGCCGTCCTTGATGACGATCATCTTGTCGCGTTGCGCCTGGGTCAAGTCCTTGATTTCACTGGAATCCTTGATGGTCAGGATGCTGGTGCCATAGGTGCCGGCATCGGGCTTGATGATCACGAACGGCTTCTGTTCCTTCATGCCGTACTCTTTGTACTTCTTTTTAATCTTCGACAGCAGCGTATCGACATTCGCGGCCAGGCACTCGTAACCCTCGCCGGTACGGAAGTTCACGGCATCGCATTTCGCATGCAGCGGATTGAACATCCATGGATCGACGCCGATCAGCTTGCCGAATTTTTTCGCCACTTCATCGTACGCGTTCAAGTGGTTGCTCTTGCGGCGCAGCGCCCAGCCGGCGTGCAGCGGCGGCAGCAGGCTCTGCTCATGAATATTTTGCAGGATGTCGGGAATCCCGGCCGACAGGTCGTTATTCAGCAAAATCGTGCACGGATCGAAATCTTTCAACCCCACGCGGCGGCCGTTGGCCGAGCGCACCAGCGGTTCCACGACCAACATATTGCCGTCCGGCAGAGCGATCGGCGTGGGCTGCGTGACGTCCGGCGACAGCGAACCGAGCCGTACGTGCAAGCCCGTCTGGCGGAAAATCTGCATCAGCCGGGCGACGTTTTGCCAATACGTGGGGTGGCGCTGAGCAATCTCGGGGATCAGGAGCAGGTTGCGCGCATCGGGACAGTATTTGTCGATCGCAGCCATGGCCGCCTGTACCGACAGCGGCAACATTTCCGTGGCCAGGTGGTTGAAGCCGCCCGGGAACAAATTGGTATCCACGGGCGCCAGCTTGTAGCCGGCGTTGCGCATATCGACCGAGCAATAAAATGGCGGCGTGTGCTCTTGCCACTCGAGACGGAACCAGCGCTCAATGGCTGGCGTCGCGGCCAGGATTTTTTCTTCGAGATCGAGCAAGGGGCCGGTCAGGGCCGTGGCGAGATGGGGAACCATGTTTACTTCCTTAAATGAGCGGGAGGACGACCCTCCAGGCACGCTGAAACACCGAATATTACCTTGTGGATAACCTAAATCGGGGCGATACCCCTATTTTAAAGGCGGAAATAAAAAAAACGCCCCCACACGTGTGTGTGGAGGCGTTTTCGACAATGTTGACAACTACTACATACCGCGATTACATGTGATATGCGGACTCGCCGTGGGTGGTGATGTCCAGGCCTTCGCGCTCTTCTTCTTCCGGAACGCGCAGACCGATCACGATATCGACCAGTTTGAAGGCGATGAAGGCCACCACGCCCGACCACAGGATGGTGGTGCCGACAGCGGTTGCCTGGATCATGACCTGGCCGCTGATCGAGTAGTCAGCCGATGGTTTGTTGACCACGTAGTCGAAGATGCCCTGGCCACCCAGCGATGGGGCAGCGAACACGCCGGTCAGGATCGCACCGAGGATACCGCCCACGCCGTGCACGCCGAACACGTCCAGCGAGTCATCGGCGCCCAGCAGGCGTTTCAGACCGTTCACGCCCCACAGGCAGATCACGCCAGCCAGCAGGCCCATGATCAGTGCGCCCATCGGGCCGACGAAGCCGCAGGCCGGGGTAATGGCCACCAGGCCCGACACCGCACCCGAAGCGCCACCCAGCATCGATGGCTTGCCTTTGAAGATCCACTCGGCGAAGACCCATGCCACGGTGGCGGCCGCGGTTGCCAGCAGGGTGTTGATGAAGGCCAGGGCCGAGATGTCGCCCGCTTCCAGTGGCGAACCGGCGTTGAAACCGAACCAGCCGACCCACAGCAGCGAAGCGCCGATCATGGTCATGGTCACCGAGTGCGGCGCCATCGATTCGCGGCCGTAGCCCACGCGTTTGCCGATCATGTAAGCACCGACCAGGCCGGCAACTGCGGCGTTGATGTGCACCACGGTACCGCCAGCGGTATCGAGTGCGCCCTTCTGGAACAGGAAGCCGGCTTTGGCGGTTTCCGTGGCCAGCGTGGCGGCATCCTTGATTGCGTCAGGACCGGTCCAGAACCAGACCATGTGGGCGATTGGCAGGTAGGCGAACGTGAACCAGATCACCACGAAGGCCAGCACGGCGGTGAACTTGACGCGTTCGGCGAAAGCGCCAACGATCAGCGAGCAGGTAATCGCTGCAAACGTCGCCTGGAAGGCCACGAACAGGAACTCGGGAATCACGACGCCTTTGCTGAACGTGGCGGCGTAGGCGAATGTGCCCTTGACCGGATCGTAGATATTGTTCAGGAAGGTGCGGTCGTGCAGGTTGCCGAAGAACGCATTACCTTCGGTGAACGCCAGCGAGTAGCCGTAAATGCACCACAGCACGACGATCAGCGCGAAGACCATGAACACTTGCATCAGGATCGACAGCATGTTTTTGGAACGGACCAGACCGCCGTAGAACAGCGCCAGGCCAGGAATCGTCATCATGACCACCAGCAGGGTGGCCACCATCATCCAGGCGTTGTCGCCCTTCTGTGGCGTAGGTGCGGCGGCCGGTTCTGCTGGCGCAGCTTCGGCGGCAGCGGGAGCAACAGCGGCAGGCGCAGGCGTTGCAACGGCAGGCGCGGCAGCGTCGGCTGGCGCGGTGACTGCGGCTGGTGCGTCAGCCGGTTTGGCATCTTGCGCGTGGACTGGCGCGGCAAGCGCAAACAGGATCGATACCCCAGCAAGCAACGTTGTTATAGTTTTCTTCATCAAACTTCCCCTTAAAGAGCTTCGTTACCGGTTTCACCGGTACGAATGCGGATCACTTGTTCCAGGTTGTACACGAAGATCTTGCCATCACCGATTTTGCCGGTGCGGGCTGCGCCTTCGATCGCCTCGATCGCCTGTTCGACGATGGCGTCATCCACGGCCGCTTCGATCTTGGTCTTCGGCAGGAAGTCCACGACATATTCGGCGCCACGGTAGAGCTCGGTATGACCTTTTTGCCGGCCGAAGCCTTTGACTTCGGTGACCGTGATGCCTTGCACGTTGATTGCCGACAGGGCTTCGCGGACTTCATCAAGCTTGAACGGCTTGATAATGGCGGTAATCATTTTCATGAGAGCCTCGCTTAGAAAGTTTTGGAAATGGTGACCACGGCGCCCGACTTGCCCAGGTTTTTGCCGTTGCGACCGACGTAGAAATCAGTGTTGGTCTTGACGGCTGCCACGCCGAGCGAGAACACGCCGAAGTCCTTGGTCACGCCAACCTTGTAGTCGGTGTAGCTGGCTTCGTCGAGGTTCTTGACGTCCTGGCGACCGGCGTGCAGGTTCAGCACAAAGCCGTCGTAGACGTCGTAGTTGAACTGGCCGTCGATATAGCTGCTGTTCTTGCTGTCGGCAGTGCCGAACAGGTTGCTGGTCGCATGCGAGTACTTCAGCGAGAACGGGCCCGCGCTGACCTGGGCGTACAATTCGAACGTGTTGGCATTGGTGCTCAGACCGTTCGAAGGATAGGCGTAGTACAGGGCGCCCACGTCGTAGGCAAAGGTGTCGGTGATCTGGCCGCGCTTGCCGGCGTACACGTCGAATTCGTACGAGGCATCGCCGCCGCCGTCCTTGATCCACTTGATATTGGTGGCCCAGGCGCCCACGTACACGCCGGTAGGGTTGTTGACGTAGTCAACACCGCCCTGCAGCGCAGGTTGGAGACGGGTTTGCGAAATACCGCGGTAACGGTAATCGCTGACAACGGCGACGTTATAGGAAATCTGGTTGTCTGGTACGGCCTCGGCAGCGGGTTGCGCTTCCTGGGCCTGCGCCGAGGCGCTCATGGTGGCGAATGCTAAGGTCAACGCTGCTGCTGTCAGGGTCCGGGTCAGGCTTTTGTTTTGGCTCTTCATCATTTTGTCCTTGTAGTTATCGAAACTGAATACAGATACTAGGTGCGATGCGGGTAAAATCCTTGTAAAGCGAAGCGGTGAGCATTCCATGGCTTCTATAGCAGAATGCGTGCCAGCTAACGTTGCCTGGTAGATAGCGGCTGATGCCGTAATGGCACCGGCTTTATCATGGGCGACAAGGTACAAGCCCTGACAAAAGTGATAATTTGGAAGTGAAGTTGGCCGAGCTGCTTGAATTTGCACCACACTGATACGCGGACGCACCCCCATGGTGCATCCGACCTGCCACCAGATCAAGGAATATTATGGATATGAATACTTTTTTTAATGACTTGCAGAACAAGATCAGCCAGGCCATCGAAAACTCCCCGGCCAAGGACATCGAGAAAAACGTCAAGTCCATGATGACCCAGGGCTTTTCCAAGCTCGACCTGGTAACGCGCGAAGAATTCGATATTCAAACGCAAGTGCTGGCCAAAACCCGCGCCAAGCTCGAAGCGCTGGAAACCCGGCTGGCGGCCCTGGAAGCCAAGGCTGGCGACGTCAAGCCTGAAGTCAAGGTCGAGATCGCCAAAGGCGAGGTGCTGTAAATACCCCAGGGACCGCGCGCGGTCCCTGTGTCATTGCGGATGGTGCTGCCGGTCAGCGGCCCACGCGGAAGTAATCGACGTCGAGGTACGCTGGCGCGCTGCCCGGCGCCCGCGTGGCCAGCAGTCCCACCTGCGCCCCCACCCAGCGCCCCACGCTGGCCGTGAATGGCGCTCCCGCCAGGGTATAGTTTTTGCCATCGAAGCTGTAGGCAAAGCGCACGATCGCGCCGTCGCTCACCTGTGCGCGTACATGCACCGGCTGCCGCTGCACGCTGCCGACGATCTGCACCTGCTCCTTGCATGCCGCCGCCGGTTGCTCGCAGGTCGCCAGCACCAGCTGCGCCCCCTCCTTGGCATGCCGCACGCCGAACCACGCATATTTAATCCCCAGCACCACCAGCCCTGCGCGCGTCACCGCGCCCCCGAGCTCGATGCGGGTATCGACCGTAAATGACGGCGCCGGAAATTTCTGGGTCAGCACCGATGGCACGTCGCGCACGCTGCCGTCTAGCGGCGCAGCTTGCGCATTGAGCCGCAGCCAGCCCTTGCGGGCGTCAGGCGTGTGCCAGCCTGGCGCCGGATTGGCGTTCCACTGCCACTGCAAACCCGGCTCCCGGGCGTTGAATTCGTCGCCAGCCGGTGGCGCCACGCGGCCGCTGTCGATGCCCGCCGGTTTGTCGTGCACCAGTACCGGCTCGCCCGTACCCTGGCCCTCGCGGTCGATGCCGATCACGGGCCAGCCGTCGTGCCAGCGCATCGGCTGCAGATGAACGACCCGGCCGTACGCTCCCTGGTGCTGGAAGTGATAAAACCAGTCCTGTCCTTTCAGGTCGTCCACCCACGCGCCCTGGTGTGGGCCGTTGGTGGTGGAACCGCCCTGCGCCATCACGATGCGGTCTTGATACGGGCCGTTGATGGCGCGCGAGCGGAACACCGACTGCCAGCCGTGCTCCACGCCGCCCGCCGGTGCAAAGATGTAGTAGAAGCCATCCTTTTTGTAGAACTTGGGGCCTTCGAGCGTGGTGTAGCCGGGCAGCTGGTTACCGTCGATGATGTTCTGGCCGCGCCCGTCGAGCAGCGTGCGCGCCTCCGGGTCCATCGCGCGCAGGGTAAGGATGTTGTTGAAGCCCGCGCGGCTCTTGGCCCACGCATGCACCAGGTACGCCTTGCCGTCGTCGTCCCACAGCGGCGACGGATCGATGATGCCCTTGCCCGGCAACAGCAGATGCGGCGCGCTCCACGGCCCGGCAAAGTCGGTGGCGGTGATGACGTACACGCCGAAGTCGGGGTCGGGATAAAAAATCCAGAACTTGCCGGCATGGTGGCGCAGCGACGGCGCCCACACGCCTTTGCCCGGCTGCGGCGTGGCGAACGCCTGGCCCGGCACCAGCGCCGGCAGCGCATGGCCCACCAGCTGCCAGTTCACCATGTCCGTCGATTGCAGCAGCGGCAGTCCCGGCGCGTTGCTGAAGCTCGACGCGGTCATGTAGAACGTGGAGCCGACGCGGATCGCGTCGGGATCGGAATAGTCGGCGTACAGGATGGGGTTCTGGTAGCGGCCATTGCCCAGGTCTGCCACCCACGGGCCGCCGGCCGGCGCCTGGTTCTGGGCAACGCTCCACGGTGCGCTGCATGCCAGCACCAGGCCCGCCGCGACTACTTTCGATGCGTAGCGATTCATGTGCGGTTCCGGTTACCGCGCTGCGGTGGGCGCGATGGTGAAGCTGTAGCTGGCCGGGGCCAGCGGAATGCGGTACTTGACGTGGGCGCGCCCGGTCAGGTTCCAGCCGGTGTCCCCGCCTACGCCGCTCTGGGCCAGGTCGATCAGCAGCGAGCCGTCGCCGTGCGGTGCAATCTCCGAACTTTTCCAGGCGCCGCGCGGGCGCAGGTACAGGTCCTCGTACGGGAACGCCAGCGCGTTGACGGACAACGGCGCCGCGCCCTTGATGGTGATGCCGGCGTGATGAGCGTCGGTCAGGGACAGCCAGCGCACGCCGGTCTTGTTGCCGCTTTCCTGCGGCCGGCTGTAGCCATGGTACTGGTCCGCCACCTTGCCCGTGTAACGGCCGATGGCGTAGCCGGTGGCGCGGTCCGCGTACGACTCCTGCGGTCCACGGCCATACCATTGCACGGTGCCCAGCGTATTGTCGTTGTCGAAGCGCAGGCCGAGGCGCAGCGGGTCGGGCAGATCGTCGCGCAGCGGCGTGAACGTGGCTGCCACCGCCAGCACGCCGTCGGCATCGAGCGCATACACGGTTTCCCAGTGCGCGGCGCCGGCGCCAAAGCTGTACAGCACCTTGATGCGATTGCCGTCCAGCGTGACCGAGCGCACGTGGCGCTGTTCGGTGAAGGTTTTCCATATTGCGTGCGTCTTGTCCACGCCCGCGCCTTCGTCGTTATCGAGCAGGCCGCGCCAGAAGTTGGGTGTGCCGCCCTTGAGCAGGGTTTTTCCGTTCACCGCGTACTGCACCAGCCCTCTTTTGGTATCGAGCCGCAGCGAGGCCTTGCCTGCATCGATACGGATTTCATCGCCCTGGCGCACCGGCTTGACTGCTGCAGTAGCCGGCGCCGGCTTCGCTGCGGCCACCGTGACGAACTGCGACCAGCCCACCACCGTGCCGGCAGCGACGCCCTTGACCGAATCGGTACGCGCCTTGGCGCGCAGCGTGACCAGTTGTTCGCCGCCCGTCGTGCGCAGCTTGGGCAGTTGCAGCGCCACGTCGCGCCGCGCACCAGCGGCCACCGGCGGCACCGTCAGCGTGCCGCGCGTAACTTCGTTGCCGTCGTTGGTCAGCACCCAGTCGAAATCGAGGTCCGACGTGTCGCGGAAGTCGTAGCGGTTCACCACCGTGATCCTGCCCTTTGCCGGATCGCCCTCGAACACCAGCGGTGAGTACACTTTTTGCACTTCGTAATACTCCGGGTCGGGCGTGCGGTCCGAGCGCACCACGCCGTCACCCACCACGCTGTTGTCGCCCACCTTGGGATTGACATCGAAGCCGGACGCCCAGTAGCGGCGGCCCTGGTCGTCGGTGGCTTGCACGGTCTGGTCCACCCAGTCCCAGATAAAACCGCCCTGGAGCTTTTTATGGGCGCGGATCACCTGCCAGTAGTCTTCCATATTGCCGAGCGAGTTGCCCATGGCGTGCACATACTCGCACTGGATCATCGGCTGCTGGTAGCGCGGGTCGGCCGCGTAGTCGGCCATTTTTTCGATGTCGTCGTACATCGGCGCGTAGATGTCCACGTAGGCGTTGGGCTTGTGGGTTTCGCCGATGGTGCCGTGGCCCAGGTAGCTGATCAGGCGGGTGGGATCGTTGGCGCGTATCCATTGCGCCGCATGCTCGAAGTTGGGGCCCGTGCCCGCCTCGTTCCCAAGCGACCAGAAGATGATCGACGGCGCGTTCTTGTCGCGCTGGACCATGCGCGCCACGCGGTCGAGGTGCGCCGCCTTCCACTGCGGCTTGTATCCCAGCTGGACCTGCTCGCGGTAGCCGGGCACCTGCGAATGGTCGCCCAGCTGCATGTACGCGTGCGATTCGATATTGGCTTCGTCCATCACGTACAGGCCGTATTCGTCGGCCAGGTCGTACCAGCGCGGGTCGTTCGGATAATGGGACGTGCGCACGGCGTTCACGTTTGCCTGCTTCATCATCTCCACGTCCTTGCGCATCAGCTCCAGCGACATGACGCGGTACGTGACCGGATCGTGCTCGTGGCGGTTGGCGCCCTTGATCATGATGCGCTTGCCGTTCACCCGCACTTCGCCATCCTTCATTTCCACCGTGCGAAAGCCGATGCGGCGCGACGTGGCCGACACCAGCTTGCCGTCGGCGTCCAGGTATTCGATCACCATGCGATACAGGTTGGGCGTCTCCGCCGACCATGGCCGCACCTTGGGCAGCAGGCCGTCGAGCGTGACGACGCCGCCCTCGATGCGCGCCTTGCGGCCCAGTACCTGGCGCTCGCCGTCGTACAGCGCGACAGCGATATGGCCCGCCGCCGGCGCGCCGGCCAGTTCCGCCTTCAGCTGGAAGACGCCGTCGGTATAGCTTTTGTCGAGTTGCGCGGTCACCGTGTAGTCGCGCAGGTAGGACTTCGGTTCCGCGTACAGGTACACGCTGCGCTCGATGCCGGACAGGCGCCAGAAGTCCTGGTCTTCCAGGTAAGACGCGTCGGCCCAGCGATACACCTCGATCGAGATATTGTTCTTGCCCGGCTTCAGATACCGATTGAGCCTGAATTCCGCCGGCAGCTTGGAGTCTTCCGAGTACCCCACCTTTTCGCCGTTGACCCAGATGTAATAAGCTGCGCCGGCCGCGCCCACGTGCAGGAACACTTCGCGGCCGTCCCAGCCGGCCGGCACCACGAAGTCGCGCCGGTACGAACCCACTTCGTTGACAGCGTCCGGGACGCGCGGCTCGTCGAGCGGGAATGGATAGTCGACGTTGGTGAAAATCGGCTTGCCGTAGCCCTGCGCCTGGATCATGCCGGGCACCTGGATGGTGCCCCAGCGGCTGGCGTCGAAATCGTTGCGGTAAAAGTCCAGCGGACGCTCGCCCGGCGTTTTGGAAAACGCGAACTGCCAGGCCCCGTCGAGCGACAGGTAGTACTGCGAGGCGGCCATGTCACCGGCCAGCGCCCGGTCGCGGCTTTCGAAATTGAAGAAGGTGGCCTTCATCGGTTCGCGGTTCACCGCCACCACTTCCGGTTGCTGCCATTCGGTGGGCGCCTGCGCAGTGGGCGCGGCGTGCAGGGTACTGGCAGAGAAGCCGGCCAGCGCCAGCAGGCAGGCGTGGACGGGAATGCGTGGTGGGGCCATGGGCGTTCTACCTCTTCATGAAAAAGATGACAAAGATGCAAACGCCGAGTATATGCGAAGGCGGATCCAAACAGTTGGCGCCAGTGCTCAAATGGCTGCGCATTTGTTCGCAGCCCGTTTATTTCACCGGCGCCGCCGAAAACATGGCAGACCACAACCGTGCCGGCGATCCCACCGGCAGCGTGACGTCGCCGTCGCCGAAGTCGGACGCGGCGCTGGCGCCCTCGCCCAGCCTGGACAAGTCCCAGCGCAGCGCTACCGGCGCAGGCCGGGCGCCGAACGGCAGCAGCAGGAACAGGTTGCCGCCGCCGGTAAAGCCGCCGCCCTCGGCGCGCAGGCTGCGCGGCGGAAGAGGCGGCACCGGTGCACGCTTATGCGGTTGCTTGCCCACCGGCGCCTGGTCCACCGGCGCCTGGTAATGGACCACCAGGTCGCCGTTCACCTCGCGCGCCGACGTCCACACCCGCAGCTTGCCGTCGGCACCCTTGACATCGCGCGTGGCGAGCGGCACGTTGCCATGGCTGTCGCGCACCGTGAGCTCCTTGAGCGTCAGGGCCACCGTCTCGACGTCGTCCACCGCGTACGGTATCTGCAGCAGCGGCGTGTCGGCGGCCGCTTGCGCGTCGGGGATGGTCAGCGTCACATCGACCACGCCGCCGGGCTGCTCGCGCTGATCGGTCTGGACGAACGGCCCCGGTTGCAGTACCAGCACCAGCGGCCGTGGCGCCTGCGGCGCCGCAGTTTGCGCCACGGCGCTGCTGACAGCGAGCGCCAGCAGCGCTGCCTGGAGGGTCCGCAGACCAATACGATCGAACACTGTGGTAACCCGCATGACAGCTCCTGCAAGAATCAACGATGGATGACTTTACCATCTATCAATATTTCGTCGCGCGAGATGTGACAGGTCTGCGGCAGGTCTGCCGCAAGTCAAGGCGCGTGCGGCCCGAGCCGGTAGACTCGCCGCAGCCCGTGACCACGTAAGGGGAAATCACATGAGCCTGGCAGTACTCAAAAGCCGCGCCCTCGCCGGCATGGGCGCGCAGCAAGTCAACGTGGAAGTGCACCTGGCCAACGGCCTGCCCGCCTTTGCCATCGTGGGCCTGGCCGATACCGAAGTCAAGGAAGCCAGGGACCGGGTGCGCGCCGCCATCCAGAACGGCGGCTTCGAGTTTCCCGCCCAGCGCATCACGGTCAACCTGGCCCCCGCCGACCTGCCCAAGGAATCGGGGCGGTTCGACTTGCCGATTGCGCTCGGCATCCTGGCCGCATCGCGCCAGATCCCGGCGTCGGCCCTGGACCAGTACGAGTTTGCGGGAGAACTGTCGCTGTCGGGCGAACTGCGGCCGATCCGCGGCGCACTGGCGATGTCGCTGGCCATGGCGCGCGAACCGCATCGCGCCGGTGAGCGGCGGGCTTTCATCGTGCCGCATGCGAATGCCGACGAGGCGGCGCTGGTGGGCGGCACCGCCATCTATCCCGCCACCTCGCTGCCGCAGGTATGCGCCCACTTCGCCGCCAAGTCCGGCGACGCCATGCTGGCGCGCCACACCGCGCCGCCGGCGATGGCCACGCCCCACGCTGCCGATTTCGCCGACGTCAAGGGCCAGGTGATAGTCAAGCGCGCACTCGAGGTGGCGGCCGCCGACAACCACAGCATCCTGCTGGTCGGCCCGCCTGGCGCCGGCAAGACCATGCTGGCGGCGCGCTTTCCCGGCCTGCTGCCTGCCATGACCGACGACGAAGCGCTGGAAGCGGCTGCCGTGCAGTCGCTCACCGGCAGCTTTCGCATCGAGGACTGGAAGCGTAGGCCGTTTCGCGCTCCGCACCATACGGCATCGGGCGTGGCACTGGTGGGAGGTGGCAGCGTGCCGCGTCCCGGCGAGATTTCGCTGGCCCATCGCGGCGTGCTGTTTCTCGACGAGCTGCCGGAGTTCGACCGCCGCGTGCTTGAGGTACTGCGGCAGCCGATGGAGTCCGGTGTGATCACCATCTCGCGCGCGGCCCGCCAGGCCGAGTTTCCGGCGCACTTCCAGCTGGTGGCAGCGATGAACCCGTGCCCGTGCGGCTATCACGGTCATGTCAGCGCGGTATGCCACTGCACCCAGGATGCCATCCAGCGCTACCAGGACCGCGTGTCCGGTCCCCTGCTCGATCGTATCGACATGCATATCGAGGTGGCAGCCGTGGAACCGGACGTGCTGGCGACGGATGCCGATGGAGAACCGTCGGCGGCAATCGCCGCCCGCGTGCAGACGGCGGCAGCGCTGCAGCTGGCGCGCCAGGGCAAGCCCAATCAATATCTCACCACGCGCGAGATCGACCTGTTATGCAAGCCGGATAAACGAGGCAAGGCGCACCTGAAACTGAGCATGCAGCGCTTTCAATGGTCGGGCCGCGTGTACCACCGCATCCTGCGCGTGGCGCGCACCATTGCCGACCTGGCGGGAGCAGAGGTGATCGGTGCAGGTCATATCGGCGAGGCGGTGCAGTATCGGCGGGCGTTGCTCAAGCGTTGAGCCGCGCCTGAACCAGCTGGCCGCGCCAGCGGCGCCCTGACCGGAAGGCAACCTGTGAGAGAATTCAGCGATGAATTCCAGATCACTTTCATTTCCCCCGCTGGTCGCCGCCCTGCTGCTCGCGGCGTCATGCGCCGCTTTTGCACAGGACACCGTCCCAACCCCGCCGCCCGTTGAAGCACCGGCACCACCGGTCGTCCCCCCCGTTTCCTATTCCGGCAAGATCGTCAGCGCCACCGGCACCGTGCCGGAAAAACTGGGCGTGTTTGCCGATTGCCAGGATGGACGTGAGCGCATCCAGGGCAAGGTGGACGCCGACGTGTATGCCGTGGATCTGCCGCCCGCCGTCCTCTGCAACGTCACGGTCGGCGAGCAGGATTGGGCCGCCGACGTGCAACCGGTGTACGACGCCCGCACTGCCATCGCGCAGACCATGCTGGTGTATCCGCGCGCCGTGCCGCAGCCGGACCTGGCGCAGGAGCTGATCGGGATGGGGGCGCAGGATCGCGCAATGCGGCGGGCCTGGGCCGGTGGCCGGCGCGATGCGGCGTTCCAGAAAAAAATGGCGGCGGACGACCGAAAACTGCAGCGCCGGCTGCGCCAGATCGTCACCACCAAGGGTTGGCCCACGATCTCGATGGTGGGCGCGGAAGCGGCCAACGAGGCATGGATGGTCGCCCAGCACGCGCCGCAGGCGCAACTGAAGCACTGGGCGGTCTTCATGCGCGCGGCCGCCAACAAGCACGAAATCAAACTGTCCAACCTGGCCACGTCGCTCGACCGCGTGCGCCTGTTCGAAAAGCGGCCGCAAATCTACGGCACCCAGTACCACGTGGAGAAAGACGGCGCCATCCAGATTTACCCGATCGAGGACTACGCCAACGTCGATGTGCGGCGCCTGGAAATGGGCATGTCGTCGCTGGCCGAATACCAGGCGCTGCTGGCCAAGCCGAAAGAATGATCTAGACTTCCCACTGCAGCTTCACCGTCAGCGACTTGCTGGTGGTATCCGGATCGCGCGTGGTGTCGCGCGCAAAGCCCACCGACAGCGAGCGGCCGTGGCGCCACAGGTGGCGATACAACAGCGAACGGTGCGCCTGCCGGTCGGCCCATGGTTCCAGTCCCGATACGCCGTCATCGCGCCGCGCGGCCGACGTGCTTTGCGCCAGCAGCCGCAAGGAATCGGCCGCGGTAAAGTGCAGCATGCCCAGCGCGCGCCAGCCGTTGTCCACGAACGCCGGACGGCCTAGCGCGCCCTCCACCCAGGCGCGGTTGATACGAAAATCGGCCTCCATCGACCAGCCGCGCATGCTGGGCGAGAGCAGCGGCAGCGGCAGGCGCAAGCCCAGGTCCACGACGGCGTTGCCGCCGCTCCCCACGCGGTCGGCATCGACGTCGAGCTGGCGCCCCAACGTGACTTCGGCATTCAACTTGGTCAGCCACGGCAGCGGCGACGATTCAAAGCCGAAATGCACGGCCCGTACGTCGTGCAGCCGGCCCGCGCGCCGGCCGCGCTGGCGATCGAATCCGAGATTGGCCCACAGATTGGTCTGCCGTGCGGCGCGGAACCAGATACCCGGCTGCAGCTTGCGCTCGACGACCTGGTTCGCCTGCTGGTCGAGCCGCGCGTCGGACAACGTGCGGATCTCGTGCACGCCCAGGTGCGCCTCGAACTCGTACAGGTCCACCTGCGCGTTCCCCAGCGCCAGCGTGCGCGCGCCAAGCCGGCGATTCAGGTTGATGTCGGTTTTGACCACGCCCACCTGCGGCACGAAGCCGTTGTCGTTCACAAAACCCGGCGTAATCGCCTCCACCTGCAATTCGTTCCACCAGTCGTCGCTAACGCTGCTGAATTTCCCCAGCGCGTAGCCGCCGTGACGTGTGCGCACGCGCGTACTGTGCGTCACGGGTGCTTCGATGAATCCGGCGCTGTTTTGCGCATGCATCAGCAGCCACAGGGCCTGCTGGCCGTCGCCGCGCCATTGGCCGTCGACACCCGCCACCTCGTTGCTGCCGGCATGGCCGTAGTCGCGTTGGGCGACGAAGGCGCCCATCACCGCACCGTCGCCGTGCCAGCGCGCGCGCACCATGCTGGCCAGCGTGGCGCGCGTTTGTGCATATTCAGCCGTCTCGTAGGCGCCGCCGCGCAGCACCACGCCTCCCTCCTGGTCGCGCAGGCTCATTGCCGTGGCGTCGGCTTTGGCATCGCGCCAGGTGGCGCGCAGGCCCCACTCCGGATCGGCCACGGTGCGCGAATAAAAGGCGGATAGCGGCAGCCCCAGTACGTCGGCACTCTCCAGGAAGAAACCGCGCTTTTCGGGCAGACTCAAGGCGATGCGGCTGGCGCCGGACGACGTGGGTTCGTCGATTTCCACCTGCGAGAAGTCGGGATTGAGGGTGGCGTTGAACACCCAGTCCGCGCGCGGCCGGGCATTGATCTCGAGTCCCACGCTGGCCTGGTTGCCATGCTGGCGTCCCGCTGCATCGCGGTCGCGTTGCGAGCGCACCGTCAGCTCGGGCTTCAGTTCCAGAAAGCCGCGGTCGCGTACCGCCGCCACCGTGCCGCCCATGCCATCGATATCCTGCAGCATGGCGATGTGGCTCAGCGTTCCGTTGTTGAGCGGGGTACTGGTAAGCAGCAGGCCGTCCGCATGCGGCACGCTGCGCTCGAGCATCACGCGCCAGGCCTTGCCATCGGCGTAAGGAAAGCGCAGGTTCGACAGCGGCCAGCGGATCTCCATGCTGTAGCCGTCGGCCAGCCGCTGCACCGCCGCGTCGATCGGAAAATCCGGCCCCAGGTCCGACTCGTCGAGGTCTGCCCGGTACATGCCGTCGCTGAACACGCCGGCGATATTTACGCGCACGAACTGCGCGGCGCGGCCATGGCCGGTAGGGTCGATCCATATGCCGATGAAGTCCTGGTCCAGGCTCACCCTGTCGCGCCGCGTGAGCGTGCCGCGCATGCGGTCGGGCGCATCGTCCCAGGCGCGGATGCCGAACACCAGCGCGCCGTCGTCGATCAGCAATTGCACCGTGGTGCGCAGGTTGGCCGGCGCCGGCTTGCCATCGGCCGGCAGGAATTGATGGAAGGCGTCGAATACAGGCGCCTGGCGCCACGCATCCTCGTTCAGCGCGCCATCGACGCGCAAGCTGGTGGCGCCGTCGAGCGGCATGGCCGGCAACGGCGCCAGCGCACGCGCCCTGGCCGCAGGCGCGGCGCGCTCCTCGCCTGCCACCGCCGCCGCATCGCCCGCCGCCAGCAGCGCCGCCACGGCGCCCAGCCGGGCTGCACGACACATCCTGAACATTGTATTCACCGTGATCCCTGGTTTTTTATCGGCAGCAGTGTAATGCAATCCCATGCTTTTTTGAGAACTCTTTTTGAGAACACGAGCCAAGCGAAATTCTGTGGAACCGCGTGCATAGCATTACTTGTTCGTCAGCCTTGCTGTTATATTCATCGTTGCCGATTTAACCTGCCCGGGAATTGAATGACACGCCTGCCCCTTCTGCTTGCCGCCAGCGCCGTGCTGGCCGGTTGCGCCACCGCCCCTGCCCCCATGACCGATTTCACCGCCAACTCCGGCAGCCCGCGCGCGCCCGAGCAGCTGGCGGTCACCTTCGATCATGCCGATGTCGCGCTGCGCGTAGAGCCGGCCACGCAAAGCATCACCGGCGATACCACGCTCACGTTTACCGCCACCGCGCCGCTTACCCGCATCGCCGTGGAACTCGATCGCAACCTGCCCATCGACGGCGCCAGCGTGGACGGCGTGGCACTGCCCGCATCGTCCATCAGCAATCCCGATGGCCGCCTGTACCTGACGCTCCCCAAGCCGCTGCTGGCGGGTGAGCGCACCACCGTGCGCATCCGCTACCACGGCGTGCCGCACGTGGCGACGCATGCACCGTGGGATGGCGCCTTCATGTGGTCGAAAACCGCGGACGGCCAGCCCTGGATTTCCACCACGGTGGAAGGCGAAGGCTGCGACCTGTTCTGGCCGTGTATCGACCACCCGATGGGCAAGCCCAAGCTGATCGACCTGCACATAACGGTGCCGGCGCCGCTGGTTGTCGCCGGTAACGGCGTGGCCACGGGCATGACCGAAAAAGACGGCTGGCGCACCTACGATTGGCGCGCGAAAAATCCCAGCACCTACGGCGTGGCCCTCAATATCGGCCCGTACGACCTGCTGTCCGGCGACTATGCCAGCCGCTATGGCAATACCATTCCACTGCGCTTCTGGTACCTGAAGGGCAACGAGGACAAACAAAAGCAGGCGCGCGAACTGTTCAGCGAATTCACGCCGATGCTCGATTTCTTCGAAAGCCGCATCGGCCCGTACCCGTTCGGCGACGAAAAAATGGGCGTGGTCGAAACGCCGCACCTGGGCATGGAGCACCAGACCATTAACGCCTACGGCAACGGCTATGCCAAGTCGGCCTATGGCTACGACTGGCTGCTGCACCATGAGCTGTCGCACGAATGGTTCGGCAATCAGATGACCAATGCCGACTGGGACGACATGTGGCTGCACGAAGGCTTTGGCAGCTATATGCAGCCGCTGTACCTGCAGTCGCTGCGCGGCGAAATGGAATTCCAGGCCGAGTTGTTCAACCAGCGCAAGGCGCTGAGCAACAAGGCGCCTGTCGTCAGCGGCAAAACCCAGCGCATCCAGGACGTTTATGAAGCGGAGCGTGGCGGACCGGGTCACGACATTTACGCCAAGGGTTCGCTGATCCTGCACACGCTGCGCAATCTGATCGGCGACGATGCATTTTTCCGCGCCACGCGCCGCATGGTGTACGGCACCGACACACCGGTGCCGGGCCAGTTCCAGCCACGCTGGAGCAGCTCCAAAGAATTTATCGGCATCGCCAACGACGTCAGCGGCCGCGATCTGCAATGGTTCTTCAACGCCTACCTGTATCAGGCGGCGCTGCCGGAACTGGTGGAAGTACGTGACGGCGACCGGCTGCGTTTGAGCTGGAAGACGGGCGACGGCGGCGCCTTCCCGATGCCGCTCGAAGTACGCGTCAACGACCGCATCGAAAAGCTGGCAATGACCGACGGCCATGGCGAACTGACGCTGCCGGCGCGCGCGCTGGTCACCATCGATCCGTACTCGCGCGTGCTGCGTCAGGAAGCGCACATCGACGCGTGGAAGAGCGCCGAGGACGCGCGCAAGAAAAACAAGGCGGCCAAGTGAGTACTCGGTCGCGGGTGGTCGGCGCATCGCTGCTGGCGATGATGCTGTGCGCCTGCGACCCGCATTACAACTGGCGCACATACCAGAGTCACGATGCGCCGTACGCCGTGCTCATGCCGGGCAAACCGGCCACGCATACGCGCGACGTGCAACTGGGCGATATCACCGTGGCCATGACGATGACGGCTGCCGAGGTGGACGACGTGGTGTTCGCGGTGGGCAGCGCGCAACTGGCCGATGCTGGGCAGGCACCGGCCGCGCTGCAGGCCATGCAGACGGCGCTGGTACGCAATATCGGCGGCACCGTCACCCGCCAGGCGCAGGCTGCCGATGGTGCTGGCACCAGCGTCAAGGTCGAAGCGACGGGCATGCGTCATGGTCAGCCTGCGCTGCTGATCGGCCGCTTCATCGCGCGTGACCGCCGCATTTACCAGGTGGTGGTGATGGGTGCCGAGCGCCATGTCGCGCGCGAACAGGTCACCACGTTCTTCGACTCGTTCCAGCAGCAATAGTTTGAAACAATTGCTCGCTTAGATAATCCTTAAACCCTCCCGTATGGTGGTTGTAAAGATTCAGAAATGAATTAAAGTGGATCTCACGGCACGCCCGCCACCATGAGCCGGCGCACCGCACACTCCAACAAAACCAAGAGGCGTCCCATGTTAATCACGTTCAAAACCCGTTACAGCCCCGAAGTCCTGATGTACCAGGAACACGCGCAGCGCATCCTCGACCTGCTGCACAAAGACCCCACCCGTGGCGTGATCACGGCCACCGAAGCGTCGCAGGCGTTGTCGGTGCTGGAAGGCCAGGTGGCGGAGAGCAAACTGCATCCGGAATCGGATATCGAATACGACATCCACGCCCACGAGCGCGAAGAAGGCGAGACCACCGAGCATGCGCTGGACCAGCGCGTCGGCTTCGCGGCGCGCGCCTACCCGCTGGTGGAGATGCTGCGCCTGGCCAAGCAGGAAAACCAGCCTATCGTGTGGGGCGTTTAATCTCCCTTTAGCGAGGCTTTCAATGGCAGGTCGATGGTAAAGCGCGTCCCAACGCCCACGGCACTGTCCACCCGGATCGAACCATCGAGCAGCGAGCTGACGATGTTGTAGGTGATGCTGAGCCCCAGGCCATTGCCGCCCTGCCCCAGCTTGGTGGTGAAGAACGGATCGAAGATCCGGGCCTGGTGTTCGAGGGGGATGCCGCAGCCGTCATCCTCGAACACGATGCGTACGCTTTCCGCCCCCAGCCGCACGGCCCACAGCCGTATCAAGCCATTTTCCCGGCCGTCGAACGCATGCAGCAGCGCGTTGTTGATCAAGTTGATCACCACCTGCCCGTAAGGACCAGGGAAGCTGTCGAGCGTTATATCATCCGGCATTTCCAGTTCCATGCGGTGGCCGGCCTTGCGGATCTGGTTCTTCATCGTGGTGACGATTTCGGTACTGGCGGTGTGCAGGTTGAAGTGGCGGCGCTTGGCGCTGGCCTGGTCCACCGCCACCTGCTTGAAACTGTTGACCAGTTCCGCCGCATTGCGCAGGCTGCGCATCAGCAGGGTGGATGCCTCGCGCGCCGCGTCGATGAAATTCTTCAGGTCCGAGCGGCGCAGCGCATTGTCGTTCTGCCGTGTTTCGATTTCGCTGGTCTTCGCTTCCAGCGTGCTGGCGATCACCAGGCTGTTGCCGATCGGCGTGTTGAGTTCATGTGCCACGCCGGCCACCAGCGACCCCAGTGCCGCCAGTTTTTCGCGTTCCACCAGTTGCTGCTGGGCGTCCTGCAACTGGCGGTACGAGTCGGCATTGGCAAACGCCACTGCCACGTATGAGGCGAGCGTGGTCAGCATGTCGAGGTCGATGCGCTGGTAGGCATTGGCGCGGTAGCTGTGCACCGTGATCACGCCGCGCACCTGGCCTGACACCGAGATGGGCACATAAATCAGCGAGCGCGGTTCGGTGGGCAGCGAACCGTCTTCCAGGGTGCCCATATGTTCCGCATCGGTGACCAGCCGCAGGTTGGCGATGTAGCGCGCGTAGTCCTGTTCGAGGTCATTGATGAATACCTCTTGCGCATGATTGATGCACCATACCGCCAGCTGGTTCGGATCCTGCATGCTGCGCGTGTAGGGCGTGTAGCGCTTGCCCTGCTCCATCGCGAACGGGTATTCGATCAGCTCCTGCTCCGGGCGATAGATGCCGATGCCGAACACGCTGGCATCCATCAGCGCATGCACCTGCTGGTACAACATCGACATGATCGCTTCGCTATCGAGGTTGGCAGTCAGCCGACGGCCGATGTCGGACAGCAGCGAGATATTGCGGTGGGCCTGCTCCACGCTTTCCTTCTGACGTTCCACCTCGCGTTTTTCGCGTTCGACCGAATCCTTTTGCTGTACCAGTTCGCTGGTGCGGCTGCCCACTTCATTTTCCAGCGCCTGCTTTTGTCGCATCAGGCGCCGTATGCGCAGGCGGAACAGCACGTAGCCGAGTCCTGCCACCAGCGCAGCGACCAGGAAGCGGAACCACCACATCTTCCAGAACGGCGGCGTAATGATCACTTCCAGCGCGACCGGCTCGCTGCTCCACAAACCATCCTTGTTGGACGCGCGCACCCGGAACACGTAGCGACCCGGATCCAGATTGGTGTAGGTGGCAAAACGACGGTTGCTGTCGGTACTTACCCATTGCTGGTCGAAGCCTTCGAGCTGGTAGGCGTAGCGGTTGCGCTGCGGGTCGGCGAAGTGCAAGCCGGCGAATTCAATTGAAAACATGGCGTCGTTCGGCCCGAGCGTAATGGTCCGGGCGGCGTCCAGCGCCCCGGTGGGCAGCACGTCCTTGCGCACGATATCGGTGAGGATCGACTGGTTGAAAATCGAGAAGTCGGTGATGGCCACCTGCGGTGGCATGGGGTTGTCCTGGATGCGCGATGGGTGAAATGCCGTCATGCCGCCAAGGCCGCCGAAGTACATGGTGCCGTCAGGCGCCTGGTAACCAACGCCAAGGAAGTATGAGCCATCCAGCAAACCGTCCTTGGCGGTGAACTGCTTGAAGATGCCGGTAGCAGGATCGAACATGTCGATGCCGCCGGTGGTGCTGATCCACAGCCGGCCCTTGGCATCGCCAAGGATGGCGCCAACCGGGTCGGCCGAGCGCCCTTCGTGCACCGCATAAAACCGGAAGCGCAACTGGCCCGCGCGATCCGGCATGGCCTTGCACAAGCCTGCGCCGGTGCCCACCCAGAGGCCGGCCTTGGGATCTTCGTGCAGATAGTGCACGCGCTTGTGACAGAGACTGTCGGCCTGGTTAGCATTGTGGCGATAGTGTTGAAATTTTCCGGTGCGGCGATCGAACCGGTCGAGGCCATTTTCCGTGCCCACCCATAGCGTACCCGCACGATCTTCCAGCAGTGCGTTGACGCGGCCATCGACGCTGTCCGGGTTGTCCGCCGAGTGGCGATACGTTGTCACCGCCAGTGTGCGGGGATCCACCCGGTGCAGCCCCGCACGCGTGCCTACCCAAATGACACCGGCGCGGTCAACCAGGATGCGCAACACCAGCGACGCCGCATGATCGCCATCGAGCGGTACACCGGTATAGCGGCCGCTGACGGGATCGCGCCACGCCAGGCCTTCGGTGCTGCCCACCCAGAGCCGATTTTGATGGTCGGTCGCCAGCGAAACAAGATGGTTGGACGGCAGGCTGCTGGCATCCTGGGTATCCTTGCGCCAGATTTCCGTGGTGCCAAGGTCGGGATCGAGACGGGTCAGGCCATCGGTGGTGGCGATCCACAGCTTGTTGCCGCCAGCGCCCGAGATCGCCCTGACCTTGTTGCTGCTAATGCTGTTGAGCACGCCGTAATTCTCGGTATAGCGCTCGAAGCCGCCGCTGAGCAGATCGACCTTGTCGAGCCCGGTGTACCAGTTGCCGATCCACAGCGTGCCGGTGCGGTCCTGGTACAGCGTGCTGATCTGATTGTCGGAAATGCCGTTCTTGTCGAGACTGTTGGCACGGTACAGGTGATACTTGCCCTGTTCCGGATCACGACGCATCAGTCCGCCATCCCATACGGCCAGCCACAGGTGGCCTTCGCTATCGTGCAACAGCGCCGCAATCCTGCGCTCGTCAAAGCTTTCATCGCCGTCCAGTGGCACGCGTTCAGCCTTGTCGCCGTTCATGCGCCAGGTTTGCAGGCCGGTCATGCCCGCTGCCCACACCAGGCCATCGGGGCCCAGCGACAGGATGGCGATGTCGTTTGCCGGGGTGGCCACCGCTTGCGGCGTCAGGTGGCGAAAGCTGGTGGCGCCGGCCGGTAACAACTCGAGCCCGGTCGCTGTTCCTACCCACAGGTTGCCACCATTGTCGAGCACGACCGTGTTCACGCGATCATCACCGAGCGTGCCGGCGTCGGTGGCGCGATGCCGCAGCTTGCGCACTGCGCCGGTAACGATATCGAGATGCAGCAAGCCTTCGCTGGTGCTAAGCCACAGGCCCTGTTTGCCGTCGCCGATGATGTTGGTGATCGATAAGTTGTTCGGCTGCGTCAGCTGATGGACGAAGCTCTGGGTAGCGCGGTCAAAGCGGTCAAGCCCGCCCTTGGTGCCGATCCACAACTGTCCCTGCTGGTCTTCGTAGAGGGCTTGAACATAGTTATCGACCAGGCTGCGCGCATCGGAAGGGTTGTTTTTAAAGCCGGTGACCCGGTAACCGTCGTAGCGGTTCAAGCCAGCCTGGGTGCCTATCCACAAATACCCCTGACGGTCTTGCAGCACCCTGGTGATTGATTCCTGCGTGAGCCCTTGCTCGACGCCCAACCGGTCAAAGCGCAAGCTGAGCGGAGCGGCCATGACGTTCGCGCCCAGGATCAACCAGGCAAACAGCAGGGCCAGACGCATCACGCTTGCAACCATATGGTTCAACTCCAATATTGAACATATTGTAATACAGAAACTGTATGGGTTGACTGACCCCGCTGCAATAGATGCCCGACATCACACGTCCCCAACATGAGGTGTGAGACATCAGGGTTGAGCGTTGAAATGCAAAAAACCCCCACCTGCACTAAGCGCGATCTTGAGCGCGCTTAGGCTGATGGGGGTTTTTCTATATAACTAGCCTGACGATAACCTACTTTCACACTGGTTGCAGCACTATCATCGGCGCAAAATCGTTTCACGGTCCTGTTCGGGATGGGAAGGGGTGGGACCGATTTGCTATGGTCATCAGGCATTGAACTGTACGAGTCGCGTTCTTGTGAACGTTACTCAGAATCTGGAAGTAATAAGTAGTAAGGGTAATGAAGTTGTTGTATCAACGAACGTTCCAACGCACTTCTTATTCGCTACAACCTGCTAAGGTTATAGGGACAAGCCGTACGGGCAATTAGTACTGGTTAGCTTAATGCATTACTGCACTTCCACACCCAGCCTATCAACGTCCTGGTCTCGAACGACCCT
>Ga0308164_10000937_pt1 | contig 38501 bp, 36 predicted proteins | sample PhyTR2_FD_201031 | JGI IMG/M metagenome (GOLD analysis project Ga0308164, IMG submission 201031) | Phyllosphere microbial communities from UC Gill Tract Community Farm, Albany, California, United States - DLSLT.R2 | ecosystem: Host-associated > Plants > Phyllosphere > Unclassified | place: USA... | reverse complement strand
CGGTTCCCGACTTGATGCAATGGCGCAATCGCGCCGCTCGCCGCCACAATCCCGAAGGAAAATAGCGTGGACCGTAACCTGCGCATTCGGATGCTCTTGGAGGCCGGTGACCGCGTCACCGGCCCTTTGCGCGCCATTGCCGGTGGATCGACGAAGGCGGCGCAGGCGCTTCGGCTGACCCGCGATAGCCTGAAAGCGATCGAGCGGGCTCAGGGCGACATCGCCGGTTTCCGTGCTTTGAAAGCTGGCCTGCGTTCGACCGAGCAGCAGATGCAATCCGCCCGCCAAAAGGCTTCGGCGCTCGGCCGCCAAATGGCCGAAACCGCAGAGCCGACCCGAGCGATGACCCGCGAGTTCGCAAAGGCGAAGGCCGAGGCGGCAAAGCTCGAACGCCAGCACCAGGCCGAGACCCGCGAGTTGGGCACGCTCCGTGATCGTCTGCGCGAGGCCGGTGTCGCTACGACGGATTTGGCACGCCATGAACGTGACCTCCGAAACAGCGCCCGGGAAACCAATCAAGAGATCGCGGAGCAGGAACGGCGCGTAAGCCGCCTCGCAGATCGCGAACGTCGCATGGCAACCGGCCGTGCACGGTTCGCCCGCATGCAAGGGGTGGCCACTGGCCTCGCCGCTGGCGGTGCCGCCGCGATCGGCACAGGCATGGCGATGGCGACCCCACTAATCGGCAGCATCAAGGCGGCGCAGGAATACCAGTCCGTAATGACAGATATCGGCCAGAAGGCCGATCTTTCGCGTGCCGCGTCGGATAAACTCGGTCGCAACCTGCTGGTCTCCGCTCGCGCCGCAAACCAAATGCCAGCGGATTTGCAGGCTGGCGTCGACGCCCTTGCTGGTCTCGGTGCGAAAGTCCCCGACGCGGTCAAGATGATGACGCCGATCGGCCGAGCGGCGACGGCGTATAAGGCGGAAATCGCGGATCTATCCGCTGCCGCGTTCGCCGCAACTGATAACCTGAAGGTGCCGGTCGCGCAGACTGGGAAGATCATCGACGTCATGGCAAGCGCCGGCAAGGCGGGTGCGTTCGAGATCAAGGATATGGCGCAGTATTTCCCGGCGCTGACGGCCGCGTATCAGGGCCTAGGTCAAACGGGCGTCGGTGCCGTGGCGGATCTCGCTGCCGGGCTGCAGATCGCTCGCAAGGGTGCCGGCGACGCCGCATCCGCAGGCTCTAACCTCGCGAACATCCTTCAAAAGATCGCGTCCCCGGCGACGAACAAAGCATTTGAAAAAATGGGCGTGGATCTCCCGAAGGCGCTGAAGAAGGCGTACAGCGAAGGGAAGACCCCTCTAGAGGCCATCGCTGAGCTAACGAACAAGACGCTCAAAGGCGACCTGTCGAAGCTAGGGTATCTGTTCGAAGACGCCCAGGTGCAGCAGGGCCTTCGCCCCCTGATCCAAAACATGGAGGAATTCCGGAAAATCCGGGCCGAGGCATCGAAGGCGGGCGGCACGACGGATCGCGACTTTGCCGATCGCATGAAGGACTCGGCCGAGCAATCGAAGCAGCTGAAGATCAATGCGACCACCCTGGCTATTACGCTTGGGTCGCAGCTGCTGCCTACCGTGAACGCGGTCGTTAAACGGGCCAATGCGTTCGCGACTTGGATCGGTGATGTTGCCAACCGGTATCCGAATGCGACGAAGGCGATCGCCGTAGGTGCCGCGGCATTTGCCGGCTTGTTCTTCATCCTTGGCGGCGGTGCGATCGTCATCGCGGGCCTGGTCGCGCCGTTCTCCGCACTGGCATTCGCCGCTGGAGCGCTCGGTATCGGTATGCTGCCAGTGATCGGCATCGCCCTCGGTGTGGTCGCCGGTATCGTGGCGATCGGCGCCGCAGCCTACCTGATCTACGACAACTGGGGCGCAATCAGCGGCTGGTTCGCTGGCGTTTGGAACGGCATCAAGGCAGGGTTCGCCGGTGGCATTGCCGGCGTCGCCGGCATGCTGCTCAACTTCAGCCCGGTAGGTTTGGTCTACAGCGGCGTCGCGGCCCTGCTCAGCCTGTTCGGCGTTCAACTGCCGGCACGCCTCACCGAAGCCGGCCGTCACATGATGCAGGGCCTGGTCAACGGGTTGTTGAGCGGGCTGCGCTGGGTGGTCTCTGCTGTCACAAGCGTTGCCAGCACCGCTTCCGGTGCCTTCCGAAAAGCACTGGGAATCAGGTCACCTAGCCGCGTCTTCATGGGCTTTGGCGGTCATATCGTCGACGGCTTGACGAACGGCATCGCCGCGCAGGAAGGCGAACCCGTCAGGCGCATGGATCGCCTATCCAGTCGCCTTACCGCGGCGATGGTCACCGGCAGTGCGATCCCAGCGATGGCGGCGGCCGGTGCCGGCAGCACGGCGTCCGCACCCGCGGACAACGCAGGTGCTTCCTCGCCTAGCTACGTGATTCATATCAATCAGCAGCCGGGACAAGACAGCCAGGCGCTTGCCCGCGCCGTTGCAGACGAACTCGACCGCCGGGATCGAGAGACAGCTGCGCGTGGCCGATCGTCGTTTGCTGACACCCCTGACTACGAGACCGTCTAATGCTGCTCGCACTTGGCCTGTTCGCTTTCTCGATCGACACGCTCGCGTTCGATGAGATCGCCCGTCGTGCCGACTGGCGGCACGCCACGTCGACGAGGATCGGAGCGCGTGACGCCACGCAGTTCACCGGCCCCGGCGTCGAGACGATCGCGCTGCCCGGATCCGTTTATCTGGAGATCGCGGACGGACGGGTTTCGATCGACGAGCTGCGCCGCATGGCGGACACCGGCGACGCCTGGTCGCTGGTCGACGGGCGTGGCTATGTCTACGGCTCCTACGTCATCACCGGCATCGACGATCGCGGCAAAGTCTTCTTTCCCGATGGCACGCCGCGGCAGATCGATTTCGCGATCGACCTCCTTCGCGTGGATAGCGACGTAGCATGATCTCCAATATCGCAGCGGTTCGTGTTGTCGTCGACGGCAAGGACATCACGCCGCTTCTGGAAGGCAAGGTGCCGCAGCCGAACGGCCGCCCGCCACGGCGTCGCCTCGTCTCGCTCGGGATTAGCGAGAAACGTGGAGAGGAGGCCGACCAGCTCGATTTGGTCATCGACGATACAGACGGCAGCGTCGCGTTCCCGCCGACGGGCGCGAAGATCCACGTCTGGCTCGGCTGGAAGCAAGGCAGCGACGTCACGCCCGGCCTGGTCGACAAGGGATGGTTCATCGTCGACGAGGTCGCGCATGGCGGTCCGCCCGACCTGATCACGATCCGCGCGCGCTCTGCCGACTTCACTAGCGACCTGAAGATCAGGCGAGAGAGGAGCTGGCACGATACAACGCTAGGGACGATCGTAAGCGATGTGGCGCAGCACCGTGGTCTCACACCGCGCTGCGCTGCTAGTCTCGCCGGAATCGCGATCAAGTCGAAGGCACAGAACCGGGAAAGCGATTTGGCGTTTCTGCGCCGGCTCGGCCGCGAGCGTGGCGCGGTCGCCAAGATCGCTCGGGGCGTCCTCATATTCTCACCAATCTCGGCTGGCGTCACGGCCACCGGCAAGACGATCGGAACGGTTACGATCGCGCGTCGCGACGGTGACGCGCATCAATTCAGTCGCCAGAAGCGCGAAGATGTGCCCGGCGTGAAAGCAACATGGCATGACCGCAAATCGGCTAAACGGCAGCACTTCGTCGCCGGCAAGGCGGACGGGGCGAAAACTCTCTCTAAGGTCTACGGTAACCAGGCCGATGCCCAGGCCGCAGCCAATGCTGCAAACGATCGCGCCGGCCGCGAACCGGTATCGCTGTCTCTTACGCTGGCACTAGGTCGCCCGGATATCCATCCCGAAACGAAAGCGAACGTCACAGGCTACAAGGCAGCGATCGATGGCGTAAGTTGGTTGGTCGCCGAAGTGAACCATACATTCGGCGACCGGGGCTATACCACTGGGTTGAAACTTGAGGCGAGCTAGTGCGTGCGGCACTAGCCGACGCTGCTTACTCAGTTACATCCCAGGATAGTAACCCGAAGTTCCCTTGGGCATGATCCAGCCCGACTTTTCTTCCGCCATTGCGAACGTTAGATCGTCCTCAGACATCGAACATACGTCACGCGGTAGCCATCCGTGCTTGCACATTAAGAAGTAGCGCACTGCGTCGAGACCGGTATGCTCTTTGTATTTTTGGCGCTTTGCTAGCTCGTCTCCGAACAGTTCAAGGCTGTATAACATCGCGCCTTTTGCGTGGTGGAGGCGGGCAGTAGATTGCCGCAACAAGTCGTCGCTCATAACGTTCCCCGTTTTAGAACTTGGTAATCACTGAATGTCGCAGTCGCGAAGCTGCGGAATTCCCATAACCTCACCAACATTCTTGCAAAGCAGGCTGACTTTCTCACCCTTGCTTAGGCCACTGGCTTTCGGCTTGGATTCGTCCGTCAGGTTCGCCATTGCGCTCATGAACTCATTTGAGGTGCGCAGTTTTACAACGGGATCGTTGGTCATATCGAGGTCAACGCCATCGACTGTGCCCGAGACGAGTAGCGGCCGATCGCCATATTGCCCTTGCGCGGATGCCTCGTTGGCCTGGTAGGCTGCAAACAGTTCATTCGCGCTCACCTTCGTCGGCTCGACGACAGGGGCCGTTGTGCTGTCGCCGGATGCTGCCGGCGATTTTGCGCCTTTGCCGCCGACGAGCGCACCGATGACCATAAGGAAAACGATGATAGCGATCAGGATCACGCAGCCTTTGCCGTACTTCTTCTTGGCAGCGGCGGGTGCAACGGCTTCGGTTGCAGCCGGTTGTTCACCGCGCAGTACCGCCGCTTTTTGAATATCGAACTCTTCCTGCGTTAGCACGCCCTGGTCCCGCAACGCGGCAAGCCGCGACAGTTCCTCAGATACATTCCCCGCCATTTAATCCCCCTCGGTTGTTATGATGACGTCGAAGCTATGCGACCCGATCAGTCATCGTCGATAGCATTGTCAGAAACCGAGCGCCTCGTCCCACGGCATAACGCGATGGACTGACGAAACCTGCTCGTTCGGCACTTCGAACTCTACGATCGGATTAAACTGGCGCAAGACGACGACGCCAGGCCGGCGACGGACGAGCTGCTTGATCAGCACATGCCGGATCTCCTCGCCGTCGAACGTCGGACCACGCAGCTGTACGACGACGTCATCGCCAACGCCGGGCGATCGTTTTGGATCAACCAGCACGCGCCGCCCCGAATCATACCGCGGCTCCATGGAATGCCCGGAAACGAGTACGACGTAGAGGTCGGGCCTACCTGTGACGCCGATCGGCCGAGCCATGAAATCCGTTGGTGCAGCCATGTGAACCTCGGTCTGCTCCACATTTACTACGATCCCGTTTCCGTCGACGAACGTCAGGTCCGCTCCCAAAGCGCTTCCGTAGATTGGCAGGGTCTTTGGTAGCCGCCGAAGTGCCGCTTCGGAGGTATTGCCGTCCTCAGGGATGGTCCGCGCAATCGTGCTGTCTCGGCCAAGAAGCCAGTCGGAGGTTGTCTCTAACTCACTCGCAATCGCGTCGAGCCGCGCAGCTGAAGGCATGTTCCCGCGTTTGATGTTGCGGATGACGTCAGCGCTTCCGACCGCAAGCGAGATCTCGCGGGCCGTGACATTGCGTTCCAGTAGCTTCGCCTGGATCCGCTCAAACAGTGTAGCTGGTACGGCACTCATGCCGCACATATGGCCCAGGTAGATAAACCGCGCGAGCGGCGTATTCGCCGTTGACGAGTGCGGCGAATGCGCCGTACATACGCCGCATGGCACAGACCTACGAAGACGCTTTGCGAATCATCGCCGAAAGCTACAGCCGGGCTATCGCCGTCAATGGAGGTATGTCCCTCGCCCGTATAGCGACACTCGTCGTAAATCGAGGCTCGTTCTTCAACCGTCTTTCCCACGACACTTCCTTCTCGGCGCGCAATCTCGACCGCCTCGCGACGTGGTTCCGCAATGAGGATCACTGGCCCCACAACAGCATCCCTGACGATGCGGCAGCGGCACTCTTCAGCATCGGTCGCCCGCCGCTTAGTGCCGCACACTGCGGCGAAAACCCCGCTACTGTCGATTGTAATACGTCGACGGTTTTCCAAAGGCGGAACGCCGCATGACCAAGCCTCGCATGCCGGACACGTTCGCGGATGCTATGACGACAGTGCGAATAGCACTTGGCGTAAGCGAGACCTTGCGGGTCGCAAACGCTGCATCAGGCCGCGCGTATGCCGAGAGCACGCTCTACGACTGGGGTAACAAAGACACTGGCACACTGCCGTCTCTTGAACTCGCACTCGCTTTCGACCGTGCATACCGTCTTGCCGGCGGTGAGGATGCGCCATTCCGTGATGCCTTCGCCCAGCAGCTTGAGAGCGCGCTGAACGACGCGGACGCTTGCCGCCGCAGTCTTGTTACCGAGTCGGCCGCGTTTGTCCGCGAGGCTGCCGAAGCAACCGAAGCCCTATTTCATGCTGCTCAGCCCGGCGCTTCCTCGCGCGCGATCCATCGCGCCCTGGTCGAGGCGCAACAGGTTGAGCGTGCTGCGCGCCCGCTACGACGGCGCCTCGCCAGTTTCCTCCGTCCAGCCATCCGGGCGAGCGCAGGGAAATCCGGGGGGACCCATCAGTGACTAAGACGAAGAGAAACTACACGCCGCGCGTACCCGCAACGGTGTGCCCACACTGCCTGACACGCTCGATCGCCTACGACTCCCACAAGCTTGACGTGCTGACCCGCGAACTTCGCTACGTCTGCCAGGACCCCGATTGCGGCTGCACCTTCGTGGCTCAGCTCGCAATCTACCGCACCGTGCGGCCGAGCATGAAGCCGAACCCGATCATCTCAGCGATGCTGCCGGAAGGCGAATGGCGCTCAAAGCCCGCGAACGATGACCAGCGGGTACCTGCCAACGACGATCAGCCTGACGCGGCGGAGGTCGTGCCTTCCCCGAACTGATCCCGTGACCTGATCCCCGCGGCCTCGGCCGCGAACGTCCTGAACCATCCCCCCGCCATCCGGAAGCACCCGCTTCCGGCACCGCCACCCCCTTGCCGAAAGGAATGCCCAATGATGCACGCTTTCCCGCGTACATTCACGATGCCGATGCAGCGAGGCGAGCGCGCCGCGACCGCCAGCACCGCGGCCCTGACGCCTGCCGCGTACATCCGCCTGCGCCGCGAGGCGGCTGGCATGTCGATCAAGGAAGTCGCCGGCATGCTGGCGCGGAACGCCGACGAGGTCGCACCTGCGCTCGACCTGATCTACGTGCTGGAAACGCCCGGCAATACGGCACGTCACCCCGAGACGCTGGAAGCCCTTCGCAGCGTCTTCCCGTTCGATCCGGACGTGTACCGCCAGCTCGCTACCGATCCGGTCGACAGCCACCCCCGCATCTGCCGTGGCTGTGGTTGCAGCATGTGGGATCCCTGCACCAGCGACGAGCATGGCGCGTGCGCGTGGGCGACTGACAGGGCCTGTACCGCATGCCTGCCCGACACGGCCTCGGTGGAGTGCAGCCAGTGATCGGCGCGGCCCCAGCCAGCCCCAAGCAGCTCGAGCGCCGCATGCGCGCGCGCCGGGTCGGGAAGATCATCCTCACGATCGCCTTTGCCGTGATCGCAATCCCCGCAGCGATCATCATGCTCGTCGCCGGCACATCGGATCGGCGTCGCTGATGCTGCAGGATGTCCTCAAAGGCTTGGCGCTGACCGTGTTCGGCAGCGCAGGCGCGACGGCGATCGGCGTCATGCGCACGTCGCTCGCGCCGCAGTGGAGCCGGATCTGCCGGCTGGCACTCGGCAACGTCGAGCCCGCATTCACCCCGCTGCCCGCGACGACGTTCGCCAAAGCGGCCCGCTCGTGACGTGGGCGACGTCGCAGTCTGTGGCGGCGACCGTGCCCTCTTCCAAGGGCTCGGCCGCGCCGGAAAGCAGTGCGACGTCCTCGCCGTCCGCAAGGCTTTCGCCTCGGTCCGCTTCGACGACGGGCAGGCAGTCCTCTGCCTCGCCAAGGATCTACACCCGATCCAGCGACGCCCGCCGCCCATGTTCTGACCCGCTCGCCGCTCTTGGCGAAACGCTTTCTACAAGAACGGCCGCTGGCGCGACCGCTCGATCCCCTCGCACCAACAGGATCTCCATGATGATCAGCGCCGCTCCCCCCGAAGCCCGCCAGTCTCAGACATCACCACAGTCAACGAACTGTTCCCCAATCCGGGAACAGCGGGGACTCCCAATCGCCATGCTGCGCATGGCGGGACTGGAAGGTGCCGCGACGTTGCTCGGCAAAGGCCGACTGGCAGACGAACTCTGCATCACTGTTCGCGCGCTGAATTACAAAATGAACGCGGACCGTGGCGTGTCCGATGGTGAGGTCAGGGCAACGGCAGCGGCGCTCGAAGAGCGCGCCGAACTCTTCCTTGCTCACGCTCGCAAGCTGCGCGCCGTCGTCGACGTCAAGTCGAACGGGGAGGGCGTCGGCCGATGATCGTCATCCGCGTAGAGCTTTGGTCAGCCGTCAACGGGCAGGTTTCGGAACTTGCGCGGATGACGATCGACAACATTGGCACCACTGCGAACGGTCAGCACGCCGACTACCGCGCGCGCAACTTCTGCGGGCGCGACGCGGTGACGCTGCACCGTGCTATGCTCGCCGGCACCGTCCAGCGCGAGGGCAAGGTTATCCGCCATGCCCGCCTGCGCCTGCACGTTTGGCACCTGGTTGCGCGAGCGCTCGATACCCTCGGGTATGCGGAGCGCCGCTCATGACCGCGACCATCCGCGCAGACGGCATGGAATGGCCGCTGCAAACCTACCTCGATGCAATGAGCTTCAGCCGTGTCGATCCGTTCTCGCTGCCAGCGATCGACGGACAGGTTCGGGTGACAACAGTCAGCCTTTCCGGCGAACTCGCACCGTCGACCTATGCCAGCCAAGTCCGCTGGCACGACGTTCTGGCCTTTCGGCCGATTGCGAACGGCCTGGAGAGCTCGCCCTGCGACATCTGCGGCGATCCCGTCATGCGCATCGACTTCCACTCTCAGTGCGCCTCCTGCGAGGGCGCGGGTGAGTACGGGTGGTGAAGCGCAACCCTGGATACCTTCCAAGCGAGGCGATCGGCAAACGAGTTCGCGTGAAGCTTGAACACGGTGGCGAGGGCGCAACCGATCCCAATCCCATGAGCCCGCCAGGCTGGGCAGCAGACGGCAAAGGCGGGTGCAACTGGCGACGCTCAGGCAACCCTTTCGACATCGCCGAATACGAGGTGATCCAGTGAACGCTCCGTCGCTCATCAAACTCTCCCGCAAGCTGATGCGAGCGGCCGACGTCGGGAAAGGCGTCCGGATCGAGTCCCCCGACCTCGATCTACTCGGAAGCCTCGGACTCTTCGACATCATCAATCGCGCCGTAGCCGACTACTTGAAAGAACAGACACAATGCCGCGACGCACTCCGCCGGTCTACCAAAGAGGGAAATACTGGCTCGCCCATGACGAAAGGGCAGACGGAACCCTTCGGAGCCCCAATCTATATATCTGGTGGTACGATAGTGGAACGCGACGCGAGCGCAGCACGTCGACGGCTACAAGCGACGTAGCAGCGGCCATTCTGGAGCTCGACAAGGTCTACCTTGCCGACAAGGGCGAAGCGCCTGCGTTCTGTCACGCATGCGGCCAGCCGCTCGCGCAGGCGCAGGCGTACCTCCTGACCGACGCCATCGCAGATTATAAGATCGAGTGGGGCAACACGCGCGCTTCGGCTGACACGATCTCGGCTCGCCTGGCGCACGCTGTCGCGTTCCTTGATGCGGAACAGGCCCTTGGTTCGGAAGGCCGGTTCGGCCACTCCACCAGCTGCGCGACGGCGTGCGGCACTGTGTTCGTCAACGCCTTCCGCGCCTGGTCCCGATTGCAGCCAGTCGAATGGCGCAACGGCAAGGGCGAAGTCACCGTGTCGCGCCCGCGCTCGCCGGCCGCGACCGAGGCGTCGATCGCGCAGCTGATCGCCGTCTTGAATCATGCCGCCAACGCGGAGCCAGCGCGCTCCGATAAGCGACCGATCTACAAGCCACTTCCCGCCCGCCAAGTGCAACGCCAGCGTCGCACCCGAATCGGTGTCGAGGAACTGGCGAAGATGTTCGCCTACGCGGCCGAACCTGATCGCCAGCGCGGTTCGCTGCACGCGTTCCTGGTCGCGTCGGTCTGTACGATCGCGCGGCCTGGTGCTGTCGTCGACATAAACGTCGCGCCCGATCGCGAGCAGTGGTGGCCGGGCGCGCCGACGCTCGACCTTAACCCGCAAGGCCGCACACAGAACAAGAAACATCGCGCCGTCCTGCCGGTGCTGCCGCTGCTCGATCGCTGGCTGCGTGAGGAATACGAGACGTACATGGCGCTCCCGATACCGGATCGCGCCGGCAGGGGCTGGCTGGTGAACTATCACGGCCGCGCCATCCAGGACGTCGATCGCGCGTGGGATACCATGCTGACGAACCTCGACATGCCCGCCGGCCGCGAGTGGCGTCCGTACCTGCTGCGCCACAGCCTCGCGACTCTCGTGCGTAATAACGGCGCGAAGAAGTGGGATCTGGAGGGCTTCATGGGCCACCGCGACGGAAGCCAGACCGAGGTCTACGCGATCGGCGAATTCCCCACCGTTGTGCGTGCCCTGAATCGCATCATCGCCAAGATCGAGAAGCTGGCTCCGGGCTCAACGCACCGGAACCCTACCGGAACCGGCGTTGCCGACAAATTGGCTGGAGAAAGAAAAATGTGAGTTAAATCAACCACTTGTCGATGGTGCCGCTTACAGGACTCGAACCTGTGACCCCCGCATTACGAATGCGATGCTCTACCAGCTGAGCTAAAGCGGCCCGACGACGGATGTATCCGGTCGAGGGGGCGGCAACTATCAGCGGTTTTGCGGGCTGACAAGCGGTTTGCGAGTTTACTCTGTGTTTACCAAGTGCGGTGCACAAGCGGGACGACGATACGGGGATCTTTGGCATGACGACGGCGCGCAGCGTACAGGATGGACGCGCAATGGGCGCGGATAGCGTGGCGCTAGGGCGGGATGCGTCACGGGCAACCGCGGACGCCGGCGCGCGCGATTCGACCGATGCTGGCGTCAACGACGTGATGTTCGATCTCGGGGGCGACGAGCGGCGTATGCACGTGCGCGCCTACAACCATTGGGTGTCGCTGCTGAAGGACCGGCCCTACCCGTCGATTGCCGACCTCGAGCCCGAGACGATCACCGATTTCGGGCCGCACAGCGTGCTGCTTGATTTCAGTCAGGGCATGGGCGATCCGAAGATCGCGTATCTCGGACGGGCGCTGCGCGAGGAGTGCGGGCTTGAGGGGCCGATCGCGACGATCGCGGACGTCCCGAGCCGGTCGCTGCTGTCGCGGTTGACCGATCATTACCTGCAGATCATCGCCAATCGCGCGCCGATCGGCTTCGAGGCGGAATTCGTCAGCAGCCGGGGACGGACGACGCTGTACCGTGGGATCCTGATGCCGTTTGCGTCGGGCCCGTCTGCGTCGAGAGGCGTGACGATCGATTTCATCTACGGCGTGATCAATTGGAAAGAGCTCGCGGACGCCGATCTTCAGGCGGCGCTGTCCGCCGAGCTCGATGCCGCCGTTCACGCGACGCCGTATGGCTCGGGCGCGACCGCGCAGGTGTGGGCGGATGGGCCGAGCGGTGGCTTCGATATCATGCCTACCGAGCCGGAGCCCGCGGCCTTGCCGGAGTTGGTGCTGGATGACCCTTTGCCCGCCGACTATGTGCTAGTCGGGCCGCTAGGCGAGCAACTGGCGATCGCGCGCGAGAGCGCGGCGCAGGTCCGCGCGGCCGAAGCGCGCAGTCGGGCGGCGCTTCATCGGACGCTGGGTCGCGCGCATGATCTCGCGGTGTCGGCCGAGCAGGACGACGATGATTTCAGCGCGATACTTTCTGCTGCCTGCATGTCGGGTGAAACGGACGCGATGACGCAAATCGTCGCGCTGGTCTTTGGCGCGAATTTTGAGGCGACCCGGTTGGCGACGTTCGCGGCGGTGCTGCGGCACGCCCAGCGGCATCAGGTGCCGGCAGGCGGTTTCGCGAGCTTTCTCGGCGGTTTCGACGGAGATCTCGCCGCAATCGCAGCTGCCGAACGGACGGCGTTCTAGGTGCGCTGCAGCATTCGCCTTCGCACCTGCCACAAGGGTTGAGATAGGCGAACGGGGGGCGCATAGGCCCTGCCTATGGCGAACCAATCGTTGAACACGCTCACCGAAACCCTCGCGGGCCGGTTGACCGAACGGGCCCTTCCGGGCGAACTGAGGGACTTCGGGGCGAGCGAGGTCGCGCAGGCCGCGGCGTTCGTCGCCGCGACCGCCGCGCACCGCGACGACGGTGCGCCGGCGATCGCGATCGAGCCTATCAGCGGCGACGATACGCGGCGGCGGATGCGGCTCGCGATCGTCAACGACGACATGCCGTTCCTGGTCGATTCGATCGCAGCGGCGATCGGCGCGCAGGACATCGCGGTCGATCGGATCATCCACCCCGTCGTCCGAACGACGCGCGCGCCCGATGGCACGCTGCACGCGATCGACGCGGACGGCCTGGGTGCAGGTCGGCCCGAATCGATGATCTATCTTGAGATGGAGCGCGCGGACGCACGCGACCGTCGCGGATTGATCGAGGATCTGACCGCGGTGCTGGCCGACGTCCGTGCGGCGGTGACCGACTGGCGCGCGATGCAGGCGGCGCTCGACGACGATATCGCAATGCTGCCCGAGGGGGAAGGCGCCGCACTGTTGCAGTGGTTCCTAAATGGACATCTGACGCTGCTCGGGCACCAGATCTGGCATCGTGACGGGAGCGGTCACGCCGCGCTGGGTATAGCACGCAACGAACACCGCGTGCCGATCCTTGCCGAGACCTCGCGCGCACTCGCGATCAAGTGGTTTGAGGCGGGCAACGATGCGCCGCTGCTGCTGAAGTCGAACCTGATCTCGACCGTCCACCGCGCCGTGCCGCTCGACCTGGTCGTGGTGCCGGTGATGGAGGGCGCGACGGTCGCCGGGCTGTCGATCTACAGCGGCCTGTGGACCAGCGCCGCGCTCGCCGCGATGCCGCGCGACGTACCGGTGTTGCGCACGCGCCTTGCGGCGATGAAGGCGAAGTTCGGATTTGATCCGCGCGGGCATGCGGGCAAGGCGCTGACGCACGCGTTCACCGCGTTGCCGCACGACTTGGTGATCGCGTTTGCGCCCGATGCGCTGGAGGACCTAGCCCTGACCGCGATGAGCATCGCGGATCGGCCGCGGCCGGCGCTTGTGCTGGTAGAGTCCGCGCTTGGCCGTCACCTGTTCGGGTTCGTCTGGCTGCCGCGCGACGATGTCACAACCGGCCGACGGGTCGCGATCGGCGATATGCTGGCGGAGGCGGCGAATGCGAGCGTACTGAACTGGTCGATCGCGCTGGAGGACGGCGAGGTCGCGATGATCCGCTACACGCTCGATCTGCGCGGCGATGGCCGGATGCCCGACGTCGCGCCGCTCGCGCTCCGGTTGCAGCGGATGGTGCGAGGTTGGGTGTCGGACGTCGAGGCCGCACTGGTCGAGACGTTGCCACCGCCGCGTGCGGCACGTCTTGCGCTCAAATGGGCGGCGGCGTTCCCGCAGAACTACCGCAACCTCAGCACGCCTGCCGAGGCCGCAGAGGATATCCAGCGCATCGCCGCGCTGGGCGATGCGGATGCGCGTGGCGTGCGTCTGGTTCCGGGTGAAGCCGGCACCGATCCTCAGCTGAAAATCTACAAGCTGGGTGGCGCCCTTCCCCTGTCCGACGCGGTGCCGGTGCTGGAGAATTTCGGCTTCCGCGTAATCGGCGAGCTGCCGACGCGGTTGCGCGACGACAGCGTGCCGTTCGTGCATGACTTCGTGCTGGAAGCGAACGACGCGGCGCAGCAGAGCGACGCGCCCGTGCTCGAAGGCGCGATCGCCGCAGTGTTGGAAGGCGCGGCCGAGAATGATGCGTTCAACCGTCTGATCGTCGAACTTGGCATGCGTCCCGAAGCGATCGTGCTGTTCCGTGCCTGGTTCCGGTATCTGCGCCAGGCCGGGCTTCCGTACGGCCTCACCACCGTGGTCGATGCGTTGCGGCGTGCGCCGAAGGTTGCGGCCGCCCTGATCGCGCGGTTCACCGCGGTCCACCATCCGGATCATCCCGGCAATGCGATCGAGGCGGATCAGGCGATCGAAGCCGGGCTCGACGCGGTCACTGCAATCGACGACGACCGCATCCTGCGTGCGTATCGCAACCTGATCGCAGCGACGTTGCGGACCAACGCGTTCACGCCGGCCGCATCGGAAGCGCTCGCGTTCAAGCTCGACAGCCACCTCATTCCGGGCCTCCCCGCGCCCGTGCCATGGCGCGAAGTGTGGGTTTACTCGCCCCGCGTCGAAGGCATCCATCTGCGTGCCGGCCCGGTCGCGCGCGGTGGCCTGCGCTGGTCCGATCGTCGCGACGATTTCCGCACCGAAATCCTCGGGCTGATGAAGGCGCAGCGGGTCAAGAACGCGGTGATCGTGCCGACCGGCGCGAAGGGCGGCTTCTATCCGAAACAGCTCCCCGCCCCGTTGAACCGCGACGCGTGGCTGGCCGAGGGCACCGAGAGCTACCGGATCTTCATCCGCACGCTGTTGTCGATCACCGACAACATCGTCGAGGGCAAGGTCGTCCATCCGGACGGCGTGACGATCCTCGACGGCGAGGACCCGTATTTCGTCGTCGCCGCCGACAAGGGCACCGCGACGTTCAGCGACGTGGCGAACGCGCTCGCGCTCGAACGCGGCTACTGGCTGGGCGACGCGTTCGCCTCCGGTGGCTCGGTCGGCTACGATCACAAGGCGATGGGGATCACCGCCAAGGGCGCGTGGCTGTCCGTCCAGCGGCACTTTGCCGAGCGCGGCCTCGACGTGCAGAGCGAGAGCATCACCGTCGTCGGCTGCGGCGACATGTCGGGCGACGTGTTCGGCAACGGCATGTTGCTGTCGAAGACGCTGAAGGTCATCGCGGCGTTCGATCACCGCCACATCTTCCTCGACCCCGATCCCGATCCGGCGGCCAGCTGGGACGAGCGCAACCGGATGTTCGCGCTGCCGCGGTCGAGCTGGGCGGATTACGACGCCAGCCTGATCTCGAAGGGCGGCGGCGTGTTCGCGCGGACCGCCAAGGTCGTGAAGCTGTCGCCGCAGGTGCAGGCCGCACTCGGCGTGACCGCAACCGAGATGGAGCCGACCGCGCTGATCTCGGCGATCGTCAAGGCGCCCGCGGACCTGCTCTGGTTCGGCGGCATCGGCACCTACGTGAAGGCGGCATCGGAGGCGAACGTCGCGGTCGGCGATCCGGCGAACGACCGGTTGCGCGTCAATGCCGAGGACCTGCGCGTGATCGCGATCGGCGAGGGTGCGAACCTGGGCGTCACGCAGGCCGCGCGCATCGCGTTTTCGGCGCGGGGCGGGCGGATCAACACCGACTTCATCGACAATTCGGCAGGCGTCGACTGCTCGGATAACGAGGTGAACATCAAGATCGCGCTCAACCGCGAGATGATCGAGGGGCGGCTCGACTATGAGGACCGCAACACGCTGCTCGCCAGCATGACCGACGACGTCGCGCACCTGGTGCTGGAGGACAACCGCCTCCAGACGCTGGCGCTGTCGATCGCCGAGGCGGACGGCGCGGTCGCGGTGCCGAGCTATGTCCGCGTGATCGAGATTTTCGAGGGCGGCGGCAGGCTCGATCGCGCGGTCGAGGGGCTCGCGTCGAACGACATCCTGCTGCGGCGCGGACAGGATGGTCTGGGGCTGACGCGGCCTGAGCTGGCGGTGCTGCTGGCGACCGCCAAGCTCGGGTTGCAAGATGCGATCGAGCATAGCGACATCGCCAAGGACGATGCGCTGAAACCCGACCTGCATGCCGCGTTCCCCGCGGCGATGCGCGAGCGGTTCGAGACGGCGATCGACGAACACCGGCTGCGGCCCGAGATCGTCGCGACCAAGCTTGCCAACCGGATCGTCAACCGTCTGGGCATCCTCTACCCGTTCGAACTGGCGGAAGAGGAAGGCGCGGCGATGGGCGATATCGCGGCGATGTTCGTCGTCGCCGAGCGCCTGTTCGACCTGCCGGCACTGTGGGCCGAGATCGAAACGGCCGTCATGCCCGAGGCGGCGCGGATCGCATTGTTCGACGAGGTGGCGGTCGCGACCCGCTCGCAGATCGCCGATCTGTTGCGCGTGTCTGCACCGGGCGCCGTGCCGGGCGACGTCCTCGCGCGGTTGGCGAAGGGGATCACGCAGCTCGACAGCCAGACCGCGGCGTTGCTGCTCGAGGAAGCGAGCGCGCAGAGCAGCCGCATCGCGGGGCAACTCGAGGCGGTCGGTGCGCCGGGCGATCTGGTGCGTAAGGTCGTTCGCCTGTTCGAGATGGACGGCGCGGTCGGCCTAGCGGATCTTGGCGAGCGGATGGCGCTCGACGAGGCGGTGGTGACGCGGGCCTTCACGCATCTCGGGCAGGCGCTGGGGCTCGACTGGGCGCAGGCGAATGCGGCGCGGATCAGTCCGACCGATCCTTGGGAGCGGTTGCTGGTTGCCGGGCTGGCGCGCGATTTCCAGCAATTGCGGCTGGAATTCCTCGCGCGGTGCGGTGCGCAGGATCCGCAGGGTGCGGTGGAAAAATGGCTGCTGACGAATGCGGCGCGGGTGGCGCAGTTCAAAGCGGTGATCGACCGTGCGCGCCATGCGGCGGTGCCGAACGCGGCGATGCTCGCGCAGATCGCCGGGCAGGCACGGGTGCTACTGGGGCGGTAACTAACCCCTCTCCCCTACGGGGAGAGGGAGGGACCCGCACGCGCTTGCGTGTGGGAGGGTGAGGGGAATGAGGCTGGGGACGCTGATCCCAACCACCCCTCACCCTCCCGTCGCCAAGAGGCTCCTCCTTCCCTCTCCCCGAAGGGGCGAGGGACAGCTTACCCTGCCCGCCGCGCCGCCAGTTCCGCCTTCCACTTGCGCGCACGCCACCACATGATCACCCCGGTGACCGCAAGCACCGCCGGCAATATCCCGCCCAGAAAAATCACGATCTGCCACAGCGCACCCATGTCGGTGCCATCGTGGATCCGTCGCATCCACCGCGCCACACTTCCCTGAGGCCGCGCGGGGGCCGCGGTCGCGCCGCCGGTGTCGTCCGCCACCTTTACGCCGATCGGCGCGCCGCCGCCCTGAAACGTCACCGTCCAGTCCGCGCTGAGATCGGTCGGCCAGGTGACGCTCCGCAACGGCGCATTATCGACGATACCGCGCGCCTTGCCGATCGCCACCGCCAGCGGCTGCGCGGGCGACGCTAGCGGTTGCGCGCGCATCATCGAGCCGCGATCGGGCCCCCCTCTCGGCCGCGACGCCTCACCCGTGAGCTTCCCGAAGACCTGCGGGAACGAGATCCATGCGCCGGTCAGCGACAGCACGAACAACGGCAGCGCGATCCAGAAGCCGAACAGGTGATGCAGGTTAGTCTCGACGTCGCGGTGCCGCCGGAACCGCAATCCGCGCGTCCACTTGCCGACGGTCGGCCACCACAGCCACAGCCCGGTGAAGCACGATACCATCATCGCGACTCCGATCCAGCCAACGATCGAGCGCCCGACGCCCGGCAGTTGCAGGCTCCCGTGAAGAACGTGCAGGAACCGCACAAGCCCGCCGTTCGACGGCGACACCTCGAGTACGCGGGCGGTCGGCGGATCGAGATACACCATTGTCCGCCGGGGACGCCCTGGCCGGGTCGGCGCGCTGGCCGAACTGGCCGCGACGACTACCGGACCGCCGTCGTCGGGCATCGTCAGCGTCGCGATCCGCTCGCCATGCTTCAACGCAGCGCGTGCTGCGGCGACATAGCTGTCGGGCCCGACCACGGTCCTCCCCGAGACCGCATAGCGCGCCGGATCGACGATCCGGTCGAGCGCATCATGCCACACCAGCGCCGCGCCGCTGAGCGACAGCGGGATGATCAGGATCGCCAGCACCAGCCCGATCCACTTGTGGACCTGGAACCACGCGCGCCGCATCGCCAGCTTGTTCATTATCTACTCCCTGTGTGGGGAGCGTGGCATGGGGGGCCGGCTCAAGTCCACAACCCTTCCACACAGGCAACATGCTCCCCTCCCTGGAAGGGAGGGGTTGGGGGTGGGTTGGCCTAATTTGGTCGCGGCACTCGATATGCGGAAACCGACCCACCCCCTGCCCCTCCCTTTCAGGGAGGGGAGCAGAAGTCAGGCGTCCGCCCAGCGACGCAGGAGGTTGTGATATACCCCGGTCAGCCGCACCGTCGCCGGATCGCCCTGCCCCTGCGCCGCGGCAACCGCCTGCACGCCCTGGTCGAGATCGAACAGGATCCGTCGCGCGCCGTCGTCGCGGACCATCGACTGGAGCCAGAAGAACGACGCGGTACGTACCCCGCGCGTGACCGGCGTCACCCGGTGCAGGCTCGACGCCGGATAGAGGACCATATGCCCGGCGGGGAGCTTGACCGACTGCGGGCCGAACTGATCCTCGATCACCAGCTCGCCGCCATCGTAGGTCGCGGGGTCATCGAGGAAGAGCGTTGCCGACAGGTCGCTGCGAATGCGGAAATCGGTGCCGCGCTTCATCCGGATCGCGTTGTCGACGTGCAACCCGAAATCCTGTCCGCCGGCATAGCGGTTGAACAGCGGCGGGAACACTTTCAGAGGGAGCGCCGCCGCCACGAACAGCGCAGACCCGCCGAGCGCGTCGAGGACCATCCCGCCAGCCTCGCGCGCGGCGACCGAGTCCTCGGGCAATTGCTCGTTGCGCTTGGCGAGCGCGCTCTGTGGCCCCGACGTCGCGTTGCCGTCGATCCACTCGGCCTGATCGATTAGCGCACGGACACGGGCGACGCCGGCCGCTTCGAGGACATCGGGGATCGCGATCAACATGGCGTCACTCTAGAATGCGGCGGCGGCACGGGCAAACACGCCGTACCGCCGCCGAGCCTTACAGGCTGTAGAATAGCGTCAGCCGCACCGAGCGCGCCTCGCCCGGCGTCGCCCAGCCATTGTTGCGGATGCCGGTGTAGTATTTCTCGTTGGTGAAGTTCTGCACGTTGAGCTGTGCGGTCAGGCCGTTGCCGACGGTGTACGACAGGAACGCGCGATGCGTCAGGTAATCCGCCGAGTGGAAGACCGGCGTCACCACGGTCGTCGGCGCGAGCGGGGTGGCCAGCGCGCTGTTGTTGAGCGCGAACGCCCCCTGATAGGTCAGGCCGTAGCCCAGCTGGAGGCCGAACGGCAGCGTGTAGGTGGTGAACAGGCTGCCCGAATGCTTCGGCGTGTTGGTGAGCTCCTGCCCCGCCTGCGTATCGAGGATCGCGGCCGAGTTGCCGCACGGGTTGGTCGTGGTCGTGACCGTCCCGACGGTCGTACGGACCGGCCCTGGATTGGCGAGACAGAAGTTCGAAACGCTCTGGATGACCTTCGCCTTCAGATACGTGTAGTTGGCGAAGATCGAGAAGGCGTGCGAGATGCTGCCGCTAGCGCCCAGCGCGATGCCGTCGACGCGCGAACGGCCGTCGTTGACGCCAAGAGTCGTGACGATCGGGTCGTTCGTGGCGACGCGGTAGTTGGTGCGCTCGTTACGGAACACCGCCGCCGTCAGCTGCAGCTTGCGCGAGAACAGGTCAGCCTTCGCGCCGAGTTCGTAGTTCACGGCTTTTTCCGGCTTTACGTCGCACGGGTCGAGTTGGCCCGCGGGTGCATTGATCAACGTACCGCAGCCTAGCCGGACGGTCGCAGATGTCGGCGTGGTGGCGTTGCCGTACGACGCATACAGGCTGACGGTCTCGATCGGCTTGAAGTTGATGCCGCCGCGGTACGAGAACAGCGTCTCGTCGCTCGTCTGGTTCAGGCCACGGGTATAGGTGCCGAGCGTCGCGTCGGGCACGACCGAGAAGGTATCGGCGCGGAAGCGCCCCTTGGCATGTTCGTAGCGCAGGCCGAAATTGACCTCGATCTGCGGGATCACCTTGATCGTGTCGAAGGCGTAGACCGCCGCATTGCTGGTGGTGCCCTGCGACCGGCCAGCCTGGATGAAGTTGAACGGGCCGGTGTAGTCGGTGTTCGGGTTGGCGAGGTTGATCGGTGGCTGGACGACCGTCGCGCCGGTTGCGGTACGCAGCGTGTTGCCCGTAACGATCGTGTAATCCTCCTGTGAAACCGACGCGCCGAGGACCAGCGTATGCTCGAGCCCGGCGGTATCGAAGACCGAGCGGAGATCGGTCTGGTTATAGAGGATCTGGTTTTCCTGGTTTCGGACGAAACCGCGTGGACCGCTGGGATAATAGGTGCCGGGTATGTTCTGACCCGGAGCGGTTGCCGTCGGAGCGATGCAAACCGCTGGCGTCGTCGCGACGTTGGTCAGCGGCTGCGGCTGGAACCCGGTCGACAGGCAGAACACGCCCTGCGGCGCGCTGGTCAGCGAATCCTGCTGGACGCGCTGCCATCGGCTGAGGTTGCGGATCGAGACCTTGTCGGAGAAGCTGTGGCTGACCGTGGCGGTGGCCTGGTCGACGGTGATGTCCTGCTTGTCGAGGTTCCGGATGCCGTAATAGGCCGAGTTGTCGGCACCCGGCAGCGGCCCGTTGTTCACCGCATTGCGGAAGTACGGCACGCCATAGACCGGGACGTTCTCGTCCTCCTGATGCAGATATTGCAGCGTCAGGCTAGTCGGGCCGGTGACGCCGACGATCAGCGACGGTGCGACCGCCCAGCGCTTGTTGTTCTCGACGTCGCGGCCGGGAATGTCGTTCTTGTGCGCGACCGCGTTCAGGCGGACCGCGACGAGGTCACTGACGCGGACGTTCGAATCGAGCGTGGTGCGATAGTAATCGTCGGTGCCGACACCGCCCGACACGACCGTCAGCGTCTCCGCCTGCGGGCGTTTGGTGATGAGATTGATCGTGCCGCCGACCGATCCGCCACCGCCGAACACGCTGTTCGCGCCGTTATAGACCTCGACCTGTTGCAGGTTGAACGTCTCGCTGCGGCTATACTGTGCGCTGTCGCGGACGCCGTCGATCGTGATGTCGTTGTTGGCGGAATAGCCGCGCAGGTTGATGCTGTCGCCGTATCCGCCACCGCCTTCGCCCGCACCGAAGGTGATGCCGGGGATCGTCTGCAGCACGTCGCGCAAGGTGAGCAGGTTCTGCTTGCGGATCGTCTGGTCACCGATGATCGTGACCGTCTGCGTGGTGTCGAGCAGGCTGCGCGTCGCCTTCGGGCTCTCGAGCGTGGTCGCGGGAACGGTCTTGCCGTTGACGACGATCTCATCGCGGTTGAGCTGTTTTTCCTGATCGTCGGCCGCGTGGACCTTTGCCGATTCAGCCGGGCGATCTGCGGCGTAGGCTGGTGCGCTGGCAATGAACCCTACGCACGAAAGCGCAAGAAATGCGGGCGCGGCGGACGAACGCGACGAGAGACCAGACATGCGAAACCCCTTATTGTTGCGGGTTCGCTATTGAGAGTCGTTCTCACTGTCAACGCTATTGCGACTAATTCTCATGCCGTGTTCGAGAACAGCCATGATCTCAAGGCGCTAGCGAGATTGGGGGGATCTTCGGCCAAGATGCGTATCGCGTCGATCTCTGCGACCAGCGCAGACAAGGGCAACGCAAGACGCGTCGCAGCGGCCTCCAGCGCTTGCCAGAAGATGGGTTCGAGACTGATGGACGTCTGGTGGCCTGCAATCGTCATCGAGCGCTTGACGGGTCCGTGGAACCCGCCCGCGGGCGCCGTAATGCTGCCGCCCGCGGTCACCGACGGATCATTCAGTATCGAACAGCGAGGCCAACTGTTCGATGATCGTCCCGCCAAGCTGTTCGACGTCCATGATCGTGACGGCGCGCGCGTAATAGCGCGTGACGTCATGGCCGATGCCGATCGCGACCAGCTCGACCGGCGACTTGCTCTCGATCCAGCCGATCACCTGGCGCAGATGGCGTTCCAGGTACGAACCGGAGTTCACGCTGAGCGTCGAATCGTCGACCGGCGCGCCGTCGCTGATCACCATTAGGATGCGGCGTTCCTCGGGCCGTGCAACCAGCCGGGCATGCGCCCACATCAGCGCCTCGCCGTCGATATTCTCCTTCAGCAACCCCTCGCGCATCATCAGGCCGAGCGAGTTGCGCGCGCGGCGCCATGGCTCGTCGGCGCGTTTGTAGACGATGTGGCGGATGTCGTTGAGCCGGCCCGGCTGCGGCGGACGCCCGGCGGCTAGCCACGTCTCGCGACTCTGCCCGCCCTTCCACGCACGCGTCGTGAAACCGAGGATCTCGGTCTTCACGCCGCAACGCTCCAGCGTGCGCGCTAGGATGTCCGCGCTGATCGCCGCGATCGAGATCGGGCGGCCGCGCATCGATCCGGAATTGTCGATCAGCAACGTCACGACGGTGTCCCGGAAATCGGTCTCCCGCTCGGCCTTGTAGCTCAGCGACAAAGTCGGGTTGACGATCACCCGTGCGAGCCGCGCCGCATCAAGGATACCCTCCTCCTGATCGAAATCCCACGACCGCGACTGCTGCGCCATCAGCCTTCGCTGGAGCCGGTTGGCGAGCTTCGACACGGTCGATTGCAGATGCACGAGTTGCTGGTCGAGATAGCCGCGCAGGCGGGCAAGTTCGTCGGCGTCGCACAGTTCGGTGGCGGCGATCACCTCGTCGAACTGCGTCGTCCACGGTTTATAGTCGAACGCGCCGCCCATGTCCGCGAAGGGACGGTTCGGGCGGACCGGCTGCATGCCTTCCTCGCCGTCGTCGCCGGGCTCGCCGTCGATGTCGTCCATCGACTCGTCGCTCTGCTCCTGGCCGTCGCTTTCCTCGTTCTGCTGCTCGGACTGTTCGCCGCGCGCCTCGACTTCGCCCTGGCCGTCCTCGCCCTGGTCGTCGCCTTCGTCGCCCTCGTCCTGCTGCTGCTCGTCGGTGCCCTCGTCCTCGGAGCCGCCTTCGTCGCTCTCCTCGGGGACCTGATCACCCTCGACCAGTTCCAACTCCTGCAGCATCTTCCGCGCAAGGCCTTGGAACGCCTTCTGGTCGTCGAGCGCATAGGCCAGCGCGTCGAGATCGGTCTTGCTCTCGATCCACTCGCGGACCAGCGCCAGGCCGGGCGCGGCGATCGCGGGGGATTCCAGTCCGGTCAGTCGTTCGCGGACCATCAGGCCCAGCGCGGTCGACAACGGCACCTCGTCACGATTGCGCGCGCGCGTGATCGGATCGGCGCGCAACCGCACATCGAGCGCGCGGTCGAGGTTCTCGGTGATGCCGGCATAGCCACGCGAGCCGAGCGCTTCGACCCGTGCAGTCTCGACCGAATCGAACACCGCGCGCGCAACCGCCTCAATCGGCGCCGCTCGGTTATGCAGCGCGATGTCGTGATGCTTCAACCGCAGCGCGAAACCGTCGGCAAACCCACGCGCCTCCGCGACCTGCTCCAGCGGCAGGGCGCGAGCGGGCATCGGCACCTTGATGTGCTTGCCCGACTGCGTTGGTGCATCGGCGGTGAAGGCGAGTTCGACCTCCGGCTCCTCCGAGATCGCACGCGCGGTGCCGGCAAGAACCGCCTTGAAGCGATCGAGAGGGGTTTCGTTGGCCAAAGGTTTAGGCCTTGCCCACCACGCTCTCGGGAAGATCCTTGCCGAACACGCGCTGGTAATATTCGGCGACCAGCGGCCGCTCGGCCTCGTCGCACTTGTTGAGGAACGACAGGCGGAACGCGAAGCCGACGTCGCCGAAGATTAGCGCGTTCTGCGCCCAGGTGATCACCGTGCGCGGGCTCATCACGGTCGAGATGTCGCCGTTGACGAAGCCCTTGCGGGTCATGTCGGCGACGCGGACCATGTTCTCGACGGTCTTCTTGCCCTCGGGCTTGTCGTATTCGCCCGACTTGGCGAGCACGATCTGCGCCTCCACCTTGGCGGGCAGATAGTTGAGCGTGACGACGATGTTCCAGCGGTCCATCTGGCCCTGGTTGATCTGCTGCGTGCCGTGATACAGCCCGCTCGTATCGCCGAGGCCGACCGTGTTGGCGGTCGCGAACAGGCGGAACCACGGGTTCGGGCGGATCACGCGGTTCTGATCGAGCAGCGTCAGCTTGCCCTCGGTCTCCAGCACGCGCTGGATCACGAACATCACGTCCGGACGGCCGGCGTCGTACTCGTCGAACACCAGCGCGGTAGGGGTCTGCAGCGCCCAGGGCAGCAGGCCTTCGCGGAACTCGGTGATCTGCTGACCGTCCTTCAGCACGATCGCATCGCGCCCGATCAGGTCGATGCGGCTGATATGCGCGTCGAGGTTGATGCGAATGCACGGCCATTTCAGGCGTGCCGCGACCTGCTCGATATGCGTCGACTTGCCGGTGCCGTGATAGCCCTGGACCATCACGCGGCGGTTATGCGCGAAACCCGCCAGCACGGCGAGCGTCGTGTCGGCATCGAAGACGTACGCCGGATCGAGATCGGGGACGCGCTCGTCGGCTTCGGAAAACGCCGGCACTTCCATGTCGGAATCGATCCCGAACATCTCGCGCACCTTCACCATACGGTCGGGTGCGTCGAGGATCGTGGTCTCGCGGCTGTCGGGCTGGGTATTCGGGATATCGGTCATGTTGGCCTCGTGTTCCCGGTAGCTCTAGGCCAAGCGCGGGCAGTTACTCAACCGCCGCTGTACGATTGGTCGGGCGATTGACCGGAAGAGTTAGACGAACCGCTCGCCAGCCGTGCGGTTCCGGCTGGCGCGTCGTGAAATATCGATCAGAGTAAGTATGGATCACATTCCCGGCTTGTCAGGCAAACGCGGTCGCGCCTTTCAGGTGCTGGTACGCCGCGATCACCTTCTGCAATTCCGCTTCGTGCGCGCGGTCGCCGCCGTTGCGGTCGGGGTGATAGCGGCGGACGAGCTCGCTGTAGCGTTTGCGGAGCGCCGTCCGGTCCGTATCAGTGCCGAGTCCGAGCACGCGCAGCGATCGCCGTTCGCCATCGGACAGCACGCGACCGTCCTTGCGTGCTGCCGCCATCCGCTCGCCGAACCTTGCACCGATCGCATCGATCGGGTCGGCGAAGTCCGCCCATTTCGGCGGGGTGTCGCCGCCGCCATGCGCGAACGCCCGCGTTTCGCGCTCCCAGCCCGCCATCGGCCGTTGCGCGTGGTGGATTTCGTCCGCAGTCATACCGTCGAAGAAATTATAGCCCGAGTTGAACGCGCGGACGTGCTCGAGGCAGAACCAGCGGAACTGCGGCGGGCCACCTTCGCTCGGGCCCTCCAGCGGCGGCGCACGAAATTCGCCGGGCTCCTCGCAGTCGCGCCACATGCAGACGCGACCCGTCCCTTCCACGCGGCCATGAAACCGTGGGCTGGGGCGTTCTTTCCGCTCTTTTCGATCGTCGTCCGCCACCGGCTCCCCGCGCTTTTCAAAACGGGCTATATAGGGAGCATGACAGACCTCGCCACCGGCTCCGTACAGGACCAGATCACCGCCCGCCTTACCGCGACACTCGCCCCGACGCAGCTGACCGTCGTCAACGAGAGCAGGCTTCACGCCGGCCATATGGGCGACGACGGCACCGGCGAGACGCACTTCCGCGTCGAGGTAGAAACGCCGCAGTTCGAAGGCCTTAATCGCGTCGCCCGCCAGCGGCTCGTGAACCAGGCGCTCGCCGAACTGTTGAGCACGAAGATTCACGCGCTTGCCATCAAGGCCCGCGCGCCTGGGGAAATCTGATGGCGTACAAGCTCTGGTACTGGCCCTCCCTCCAAGGACGCGGCGAGTTCGTCCGGCTCGCACTCGAAGGGGCGGAGATCGCGTATGAGGATTGCGCGCGCGGCGTAGGCGAAGAGGGTTTGCTCGCCGATCTGAACGACCGCACCGGACGGACGCCGTTCGCGCCGCCGTATCTGGAGCTCGACGGCCTGGTGATCGCGCAGGTCGCCAATATCCTGATGTATCTCGGCGAGCGCCACGGCCTCGCGCCGTCGAACATGGCGGACCGGCTGTGGCTCAACCAGCTCCAGCTGACGATCGCCGACCTCGTCGCGGAGGTCCACAACGTCCACCATCCGGTCGCGATGATGGACTATTACGACGACCAGAAGCCCGAAGCCGCGCGCGCCGCGAAACAGTTCCGCGAGGAGCGCCTGCCGAAGTTCCTCGGTCATTTCGAGGATGCCGCGCAGGCCAATGCGGGCGACTGGCTGATCGACCACAAATGGAGCTATGCCGATACCTCGCTGTTCCAGGTGATCGAGGGGCTGCGGTACATGTTCCCGAAACGAATGAAGACGCTCGAACCCGACTATCCGAACCTAGTCCGCATCCACGATCAGGTCACCGAGCTGCCCGGCATCAAGGCCTATCTGAAAAGCGACCGTCGCCTCGCCTTCAACACCGACGGCATCTTCCGCGCCTATCCGGAACTCGACGCGGTATGAGGCTTGGCAGTGTTCTAACACTCAGCACCTCGCCAACCAACACCTCCCCGGCGAAGGCCGGGGTCCAGTTGGTGGTCAGGGGTAACGACGGGCTGCCCGCCACCATATCGGCCTTTCCAACTGGGCCCCGGCCTTCGCCGGGGTGGTGCACCGGGCTATGAGGACCCCACGCCCAGCCGCGCGTATCCTGCTCGTCGACGACCAGGATCGCGTATTGATGTTCCGCTTCACCCCCACCGATCGCCCCCCACTCTGGTGCACCCCCGGCGGCGCAGTCGATCCGGGCGAGAGCTACGCCGCCGCCGCCCGCCGCGAACTGTGGGAGGAAGTCGGCCTCGACATCGACTGCGGTCCCGAAGTCGCACGCCGCGTCGTCGACTTCCGCACCTTCGAAGGCACAGAGGTCACCGCGGACGAACGCTATTTCCGGATCGACGTCGACACCTGCGACGTAAAGGCCGGCAATCTCACCGAACAGGAGAAGCAACTGCTCGTCGGTCACCGCTGGTTTTCCCGAAACAACATCGCGGGCTTCCACGAAACGCTCTATCCAGCAGACCTGGTCGAACTGCTCGACGCCACGGAACCTGCCAAGGGATAACGCCATGCTCGATGATTTCGTCCTCCAGACCATCCTGCCGTCGACGCACGATCTCGGCGGATTCAAGGTCCACCGCACGTTGCCGAACAAGGAGCGGACTATGGTCGGGCCGTTCCTGTTCTTCGACCAGATGGGCCCGGCGCATCTCGAGGTCGGCCAAGGCATCGATGTGCGCCCGCATCCGCATATCAACCTGTCGACGGTGACGTATCTGTTCGACGGCGCGATAAACCACCGCGATTCGCTCGGCACGCAGGCGCGGATCGAGCCCGGCGCGGTCAACCTGATGACCGCGGGCCACGGCATCGTCCATTCCGAACGCTCGCCCGGCGACGAGCGTGCCGAGGGGCCGAACCTGTCGGGCATCCAGACCTGGCTGGCGTTGCCCGAGGCGGTCGAGGAGATCGACCCGGCATTCGAGCACGTCACCAAGGCGCAGCTGCCGACGATCGAGGCACACGGTGCGCGCTCGCGGATCATCATGGGGAGCCTGTGGGGCCAGACCGCGCCGACGACGACCTATTCGGGGACGATCTACGCCGACATCGCACTCGATCCGGGTGCGAGCGTGCCGATCGACGCCGCGGCCGAGGAGCGCGCTATCTATCTCGCGATGGGCGAAGCGACGCTGGAAGGCGTGCCCCTCGAACCGCAAGTCCTCTACGTCCTGCGCCCCGGTATCTCCGCGACGCTGCGGTCCGCGCATGGCGGCCGTGCGATGCTCTGCGGCGGCGATGCGTTCACGACGCCGCGCCATGTCTGGTGGAATTTCGTCAGCTCGAACCGGGATCGTATCGAGCAGGCGAAGCGGGACTGGAATGCGGGGAATTTTCCGAAAGTGCCCGGCGACGAGAAGGAATGGATCGAGATCCCGGCGATCCCGAAGACGGTCAGCTACCCGTGATCTCTCCCCCTCCCGCAAGCGGGAGGGGGTAGGGGGTGGGCACGCGCTATCGCCGCCCGCTCCGTTTGAAACTAGCCGCGAGCCCACCCCCGGCCCCTCCCGTAAACGGGAGGGGAGATACGCCTTCTGCTCCCCTCCCGCTTGCGGGAGGGGTCGGGGGAGGGCATGTTCTAAGTGCAGCGCGACGGGTAGGCCCTCCCCTAACCCCTCCCGCCAGCGGGAGGGGAATCATGTCGGACCTGCAACGCATCGCGTTATCCACCGGAGTCGATCTCGACATCGCGATCAGCGGCGACCCCGCGTCCCCGCCAATCATCCTGCTCCACGGCTTCCCCGAATCGCACCGCACCTGGCGCAACATCGCCCCCGACCTTGCCCGCGACTATTACGTGATCGCGCCCGACCAGCGCGGGTTCGCACGTTCCGCCAAGCCCGAGGGCGTCGACAGCTATACCCCCGACAAGATCGTCGCCGACCTGATCGCACTCGCGGATCACCTCGACATCGACCGCTTCACGCTGGTCGGTCACGACTGGGGCGGCGCGGTCGCCTGGATGGCAGCGCTGCGCCACCCCGAGCGCATCGCGAAGCTCGTCATCATCAACGCGCCGCACCCGCTCGTCTTCCAGCGCACCATGTTCGACGACCTCGAACAGCGCGCCGCGAGCCAGTATATCCGCGCCTTCCGCAACCCCGATCTCGAAAAGCATATCGCCGCGATCGGCCTCGAAACCTTCTTCGACACCAGTTTCTCGAAGCACGCCGACCTCGCCGCGATGGCCGAGGACAAGGCCGCCTATCTCGACGAATGGGGCCAGCCCGGCGCGATCACCGGCATGCTCAACTGGTACCGCGCGAGCGCCATCGTCGTGCCCGAAATGGAGGATACCCCGCCCCGTCCCGCGTTCCTCGACGCACCGTTCCCGCCGACGAGGATGCCGGTGCTGGTGATCTGGGGAATGCAGGACAGCGCGCTGCTCCCGAGCCAGCTCGACCTCGCCGAGTATGTGCCCGACCTCACGATCGAGAAGATCGACGCGGGGCATTTCGTGCCGTGGCAAAAGCCCGACTCGGTGATCGCCGCGATGCGTCGTTGGGGTGTCTGAGCCGACCGTCAGTCAGCGACGTAAGCACCCTCTGCCTCCCCCCGGCGAAGGCCGGGGCCCAATTGGGGGACGGTCGTAACTCGGGACCGCGCTACGTTACTGCAACCTCTCCAATTGGACCCCGGCCTTCGCCGGGGGGGGGGGGCGTATTCCGCAGCACATGTCTGCCTATAACTCCGAACCTTCGCCACCTGTCTGGATCCTGACCACCACATTCGGCGATCGTTCAGCGCGGCGGGAGCAAAACCTTGTCCATGCCGTTGATCCGGCGTCGATACAGGAGAGCAGTCCATGCGTAAGATGATCCTCGCGGCCGTAGCCGCCGCCACCCTCGTCCCAACATTCGCGACCGCGCAAAGCTACGGCGAAGTCCGCCGCGACCAGCGCGAAATCCGCGAGAGCCGTCGCGATCTAGACCGGGCACGCCGTTACGGCGACCGCGGTGATGTCCGCGAAGCCCGCCAGGAACTGCGTGAAGACCGCCGCGAGGCGCGTGAGGACTGGCGCGACTATCGCCGCACGCACGGCAACCTCTATCGTCGTCCGGCCTATGCCGGCCCGCGCGGCTATCGCTATCGCCCGGTCAGCGTCGGCTACCGGTTCGCGCCAGAATATTACGGCCGCAACTATTGGGTGAACGACTACCAGACCTATCGCCTGTCGCGCCCGGCCTACAGCTATCAGCGTTGGGTCCGCTATGGTCGTGACGTCGTCCTGGTCGACACCCGCTCCGGCCGCGTCGTGCAGGTCAACAACGGCTTCTTCTACTAAGACCTTCTACCAAGTCCGTGCGGCCCGGGAGTGATCCCGGGCCGCACTCGTATCTGGCGCTTCAGTCCTTTTCGTAAGCACCGCGCCGCATGACGTAATCGCGCGTCTCGTACGGCGGCGACAATCCCTCGACCCACGCGCCATGCGCATGCGTCAGCGCGACCAGCTCCATCGCCCGATCGCCCGGCCAACCGCGGACGCGGACCTCGTGCCGGTGCAGGTCGCGGTTCGGCTCCATCATCACCCAGCCGAGCGGTCGCGCCTCCGTTGCCTGAGCGCCCGCCGCATCCATCGCGACCCGGATCCGTTCGCGCGACGCTGGTGGCAGATATTGCCACACCACCGAATGCATCAGCACGCGCGTCACCCCGGCCGGCTGCGGTTCGGCGAGCCGCGCCTCGACCCAGTCCGCCGCATCGCCCGTCGCAAGATCGACGCCGCCATCGCGCACCATCGCGATCGCCGTCGCAAGTCGCACCTGCCGCTCCACCGCGTCGACCCACACATACGCTTCCAGCCGCTTACTCGCCGCCGGATCGGACAGGTCGAGCGGATGAATATCGACGCCGCGTGTCGACTCGATCGCGACCGGTGCAGCGGGCGGCGTCTCGCCCCGCCATTCGGGTCGGATCGTCACCGGCGACTCGACGGGGCCGATCATCACGCCGCCAAGATCGAAGCGATAGCGGTCGATCAACAGGTTCAGCCCGGCGCTCGATCCGATCTCGAGTACCTCGAACTTCGGCCCGTAGCGCTTTGCCAGATGCAGCAATCCGGTCATCAACCCGGCCGATCGCCCCGCTTCGTTGGTCTGCGGCGGACCGTCGAGCCACGGCAGCAGCGCCGCATCGTGCGCGACGAGCGTCGCCTTCAACGTTGTCAAAACGTTCGCCGGATCAGTCTCTTCGCCCGAAAATACGGCTGAGAGTGCCGGGTCGCCCCCCTCCCGGTGCAGCGCGTGCAACCCGCCCACGAGCCGCAACGCCAGCGCATCCGCCACCGGTTCACCCGGCCAGTCGAGCACCCGCCGCCCCGTCTCGCTGTCGCGATCGAGCGCCTCGGCCAGCGCCGTGCAGACCCGCGCGGTGATCGGCGCGTCCATCGCGGTGCAATACCCCGCCTGGATGTCGAACGCCGCGCGGTTCGCTGGTTCATTTGCCATGCGCAGTTGTTGCACCCGCCAAGCCCCCCCCGTAAAGCCCGGCGCGTGCCAGACTCCCAGATCATTATCGCCGTCCCCAAGGGACGCATCCTCGCCGAGGCCCTGCCGTTGCTCGCGCGCGCCGGGGTGCATCCCGAAGCGTCGTTCTCGGACGAAAATTCGCGTGCGTTGCGCTTTGCGACCAACGATCCTGCAATCTCGCTGATCCGAGTGCGCGCGTTCGACGTCGCTACCTTCGTCGCGCACGGGGCGGCGCAACTCGGCATCGTCGGGTCGGACGTGATCGCGGAGTTCGGGTATTCGGAACTGTACGCACCGGTCGATCTGGGCATCGGCCATTGCCGGCTGTCAGTCGCCGAGCCTGCCGAGATGGCGGCGCGGGACGATCCGCGCGGCTGGAGCCATGTTCGGGTCGCGACCAAATATCCGCATGTTACCGCGGCGCATTTTGCCAGCCGTGGCGTGCAGGCGGAGTGCGTGAAGCTCAATGGCGCGATGGAGTTGGCGCCGACCTTGGGATTGGCGCCGCGGATCGTCGATCTCGTTTCGTCGGGGCGGACGTTGCTTGAGAACGGGCTGGTCGAGGTCGAGACGATCATGGAGGTCACCAGCCGCCTGGTGGTCAACCGCGCCGCGATGAAGACGCGTGCCCGGGTGGTGCCGCTGGTCGAGGCTTTCCGTCGCGCGGTCGAAGCGCAGGAGATGGCAGCATGAGCGCGCTGTTCTGCTCTCCTTCCCGCATGCGGGAAGGAGTCAGGGGTTGGGCTCGCGCTATCCTCAGCCGTAATGCCCGCGGTGAGCGCGTGCCCACCCCCAGCCCCTCCCGCTTGCGGGAGGGGGGCAAGTGATCCGCCTTTCTACATCCGATGCGGACTTTGCAGGCCGCTTCACCGCGCTCGTCGAGGACCGTCGCGAGTCCGATGCAGGCGTCACGCAGGACGTCGCTGCGATCATCGCATCCGTCCGCCGCGATGGCGAAACCGCGGTCCGCGATCTTACGCAGAAGCATGATCGCCACGATCTGGAAGCCACGGGCTGGCAGATCGACGCCGCCGACTGCAAGGCCGCGTTCGACGCGCTCGATCCGGACCTCCGCACCGCGCTGGAGTTCGCCGCCACGCGCATCCGTGCGTATCACGAGAAACAGCGGCCGCTCGACAGCGACTCGGTCGACTCGGCAGGTGTGAGGCTCGGCGCACGTTGGCTGCCCGTGGACGCTGCCGGCATCTATGTTCCCGGTGGTCGCGCCGCCTATCCCTCGTCGCTGCTGATGAACGCGATCCCGGCCAAGGTCGCGGGCGTCGGACGTCTGGCGATGGTTACGCCGACCCCGGACGGCCAGATCAACCCGCTCGTCCTTGCCGCCGCGCACCTCGCGGGGGTCGACGAAGTGTGGCGCGTCGGTGGCGCGCAGGCGGTTGCGGCGCTGGCCTATGGCGCGGGTAGGATCGAGCCGGTCGACGTCATCACCGGCCCCGGCAACGCCTGGGTCGCCGAAGCCAAGCGGCAGGTCTATGGCGTCGTCGGCATCGACATGGTCGCGGGGCCCTCCGAGATCGTCGTCGTGGCGGATGCGCTCAACGACCCCGAATGGACCGCCGCCGACCTGCTCAGCCAGGCCGAGCACGATGTGACCACGCAGTCGATCCTGTTCACGGACGATGCCGCGTTTGCCGACAAGGTCGCGGATGCCGTCGACCGCCAGTTGCGCGAGCTGGCTACGGAGGCGGTCGCGCGCGTTGCTTGGGAAACCAATGGGGCGATCGTGGTCGTCGACACGCTGGCGGATGCGATCCCGCTGGTCGACCGCCTTGCCGCCGAGCATCTCCAGCTGGCGATCCCCGATCCGCAGGAATTTTTCGACCGTATCCGCCATGCGGGTTCTGTATTCCTTGGCCGCTACACGCCTGAGGCGATCGGCGATTACGTCGCGGGGCCGAACCATGTCCTCCCTACCGGCCGCCGGGCGCGGTTTGCCAGCGGACTGTCCGTGCTCGACTTCATGAAGCGCACCAGCTTCCTCGCGCTCGACGAAGCGGCGTTGCGCGAACTCGGCCCAGCCACCGTCGCTCTTGCGAATGCAGAGGGACTGCCGGCTCACGCAAAATCGGTGGCGCTGCGGTTGCGGCTTAACAGTTAGATTGGTTCGCGCGGAGACGCGGAGGTGTTGCGTGCGGCGCAGCCGCTTCGATCGCCTCCTTGGCCGGTTATTGCAGGGCCGCTGCGCGGCAAGGTTGACACCTCCGCGGCTCCGCGTCTCCGCGTGAACAAACCTTCTTCCCGTTCCGTCCGAAACGCAAAGGGCTGACACACAGCCCCCCCGCGCCTACAGGCAACCGCTTATGACTCGAACCGCCCCCCGCACCAAGGCGCGTGCCGCCGCGCGCCTCGCCGCCGTCCAGGCTACCTACCAGCACGAGATGGAAGGCACCGCGATGCCCGTCCTGCTCAACGAATTCCACCAGCACCGGCTCGGCGCGACGATCGAAGACGTCGAATATGCCGAGGCGGACGTCGATTTCTTCGACGACCTGGTGACCGGCGCCAACGCGCGTGCCGGCGAGATCGACGTGTTGATCGAGGGCAAGCTGGCCAAGGGCTGGACGTTGGCCCGGCTCGACAAGCCGATGAAGGCGATCATTCGCGTCGGCACGTATGAACTGCTGGCGCGCAAGGACGTGCCGGTCGCTGCGGTGATTAGTGAATATGTCGATGTGGCGCATGCGTTCTACGACAAGCGGGAGTCTGGGTTCGTGAACGGGTTGCTCGATGGCATCGCCAAAGAGGTGCGGGCGTAATCTCCCTCGCCCCTCCGGGGAGAGGGTCGGGGTGAGCGGTCGGCAAGCAGTGTGGCGCCTGGAACAATCCCTCACCCCAGCCCTCTCCCCGGAGGGGAGAGGGAGCAGAGAGTGACCGAAGCCGAGTTCATTGCTGTCTTACGCCTACTCCCGCTGCATGTGGCGGCGCGGGGGCTTGTCGACGACACCGCGTTGCTCGACGCGAGTCCGCTCGTCGTTACGACGGACACGCTGGTCGAAGGCGTGCACTTCCTTCCTACCGATCCCGCGGAAGACGTCGCGTGGAAGTTGGTCGCGACCAACCTCTCGGACCTTGCCGCCAAGGGGGCGACGCCGGAAGGCATCCTGCTCAACTATCCGCTCGGCGGCGATGCGTGGGATCGCGCGTTTCTGGTAGGACTCGCGGAAGTCCTGACCGCGTTCGACACCAGGATCATCGGTGGCGACACCGTCACCCTTCCCCCTAGCGCCCCCCGCATCCTGACGGTCACGGCATTCGGGAGCGATGCCGCCGCCCCTGCCCGCAGCGGCGCGCGAGAAGGCGATGCGCTCTACGTCACCGGCACGATCGGCGACGCCGGAGCGGGACTTGCGATCGCGCTCGGTGCGGACGGTCCGTCCGAACTCCTCGCTGCCTATCGCCGCCCGCAGCCGCGACTTGCCGACGGCCGCATCCTCGCCCCCCATGTTTACGCGATGATGGACGTGTCCGACGGCCTGCTCATCGACGCTTCCCGCATGGCGCTCGCGAGCGGGCTCGCGGTGACGATCGACCTTGCCGACGTCCCCCTATCCGACGCCTACCGCGCCTTCTCGGGCGACCGGTTGGCCGCGGCGACGGCCGGCGACGACTACCAGCTCCTCTTCGCAGCCCCCGAAGCTTTCGTCACCGATGCCACACGCATCGGCGCGTTCTCGGCAGGGTCCGGCCTGACCCTCCACGACTCGGGCAAACCCGTTCTGCTCCCCTCAAGTCTAGGCTACGAGCACCGCCCGCGAGGATAACTTGCGCAATGCCCCTGCACTGGTAAGTTCCTTACATCGGGACTCGGCAAAGTCGGGACCGGAGAGGACCTGAGAAAAGGGATAGCGCCGTATGACGACCGTCTATTTGGCCATGATCTGCGGCGTTATCGCCGTCCTGTATGGTTTCGTCACAAGCCGACAAGTGCTCGCCGCGTCTCCCGGCAACGAGAAGATGCAGGACATCGCCGCCGCCATCCAGGAGGGCGCAAAAGCCTATCTCGGGCGGCAATACACCACCATTGCCATCGTCGGCGTTATCGTAGCGGTGATCCTGCTGGCGACGCTCGGCTACATCTCGACGATCGGTTTCGTCATCGGCGCGGTACTGTCGGGCGTCGCGGGCTATGTCGGGATGAACATCTCGGTCCGCGCCAACGTGCGGACTGCGGAGGCCGCACGTACGTCGCTGCAGGCCGGGCTGACAATGGCGTTCCGCTCCGGCGCGGTGACCGGCATGCTCGTTGCGGGTCTCGGCCTGCTCGCGATCAGCGCGTTCTTCTGGTACCTCACCGGCCCTGCGGGTCATGCGCCCAACGACCGGATCATCGTCGAGGCGCTGACCGCGCTCGCGTTCGGTGCGTCGCTGATCTCGATCTTCGCGCGGCTTGGCGGCGGCATCTTCACCAAGGCGGCGGACGTCGGCGCGGATCTGGTCGGCAAGGTCGAGGCGGGCATCCCCGAGGACGACCCCCGCAACCCGGCCGTGATCGCGGACAACGTCGGCGACAATGTCGGCGACTGCGCGGGCATGGCCGCCGATCTGTTCGAGACGTACGTCGTCACCTTGGGCGTCACGATGATCTCGATCGCGCTGCTGATCCAGGCGAGCGGCGCCGAACTGAGGCGGCTGATGACTCTCCCGCTGCTCGTCGGCGGGGTATGCATCGTCACCTCGATCATCGGCACGTACATGGTGCGGCTCGGTGGCGGCAGCATCATGGGCGCGCTCTACAAGGGGTTCTTCACCTCGACGATCCTGTCGATCCCGGCGATCTACCTGGCGACGCGGTACGTGCTGGGCGACCTCCACCGCGTGATCGGTGGCGCAGGCTTCCTCGATCCCGCCACCGACGACCTCACCACGCAGGCCGCGCCGTCGCTGACGCAGAGCTTCACCGGCATGGACCTGTTCTGGTCGATGATGATCGGGCTCGTCGTGACCGGGCTGATCGTTTGGATCACCGAATATTACACCGGCACCAATCACCGCCCGGTCCAATCGATCGCCAAGGCGTCCGAGACCGGTCACGGCACCAACGTCATTCAGGGTCTGGCTATCAGCCTCGAATCCACCGCGCTGCCGACGCTCGTCATCGTCGTCGCGGTGATCGTCGCGTACCAGCTCGCCGGGATCATCGGCATTGCGTTCGCCGCCACTGCGATGCTGGCCCAGGCCGGCATGGTCGTCGCGCTCGACGCGTATGGTCCCGTCACCGACAACGCAGGCGGCATCGCCGAGATGGCCGGCCTGCCTGACGACGTCCGCCAGCGGACCGACGCTCTGGATGCGGTCGGCAACACCACCAAGGCTGTGACGAAGGGCTATGCGATCGGCTCGGCGGGTCTCGCCGCCCTCGTCCTGTTCGGCGCGTACACGACCGACCTTGCGACGTACTTCCCCGATGTCACGGTCGATTTCAGCCTCAGCAACCCGTACGTCATCGTCGGGCTGCTGCTCGGCGCGCTGCTCCCGTATCTGTTCGGGGCGTTCGGGATGACCGCGGTGGGTCGCGCAGCGGGCGCGGTCGTCGAGGAAGTCCGCGAGCAATTCCGCAACAACCCCGGCATCATGCTCGGCACCAGCCGCCCCGATTATGCGCGCACCGTCGACCTCGTCACCAAGGCAGCGATCCGCGAGATGATCGTGCCTTCACTACTGCCAGTGCTGAGCCCGCTTGCCGTATATTTCATCATCACCGCAGTCGCGGGGCAAGCTGCTGGCTTCGCCTCGCTCGGCGCGATGCTGCTGGGGGTGATCGTCTCCGGGCTGTTCGTCGCGATCTCGATGACCTCGGGGGGCGGCGCGTGGGACAACGCTAAGAAATACATCGAGGACGGCAACCACGGCGGCAAGGGTTCGGAGGCTCATAAGGCCGCGATCACCGGCGACACCGTCGGCGATCCGTACAAGGACACCGCCGGCCCCGCGGTGAACCCGATGATCAAGATCACCAACATCGTGGCACTGCTGTTGCTCGCGGCTCTGGCCGGCGGGGGAGTGGGGTGAGCTGAACAGGATCGCCGATCGGCCAGTCACGCTGGCCGCTCTGCGATCCATTCCCTGCCCGGCGCTTCAATATTTGCTATCCATTCCCACGCGATAACAAGGCAGTGCGCCGCGTGCGCAATTTCCACTCAGTCCCATCGACCTCGGTGTTGCACTGATCCGCTGCAGCCTCCTCTTGTGCCGGCTACCGAACGCGATACTCTGCGTAAACGGTCGTTGGGGAATGGCCGGGGGGACTGATAATGACGTGGCGTACGAGCCTGCTGGCCGGTGCAATAATACCGACGATCGCGGTCGCGCAGACTGCGCCGCCGCCCGCCTCCGCGCCGAAGGCGAACGCCACGCTCTCGGACCGGGTGCCGGTCGAAACCTTTGCCAAACTGCCCGGCATCGCCAATCCGGAGCTCTCGCCCGACGGCAGGCGTATCGCCGCGAAGATGGCGATCGACGGCGTCCAGGTGCTGGTCGTCGCGCCGCTGTTTCCCGGTGGCAAGCTCGCCGCGATCAAGGTCGGGGCGACGGTCGACATCAACTGGTGGCGCTGGGTCGGTGACGACTGGCTCGCGGTCGGCATCGGATCGCAGGACATGCTGTACGGCGAGGAGATCTACGTCACGCGCACGCTGGGCGTCAAAGCCGACATGACCAAGATCAACCGAATCGACTGGAAGAATTCGGGTGTCCGCGCGGACGAGATCCTGTGGGCGGCGCGCGACGGCACGCCGCGTGTCCTGCTGTCGCGCCAGACCGGGATCGAAAGCGAAAGCCAATGGTATCCCTCGGTCTCTGAGGTGGATCTGTCGACCGGCAGGACCAAGACCGTCGCCGGCAGCCAGACGAACGTCTTCGACTGGTATGCCGATGGCGCAGGCGTCGTCCGGATGGGCTATCGGTACGAGGACGACACCCGCAAGGGCTCGCTTCTGTATCGCAGCGCCAATCGCGATCCGTTTAAGGTCATCGCATCGGCCCGCGGCAAGCAGGATATCGTCATCCCGCTGACGTTCCGCGCCGACGGCACGGCCATCGCGACGGACGATTCGGGCGGTCGCGACGAGGTGTTCGAGGTGTCGCTGCCCGACCTGAAGCTCGGCAAGAAGCTGTACGGCGCGGATGGCTACGACGTCGATGGCGTGATCGACAACGCGACCGGCGACGACATCGACGGCATCACCGTCACCGATCGCTTCGGCCATACCATCTGGCTGAATCCCAAGCTGAAGGAAATCCAGGACGCGGTCGACAAGGCGGTCGGCGAGCGACGCGCGCGCATCGTCTCGTGGGATCGCACCCGGTCGAAGTTCCTGGTGCAGGTCGGCTCGCCATCGCAGGCGGGCGCGCTGTATTTCTACGATCC